>Ga0310810_10009525_pt1 | contig 11250 bp, 5 predicted proteins | sample NCmetagenome_FD_207641 | JGI IMG/M metagenome (GOLD analysis project Ga0310810, IMG submission 207641) | Soil microbial communities from experimental microcosm in Duke University, North Carolina, United States - NC | ecosystem: Engineered > Artificial ecosystem > Soil microcosm > Unclassified ... | reverse complement strand
CGGAAACGGACCCGAACGTCGTCTACGTTGGAACGGGAAGCGCTGCGATCCGCAGCAACGTCATCATCGGCAGAGGCGTGTACAAGTCGACCGACGCGGGGCGGACCTGGCATCTCGTGGGTCTGCGAGACGCGGGGCAGATCGGATCGATTCGCGTCCATCCGACGAATCCCGATATCGCGTGGGCGGCGGCACTCGGCTCCCCTTACGGGCCCAACGATGACCGAGGCATCTTCAAGACCACCGACGGCGGCAAGACCTGGCGCAAGGTGCTGTTCGTGAACAACCAGACCGGCGGCCGCGTGATCGCGGTCAACATGTCGAACCCCGACGAGCTGTACGCCGGGATGTACCGGGCCTTCAGAAAAGGCTGGGACATCATCAGCGGCGGCCCGGCGAGCGAAGGAGGTATTTACAAGTCGGTCGATGGCGGCGAGCACTGGACCCATCTCACGAGCGGCCTGCCTCAGAACCTGATCGGCAAGATTGATCTGGACATCGCGCGCAGCAACCCGCGCATAGTCTACGCGATGGTTGAAGCGCCCGGCGACGAGGGCGGCCTCTATCGTTCGGATGACGCGGGCGGACACTGGACGCTCGTCAACAACAGCGCGCGGCTGCGCGCGCGCCCGTTTTACTTCAACTACGTCGACGTCAATCCGAAGAACCCGGACGAAGTCTGGGTGAACGAGCTGGGCGTTCACAAGTCGATGGACGGCGGCAAGACGTTCACCACCGTCAATCCGCCGCACGGCGACAATCATGGCGTCTGGTTCAACCCGGACAATCCCGACTACCTGATTCAGTGCAACGATGGCGGCGCGACGGTCTCGATCGATCACGGCCGCACATGGTCGACGGAGCTCAATCAGCCGACGGGCGAGTTGTACATGGTCACCGTCGATCAGCAGTATCCGTATCGCCTCTATGCGCCGCAGCAGGACAACACGACGGTGATCGTGCCGAGCGCACCGCCGCAGTCGTTCGGATACGACTCGCCGGCGCAGGCATTCACGCAGGCCTCGGGGTGTGAAACGGGAGGCATCATGCCGACGCCCGACGGCAGGGTGGTCTGGGGCGCGTGCAAAGGGGAAGTCGAGCGATACAACGTGGAGAGCGGCCAGATTCAGGGACGCTGGATCTATCCGCAGAACCGGTACGGCCACGGTCCGAAGGACATCAAGTACCGCTTCCCGCGGCAGACGGTGATTTACGTCTCGCCGCACGATCCGCACACGATCTACCAGGCGTCGCACGTGCTCCATCGGTCCACCGATGAAGGCGTCACCTGGCAGGTGATCAGCCCCGATCTCACCGCGCACGAACCGCAATATCAGATCGTGCCGGGAAACCCGATCACGCGCGACGTCACGGGCGAGGAGGTCTACTCGTCGATCTATGCGATGGACGAGTCGCCGCTCGAGCGGGGCGTCCTGTGGGTAGGGGCAGACGACGGCCCGGTGCACGTGACCCGGGACGGCGGCCGGACATGGACCAACGTCACGCCGAAGGACATCGCGCCGGGCGGACGCGTACAGAACATCGACGCGTCGCATCTCCGCCCCGGTGCGGCCTACATTGCGATCTACCGCTACATGCGCGAGTACGACATGAAGCCGTACATCTACAAGACCGAGGATTACGGCAAGACGTGGAAGAAGTTGACGGACGGCATGAACGGCATCCCCGACGACTCCCCCACGAGAGTCGTCCGCGAGGATCCCGAAGTCGCCGGGTTGCTCTATGCCGGCACCGAGTTCGGCGCGTTCGTGTCCTTCGACGACGGTGCGCATTGGCAGACGCTGCAGCAGAACCTGCCGGCGACGCCCGTGACCGACATCCGCATCCAGCGCGGAGACCTCGTCATCTCGACGATGGGCCGCGCATTCTGGATCCTCGACGACAGCGTCGCTCTCCTGCGTCAGCTCGCGCGCACCGCCGGGCAGCGGACGATGACGAGGGCGGCCGGGCCATCGCTTGACCTCACCGGGCCGGCGTTCGTGCAGCCAGCCCCAACGGTTCGGTTCCGATCGGGCGGCGGACGCGGCGGCGGCATCTCCCCGCAGTTCCCCGCGTCGGCGGCGGCGATCGACTACATCCTCCCCGACGGTTTCTCCGGGACCGTCTCGCTCGAGATCTCTGACACAACAGGCCGCGTCGTTCGTACGATTTCATCCGGTGGCGGTGACCGCAGCGGAGGCGGCCGCGGGGCCGCCGCGGCCGTGTCGGAGGATCAGCAAGCGCCGGCGCGCGGCCGTGGATTCGAGGCACCGCTGAGCGCCCGGCCAGGCCACAACAGGTATCTGTGGGACTACCGCTGGGCGGGAAACGTCGAGGCCGCGCCCGGCCGTTATACGGTCAAGCTCACGGCGGGAGACGTCACGCGCACCGCGACGCTCGAATTCGCTGTCGACCCGCGGGTATTGAAGGACAACGTGACGAACGCCGACCTCGTCGCGCAGCAGGAATTCCTGCTCCGAGTCCGCGACGCGATCGGGGAGGCGAATCAGGCACGCGCGAAGCTGCAGCAGGCGATGCAGCAGGCGGGCGTGCAGCCGCCGCCGTCCCCCGGCCCTGGCGAAAGCACGACCGATCTCATTGCGACGCTGCAGAAAAAAGGCACGCCGGCGTCCCGACTGCAGTCGCTCTGGGCGCGGCTCGTGACCGCACCGGGAACCTACGAGCAGGGCATGCTGATCGATCAGCTGCAGAACCTCATGCGTGCGGAAGGCGGAGCGGACCAGAAAGTGGGGCAGGAATCGGCGCGCCGCCTCGACGATCTCCTCGCCGAGCTGCATGCCATCGAAACAGAGCTCAAATAGGATCCGCTTCAGCCTTCAACCGGCTGATCGACGACGCGGCCGTCGAAGAGGTAAATCTGGCGCCTGGCGGCGGCAATATACCTCGGGTCGTGAGTGGCGAGGCAGATCGTGACGCCGTCGGCGTTCAGTTCGCCGAGCATCTGCATCACGGCCTCGCCGCTCTTCGAATCGAGATTGCCCGTCGGTTCGTCCGCCAGCACGATGGGCGGCCGGCCGGCGAGCGCGCGCGCGATCGCCACGAGCTGCTGATGCCCCCCCGAGAGCGAGCTCGGACGCTGCTTCGAGCGCGCCGTCAGTCCCACCCGATCGAGCGCGGCGTCGACCCTGGCCTTGCGTTCGGCGGCCGCCACGCCGCGAACGCTCAACGGATACTCGACGTTCTCGAATACCGTCATGTCGCCAATCAGGTTGAAGCTCTGAAAGATCAGACCAATGTCCACGTTCCGGACACGCGCCTTCTCGGCCGGCGTGAGCGCGTCGACGCGCCGCCCCTGGAACCAGTACCGGCCGCTCGTCGGCGTGTCGAGGAGCGCGAGGATCGACAGGAACGTCGACTTGCCGCAGCCCGACGGCCCTGAGACGGAAACGTACTCTCCCTGACCGACGTCGACGGTGACATCCGCCAGCGCCCGCGTGTCCTCGTCCGCGTCGCCGCGGAACAGTTTCGTGATGCCTTCGAGGCGGATCAACGGCAGATTCCCATTCGGGGTGCGTTCGGGCGGCTCCTGACGACGCTTCCACCAGGGCATGCGGGCCTCCAGCTGATTTGACGACGCGAGGTCGCGAAACGTTTGCCGGTAACGCACGTCGCCGGCGCCGCGCGTATTCCCCGCGAGCGACCAGGCAGCGTAAATCTGCGTGATACCATCGCTCACTTTAGCCGCCGGAAAGGTGTGTTGATGACCGCGCGCCGGTTTCTGCCGGGCCTCCTGCTGCTCTTCGTCGGCAGCGGCTGCGCCGCCCTGATTTACGAAATCGTCTGGTTTCAGCTGCTGCAGCTCGTGATCGGTTCGTCCGCGCTCTCGATGGGCGTCCTTCTGGGCACGTTCATGGGCGGCATGTGCCTGGGCAGCCTGCTGTTGCCGCGCTACGTCGGCCGCGGACAGCATCCACTGCGCATCTACGCCTTTCTGGAACTCGGAATTGCGGTCTTCGGGCTGCTGATCCTGTTCGGGATGCCGCTCGTCAACACGGCGTACTCGCATCTCGCGGGATCCGGCATCACGGGCATCGTGCTCCGCGGCGTGTTCGCTGCGCTCTGCCTGCTTCCGCCGACGCTGCTCATGGGGGCTACGCTGCCCGCGATCTCGCGCTGGGTCGAATCGACGCCCGAAGGCGTGGCGTGGCTCGGCTTTTTCTACGGCGGCAACATCGCCGGCGGTGTCGCGGGCAGCCTGCTCGCCGGCTTCTACCTGATGCGCGTCTACGATCTGCCGACCACGACCTTCGTCGCCGTCGCGATCAACGTCGTCGTCGCCTTGCTCGCGCTGTCGATTTCACGCGTGGTGCCGCTCGTCGAATCCCTGGCGTCGGATGAAGACGTCGAGACTTCTGCGCAGATTCCAGCGGCGTGGGCGGTTTACGTGTCGATCGCGCTCTCCGGCGCCACGGCGCTTGCGGCTGAGGGTATCTGGACGCGGATCCTGTCCCTGCTGTTCGGCGCGACCGTGTACACGTTCTCGCTGATCCTCGCGGTCTTCCTGTTCGGCCTGGGGATCGGCAGCAGCCTCGGTGCGGCCCTGGGGCGAAGCGTCGCGCGGCCGCGCGCCGCGCTCGGCTGGTGTCAGATGTTCCTGTGCGCCGCGTTCGCCTGGACGGCGTGGATGTTGACACAGTCGCTCCCGTACTGGCCGATCAACCCGTCGATCAGCTCGGATCCGTGGTTCAACTTCCAGCTCGATATGGTCCGCTGCATCTGGGCCGTGCTGCCGGGCACGATCCTGTGGGGCGCAAGCTTTCCGCTCGCGCTTGCCGCGCTGGCGTCGCGGGACGACGATCCCGCGCGGCTCGTCGGCTCCGTCTATGCGGCGAACACGGTGGGTGCGATCGTCGGCGCGCTCAGCGGCAGCCTGCTGCTCGTCGTCTGGCTCGGAAGCCAGCATGCGCAGCAGGTGCTGATTCTGGTCTGCGCGCTCTCGGGCCTGCTCGTTCTCTCAACCGGCGTCGATGACGGCGTGAAGGGAAGCCCGGTCGCCGGCACCGCCACCATCGTCATCGCGGCCGCGATTGCCGGACTCCTCACGCGAACCGTCCATCCGATCCCCGGGATCCTGGCGGCGTATGGCCGGTACGCGGCGACACGGCTCGGAGAGGCCGACGTGATCTACATGGGCGAAGGCTGGAGCGCAACCGTCGCCGTTTCGCGTCTTTCGAATGGCGTCTTGAATTACCACAACGCCGGCAAGGTCCAGGCGTCGAGCGAACCACAGGACATGCGTCTGCAGCGCATGCTGGGGCACATCACGACCCTCATCCCGCCGTCGGCGAGGAAAGTGCTCGTCATCGGCTGCGGCGCGGGCGTCACCGCCGGGGCGGTGTCCGTCGATCCGGTTGTCACCGATCAGACGATTGCGGAAATCGAGCCGCTCGTGCCGCGGGTGGTGTCCACCTACTTCGCGGAACACAACTTCGACGTCGTCCGCAATCCCAAGGTGCACGTGCGCATCGACGACGCCCGCCACTATCTGCTGACGACGAACGAGAAGTTCGACGCGATCACCTCCGATCCCCTGGACCCGTGGGTGAAGGGCGCGGCGATGCTGTACACGCGGGAATTCTTCGCCAACGCGAAGCAGCACCTCAGTCCGGGCGGCGTGGTGACGTTGTTCGTGCAGTTGTACGAAAGCAACACGGCAGCGGTGAAGAGCGAGATCGCGACCTTCTTCGAGGCTTTTCCAAACGGCGTCGTCTGGGGAAATACGAACAATGGCGCCGGCTACGACCTGGTCCTCATGGGGCAGGTGGAGGATTCGAAGATCGACGTCGACGCGATTCAGCGCCGTCTCGAACGGCCCGAGTACGCCACGGTCGCGCGCTCGCTGCAGGACATCGGGATGAACAACGCCGTCGACCTCTTCTCGACGTTCGCCGGCCGCGCGTCGGACCTGAAGCCGTGGCTGAGCGACGCGACGATCAACACGGATCGCAACCTGCGGCTGCAATTCCTCGCGGGAATGGGATTCAACCTCTATCAGAGCGATGTGATCTATTCCGGCATGCTCGCGTATGCGGGGCGCTTCCCCGACGAACTGTTCGTCGGTTCGCCGGAGACGATCGAACGACTCCGGTCAGGGATACGCCGGGAACAGGGGCGGTAGCCGTTGCGGCGTTCGGAGGGTTCGGCGGTTCGGCGGTTCGGCGGTTTGCAAGGAGGAGTGATGCGCAGAGTGGCGGGGGCAATCGTGGTGGCGGGGCTTGGCGCGGTCGCGCTGCAGGCGGGGGCCGGTGCCCAACAGGGCCGCAGCCCGCAGGCCGCGTTCTCGGTCGTTGAGGCAAGCATCCCGGAGATGCAGGCGGCGATGAAGTCCGGCCGCGTGACCTCACACGATCTCGTGCAGCAATACCTCACGCGGATAGCCACGTACGAAGACACGCTGCACGCCGCGATTACCGTCAACCCGAAGGCGCTCGAGGAAGCCGACGAGCGGGATCGCGAACGCCGCCAGGGACGCATCCGTGGGCCCCTGCACGGTATCCCGGTGGCACTCAAGGACAACATCAGCACCACCGACATGCGCACGACCGGCGGAGCGCTGGCGTTCATCGCGCTGGTCCCTCCGTATGAGGCGACGCTCGCGAAGAACCTGACGGGCGCCGGCGCGATCATCATTGCAAAGGCAGGACTGACGGAACTTGCGAACTGGGTCTCGAGCAACATGCCGGGCGACTACAACGCGGTCGGCGGATACGGCATGAATCCGTACGATCCGCGCCGCGATCCGCGCGAGTCGGCGGACGGGCGGCCCGTGATGCAGACTGGCGGCTCGAGTTCAGGGATCGGCACCGCGGCCAGTTTCTGGGCGGCCAACATCGGCACAGAGACGTCCGGGTCGATTCTGAGCCCGGCGAATCAGACCATGCTGGCGGCGGTGAAGCCGACCGTCGGCCGCGTGAGCCGGCACGGTGTCATTCCGATCACCGCGGATCAGGATACGCCCGGCCCGATGGCGAAGTTCGTGGTCGACGCGGCGATCATGCTCGGCGCGCTCGAGGGCGCCGCACCCGATCCCGATGATCCGGCGACGAAGACGTGCACTCCTCCGTCGAACCACGACTACACCCAGTTCCTCCGCGCCGACGGCCTCGAGGGCGCGCGCATCGGCATTCCACGCGCGGGTTTCTATACGGCCGTGACCCCGCCCGGATCGGATCGCCCGCGCGGAGGACTCAACCCGGCACAGACGAAGGTGATGGAGGATGCGATTGCCGTCCTCAAAGCTCAGGGAGCGGTCGTGATCGATCCGGTGGAGATTCCAAGCGTCACATCGACCGATCCGAAAGAAAACTTTCAGCTCTGGGGCATCTGCTCCGGCACCAACAACGCCCGTGGAAAAGACGACGATTGTTCGGTCGTGCTGAAGTATGGAATGAAGCGCGATTTCAACGCGTGGCTCGCATCGCTCGGCTCGCTCGCGCCGGTGAAGTCGTTGACGGAACTGCGCGAATGGAACACGGCGCACGAGCGGGCCGGTGCCGTCAAATACGGCCAGTCGCAACTTGATATTTCTGATGAGATGGACGTCGAGCGCGACCGGGCGCGTTACGAAGCGGATCGCGCCAAGGACATCCGTCTGGCGGGGACGAATGGAATCGACGCGGCGATGAAGACCAATCGGCTCGATGCCTTGCTCTTCCCCGGCCCGAACGGCGCGGCGATCGCCGCTCGGCCGGGCTACCCGACGGTGATCGTTCCGTTCGGGATGGTGCCGAACGCCCCCTTCAATCAGAATTCGAGCGCGCCGCCGAACCCGTTCCCGCCGGGCTTCGACCCGAAGCCGCAGCCCTTCGGCGTGAGCTTCACGGGAATGGCCTGCAGCGAGCCCACGCTGCTGCGGCTGGCCTACGGCTTCGAGCAGGCCACGAAGAAGCGGACGCCACCCGACCTGCACTGACGCCCGGTCGTGTACCCCCGGAACTCTGTCGCGGTGCGCCTAGGCAGTTTTGCGCGTGCGTACGAACTGACAACACGACAATAACCGCGGATCGCCTCAACGCGCGTCCTCAGGCTCTGCATCGCATCTGGCGATGGGTTTGCAGCCATTTCGCTCCGTACGCACCAGGGAGTTACCTGAGGAGGCAAACGATGAGGCGTCAATTGTTTTTCGGAACCGTGTTCGCGGCCGCCATGGCAGTCGGCGTCGGCGCGCAGAGCACCTCGCAGTCGAGCACCAGTGCTCAGTCGGATCGTGGGCAGAACGTCACCGTGACGGGGTGCCTGCAGAGCGCTGATTCGATGCGCGGCAGCACAACCGGCACGACCGGCACCGGCTCGTCAGCGGCGACGGCGGGCTCGGAGACGAGCGGATCGTCGGCCGCCGCGGCTGGCTCCTCCGCGAGCGCCGGCCAGTTCAAGCTGACCGACGTATCGATGGGCAGCAGCAGCGACACCAGCAGCCCGACCGCGACCGGTACGACCGGCAGCAGCAGCGCGGCGAGCGGCAACGATCTGCTCCTGATCGCGTCGAGCAGCACGAGCAGCGACTGGTCGAAGTATCTCAACCACCGCGTCGAAGTGCGCGGAACGCTGGAGAGCAAGGAATCGTCGAGTCCATCCAGCTCGTACGGATCGACCAGCAGCAACCCGACGAGCACGAACCCGACGAGCACCAATCCGACCGGCACCAGCGGCAGCGCCGCCGGTTCCATGACGGGCAGCTCGCCCTCGGCGAGCTCGTACGGAAACTCGCCGGATTCGCTGAGCAAGTTCCGCGTGTCGTCGATCCGGGATCTCGGTACTACCTGTTCTTCGAAGTAGAACGGGATCGGTGCGGGGTTCGCGGTTCGGCGCTTCAGAAACTGGTTCGTAGCGTTCGGCGTTCGCACCTGGATGCGGACGCCGACCGTCACACTCAGCGGACGCTGATCCCGAGTCCCGCGCCTCGCACGTTCCTCTCCGGCGACCGCATCCCGCGCGGCGCCACATGCCCGCTCTCGTCCTCCGCCCGCCTCGCGCGCCGATTTGTTGTCTAATGAATCGCTGATTTCTTTTCCAGGAGTCCTACGTGATTCGATGCGATCTCGGGAAACTGGCGGTCGTGAGCGCCAGCACCGCACTTCTCTTCGGTATCGGCGTCCGCGCCGAGCAGCAGCCGCCCGCCGCGCAGACCGCGCCACACGCCGGTCAGATGGCGGCCGAGCATTACAAGAACATTCAGATTCTCAAGAACGTTCCGGCGGACCAGCTGCCGACGGCGATGCAGTACATCGCAGCGTCGCTCGGCGTGCAGTGCAGCTTCTGTCACGTGCAGGGACCCGACGGGTGGCACTACGACAGCGACGACAAAGCTACGAAGGCTACCGCGCGCAAGATGATGCAGATGGTCAGTTCGTTCAACGCGGCGGACTACGACGTGACGATCTCGTGCGCGACGTGCCACCACGGCCGCATGGAACCGGAGCGCACACCACCGCTCGCGACCGAGCTGACGCCCGAACAGGCATCGCGGATGACACGCGAGGGGGGACCTGGAAACGCGAACGCGGCGGGCCGCGGTGCGTCCTCGGCGGCTGCGGGAAGCGGTCCCCGCGTGCGTCCGACCGAAACGGTCGACGACGTGCTCGGCAAGTACGTACAGGCACTCGGCGGCCAGCAGGCCTGGTCGAAGGCGCAGACGGTGATCATGCAGGGGACGCAGACCAGCCGCGACCTCCGCACGACGCCCGTCAAGATCGAAGAGAAGATCACCGGTGAATACCGGATCGACGTCGAGTCGCCGCAGGGAGGCACGATGTCCCGCGTGTCCGACGGAAAGACGACGTGGTTCGTAGTCGGCGGAAATACGCGGCCGATGGAAGGCCTCCAGGCGCAGCAGGCGTCGCGGCTCGCGGATTTCGGCCTGCCGGTGAATGCCAGGGAGAAATACTCGAACCTCACGGTGCAGCGCTACGCGAATCTCGACGGCGTCAACACGATCGTGCTGGCCGGCCGCACCGCCCCGGACGTCAGCGAGCAGCTGTTCTTCGATCGGGACACCGGCGTACTCCTGCGGCGGAGCATCGCGACGCGCACGGCGCTCGGCTCGCTCGCCGAGCAGATCGACTACGGCGATTACCGCGACGTCTCCGGCGTCAAGCTGCCGTTCCAGGTGAGGTACGCGACGTGGAACCAGGCCAACACGCTGAAATTCTCGGATGTGAAGCTCAACGCGCCGCTGGACGACGCGGTCTTCGGCAAATAGCCGCACGCGTTCGACGTACTTCGAGGGCTGATTGACTTTCCCGGAGTTCCGCGATCTGTTCACCGCCGCGCCCGACGTGACGGCGCGGGCGCCGGGGAGGGTCAACCTGATCGGAGAGCATACGGACTACAACGGCGGGTTCGTCCTGCCCGCCGTCATTCCGCTCGAAACAGAGGTGCAGCTCCGGCGCCGGCCCGATCGCGTCGTCCGCGTCTGGAGCACGGCGTTTCCAGGCACACCGATCGTGCAGTTCGATCTCGGTGTGTCGGCGCGCGCGGGGGACTGGGCGGACTACGTGCGCGCGATGTTCACTGTCTTGAGAGACCGCGGCGTCGATACCGGCGCGGACGTGCGCGTCGATTCCCGCGTGCCGGTCGGGAGCGGGCTTTCGTCGAGCGCGGCGCTGCTCGTCGCGCTGGCGCGCGCGCTGCGCGAGGCGTTCCGACTTGCGATCGACGACCTCGAAATCGCGCTGCTGGCGCGCCGCGCGGAGAACGAATTCGTGGGCGCGCCCGTCGGCATCATGGATCAGGCCGCGTGCAGCCTCGCCGAGGCAGGCTCGGCCCTCCTCATCGACACCGCCACCGTCAGATGCGAGCGCATCCCGCTTCCGCCCGACGGCGCGCTCGTGGTGATCGATTCAGGCGTCCGCCATTCACACGCGACCGGGGATTACCGCGTGCGCCGAGAGGAATGTCACCGCGCCGCCGCCACACTTGCGGTCGCGACCCTGCGCGATGTCACGGTCGAGGATCTGGATCGCGTCGCCCGTCTTCCTGCGCCTCTAAATCGCCGCGCCCGCCACGTCGTCACCGAGAATGCCCGTGTACTCGCCGCGGCTCACGCCCTGCGGCAGCATGACCTCGCGCGCGTCGGCGGGCTGTTCTACGCCTCGCACGCGTCAATGCGAGATGACTTCGAGGTGTCTGTGCCGGAAGTCGATTCGCTCGTTGAAGAGGCGGCTCACGTTCCAGGTGTGTTCGGCGCCCGTCTGACGGGCGGCGGATTCGGTGGCTCCGTGGTCGTGCTTG
>Ga0310810_10009524_pt1 | contig 11251 bp, 8 predicted proteins | sample NCmetagenome_FD_207641 | JGI IMG/M metagenome (GOLD analysis project Ga0310810, IMG submission 207641) | Soil microbial communities from experimental microcosm in Duke University, North Carolina, United States - NC | ecosystem: Engineered > Artificial ecosystem > Soil microcosm > Unclassified ... | reverse complement strand
GGATTCTGATGCTGCGAGGCGGGCATTGGGTTTTCCAATATGCTGAGCGATTGTCAGTTGGTCATTCCGGGGCGCGAGCACCGCGAGCGAACCCGGAATCCAGACACTTCGATCTTGTTCTGGATTCCGGGTCCGCCGCTTCGCGGCGTCCCGGAATGACGGCGGAACGTCAGGAGAGAATGGTCCCCTTGGCGAGATTGACGGACTTCGCCCACTCGCCGGCGTCGATCTTCTTGCCGTCGGCGGGCTGCACGCGGGTAATCTTGAAGCGGCCGTCGGCGCAGACGACGGTGATGCCGCCATCTTCCACCACGACGACTTCGCCGAGCTTGCCGGCAATGCCTTTCGGATCGCGCGCCGGCAGCGGCTTGGCGTCGAAGATCTTGACGGTCGCGCCGTCGAGCGTCGTCCAGGCGCCGGGCGCCGGATTGCAGCCGCGGATCAGGCGGTCGATCTGCTCCCACGGCTTGCCCCAGTCGATCTTGGCATTGCCGGCGCGGCAAAGGCCTTCATAGGTGGCCTTGGACTCGTCCTGCTTGATGCGCGGCGCCTTGCCGGCCTTAACCAGATCGACGGCCTCGAGCATGGCGTCGACGCCCATCGGGAACAGGCGATCGAAATAGACGGTGCCGAGCGTGTCGGTGTCGGAGATCGGCGTCTTCTTCTGGATGAGGACGTCGCCGGTATCGAGCCCGTTGTCCGGCCAGAAGATCGACAGGCCGGTCTCCTTCTCGCCCTTGATGATCGGCCAGTTGATCGCGGAGGCGCCGCGATAGGCCGGCAGCAGCGAGGGGTGATACTGGATGGAGCCGTGTGTCGGGATGTTGAGGAAGTCCTCGGGCACGAACAAAGTGACGAAGGCCATGACCTGGAGGTCCGGCTTCATCGCCTTGAACTCCTCCCACACCTTCGGGTCCTTGTAGGACGAGGGCTGGTGCACGGGGAGACCTGCGGCGATCGCCGCTTCCTTCAGCGGGTCGGCCTTGGCGCCCGGCTTCTCCGGCGCGACGAACACTCCGATCACGTTCTCGCCGCGCTTCAGGAGCGCTTCCAGCACGGCCTTGCCGAACGCCTGCTGGCCATGGACCACGATACGCATAGTGACTTCTCCCTATTCTCGTTTGTCATCGCCGGGCTTGTCCCGGCGATCCCGATTCCAGAGGCAGTGCCTGCCTAAGCGAGATGGCCGGGATGAGCCCGGCCATGACAGTGTTGTTACGCCGCCTTGTCCTTCTTCTCCGGGGCGCTGAGGGCGCCGGACGCCTTGATCTCGGCGATGTCCTTGGCGGAGAGCTTGAGCACGTCGGTCAGGATCTCGTCGGTGTGCTCGCCGAGCAGCGGCGAACGCTTCACCTCGGTGATCGAGTCCGAGAGCTTGATCGGATTGCCGACGCTCAGATAGGTGCCGCGGGTCGGATGCTCGACCTCGACGACCGTGCCGGTCTTGCGCAGCGACTGGTCCTCGGCGAGCTCCTTCATCGACAGGATCGGGCCGCACGGAATGTCGTACTGGTTGAGGATCTCCATGGCCTCGAACTTGGTCTTGGTCATGGTCCACTGCTCGATGCGCGCGAAGATCTGGTTGAGCTTCGGCAACCGCGCCTTCGGCGTGGCGTATTCCGGATCGCTTTTCCAGGTTGGCTCGCCGATGACGTCGCAGATCGCCTCCCAGACCGGAGCCTGGGTGATGAAATAGATGTAGGCGTTCGGATCGTCAGGCGCGCCCTTGCACATCAGGATGCGGCCGGGCTGGCCGCCGCCGGAGTCGTTGCCCGCACGCGGCGTCGCATCGCCGAACGGGATGCCCTCGCCGTATTGGCTGTACTCGGTCAGCGGGCCATGCTTGAGCCGCTGCTGATCGCGCAGCTTAACGCGCGCGAGGTTGAGCACGCCGTCCTGCATGGCGCAGAGCACCTTCTGGCCGCGGCCGGTGCGCGTACGCTGGAACAGCGCGGTGACGATGCCCAGCGCCAGATGCAAGCCGGTGCCCGAATCGCCGATCTGCGCGCCGGTGACGAGCGGCGGGCCGTCACGGAAACCGGTGGTCGAGGCCGAGCCGCCGGTGCACTGCGCGACGTTCTCGTAGACCTTGCAGTCCTCGTACGGGCCGGGGCCAAAGCCCTTCACCGACGCGACGATCATACGCGGGTTGGTCTTGTGGACGTGATCCCAGGTCAACCCCATGCGGTCGAGCGCGCCGGGGGCGAAGTTCTCAACCAGCACGTCGCAGCTCTTGATCAGCTCGTCGAGCACGCGCTTGCCCTGCGGGTGCTTCGAATCGATCGTGATCGAGCGCTTGTTGTGGTTGAGCATGGTGAAGTAGAGCGAGTCCGCGTTCGGCACGTCGCGCAACTGGCCGCGCGTGATGTCGCCAATGCCGGGGCGCTCGACCTTGATCACGTCGGCGCCGAACCAGGCAAGCAACTGCGTGCAGGTCGGGCCCGACTGCACATGCGTGAAGTCGAGGATGCGCACGCCCTGGAGCGCCTTGCCGTCCATGCCGAACGGCTTCGACGAGGGCTTCGGCAGACCGTTGCCGCTGATTTTCGCCACCGCCCTGGCGACGGCCTTCTTGGCGCTCTTCACCGCCTTGGCGACGACGGTCCTGCGCGCGGGCTTTTTCGGTGCGGCTTTGCCCTTCGCGGGTTTCTTGGCAGTTTTCTTGGCAGTCTTCTTCGATTTCTTGGCCATATGATCCTCCACAATTTCGGCTCGTGTCCCGGGCGCAGCGCAGCACGTAGCGAAGCGGAGTGGTGCGCTGCAGAACCGGGACCGGGTTAGTTCATTCCTTCGTGCGATTTCGGATCAGCGGTGCAACACTTCGTGCTGCACCGCGTCCGGGACAACGCCTGCGGCGTCATTTCTTCTTCAGCTTGCTCTGCGGATTGAGATTGCCGATGCGGCCGGACTCGCTGCCGGCGGCCGGGTCGAGCACCGCGTTGATCAGGGTCGGCTTGCCGGAATCCATCGCCTCGTTGACCGCACGGCGCAATTCGTCCGGAGAGGTGGCGTTGACGCCAACACCGCCGAAGGCCTCGATCATCTTGTCATAGCGGGCACCCTTGACGAACATGGTGACCGCCGGATCGGCGCTTGCCTTGTTGACGTCGGTGCCGCGATAGATGCCGTCATTGTTGAGGATGACGATGCAGACCGGCAGGTTGTAACGACAGATGGTCTCGATCTCCATACCGGAGAAGCCGAACGCCGAGTCGCCTTCGACACAGAGCACCGGCTTGCCGGTCTCGACCGTGGCGGCGATGGCGTAGCCCATGCCGATGCCCATGATGCCCCAGGTGCCGACGTCGATGCGCTTGCGCGGCTTGTACATATCGATGATGCCGCGAGCGAGATCGAGGGCGTTGGCGCCTTCGTTGACGAGGAGGGCGTCGGGCCGCTCCTTGACGATGTTTTTCAGGACGCCGAGCGCGCCGTGATAGTCCATCGGCGAGTTGTTGTTCATCAGGCGCGGCGCCATCTTGGCGACGTTCTCGTCGCGCTTGGAGGTCACCGTCTTGATCCAGTCGGCGGCCGGCGCCGGCCAGTTGTTGCCCATCGCCGCGTTCAGCGCCGCGACGCAGGAGCCGATATCGCCAACGACCGGCGCGACGATCTCGACGTTGGAGTCCATCTCCTTCGGCTCGATGTCGATCTGGATGAACTTCTTCGGCTCGGTGCCCCAGGCCTTGCCCTTGCCGTGGGACAGCAGCCAGTTGAGCCGCGCGCCGATCAGCATCACCACGTCGGACTGCGCCAGAACGGTGGAGCGCGCCGCACCCGCGCACTGCGGATGCGTGTCGGGCAGGAGGCCCTTGCCCATGCTCATCGGCAGGAAGGGCACGCCGCTCTTCTCGACGAAGGAGCGGATCGCGTCGTCGGCCTGTGCGTAGGCCGCGCCCTTGCCGAGGATGATCAGCGGCCGCTTGGCGCTCTTGAACACGTCGAGCGCGCGCTTGACCGAATCCGGCGAGGGGATCTGCGCTGGCGCGGCATCGATCACCTTGACCAGCGACATCTTGCCCTTGTCGGCGTCGATCACCTGGCCGAACAGCTTGGCCGGCAGATCGAGATAGACGCCGCCCGGACGGCCCGAGACCGCGGCGCGGATGGCGCGCGCGATGCCGATGCCGATGTCCTGAGCGTGCAGGACGCGGTAGGCCGCCTTGCAAAGCGGCTTGGCGATGGCGAGTTGGTCCATCTCCTCGTAGTCACCCTGCTGCAGGTCGACCACCTCGCGCTCCGACGAGCCCGAGATGAGAATCATCGGGAAGCAGTTGGTGGTGGCGTGCGCGAGCGCGGTCAGACCGTTGAGGAAGCCCGGCGCCGATACGGTGACGCAGATGCCCGGCTGCTTGGTCAGGAAGCCTGCAATCGAGGCCGCATAACCGGCATTCTGTTCATGACGGAAGGACAGGACCCGGAGGCCTTCGGCCTGCGACATGCGCAGGAAATCGGTGATCGGGATGCCCGGCACGGCGTAGAGCGTCTTCACGCCATTGAGCTTGAGCGCCTCGATGATGAGGTTGAACCCGTCGGTCAGATTCTGCTCGTCCGTCGCGGCCGCGTCCGGCTTGGCCTTCAATGCTGCATCACTCATGGGCGACTCCTTGACAACTCCGTGACGTCCTCACGCGGACTTCCTAGTCGAGATAATCGGCAAATTTTGCGACGTGCTCGGCGAGGCCAAGCGCGTGAACGCGCACGAGGTCTTCGGCGCGCTCGGTGTCGCGCGCCTCGAGCGCCTCGATGATAGCCATGTGATCCTTGATCGAGCGGTCGGCGCGGTCCTTCTCGCCGATGGTCGTGCGGCGGATCATGCGCATATGCAGGAACAGGTTCGCGGCGAGATCGATCAGCACCTGGTTCTTGCTGAGCTTGATGATGCTCTGGTGGAATTCGATGTTGGCGTCGGAATACTCGTCGAGGTGCGCGCGGAGTTTGCCATCGACGAAGGCGGCGAACATTTTGCGCAGGCCGGCGATCTCCTCGTCCGACGCGTTCTGCGTCGTCAACCTCGCGGCCATGCTCTCGAGCGCCGCCCAGGCGGTGATCATCTCGATCACCTCGCGCTTGGTCTTGCGCACGACGTAGATGCCCCGGCGCGGGACGGAGCGCACGAAACCTTCGCTCTCGAGCTGCGCCATCGCCTCGCGCACGGGCGTGCGGCTGATGCCGAAGTCCTGCGCCAGCTTGCGCTCGTCGAGACGGATCTCCTCGCGGCTGTGGTACACGTCCATCGCGACGATCGCGTTCTTCAACGCCACATAGGCCTTGTGCTTGAAGCTGACCCCGGTCTCGAACGGCTCGAGCGCAGGATGCGAGCCGGCAGACCCGGCTTCAGCCGTCGCACCAAAGGTCGACGAACCGCGGTTGCGGCCTGTGTCTTCTTGATCGATCATGCTGGTATACAATATGCCAGAGGAAGCCACCGGCGCAATGAAGATTGCGCCGATTGGGGAATTTTTCGAAAGAATTGGTGCGTCGCAACAGCGACTTAGACCGAAATATTGCGATGCAATATTGCGGATGTGACTACTACCAGTATCGCGCGCGACGGGGCTTCAGTCAAAAGCCGCCCGGGCGGTAGGCGCCCGGGCGGCTCTCATTCCGCGATGGGTGGCGCCAATCAGCCCTTGGCCATGGTCTTGATACGCATCGGCTTGAGCAGCGCCAGTGCCATCACCGCCGCGACGACGTTCAGCGCCGCCGCCACCAGGAATACCGCGTGCCAACTGCCGGTCGCCGTGGTCAGCACGTTGGCGAGCGGCACGAGCAGCGCCGCCGTGCCCTTGGCGGTGTAAAGGAGCCCGTAGTTCGTGGTGGCGAACTTGCGGCCGTAAATGTCGGTGCATGTCGCCGGGAACAGCGAGTAGATCTCGCCCCAGGCGAAGAACACCAGACCCGACAGGATCACGAAGTAGAGCGGGTTCGACGCGAGGTAGAACAGCGCGTAGATGCCGATGCCTTCGAGCAGGAAGGCGACGAACATCGTGTTCTCGCGGCCGATATTGTCCGACACCCAGCCGAAGAACGGGCGGCAGATTCCGTTGAGGACGCGGTCGATCGACAGCGCGAAGGTCAGCGCCGGCAGCGTCAGGCCGAGGAGCGATACGGCGACGCCGTCGACCTTGAAGTCCTTGGCGATCGGCGCGAGTTGCGCCGTGGCCATCAAGCCGCCGGCTCCGACCATCACGAACATCAGGTACATCACCCAGAAGACCGGCGTCTTCAGCACTTCCTGCGGGCCGTAGTCGCGGCGCGTCTGCTGAACCGCCGGCGCGGCCGGCGCGGGCACTTCGCCCGGCTGCGGCGCGCGCAGGAGCAGCGACACGATCACGACGACGATACCCTGGCCCAGGCCGAACCACAGGAACGCGGATTCGTAGCCACTCGAGGAGATCATGTTGGCGATCGGAATGACGGTGAGCGCCGAGCCGGCGCCGAAGCCGGCGGCGGTCAGGCCGGCGGCGAGACCGCGACGATCCGGAAACCACTTCAACGCGTTTCCGACGGACGCGCCGTAGATGACGCCGGCGCCGATGCCGCCGATCGCGGCCGCGACGTAGAGCATCGTCAGCGTGCTGGCCATCGAGTTCATCACCCAGGCGATGGCGACGAGCACGCCGGAGCCGCAGACCATCACCTTCGGACCGAACTTGTCGATGAGATAGCCTTCGATCGGCACCAGCCAGGTTTCGGTCAGGACGAAGATGGTGAAGGCGACCTGGATCGCCGCTCTGCCCCAATGGTATTTCTGATCGATCGGATTGACGAACAGCGTCCAGCCATATTGCAGGTTCGCGATCATCACCATGCAGATGATGCCGAATACCAACTGGCCCCACCGCGTGCCCTCCGACGCACGCGCCGCGCTCGTCGATCCCGCTACGAAAGTCATCAAGCTCCTCCTGAGAGTCTCTATTTGCTGCATAAACCCAGTCTAAATGCTGGATTTATGACTCTCATACGGCACCGTGACACCGTTTGACTCATAAAATGCGCGTAAAAGCCAACGGCTGAAATTTGCATGTCTCCGGTTGTATTTGTGTGGAGCAAACAAAAAAACAGGCGCACCGAAGTGCGCCTGTCGTCAAACGATTTACATTTTCTTGCGTTATTGCGCGGGCTTGAGACCGCTCATCGACGCGCGCACCTTGGTGAAGCCGCTCTGGATCAACGGCCAGAACAGCGCGATGAGACCGAGCGCCATGATCGTCGTGACGAGCGGCGTCGACCAGAAGACGCTTAGGCTTCCCTGCGAAGCCAGTAGCGATTGCCTGAAGCCTTCTTCCGCCTTGTCGCCGAGCACGATGGCCAGCACCATCGGCGCCAGCGGATAGTTGGTCTTCTTCAGGAAGTAACCGGCAATGCCGAACACCACCATCATCACCACGTCGAATGTGTTGTTGTGCACCGTGTAGGCGCCGATGGCGCAGAACACGAGGATGATCGGCGCGATGACGCTGAACGGGATGCGCAAGATCGCGGCGAACAGCGGCACGCAAGTCAAGACGATGATCAGGCCGACGATGTTGCCCATGTACATCGAGGCGATCAGGCCCCAGACGAAGTCCTTCTGCTCGGTGAAGAGCAGCGGGCCGGGCTGCAGGCCCCAGATCAGAAGGCCGCCGAGCAGCACGGCGGCGGTCGGCGAGCCGGGCACGCCGAGCGAGATCATCGGCAGGAGCGCCGAGGTGCCGGCGGCATGGGCGGCGGTCTCCGGCGCCACCACGCCCTCGATCTCGCCGGTGCCGAACAGGTGGCCGCGCTTGGAGATGCGCTTGGCGATGCCGTAGCTCATGAATGAAGCCGGCGTCGCGCCGGCCGGCGAGATGCCCATCCAGCAGCCGATCAGGCACGAGCGCAGCGACAGCATCCAGTATTGCGGCAGCTTGGCCCAGGTCTGCAGCACGACCTTCATGTTCAGCTTGGCGGCGTTGCCGCGGAAGCTCAGACCCTCTTCCATCGTCAGCAGGATCTCGCCGATGCCGAACAGGCCGATGACGGCGATGAGGAAGTCGAAGCCGTTGAGCATTTGCGGGAAGCCGAAGGTCATGCGCAGCTGGCCGGTCATCTGGTCGAGGCCGACGGCGCCGAGCGCAAAGCCGAGCATCATCGAGGCGACCGTCTTGAACGGCGGCTCCTTCGACAGTCCGACGAAGCTGCAGAAGGCGAGGAAATAGACCGAGAAAATCTCGGGCGGGCCGAACTCGAGCGCGAAGCTCGCGACCAGCGGCGCCACGAGCGTGATGACGATGACGGCAAACAACGCGCCGACGAACGAGGAGGTGAATGCGGCCGTGAGCGCCTCGCCGGCCTGGCCCTTCTGCGCCATCGGGTAGCCGTCGAAGGTCGTGGCTACCGACCATGGTTCGCCTGGTATGTTGAACAAGATCGACGTGATGGCGCCGCCGAACAGCGCACCCCAGTAGATGCAGGACAGCATGATGATCGCCGAGGTCGGCGACATCGAGAAGGTCAGCGGCAACAGGATGGCGATGCCGTTGGCGCCGCCGAGGCCGGGCAGCACGCCGACGATCACGCCGAGCACGATGCCGAGCACCATCAGCGCGAGATTGAAGGGCTGCGCCACCACCGCGAAGCCGTGAAACAAATTGCCGATGTCTTCGAGCATTGGCGTTTAGACCTGTACTTATCGATGTTTTCTGTCGGGCGGCGCGGCCGTGCAGGCGGCCGCATGCGCGTTCGTCAATAGCCGAGCATGTTCTCGAGCGGACCCTTGGGCAGCGGCACCAGGAACCAGATTTCGAACATGAAAAAGCAAAGCACCGGCACCAGCACGCCGATTGCGATCGCCATCAGCCAGGAATACCGGCCGAACCAGCGCATGAAGAAGGCGATCAGCACCGCCGACGCGACGTAGATGCCGGTATAGGGAATCGCCAGCACGTAGACGATCGTCGGCCAGAGCACCGAGCCGACCTGCCTGAGCTGGTTCCAATAGGCGAAGACCCGCTCGTCGCCGCCCGCCATCAGCACTTGCGCGACGTTGACCGCGCAGGAGATCAGGATGATCAGGCAGACATAGAATGGGAAGAAGCCTGCTTGCGGTCCGTCCGACGCCCAGCCGACACCGATCTTGAGACTTCCGTAGATTCCAATCAGGGCAAGCAGCGTGATGGCGCCGGCAACACCCAGTTCGACACCCCGGTGGGACGGACCCGTCCCACCGGCTTCTTCGATGCTTTCGCTCATGCGTTTCCTTCGGCCGCGGTCGCGTCGCGCCGCGGCTCAGTTGGTTTTGTTAGTTGCTCTTGGCCATGAAACCGGCCGCCTTCATCAGCCCTTCATGCTGCTTCTCGGCGTCGGCGACCCACTTGGTGTACGCGTCGCCGGTCATGAAGGTCTGGTTGAAGGCGCCGTCGCTCATCAACTTCTTCCACTCCGGCGTCTCACGCACCTTCTTGAACAGGTCGACGTAATAGGTGACCTCGTCCTTGCTGACGCCCGGTGGCATGAAGAAGCCGCGCAGCATCACGTACTCGACGTCGAGGCCGGATTCCTTGCAGGTCGGGATGTCGCCCCAGGATTTCCCGTCGGCGATCTTGTCGTTGTAGGGCATCTTCTTGGAGTCGAAGACGCAGAGCGGCCGCAACTTGCCGGCGCGCCAGTGCGCGACAGCCTCGATCGGGTTGTTGACCGACGAGTCGATGTGATTGCCGACGAGTTGCACCGCCACCGCGCCGCCGCCCTTGTACGGGATGTAGGTCAGCTTCTTGCCCGTCGCCTTCTCGAGCGCGACGGTGATGATCTGGTCTTCCTGCTTGGAGCCGGTGCCGCCCATCTTGAAGGTGTTGTCCGGCTTGGACTTGATCGCGTCGACATAGTCCTTCGCGGTCTTGTAGGGCTTATCGGCGTTGACCCACAGGACGAACTCGTCGAGCGCCATCATCGCGACCGGGGTCAGATCCTTCCAGTTGAAGGGAATGCCCGTGGCCATCGGCGTGGTGAACAGGTTCGACAGGGTGATAATCAGCTTGTGGCCGTCGCCCTTGGCGTTCTTGGCCGCGAGGAAGCCCTCGCCGCCGGCACCGCCGGACTGGTTGATGACGACGACCGACTGCTTCGACAACTGATGCTTGGCGATGATGCCCTGGATCGTGCGGGCCATCTGGTCGGCGCCGCCGCCGGTGCCGGCCGGGACGATGATCTCGATCGGGTGGGTCGGCTCCCACGCAAAGGCTGGCGCGGACGTCAGGGCCAGCGTGCCGGCTAGGCACGTTGCCGCGACGGCGAGTGATTTCACGAGCGTGGTCATGGATCCTCCTTGGCGGGTTTCTCTCCGGACGCGCCGCTCTCCGCCGGCTGCGCCAGCCCTATTTTTCTTGGTCACGGACGCCTCCGTAACCCGGGCATAAAGAAAGTCTAACCCTGGTATAACAATTTGACTACAGAAACTTGCGCGGAATTCCGCAATCCATGCTGCGTCGCAGCAAGCCCGTGTCATTGCCGAATAAAATGCCGGAAACGGGTTCGCGGCCTGACCGGGATCGGCGCCCTCCATCGGCCGGCGGCGGCAAAACACCACCGTCGCGCGACCTCCGCAAGCTGAGCGCCGTCCCACGTGATCGGCCGCGTCGCGACGTGGCTCTTCGGGACTTGCGGCCCGGCGAGCGCTCGAGGCGGCGAGCCCGGACGCCGCGGCGCGCACCCGCCTCATGTCGCGGTGGAATGGCGCCTGTAACGATCTCTGGTCGCTTGGCTTTACAATGGGGTTATGCTGTGAGTGCCGGATGGGCGGGGCTTGGGATTGATGTTCACGGGGAGTGAGGTGCTGCAGGCGGCGGCGACGGTCTGTGCGGCCGGTGCGGCGCTGGGCTGCCTTTATCTCGTGTTCGTCGGCTTTTCGGTGCTGCGTTTCCGCCTCGGCGAGCAGGCCCTCACGCCGGTTGCCGTGCCCGTTTCGGTGCTGGTGCCGTTGTGCGGCAGCGAGCCGGGTCTCGCCGCACGCCTGCGCGCCTTGCGCGACCAGACCTACGCCGGAGCAACCGAGATCATTTGCGGCACGCTCGACCCCCATGATCCCGCGATTGAGGTCGTGCGCCAGGTCGCGGCCGAGCGCAACGACGGCCGGCTCGTCTGCCACGTCGACCCGCATGTTGCAGGGCAGAACCTGAAAGTCGCCAATATCGCGAATATCGCCAAGAACGCCAAACACGAGATGCTGGTGCTGATCGACAGCGACATTGTCGTTGAGCCGGACTATCTCGCGGGAGTGGTGGCCGAGTTG
>Ga0310810_10009523_pt1 | contig 11251 bp, 11 predicted proteins | sample NCmetagenome_FD_207641 | JGI IMG/M metagenome (GOLD analysis project Ga0310810, IMG submission 207641) | Soil microbial communities from experimental microcosm in Duke University, North Carolina, United States - NC | ecosystem: Engineered > Artificial ecosystem > Soil microcosm > Unclassified ... | reverse complement strand
CTGGCGAGGCTTTACGCCAGGGGAATCGGAGGCCCAAAAGACTCCAACAAGGCCAAGGAGTGGCTGAATTCCGCGGAGCAGGCGGGCAACGAGCAGGCCAAACAAATCCTGGCCGAGATGAACAAGAAATCTGAACCTCCAAAGAAAAGGCGTTAGGAAATGCAACTTCGGAATGTCGCGGCCATGCTGGCCGCCGCGATCCTGATGGGTATGACCGGTGCCGCCCAGGCCCAGTTCGACAACGAACGTCAGCAGATGCTGTACGGCGGCGCGCCGCGCGCCAAGAACTACAACTTCTTCGGCTTCGGCGGTAGCGACGCCACCCGAACCCGGGTCGGCTACAACGGCAGCGAGCGGCCGGGCACGATCGTCATCAGCACCGCTGATCGCAAACTCTACTTGGTGCAGGACGGCGGTAACGCGCTACGCTATTCGATCGGTGTCGGACGCCCCGGATTTCAATGGAAGGGAACCCACAGGGTCACTGCCAAGAAGGAATGGCCGACCTGGACACCGCCGCCGCAAATGCGGGCGCGGCAGCGCGGACTGCCCGCGCAAATGGCCGGCGGCGAAGACAATCCGCTCGGCGCGCGCGCCATGTATCTCGGCAGCACGCTCTATCGCATCCACGGATCGAACGATCCGGACTCGGTAGGCCAGGCCGAATCGTCAGGTTGCTTCCGCATGACGAACGACGATGTCAAGGATCTGTATGAGCGGGTTGCGATTGGCACGACAGTGATCGTCCGATAGCGGCTATTTCCTGAGTATGGGGTCGCGACTCAACCCCTTGCTGGCAAGCTCGTCGATATAGTCCTGCCATCGGCGCTCGCGGTCGCGCCCGAGTTCGCCCAGATAGTCCCAGCTGTAGATGCCGGTGGAATGCATGTCGTCGAACACCAGCCGTACCGCGTAATTGCCGATCGGCACGACCTCCAGGATCGCGACGTGACGCTTGCCGGGCTGGATCTTGCGCTCTTCGGGTGAATGCCCCTGGACCTCGGCGCTCGGGCTCATCACCCGCAAATACTCCGCGTCGAGGGGGAAGCTCTAGCCGGTGTCGAAGCTGACGATGAGCCGCTTGCGGTCTTTAGCGAGACGCAATTCGGTTGGCCAGGGCTGCGGTTGCGCATTTGACGCAGGATTTGCAGCCATTCCTATCTCCCAAAAAGCCCCGTAACGTCCTATATATAGCACCGAACAGCCCGCACGCCGGGTCGCCGACCCGCTGGAGGTGGGCTATTCTTCCAAGGACCGACATGAATATCGCCGCGCCCCCGCTCGATCTTGACCGCGCCGCCGGCCACCCGGGGCCGCTGATCGATCCGTTCGCGCGCGCGATCACCTATTTGCGAGTTTCGGTAACAGACCGTTGCGATTTCCGCTGCGTCTATTGCATGTCCGAGCATATGTCGTTTCTGCCCAAGGCTGACCTGCTGTCGCTCGAGGAACTCGACCGGCTGTGCTCGGCGTTTGTGGCGAGAGGCGTGCGCAAGCTACGGCTGACCGGCGGCGAACCGCTGGTGCGGCGCGGCATCATGACCTTGTTTTCATCGCTGTCGCGTCATCTGAAGACCGGAGCGCTGGACGAACTGACGGTGACCACCAATGGCTCGCAGCTCGCCAAGTACGCAACCGAGCTGAAGGCCTGCGGTGTCGAGCGCGTCAACGTGTCGCTCGATACGCTCGATCCCGACAAGTTTCGCGCCATCACCCGCTGGGGCGATCTGGCCCAAGTGCTCGCCGGCATCGACGCGGCGCAGGCGGCAGGTCTGAGGGTCAAGATCAACGCGGTCGCGCTCAAGGGCGTCAACGAGGACGAGTTGGCCGATCTCGTCACCTGGGCGCACGGTCGCGGCATGGATATCACCATCATTGAAGTGATGCCGCTCGGCGATATCGGCGCCGACCGCCTGGTGCAATATCTGCCGTTATCGATGGTGCGCTCGCGCTTGGCCGAACGCTTCACCATGGACGACATCGATGATCGGACGGGCGGGCCGGCGCGCTACGTGCGCGTCAAGGAAACCGGTGGCCGGCTTGGCTTCATCACGCCGATGACTCACAATTTCTGCGAATCCTGTAACCGCGTCCGCATCACCTGCACAGGCACGCTGTACATGTGCCTCGGCCAGGAGGACGCGGCAGACCTGCGCGCGCCGTTGCGCGCCTCGGAAGGCAACGAACTGCTGTACGCCGCTATCGATGAGGCGATCACCCGGAAGCCCAAGGGCCACGACTTCGTCATCGACCGACGCCACAACCGGCCCGCGCTGTCCCGCCACATGAGCGTCACCGGCGGCTGACCGCCAGTCGCGGCAAGCCGAGGTGCTTTCTGCTTAAATCCCTGAGCAACAACCAGCGCGGCATCGCGGCTGTCTGCGCCTGCATGGTGTCCTACACCATCAACGACGTGCTGGTGAAACAAATCCTTCTGACCTATCCGGTCGGTGAAACAATTTTTGTGCGCGGCATGATGTGCTCGGTGCTGATCGGCGCGGTGGCGATCACGCTCGGCCACGGGCGAGGCCTGCTGGCTCCGGTGAGCAGGCTACTGGCATCGCGCTCTTTGTGCGACGGGCTGTCCACGGTGGGATTCATCGCCGCTCTTGCGCACATGAAACTTGCCAACGTCTCCGCGGTTTTGCAGATTGCGCCCCTCATCATCACCGCAATGTCGGTCGTTCTTTATCGGGAGCGGGTCGGCTGGCGGCGCTGGACGGCGATTTCGATAGGGTTCGCCGGCGCCCTGCTTGTCATCAAGCCAATCCCTTCGGAGTTCGACATCTGGGCGGTGATCGCCGCGGCCTCGGCAATCGCAGCCGCCGTGCGCGAACTCCAGACCCGCCAGATCGGACGAGCTGTCCCCGTGCTCGTGGTCGCGTTCTGGGGAGCCATCGCCATCACATTCTGCGGAGCGGTGTTCGCTGCGGTCGAGGACTGGCGGATGTACCAACCCGGCGAGTTGTTTCAGTTGTTCATCGCAGCCGCCTTTGTCGGCAACGCCATCTATCTGCTGGCGCTCGCTTTCCGCGACGTCGATCTCTCGGTGGTTGCCCCGTTCCGCTACACCTATCTGCTTACCTCGGCGGTCGGTGGCTTCCTGGTATTCCGGGAGGTGCCGGACGCCTGGACCGTGGTAGGCGCCATCCTGATCGTGGGCAGCGGCATCTATGCGCTCCACCGCGAGGCGGTCCGCCGCCGCTCGCTCACCGGCACCGCCAACCCGGCGGCTTGAAGCGCCGACGCGCCCGCCGCGAGCCGCAAGCCCGTTCGGCCAAGTTTCCATTGACGGATGACGGAACCTTCGGATTAGCTGGCAAGGCTCGTCTGCTGGTCGGCGGTCGGGCTTGGGGGAAAACAAGCGGCCACTCGGGCGTGTCGCCCGGCAAGGGGAGCCGGATGTGAATTCATTGATGGAAGCGCTCCTGTCGGTGAGCCGGCGGATCGACGCCATGAACACTTGGCTGGGCAAACGTCTGTCCTGGCTCATTCTGGTCGCCGTGTTTGTGTCCGCGGCCAACGCCACCGTGCGCAAGATATTCGACACATCGTCGAACTCCTGGCTCGAACTGCAATGGGTGCTGTTCAGCATCGTGTTCCTGCTGTGCGCGCCGTGGACATTGCTCGCCAATGAACACATCCGCATCGATATCGTGAACAACCTGCTGCCGAAATGGCTACGCAACACCATCGAGCTGGTAGGGCATTCGCTGTTTCTGCTGCCGCTGACAGTCATTATGGTGGCGACAGGCGTGCCTTTTTTCCTGCGTTCGTATGAAATCAACGAGCAGTCAGGCAACGCAGGCGGCCTGCCGCAATGGCCCACGAAGTCGCTGATCATGATCGGTTTCGCGCTGTTGTTCCTGCAGGGCGTGTCCGAACTGATCAAGCGCATCGCCGTCATCCAGGGGCGCATTCCCGATCCGCACGAGCACCAGGTCCACGCGCTCGAAGCCGAAGTCGAACACATCGTCGAGGCAATCGAAAAAAAATGAGCGTCCACAGCGGGGGGCTGGGGTCCTAGATGACGGCATTTTTCATCGAAAACATGGCGCCAATCATGTTCTTGGCGCTGGTGGTTTTTCTTCTGCTCGGCTATCCGGCGGCCTTTTCGCTCGGCGCCGTCGGCCTGATGTTCGGGTTGATCGGTATCGAGCTTGGCCAGTTCTCGCCGGACTTTCTGCAAGCGTTGCCGGAGCGAATCTACGGCGTGATGAGCAATGACACGCTGCTGGCGATCCCGTTCTTCACCTTCATGGGCCTCGTGCTCGAACGGTCCGGGATGGCGGAAGACCTGCTCGATACCATCGGTCAATTGTTCGGAACCGTGCGCGGCGGACTGGCCTATGCGGTTGTGTTCGTCGGCGCTCTGCTTGCAGCCACCACCGGCGTGGTCGCCGCATCCGTCATTTCGATGGGCTTGATCTCGCTGCCTATCATGCTGCGCTACGGCTACGACCGGCGAGTCGCCTCGGGCGTAATTGCCGCGTCCGGCACGCTCGCGCAAATCATCCCGCCCTCGCTGGTGCTGATCGTTATGGCCGACCAGCTCGGGCGCTCGGTCGGCGATATGTACGAAGGCGCGTTTATCCCGGGCATCGTGCTGGCCGGGCTCTATGCCTTCTACGTGTTCCTGATCACCATCTTTTTTCCCAAGGCGGCGCCCGGCCTGCCCGCCGAAGCGGTCGGCTTCCGCGAGCCGAAGGGCGGCCGCGGCCTGATCTCACTTGCCATTTTGGCGATTGCCAGCGTCGTATTCGGCTGGGTCATGATGCGGCATTCAGAGTCGCATGGTGCCGATTTCGTGGTGCTGAGCATGTTCTTCGGCATCCTGTTCGCGTTCGGCATCGCAGTGGTCAACTGGCTGACCAGCCGCTTCATCGGCTTCCGCTTCCTCTCGCACATGGCGCAACAGACCACGTTTGTGATGGTGCCCCCGCTGTTCCTGATCTTCCTGGTGCTCGGTACGATCTTCATCGGCGTTGCGACTCCGACCGAAGGCGGCGCCATGGGCGCTATGGGCGCGCTGATCCTCGGCGCCGCAAAACGCCGGCTAACCTGGGATCTGGTGCGTCAAGCCGTTGAATCCACCGCCAAGCTGTCGGCCTTCGTGGTCTTTATCTTGATCGGAGCACGTGTTTTCTCACTGACGTTCTACGGCGTCAGCGGGCACATCTGGGTCGAGCATTTGCTGACGTCGCTGCCGGGCGGCCAGATCGGCTTCCTGATCTTCGTCAACGCCTTCGTGTTCGTGCTCGCATTCTTTCTCGATTTTTTCGAGCTCGCGTTCATCATCATTCCCCTGCTCGGCCCTGCCGCCGAGAAGCTCGGTATCGACCTGATCTGGTTCGGCGTCATCCTCGGCGTCAACATGCAGACGTCGTTCATGCACCCGCCGTTCGGCTTCGCGTTGTTCTATCTGCGCTCGGTGGCGCCGCGCGAGCCGTTCATCGACCGCATCACCGGCAAGCGCACGGATGGAGTCACCACCGGGCAGATTTACTGGGGCGCGGTGCCGTTCGTGGTGATTCAGGTCATCATGGTGCTGCTGGTGATTCTGTTCCCCGCTATGGTGATGCACTACAAGGGAACGGGTCCGCAGATCGATCCGAACAAGATCCAGATCGACATTCCGCAGATCGATCTGCCGCCGCTCGACTTCAAATAGCACCGGCCAAAACAAATCGCCCCGGAGCTTTCGCTCCGGGGCGATGGCCGATCTGGACCGGTCAGCCGCGCATCGCGCGGATCATGAACTGGTCGTAGGTGTTCTCGGCGACCTGAAACCACTGATAGGCATTCTTGGTGAAGGCCATCATCGAATCGTTGACCTTCTTGAAGCTTGCATTCTCCTTGGCCACCTCGGCGTGAAGTTCCATGGTCGCCTTGTAGGACGCATCCATGATCTGCGGCGAGAACACATGCAGCTTGGTGCCGCCGGCCAGGAGCTTGCGCAGCGCCTGCGGATTGAGATGGTCGTATTTCGCCATCATCCAGGTGTTGGCGTAGTGGCCCGCTTGTTCGAGCACCGCCTGATAGTGCCTGGGCAACGAATTCCACTTGTCGAGATTGACGAAGGCGAACAGCATCGAACCACCTTCCCACCAGCCCGGCGCGTAATAGTGCGGCGCGACCTTGTAGAAGCCGAGCTTCTCGTCGTCATATGGACCGACCCATTCGCACGCGTCGAGGGTGCCCTTCTCCAGCGCAGGATAGATGTCGCCGCCGGCAATCTGCTGCGGCACGCCGCCGAGCTTTTGCAGAACCTTTCCGGCCCAGCCGCCGATCCGCATCTTCAGGCCTTTGAGATCGTCGACCGAGTTGATCTCTTTGCGGTACCAGCCTCCCATCTGACAGCCGGTGTTGCCGGCGAGCAGGGCGCGTACGTTATATTTCTTGTAGAACTCGTTCAGTACTTCTTCGCCGCCGCCTTGCGTCACCCATGCTTGGTTGATGCGCGCGTTGGGGCCGAACGGGACAGACGTGCCGAACCCGAACGTCGGGTCCTTGCCGAAATAGTAGTATGACGCGGTGTGGCCGATCTCGACGGTGCCGTTCTGCACAGAGTCGACGATGGCGAGACCCGGCACAATTTCGCCCGCGGCGAAAATCTGGATCTGGAATTTGTTGTCAGTGGCCTCGGCAACGGCTTTGCACATCGTCTCGGCGCCGCCAAAGATTGTGTCGAGCGATTTCGGCCAGCTGCACGGCATGCGCCATTTGACCGTCGGCGCCGATTGCGCGATCGCGGGGGCCGCGACTGCGGCTGACGCAGCCGCTCCCATGCCGGCCGCCTTTAGGAATTCACGACGTTTCATTCGGTACCCTCCCTTATTTATTCGGCCGCCCCACCGGACTGCTGCCTAAGTGGCAGCGTGACGGAGCCTGCCCCTTGAATCCAGTCTGCCCGGCTTCGACTAAAGTTGAAAGTGGCCTGCACTAGCGCAGCCGCGACAAAAAGGGGCCGGCTGGACGCCGGCCCCGATCTCGAAAAGCCGCTGCAGACCTACAATTTGGTCCGGTTGCGGATCATGAACGTGTCATAGCCATACTCGGCCACCTGCCACCAAAGGTACGCGTCGCCACGGAACGCGTTCTGGGAGTCCAGTACCTTCTTGTACTCGGCATTGGCTGCCGACGTCTCGGCATTCACCTCTTTCGACGCCTTCAGGCACGCCTCCATGACGGCCTGCGAGAACGGGCGAAGCTGCACACCGTTGCCCACCAGCCGCTTCAGCGCCTGCGGGTTGCGGGCGTCGTAGCGGGCTATCTGTTCGACGTTGACCGCAGCCGCTGCGGCTCGCACGATTGACTGGTAATTCTTCGGCAGGCTTTTCCACTTTTCCAAATTGATCTGGAGATGGTTGGTCGTGCCGCCCTCCCACCAGCCCGGATAGTAGTAATACTTGGCGACCTTGTAGAAGCCGAGTTTCTCATCGTCGTAGGGTCCGACCCACTCGGTGGCGTCGATCGTGCCCTTCTCCAGCGCCGGATAGATATCGCCGCCGGCAATTTGCTGCGCGATCAAGCCAAGCTTGCCAAGTGTCTTGCCGGCCCAGCCGCCGATCCGCATCTTCAAGCCTTTGAAGTCCTCGACCGCATTGATCTCTTTCTTGAACCAACCGCCCATCTGGCAGCCTGTGTTGCCCATCAGCAGGTTGTAGGTGTTGAACTTGGCGCCAAACTCGTCGATCAGCTTTTGCCCATCGCCCTCATAGAACCACGCGTTCTGCTGGCGAGCGTTGAGGCCAAACGGCACCGAGCAGAACAATGCCCAGGTCGGATCCTTGCCGATGTAATAGTAGTAGGCTGTGTGGCCCATCTCGACAGTGCCGTTCTGTACGGCGTCGAGCGTTTGCAGCGCCGGCACGACCTCGCCGGCGGCGAAAGTCTGAATCTGGAATTTGTTGTCGGTCGCTTCCGCCACGTACTTGGCGAGCTGCTCGCAAGAACCCCAGAGCGCGTCGAGCGACTTCGGCCAGCTTGCCGTCAGACGCCATTTCAATTCCGGCATGGATTGCGCGATGGCAGGCGCTGCGACAGCCGCGGATGCGACAAGGCCGACGCCGGCCGATTTGAGAAACTCACGACGTTTCATGGACGTTCCTCTCTGGTTCGATGTAACGGAATGGCTACTACACGGCGGTCCCACGCCGCGCCAAGATCAATGTCACATTCTAAAGCAATATGGCAGCGGGACAATTCAAAAAGCCCGCTACGGCGCTGTGGCCGAAGCGCACTAACTTTCGATCACGATTCTCGGCGCAGCCTTTGACGGCCCACCAGGGCCGAGCTGATCACGGACATTGGCGGCAATCGCCCGATAGGCCGCCGCGTGGGGGCTGTCGGGCTGGGTCGCAACGATCGGCAGACCGGCATCCGAGGCCTCACGGATCGACATTTCGAGTGGAACTTCGCCAAGGAACGGCACCCCCATGCGCTGCGCCTCATGGCGCGCGCCGCCGTGACCGAAGATGTCGGAGCGCGTCCCACATTTCGGGCAGATAAACATGCTCATGTTCTCGACGATGCCGAGCACCGGCACGTTGACGCGCTTGAACATGGCGATACCGCGCCGCGCATCGATCAACGCAAGGTCCTGCGGCGTCGAGACGATCACCGCCCCTTTCAGCGGCACCTGCTGCGCCATGGTGAGCTGGGCGTCGCCGGTGCCGGGCGGCATGTCGACGACCATCACGTCGAGCGTGCCCCACTCCACCTCTCGCAGCATCTGCGTCAGAGCCGACATCACCATCGGCCCGCGCCAGATCATCGGCGTCTCTTCCTCGATCAGGAAACCGATCGACATTACGGTGAGACCGAAGCGCTCGATCGGCTTGAGCCGAGTGCCGCCAATGGTCTGCGGCTTCTCGCGGATCGCCAGGAGCTTCGGTAGCGATGGTCCATAAATATCGGCATCGAGGATGCCGACCTTCATGCCGAGATCGCGCAATCCGAGCGCCAGATTGACCGCGGTGGTCGACTTGCCGACGCCGCCCTTACCGGAGGCCACCGCGATGATCGAGGTGACGCCCGGCACGCCGACCGGACCCTGTCCTTGGCGGTGACCATGCGCCGCAGCCGGCGCGCTCGGAGCTTGTGCGGGACTCGCAGCCGCCCCGGGCCTGCGCTCGGCGGTCAGCGCCACCATCGCAGACTGCACGCCGGGAACAGCCTTAACCGCCTCCTCAGCGAGTTTTCGCACCGACTCCCACCGCTGCACCACGGCGGCGTCGACAGTGATCGAAAAGAACACCTTGCCCTCGGAGGCAACGATGTCGGACAGCGTGCCGGTTTCCGTCAGCGGCGTGCCATCGGGCGACGCGACCCTGGTCAGTGCCGCGGCCGCAAGATATTGATTCAGGTAAACGCGCTCCCGGCGAAATTGTTTGGAGGAAACGATGGCGAAAGTGGCATTTCTCGGCCTTGGCGTAATGGGCTTTCCGATGGCCGGACATCTGAAGAACAAGGGCGGTCACGAGGTCACCGTTTACAATCGTAACACGGCCAAGGCCGACGCCTGGGTCAAGCAGTACGGCGGAAAAAAAGCCGCGACTCCGAAGGAGGCCGCGAGCGGCCAGGACTTCGTGATGATGTGCGTCGGCAACGACAACGACGTGCGCGAGGTGACGCTTGGCGGCAACGGCGCCTTCGAGGGCGTGAGCAAAGGCGCGGTGTTCGTCGATCACACCACCGCTTCCGCCGAAGTCGCGCGACAGCTCCACGCCGAGGCGAAGAAGCGCGGCTTTGACTTTGTCGATGCGCCGGTGTCCGGCGGCCAGGCCGGCGCCGAGAACGGTGTTCTGACCGTCATGTGCGGCGGTGACTCCGGTCCGTACGAACGTGCGGAAAAAGTCATCGCGGCCTACGCGCGCATGTGCAAGCTGCTGGGGTCCTCGGGCTCGGGCCAACTTTCCAAGATGGTCAATCAGATTTGCATCGCGGGCTTGGTCCAAGGCCTTGCGGAAGGCATCCACTTTGCCAAGAAGGCCGGCCTCGACATCGAGGCGCTGATCGCCACCATTTCCAAGGGCGCAGCACAGTCCTGGCAGATGGAGAACCGCTACAAGACGATGATGGCCGGAAAATACGATTTCGGCTTCGCCGTTGACTGGATGCGCAAAGACCTGTCGATCTGCATCGCCGAGGCGCGGCGCAACGGTGCAAACCTGCCGGTGGCAGCCCTGGTCGATCAGTTCTACGCCGAAGTTCAGAAGATGGGCGGCAGCCGCTGGGATACCTCGGCGCTCCTGGCGCGGCTCGACCGCTGACGGATTGCTGCTTTTTACATCACGGAACCCCAGGGCGCGGCCTGATCCGCGACTTGGGGTCGCGCTTAACGGTCCGATATTTCGCGGCAATCGACTTGGCACGGGCAATGCTTTAGCTTCTTCGGCAACGCGCGGAGGCAAGGCGATGCCCGCAAAGGTGCATCTCGACCAGGTCGGCATGGCGTTTACGACGCCCGGCGGGACGTTCCGCGCCGTCGCTCCTCTGGATCTCTCGATCGATGTTGGCCGTTTCGTCAGCCTGGTCGGACCATCCGGCTGCGGCAAGAGCACGCTGTTCAACATCATCGCCGGTCTGCTCGCCCCGACCGAAGGGCGCGTCCTGATCGACGGTGACGATGCCACCGGCACGATCGGCCGCGTCGGCTACATGTTGCAAAAGGACCTGTTGTTGCCTTGGCGCACGGTGCTCGACAACGTGATCCTCGGCATGGAAATTCAGGGCAAACCGTTGAACGAGGCACGCCAGCGCGCGTTGCCGCTGTTGCAGAAGTACGGCCTTGCCGGCTTCGAATATCTCTATCCGAATTCGCTGTCGGGCGGCATGCGCCAGCGCGCGGCGCTGCTGCGCACGCTGCTGTTCGACACCGATGTGATCCTGCTCGACGAGCCGTTCGGCGCTCTCGATGCACAGACCAAACTGCACATGCAGGAATGGCTGATGCAACTCTGGAGCGATTTCAAGAAGACCGTCGTGTTCGTCACCCATGACGTTGAGGAAGCGATCTACCTGTCCGATGAAATTCACGTCATGGGGACGCGGCCGGGGCGAATCCTGGAAACCATCCAAATTCCGCTGGCGCGGCCGCGCGCGCGCACCGTGGCGCTGAGCCCGGAGTTCATTGCCATCAAGGAGCGCTGCCTGAATCTTCTCAACGTGAGCGCGCCGGAGCGGGAGGCGGCCTGATGGCGGTTCAGGACACATCCCGCATTGCCGACATGGCACGCGTGGAGACCAC
>Ga0310810_10009522_pt1 | contig 11251 bp, 10 predicted proteins | sample NCmetagenome_FD_207641 | JGI IMG/M metagenome (GOLD analysis project Ga0310810, IMG submission 207641) | Soil microbial communities from experimental microcosm in Duke University, North Carolina, United States - NC | ecosystem: Engineered > Artificial ecosystem > Soil microcosm > Unclassified ... | reverse complement strand
AGCGTGATTGCCATCATCACGACGAACGCGGCCCATGCGGGCCATTCAAGCCACTGCACCGTGACGAAGGCGCTGTAGAAGGCCACCGTCATGATTGCCGCCTGGGCGAAGTTGAAGATCCGCGTGACCTTCAGCACCAACGCAAAGGCAACCGCGAACAGCACGTAGTAGCTGGATGTCGCCAACGACGTCCACAGAATCTGCAGGAGGATCGTGGCGTTCAGCATCGCTCGATGCGTTCGCGGTTGCCTGTTGCGCTATGTGTGCGGCCGCCGGCTCACTCGCCGACGACGGCCTTTTTGGTCCACTTTCCGCCCTTCACTTCCATCAGGTAGACGGGCTTCACGACGGTGTGGTCGGCGCCGAGCTTCGTGTTGCCGGTCAGCGGCAGCTTGAACGCACCCTGCGCCAGCATCTCCTTGCGGAAATTCTCGCCCGTCGGCGGCAGCTTCTTGTTGTCGAGCGCCTTGAAGATGTCCGCGATCATGTACGGCGCGTCGTACAGATATTCGGTGTACGGCAGACCGTTCGGCTCGCGGCCGACCTCCTTGACCCAGCGGGCAACGTAATCCTTCACCTTCTCGGAGTCGGCAGCGCCCGGGGCAAGCGACGTCGCAATGACGCCTTCCGCGGCGGCGCCCAGTTGCTGAACCAGCTTCGGATTGTAGGCGGCCGAGTAGGACGAGACCGGCTGCGTCAGGCCGAGCTGGCGCATCTGCGCGATCACCTGCGGCGTGTCCGAGACGAGACCCTGAAGGTGGATCATGTCCGGATTGGCCGCGCGCACCTTGAGCAATTGGCCGGTGAAGTCGGTCGCCTTCGGATCGTAAGCCTCGTATGCGACGACCTGCCCGCCGGCGGCGGTGAAGACCTTCTTGTAGACCTCGGCCGCGGCCGTGCCGGTGTCAGCGTTGATGAAGACGATCGCCGCCTTCTTCTTGCCCATCTTGGTCGCCGCGTAATTGGCCACGGCCCGGATATCGATGTCGGCCAGCGGGAACGTCGTGTAGACGTAGTCACCGAGCGCCGCGATGTCGGGCGAGTTGGCGCCGACGCTGAGCTCGACGACCTTGTTGTCATTGGCGATCGGGGCGACGGCTTTCACGACACCGCTCCAGGCGGTGATGAAGGCCGGCACCTTCTCGACGCTGATCAGACGGTTGACCGCCTGGATGCCGATCTGCGGATCGGCCTGCGTGTCGAGGACGATCATCTCGAGCTTCTTGCCGTTGACGCCGCCTGCCTTGTTGATCTCGTCGACCGCCCATTGTGCGGCCTTCACCTGATCCTGCCCGTACAAGGCCTGCGAGCCGGTCAACGGCATCGCCAGACCAAAGCGATAGGCCTGCTGCGCCGATGCGGCGGCGCCGGAAGCCATGAGCAGCGCCACCACGGCGGCCGCCTTCGTCAAGCCTTTCACATTCCAAATTCGCGGGCTCATCACGTCACTCCCCCTTTGCTGAACAGGCAAACTATGCGGCCGCACGTGCGACCGATTGCAGCGCGGCAAACGCCTCGTCGGTGCTCATGACGTCGGCGTACTTTTCTGACATGTCGAACAGATTTACCGCATGCGACACTTGGCTGCGGTCATAGACGCATTCGTGCGGCACCAGCATTCTGAAATTGTAGGCGAAGCCATCGACCACCGTGCCGCGCACGCAGCCGCTGGTGGTGCAGCCGGTTACGACCAGCGTATCCACGCCGCGCTCGATCAGATAGCTGGCAAGCGGCGTTCCGAAAAACGCGCTGGGATGCTTCTTCGGCAGCAGGACGTCTTCCGGATTCGGCGCCACCTCGGCGACGAAGTCATAGCCGCGCTTGGCGACGGTCATGAGCGCCGGCACCTTGTCGGCCAGGCGCCCCTTGTCGAACGTCTCCTTCTGCGAGACGTAAGGGTAGAGCACCGGCCAACCCTTCTGCCGGAACAGCGACAGGACGCGCGCGATGTTATGGACGGCATCCCAGCCGACCTGACCGCAGGCGGTCGGAAACTCCTTGATCGCATCCCAGAACGGACGCGGCTCCGTACCGACCGTGCGATACTGCACGTCGATGATCAGCAGCGCGGGCCTCGAACCGACCCCGGTCTTCCGTCCGAAACCGGCCGCGCGATAAGCGTCGATCTCGCTCTGCGGAATGATGTTGTCCCAAGGCTTCATGGCCGCGATCCTCAACTGGCGTCTAGGTGTAACGATCTTCCAATTCGTCAAACACGTCCTTGCGCACCGCGCGCTGGCGCTCCTCGAACGAGGCGAGACGATCGCGCACCTCGTCGAGCGAGCCGTTGCGCTTGAGCGAACCGAGCACCTCGCGCACGGATTTGAGCGCGGCCTGTAGCGCGGCATTGGCGTAGAGCACGGCCGCGAAGCCCATGCCCGCCAGTTCGCGCTGCGGCACCGCCGGCGTGAGCCCGCCGAACACGATGTTGGCGACCTGCGGCACCGGCAGTTCCTTCGCGATCCGCGCGAGCTCTTCGACACTGACCGGCGCTTCCACGAAGGTGGCGTCGGCGCCGGCTTCGATCATGGCGTGGGCCCGATCCATTGCGGCATCGAAGCCGAGAACGGCCCGCGCGTCGGTACGGGCGACGATCTGGAAATCGTTGTCGCGCCGGGTGTCGACGGCAGCCTTGATCTTCTGCACCATCTCGTCGAGCGGCACGACATCCTTGCCCTTGAAGTGCCCGCACTTCTTCGGAAAGACCTGATCTTCGATCTGCATGCCGGCGGCGCCCGCGCGCTCGAGCACCCGCACGGTGCGCACCATGTTCACGGGATTGCCGAATCCGGTGTCGGCATCGGCCAGCACCGGGACATCGACGATGTCGGAGATTGCAGCAACGTGCTCGGCGAGTTCAGTCAGCGTCACCAGGCCGATATCCGGCACGCCGAGGCTCATATTGGCGATGCCGGCGCCCGTGACGTACACGGCCTCGAAGCCGAGATCCTCGATCACCCGCGCGAACATGGCGTTCGGCGTCCCTGGGAAGACGACGCTTTCCCGGCGCGCGAGCGTCGATTTCAGGCGTGTCGTCGCACGTCCGGATTTCAGAGACGCATCCACACAGGCACTCCTCGCCGCAATGTCCTCAAGTTGAATAGGGCAGCCCGCAAGCTGTCAACAGTTTTCAGGCTGACTTGCCCGCCGACCGCCGGCGCGGTGACGCCTGAGGCCCATCGCCTTTCCGGCCCGCGCCAGCCCCCTCGCCCGGCTCGGATTTCAGAGCCGAAACCGAACTCAGGCGCGCGTTACGGATGTGACGGCGCATCGTCCCCTCGGCCGCATCCGGATTGCGCGTGGCGAGCGCGGCGACGATCTCGCGGTGCTCGGTGAGCGCCTGCTGCGCGCGACCTGGGCGCGTGCTGGAGCGCAGCCGCTGGATCCGTAGCTGATAATACAATTCATCGAGCAGCATTCGCTCGAGGCGCTCGCAGCGCGCTCCGCGAACAATCGCGAAATGGAAGTCCTGGTCCTGCGATTGCTGATGATAGGCCGATCCGGACGCCAGCGCCGGCTGGCTGGCGTGATGCGCCAGAAGATCCTGCAGCCGCGTCAGCTCCGCGTCCGACATGCGCTCGGCGGCAAGGCGCGCCGCCATGCCCTCGAGCGCCTCGCGCACAAGGAATAGCTGCTCCAAATCCTCGTAGCTGAAGTCGATGACGCGCACGCCGATGCGCGGCGTGCGCATCACCAGCCTGCCCTCGAGCCGTCCAAGCGCCTCGCGCAGCGGACCCCGGCTGATCCCGAGCTGCCGCGCCAACTGGGCTTCGGACAATTTCTGTCCTGGCTGGAACTCACCGGACGTTATGGCCTGCACCAGTTTGCCGAACGCTTCCTCGGCTAGCGAGGTGATTGCAATTGGCCTCAATGCGGACATTACCGGACACGCCTCTTGCCGCTTCCGAACACGTGGACCAATGGTCCACGTGCCAAAAGAGCGCGGATGATAGAAGCATGTCTGTAGACAGTCTGCAAAGGGGACCCGCTGCCGTGGTCAAACGGCGTCCTTGAGTTCGCGACTCTTGCCGGATGCACTCCCATGATGCCCGCGCGCAGCATCGATGACGAGGTCGGCCGACTGCAGCTTGTCACCGCGCCAGGCGACATGACCGTCCGGGCGAACAAGCACGAGGTATCGTTCGTAGAGACGCGCGATCTCGCCATCCGCGACCGGCACGATCGTCAGGGGCACCGCGCGCGTAGCGGCGGCATCCTGGAGCGCGGCGACGTCGTGCGCGGTCGCGCCTTCGAAGCAGAGCAGCACGAACCCCTTGCCGAACAGATCGAGCGTGGATCGCCCGTCGGCCATCCAGGCGTGCGGCGCGCGAGAGCCGGGCCGCGAGGTCGGCACGTAATTGCCGTAGTCGTCAGGTGTCTGCTTCGTGCCGTCCGGGATGACGATCGGCGATCCTTCATAGCGGTAGCCGACCTGCAGGCCCCACGACTCCCAGTCGAGCCGCGTGCTCTCACGCAGACCGGCGCCGATGCGCCGGCGCAGCGCGTCGCCTTCTTCGGTTTCGTCAAGGATCGCGGTCGTGGCCTCAGCCGGTTGCCAGGATTTGAAGTTATGCGTCGAAGCGGCCGCGTTGCGGATGGCGATCGGGCGGCGCTCTATGTCGTAGCTCTCCAGCAACTGCGGGACGCCCCAGCCCCGGACCACCGCGTCGAGCTTCCAGCCGAGATCGACGACGTCGCCGAGGCCGGTGTTCATGCCCATGCCGCCGGTCGGCGACATGATGTGCGCCGAATCTCCCGCCAGGAAAACGCGGCCGCTGCCGAACCTGTCGGCGATAAGCTCCGCGCGCCGCCACGGCAGCACCGAATGGATTTCGAATGGAATATCGTCGCGGCCGAGCGCGCGGCGCACCCAGGCCGCGGCGTCGAACGTGGCAAGATCGAGCTTTTCAGGCGTGCCGAGGATGGTGAAGCGCCAGAGGTTCTTGCCGTCGACGACCGTCCAGTTGCCCCACGTCCCGTCCGGGCCGACGAAGATGTACCGTTCCGCTTGATCCTTGCCGATGCGCGCGAGCAGGTCTTTGATTTCGACCATGATGCCGACCGAGTAGCTCAGCTTGGCCTTGCCCTGCATGCCGATGCCGAGCGCTTCACGGATTTGGCTCGTGGCGCCGTCGCACGCGACCATGTACCGCGCGCGGATCGACACGGCCTCGCCGGTCGCAAGATCGCGCACGCGCGCCGCGACATGATCGGGACGCTGCTCGAAGCTCTCGAGTTTATGCCGCAGGCGGATCGAGACCGGCGGCTGCTCCTGCGCCGCGCGTTGCAGCAGCGGATTGAGCCACATTTGCGGGCAGCGCTGCCGCCGCTCCGGCGTCCATGCGGGCGTCAGCGCCGCACCGATCGATGGATACGGCTCCTTCGCCAGCAGGTGGCCGGCGAGGCTGGTGCAGAACGAGATGGACAATTCGTAGTCGTCGGGGAAACCCGCCTTGCGCACACGTTCGGCGATGCCCCAGCGCCGGAAAAACTCCATCGTGCGCACCTGGATGATGCCGATCTTCGGATGATCGACCGCACCGTCGCCCTGCTCGATCAACGTGCAGGGCAAGCCGCGCCAGCCCAGATCCAGCGCGAGCGCCAGGCCGATCGGACCGCCGCCGACGATCAGCACCGGCGTTTCTATCGTGCCACTCATTACGACGCGCCCGCGCCGAACTTGGTCCGCAGCCTGTCCATCCAGCCGCCGATGAGGAATTCGCCATCCTGCGGCGGCGGGACCGGAACGGTCCAGGGCAGCGCTTTCAGAAGCGCCCAGGCAAGGCACAGATTTGACGAAAGGACCGGCTTGCCCGAGCGACGCGCGAGTTCCGGAATGGCGCGCAGTGTCGGCATGCCGGTGCCGGTCAGGACGATCGCGTCGGCCTTGTCCAATTCGAGCGCGGCGGCCGCCTCCAGCACCATGGGCGTGCGCACGAGATAGACGTGCCGCGTGTCGGCCGTATCGAGCGGCACCGTCGCGGTGCTCACGATATCGAGACCGCAATTGGTCCAGTAGGCCTCGCTCGCCTTGATAAGCCACGACGGGTATGGCGCGAACAACGCGATGCGGCGCAGACCGAACTCTTTCAACGCCGCGCGGATCGCCTGCGCCGAGGACACGATCGGAAAGCCGAACGCGTTCGAGCAGGCCCCGATCTGACGCTCCTCTTCTTGCGCGCCGACGAGGTACGACGAGCCGGTACAGGCAAACCCGAAGGCGTCGATGGGCGCGGTGTCGAATGCGTCGAGGCTCGTCTTGAGATTGGTGAGATAGTCGACCAGCCGGCTCTCGGAGTTGGTGCGGCTGCCCTGAAGGCGCGTCGTGACGAGCGAGACACCGGGCGGCACGAGCGACCATAACTCCGGTTCGACCGTCGGATTTGCCTGTGGCACGCCGATGCCAAAGCTCGCCAATTGCCCATACTCGCGCGCCGATGGGCGGGCTGCGACAGTAGGTTCGATTGGCTGATTTGTGTTCATGTCGAATGTCCTGAGCGCCTGCGAAAAGTAGCCTCTTTCCGATCATTCCCGCATCAGAGGCCATTGACAAACGAACAGACTTCTCCTCATGGATGAATTACATTCATCTGTGATCGTTCATGCCCCGGTCCGTACCGTTACCGCCGTTCAATGCAATTCGCGCCTTCGCGGTCGCCGCGCGACACATGCGTTTCAAGGCCGCGGCGGAAGAACTTCACGTCACGCCATCCGCGGTAAGCCATGCCGTCGCTGCGCTCGAGCAGGCGCTCGGCGTGAAACTCTTCCACCGGCGCGTTCGCCGGCTCCTGCTGACTGACGCCGGCAAGACCTATTTCGACCGCTTGCGCCCCGCCTTCGAAGAGATCGCCGCGGCGACACGGCAGATCTCCACGCGCCAGCGCGCCGACACATTGACGATCGCGAGCGCACCGGCCTTCGCGCGCGCCTGGCTTATGCCGCGGCTGAAGGCCTTCCTCGACGATTATCCCGACATCGAGGTGCGCATTCGCGCCACATCCGATCCGATCGAGATGAACGCCGACGATGTCGACGCCATCGTACTCTATGAGCGCGCGGTGGGGCCGGATTTCGTTGCCGATCGGCTGATGACGGAAGACATGGTGCCGGTGTGCAGTCCCGCACTGTGCGGGCAATTGAAAAATCCGGAGGATTTGCTGCACCAGACGCTGATCTACACCGAGACCAAGGTCGTGACCTGGTCGATGTGGCTGAAGGCGGCCGGCATAGATTCGGACCACGTCCATCGCGGACTGCGCTTCAACCGCGCTGACCTCGCGCTCGAAGCCGCGAAAATCAGTCTCGGCGTGGCGCTGGAAAGCCGCGTGCTGGCCGATCCGCATATCGCGAACGGCAGCCTCGTCATTCCGTTCGAAGCGCCGGTGCGCCTGAATGAAGGCAGTTACTTCTTTGCTGCGCGCCCGGCCAAGGCTCAATTGCCGAAGGTCGATGCGTTTCGAACCTGGATCCTGGAGGCTGCGCGTAACGATAACGCGAACTTCAGGGATGCACCGGCTTAACGGTCGTGACGACCGGTTCGTGCCGTCCAGCCTCAAGATGCATCCTATGGGCGGAGCGGAGTCCACTCCGGGTCGCCAAGTCGTTGAGATCGAAGGCGTGGGAACAGAAAATGGCGCTCCCTAGGGGACTCGAACCCCTGTTTTCGCCGTGAGAGGGCGACGTCCTGGGCCGCTAGACGAAGGGAGCTTGGCCGGAGGCCATGGGAGATAGCCTTGATCCGGGCCCCATGCAAGCGCGGCTGAACGGTGCCGTCAGGGCTTCGGCGCAAGCCGTACGCTGCCGAGCGGCCGCAGGGTCTTGAGGTCGAACGAATGCAGTTCGATCGCTGCGCCGGCCTCGACCGTGAGCACGATGTGGCCCTCGCCGATCGCGCTCGACAGGACCTTCGCCCCGGCCGGCAGGCTCGCTGCCACGCCGCCCGGCGGAAGCGGCGCGCTTTCCCCCGACTTGAAAACGCGATAGCCGATGACACCGAACACCGCGCCAACTGCGATGACGGTCGTCAGGCTGGCGATCAGCATCAGCTTCTTCACGCGGGCGATAGCGGCGGCGGCCGACGGATCGATGGGGGCTTGCGGAGCGGTCATGACGGTTGCGGCGACTGAAACTGTGACGGTGCCGGAGGCCGGCGGCGGGCGGCTCGACCGCGTGCTCGCGGCGCAGGTGCAAGAGCACATGCTGTCGCGCTCGCGGCTGAAGGCGCTGATCCTGGCCGGCCACGTGACGGTCGCGGGGCGCACAGTCCTTGATCCGGCCGCCTCGGTCAATTCGGGCGACATTATTACCGTCACGCTGCCGGAGCCGGAACCGGCGACGCCGGCGGCGCAGGCGATGGCGCTCGACATCGTCTACGAGGACGACGCGCTGATCGTGCTGAACAAGCCGGCCGGCCTCGTCGTGCATCCGGCGGCGGGACACGCCAGCGGCACGCTCGTCAATGCGCTGATCGCGCATTGCGGCGACAGCCTGTCCGGGATCGGCGGGGTGCGCCGCCCCGGTATCGTGCACCGCCTCGACAAGGACACGACCGGGCTGATGGTCGTGGCCAAGACCGACCGCGCGCATCGCCGGCTCAGCAATCAATTCGCCGACAAGCGCGACGGCCCGATCGAGCGCGACTATCTGGCCTTGGTCTGGGGCGCGCCGGACCGGCCGCGCGGCACGATCGACGCGCCGCTCGACCGCCATCCGCATGCGCGCGAGAAGCGGGCGGTCCGTCAAGGCGGGCGGGAGGCGGTGACGCATTGGGAGGTCGTCGCGCGCTATAACGGCGCCGATGGCAAGCCGGTCGCTGCGCTGTTGTCGTGCCGGCTCGAGACAGGTCGCACGCACCAGATCCGCGTGCACCTCGCGCATATCGGGCATCCGATCATGGGCGACGAAACCTACGCCACCGGCTTCCGGACAAAGGCGGTCCGGCTCAATCCGGACGCGCAGGCGGCACTCGCGGCGCTCGGACGGCAGGCGCTGCACGCCGAACACCTCGGCTTCGAGCATCCGAACACCAGCGAATTCCTCGATTTCCACGCCGACCTGCCGGCCGACATGGCCCGGCTTAGGAACGCCCTCGCGACCCCTTGAACGGCACCGGCGGGTTCCTATATCAGCAGCATCTTCCCCGAACCCCCAGCCATTACAATCCCTTCACCCCGGAACGCCGGGCGCTCTCGTATGTTGACCTCCCGACCCCGGCACAAAGGGACCGGGGGCGGCGCGAGCGGTCAAAGACCAACATTCACAATGCCTTGGATGCCGCCGGCAACGGCGGCGGACGGGCACACGGTGACGTGACTGGCGAAATGCTTCCGTTCGCCGGGTGGGGTCTGTATGCTGCACCTGCGTTCCGCTCTTTCGCGGACGCAGCACTGGATGCGCCGTCGGCTCGGGGAGCGACGGCGACAATCGCCCGCCGTGAACCGGGGGCACTTTATAAGGAGGGCGCTGTCATGGCCCGTACCGCCGCACTGCCGGCACTCAAGGCCGAATCCGGCCTGTCGCACTATCTCGAAGAGATTCGCCGGTTCCCGATGCTGGAACCGCAGGAAGAATACATGCTGGCCAAGAGCTGGCGTGAGCACGGCGACACGCAAGCCGCGCACAGGCTCGTCACCAGCCATCTCCGCCTCGTCGCCAAGATCGCCATGGGCTATCGCGGCTACGGCCTGCCGATTTCCGAGGTCGTCTCGGAGGGCAACGTCGGACTGATGCAGGCGGTCAAGCGTTTCGAGCCGGAGAAGGGTTTCCGGCTCGCGACCTATGCCATGTGGTGGATCAAGGCCGCGATCCAGGAGTACATCCTGCGCTCGTGGTCGCTCGTGAAGATGGGCACCACCGCGAACCAGAAGAAGCTGTTCTTCAACCTGCGCAAGGCGAAGAGCAAGATCTCGGCGCTCGAAGAGGGCGATCTCCGCCCCGATCAGGTGCAGATCATCGCCAAGCGCCTCGGCGTGACCGAGCGGGACGTCGTCGATATGAACCGCCGTCTCGGCGGCGACGCCTCGCTCAACGCGCCGATCCGCGACGATGGCGAGTCGGGCGAGTGGCAGGACTGGCTGGTCGACGACGCGCCGACGCAGGAGCGCATCCTCGCCGACAGCGAGGAGAGCGACAACCGTCACAACGCGCTCATCGGCGCGCTGGACGTGCTGAATGAACGCGAGCGGCGCATCTTCGAGGCGCGCCGCCTCGCCGACGATCCGGTCACGCTCGAGGACCTCGCCTCCGAGTTCGGCGTATCGCGCGAGCGTGTGCGCCAGATCGAGGTGCGTGCGTTCGAGAAGGTGCAGAAGGCGGTGAAGAACCGCATGGCCGCGATGGAGCAGCCGCACCAGCCGGATGCCATCGCCGCGCATTAAGGCGCAGCGGATACGACATGAAAATGGCCGGGCCGACGCCCGGCCATTTTGTTTTGCGGGTTGATCGCGGCGACGGGAGGGTCTAGCAACCCGCATGGGCGATACGACGACGATGGGATTCCCGCCCCGTGTCACGCGCTCGCCTGCCCTCCTCCATGCTTGTTCTGATCGCCGCCGCGCTGGCAATGCCCGCCGCCGCTCTCGCGCATGCCGGGCACGAGGCCACCGCCCCGCTCACCTGGAACGAATGGTCGCTGACGCCGGACATCGTCATTGCGACAATGCTCGCGGCCGGCATCTACATCGCCGGCATGATCCGGCGGCCGGCAGCGGCGCGGCGACCGTGGCGCGACACTTGCTATCTAACCGGTGTCGCGTCCGTCTTTGCCGCACTGGCGACGCCGCTCGACCATATGGCCGAGCACCTGTTCGCGATGCACCAGGTGCAGCACCTCCTTCTGCGCATGGTCGCGCCGATGCTGATCGCGGTGGCGGCGCCGCAGGCGATGCTGATCAGCGGCCTGCCCGCATCGCTACGGCGCGGCGCGCTCGCGCCGTTCGCCGGCAGCGGTACCATCCGCGCGATCTTCTCTTTCCTGATGCGGCCCGTGCCGGTAACGGCGCTGTTCGTCGCCTCGCTGGCGATTTGGGAGTACCCGCCCTACCACGACGCCGCGCTGCTCGATGATGGCATCCACTACACGATGCACGTGACGATGCTCGCCGCCGGGCTGATGTTCTTCTGGCGGGTCTTCGACAGGCGGCCCTCACCCGCGGGTGCAAGCCACGGCGTCCGCCTGATGATGCTCGTGGCGGCGATTCTGCCGGGCATCGCGCTTGGCGCCTTCACGACGCTGAAGGGTGAAGTGCTCTAT
>Ga0310810_10009521_pt1 | contig 11253 bp, 12 predicted proteins | sample NCmetagenome_FD_207641 | JGI IMG/M metagenome (GOLD analysis project Ga0310810, IMG submission 207641) | Soil microbial communities from experimental microcosm in Duke University, North Carolina, United States - NC | ecosystem: Engineered > Artificial ecosystem > Soil microcosm > Unclassified ... | reverse complement strand
CTTGGGTTTGGCGCGACATGTCGTGCAGGGAAAGCGCGGTCGTGCCAACGCAGGACTTCAGCACCGTAGGTGCGAAATCGTTGTAGAACCGTTCAGACCATAGATTCAAGCTCCGTAGGAGCGGCATCCTCTGTCAATGCCCGGAATATGTCGCCCCGACGGGGCTGAAAATTACTTTGGGTTGTGATTCTACAAGGATGTCGCGCCTGACGGCGCTGCGAAGCACCAACCGGACAGCACCACGCACTCCAAAATCAGCGCCGAACCCGTTTGCTTGCTTCTGTGATGTTCAAAACACCAAACCTGTGTCAAAAACCAAAACAGGAATGTCTAAAAAACATCTCATCGGGCGGCGTTTTTGAATATTAATCCGGTCGTTCCCAATATTCATTTGCCGGCCACTGATATTTAGAAAGCTTTTTCAAAGGTTTTGCCGGCGTTTCTTAATATTTGGAAACCGTTTCTAAACATTTGAATTTGGTTTTATGACTTTTGGGCGGGCTTTTTTAACTTTTAGAAAGCCGCACATGACTTTTAGAAATGTTTTCAAGACTTTTGGAAATGAATTTAAAAGTTCATGTCTCGCCATCCAAATATTTGTAAAGGGTTTTGTAATGTTAATTCTGGCCCAACCAAACATGGTTTGCGCCGGCATAACCTTTGAACGCCGCAAACAAATATTCAAAAATGTCATTTATCCACCCATAAATTCATTCGCCAGCTGTGCCGGGGCCGCCCGGCGGCGAGCGCGGCTCCGGCGGAAGGTCCGGCAGCCTGCCCTGCTTTAGGGTGATGGAAAACCCGTTGGTTATGCTTGGCAAAAGCGTTGGCGCACGGTTAGCTAATCGCCATGCAACCGGTTCTTGACTACCTAAAACAAAACCAGCCACGTTTTCTCGAGGAATTTTGCGATTACCTGCGCTTTGCCAGCGTCTCCGCCCAGCCCCAACACAAAAAGGATCTCCTCGCCTGCGCCGAATGGCTCGTGGCGCATTGCCAAAGCATCGGCCTTGACGCGCGGCTGTGCCCGACGGCCGGACATCCCATCGTCATCGCGAAGACGAAGAACGGTTCGCGGGGACGCTCGCTCCACCGGAAGCCGCACTACATGGTCTATGGCCATTACGATGTGCAGCCGCCGGAGCCGCTCGAACTCTGGACCACGCCACCGTTCGAGCCGCGCATCGCGGGACGGAACATCTTTGCGCGCGGCAGCACGGACAACAAAGGCCAGAACTTCGCCCACCTCAAAGCCGTCGAGGCTTATCTCAAGACCGGCACGCCCCTGCCCTGCGATTTGACGTTCGTCCTCGAAGGCGAGGAGGAGGTCGGCAGCAAACATCTTTCCAGCTTCTTGAAAAAGAACCGCCGCGAGCTGGCGTGCGATGCCATTGTGGTTTCCGACACCGGGATGCCCGCGCCGAAACATCCGGCGCTGACTTACGCCCTGCGCGGGATCATCGCGTTTGAAATCACGTTGCACGGTCCGGCGCGGGATCTGCACTCCGGCATCTTTGGCGGCGCGGTGGAAAATCCGGCGATGGCGCTCGCGCACTTGCTCGCCAAAGTCCGTGACGACAAAGGCCGCATCAAGATTCCCGGTTTCTACGACGGCGTCGCGCCGCTCTCGAAATACGAACGCGAGCAGATCAAACGCTATCCGCTTTCGGACGCCGGCTTGAAGAAGCTGCTCGGCGCGTCGCAGCTATTCGGCGAACGTGGTTTCACGCCGACGGAGCAGCGCAGTTCCCGTCCGACGTTTGAGATCAACGGCCTCACGAGCGGTTATCAGGGCGAAGGCAGCAAGACGATTGTCCCGGCGTGGGCGCGGGCCAAAATCACCTGCCGCCTTGTGCCGAATCAGAAGCCGGCGCACGTCCGCAAAATCGTCTGCGCATGGCTCAAGAAAAATTGTCCGCCGACGGTGCGGATGGAGATCAAGGCTGGCCACGGTGCGGAAGCGTATCTCGTTTCCCCGACAAGCCAGCCGGCGCAGGCGGCCTTGCGCGCGCTGGAAAAAGCGTTCGGCACCAAGCCTATTCTCATGCGTGAAGGCGGCTCGATTCCGATCGTGAATGAGTTCAAGAAAGTTTTGGGCGCGGACACGCTGTTGCTGGGCATCGGTCTGCCGGATGACAACGCGCATTCGCCGAACGAAAAGTTCAACCTCGACTGTTTCGAGAACGGCCAGCGCATGAGCGCGTATCTGTGGCAGGAATTGACGGCTGGCTGACGCGGGAAAGATCTTTTGAAATAATTTGAACCAAATCCACGCATCCCGGTCTATTTAATCGTTAGTGATTATGCAGGGGTTTGGGTTAAAGAGTCTGACTTTTAAGGTTTTTTAGTCAGGCTCTTTTTCTTTGCCCACATTCGTGACATTCAGGTCACAATCACTCCGTTCCGGCCTTTGCCGTTGACTTCGCGTTTTCGTCGTGGCTCAATCTCGCGAACGGTCGTCTCCGGGAACCATGAACACGCCCGAACACTTTCTTGTCGTCAAGGATTACGCCGCCTATCGGCCGGCCGGGAAAGTGGCGTTGCCCGAAGCCATCGAGATGGTTCGCGAAGCCATCGCTTTCGCACGGGAACAGCAGATTTCCCGGCTCCTGATCAACACCACCCAACTGACCGGTTATGGCGTTCTCGGAACACTGGAACGCTTCCAAATCGCCGAAGCCTGGGCCAAGGAAGCAAGTTCAGCCATCATCGTGGCCGTGGTGGCGCGGGGCGATCAGATTGACTCGGGGCATTTCGGTTTGACGGTGGCCAGAAACCGCGGGCTGCATGGCGAAGTTTTCAGCTCGGAAACGGAAGCCCTAGTCTGGTTGCAAATGCAACAGCCCATTTGAATCCAATCACGCGCCGGCCAGCCAACTGTTCAACTCGGCCCGGAGTTTTTCCACGGGCAACCCCACGACGTTGCTGAAGGAGCCGGAGATTTCCGCGATGATGAGTTCGCCCCGTTCCTGAATCGCGTAAGCCCCCGCCTTGTCTAGCGGATTGATCTGCTGCAAATAGTGGCGGATTTGGCTGGTGGTCAGCGGATGAAACAAAACATCCGTGCTCTCGGCAAACACCCGTTCGCGATGCGAGCGCAGATGCATCAGGCAAACCCCCGTCACCACTTGATGCGTGCGCCCCTGCAACCGCGCCAGCATCCGCCGGGCTTCGGCACGACTGCGCGGCTTGCCGAGGATTTCGTTTTCAAGAAAGACCAGCGTATCGGCCGCGATCACGATGGCGTCGGGAATTTTCTTGGCGATCGCGCGGGCTTTGCGATGCGCGTTGAGCTGGCAGACTTCCAGGGGCGTGAGATGGTCATGCGCGACTTCGGCGGCGCTACCGGGCAGGATGCGGAAATCGGCGGCGAGGAGTTTCAACAATTCCGCGCGACGGGGGGAAGCCGAAGCCAAAATGAGCGGCGGCAATTTCACAATGCCATCTTACCTGAAATCCACGGGCTGTCGAGTGGGTGAATTTGAGGCGTGCGTCATGCGATATTTTCCGCTAATCCATTGCCATGCACAGCGATCGTCATCCGCCGAACCTTGCCCTCATCGGTTTCATGGGCACGGGCAAGACGTCCGTTGGCCGGGTGGTCGCGGAAACGCTGGGCTTTGAATTTCTGGACACGGATGAACTCATCCAGTCGCGCACCGGCCGCACCATCGCGGATATTTTTGCGAAGGAAGGCGAACCCGCCTTTCGCGCCCTCGAGCGACAGGTGGTGCAGGAACTGGCCACGCGGAAAAAAACCGTCATTTCCACCGGCGGCGGCCTGCCAACCAATCCGGAAAATCTTGCGGCCTTGAAATCCTTTGCCCTTGTCGTCTGTCTCTGGGCCTCGCCGGAAAAAATCTGGGAACGCGTCCGGTATCAGTCGCATCGCCCCCTGCTCCACGACGCCGATCCGCAGCAAAAAATCCGCGACCTGCTGGCCGCGCGCACGCCGTTCTACCGCCAGGCGGATGTCCTCGTGAACACCGACCAGCGATCCGTCCGCGAAGTGGCGCAGCAAATCACGCTGCAATACAAGCTGTGATGAAGGCCGTCCTCCGCCAGCGCGCCCGCGAGCTCGGCTTTGACGATTGCCGCTTCACCACCGCCGCGCCGCCGGGAACCGCGCTGGATTTTTCCCGATGGCTCTCGGGCCAGCAGCACGGCGAAATGGCGTGGCTCGAACGCAACGCCGAGAAACGCCTGAACCCGCAAAAGGTTCTGCCTGGCGCCAAATCGCTCATCGTTCTCGCCGTCAGCTACGCACCAAGTGACGAGTGGCAAGTGACGAGTGACAAGACTCCCCATCCTCCATCTTCAGGTTTGGTCGCCCGCTACGCGCGGTATGCGGATTACCACGACGTGCTCGGCGAAAGATTGAAACAGCTCGCCGACTTTGCCAATCAACTTGGCGGTGCGGAAACGCGCTCGCTCTGGTATGTGGATACCGGGCCGGTGTTGGAACGCGCTTTTGCCGAGCGCGCGGGACTGGGCTTTGTTGGCAAGCATACGAACCTCATCAGCCGTCGGCTGGGCAACTGGATTTTCCTCGCCGAAATCCTGACCACGCTCGAACTGGAACCCGATGTGCCGGAGAAAAACCATTGCGGCCACTGCACGCGCTGCATCACGGCCTGTCCAACCAACGCCATCACCGCGCCGTTCCAACTCGACGCCCGCAAGTGCATCTCCTATCTGACCATTGAACTCAAAGGCTCGATTCCAGTCGAACTGCGCCCGGCCATCGGCAATCGCATCTACGGCTGCGATGATTGTCTCGCGGCGTGTCCGTGGAACCGCTTCGCCCGCGAAGGCAGTTTGATGAAAGCGCACGCGCGAACGGATCTCGCACAGCCGGATTTGATCGAATTGCTTTCGCTCGATGACGCGCAATTCAAGGCGCGCTTCACCGGCACGCCGATGTTGCGGACGAAGCGGCGCGGCGTGTTGCGCAACGTCTGCGTGGCGCTGGGAAATGCGGGAAACGCAACCGCCCTGCCCGCGCTGACCAAGGCTGCGACGGACAAGGAGCCGTTGATCGCCGAGCACGCGCGCTGGGCAATGGAGCAAATTGAATCACGCAAATCCATCGGGACGACTGGTTGAAATTGACTCCGCCCCATCCGACGCCAACAATGCCGGAAATAAATTCATGAAGAAACTTCCCAGCAAATTTCATTTTTTGAGCGGCGTTGCATTGCTTGCCTTGATCGTCGGCTGCGCCACCACCAAGCATACGGAGAGCCTGTTGAGCGAGGCTGGCTTTCTGCACGTGCCCGCCACCACTGACAAACAGGCGCAGCATTTGATGTCGTTGCCGAAGGACAAAGTGACCATTGCCCGGATCAACGGGAGGGCTTTTTACGTTTTTCCCGACCCGACCCATAAACTGCTCTACGTCGGCAACTCTGAACAGTTTCAGACTTACCAGCAGCTCCTGACTTACAGCCAATTGGAAGGCAACAGCCGGGTGCTGGCGGTGGAGGATGATGGCCCGGGAGATGACACCGCCAAATGGGTCGAGTGGACAAACACCAGCGGCTGGACGCACGGAACCGAATGATTCGCGCGGTTGCGAAAGCCGGTTAATTCAGCGGAGGCCGAAAACCAACCTTATTCCGGCATCGCCATCAGCATATCGCCCGTCATGGCTTTCGGGCTGCCCATGTTGGCGCGGATTTTCTTGATGTCCTCACCGGTGACCGGTGAAGCTTTGTTGCCCCACGCGCCGCGGATGTAAGTCAATACGGCCGCCAGATCGTCATCCGGCAACGCCGCTCCCATCGCGGCCATGTTCATGTTCCAGTCTTTCCCGGCGACTTTGAGGGGACCACCGACGCCCATGAGCGGAATGTGCGCGAGGCGGTTAAAACCTTTGGCGGTCACCCATTCAGAACCGGCGAGCAGCGGAGCCTGGCCGGGCTTGCCCATGCCGTCCGCACCGTGACAAATACCGCAAACGCTTTCGTAAACCACTTTGCCGCGAGCGAGCGCCGCGGCTTCGCCGGACTTCGGCTGAAAGGCTTCCAGTTGTTCCGCCGAGCTGTAAGGCGCATAGACCTTTTTGTTGAACCAGCCGCTGTGCTGGTCAAAGTAATAACCGCCGACGAACAACAGCACGAGCGTCGTCACAATGATCCACATCGGCGCGGTGGAACGGGTCGCGGTCGGTTCACCGCCGGACGGATTCGAAGAGGATTTATTTTCGTCGCTCATTATTTTGCAGCGGTAACGGGGGTGAACGGAGCCTCGTAAAGCGGCGCGTCGGACTTAAGGCTCAACAAATACGCCGCGAGATGTTTCGCATCGGTCGTCGGCACAACTTCAAAACCGGCGGGCGGCGCAAATTCGCCGGTGAGAGTCAACGCGTCCGGCGACGGCGCGGAGCCGATCTTACGCACTTCAAACAGATAACGGAACGGCGGCATCGTGGAATCTTTGAGCACGGACTTCGGTGCGTAAAGATGCTGCAATTGCAACTTCGCATCCAGCACACGAGTGCCGATATTTGCGAGGTCCGGTCCGGCGCGCAGACTGCCGAGCTGCACTGGCTGGTCGTAGAGATAATCCGCCGCAACGCTCTGCCGCAATCCCCAGCCGCGCGCGATGTCCGCGCCGGTGGCGACGATACGCGTCTCGGATTTGATGCCGATGGCTTTCAAGCGGTCGGCCATTTCCGTCGCGATCTCCTTGTCCGAGCTCGTCATCAACGTCTTGGGCAATTCGCCGGTCCAATCTTTCAAGCTCGCGTTCAGAGCATTCGTGTAAGGCGCCAGTTTCGGCAGGACGGAAAGTGATCGAACATAATCCACGAAGTCCGCCGGCTTGTGAACTCCGAGGCTCGTCAAGGTTACTTCGCAAGCCACGCCGGTCTGGCGGACTTGTTCCGTGTGACACGCCACGCAGCCGTTGGCGCGATAAACCTGTGCGCCCAGCGTGGCGTCGCCGGTGCGTTGGATCGGATAGGTGTCAGAGCCGTTCAGGACGGTTTGTTGACCGGCACCACCGAGTTGCAGAGACGGAGCCAGCACGAAACCGCACCACGAGGCGCCAAGCGCGGCGAAGGCGGCGATAAAAACAGAAACGCCGGTTTTCACGATTTCACCTCCGAGGTTTCGAGCGGAGCCGTGACGGCAGCGAAGAGCGCCTTGGCCAGGCCGAGTTTCCACTTAAGCGTCATGACGAGAATGTTCAAAGTCAGCAGCAGCGCGCCCAGCAGCATGATCAACTGGCCAGTCGTGCTGATGCGCAAAAATTTCAAGGCAACCGCGCTGGACTCGGCAAAGGGAGCGCCGTTGGCCAGCAGATGTCCCTGCTTCATCCCGCCGATGAACAGCGGAACCACGAACAGCAGCACGCCCGCCATCGCAAACCAGAAATGGAGCGTGGCAAATTTCGGGAACGGCAGCGCGGTTCCCATCAGGCGCGGCAAAATGTAATAGATCGCGCCAAACAGTATCATTGAGACAAAGCCGAGCAATTGAAACTGCGACTCCGCCACGCCAAACCATGTGAAGTCCAGCACGCGGCTGTATTGCGGACAGAACTGGCTGACATACAAAAGGCCGGACGCCACGAAGCTCGCCATGCCAAACTTGATGAAGCAACTGATGTCGTTCTGGCAAACGATGTTCGCGCCGCAAAGCGTCTTGAGTGTCACAATCAAGATAGCCACGATCGGAACGAGCACGAGCGCCGAAGCCACGCTGCTCAAAACCGGCAGCCACGCCGGCACCGGCGCATTCGTCGGAATGCCCGACCAGGTGCCGAAGAAAATCAGCGTCAGGAACGCAAACAACGCATAGCCCGTTTGTGCCAGCGGTTTGCCGGCCAGTTTCGGAATGAAATAAAACGCGATGCCCACGCCGACCAGCGAGAGCCAGACGAACAGCAGGTTGTTCGCGAACCACCAGCCGATGATGGCCTGCACCACGCCGCGCGGCATGTGATTGGAAACGAGGAACAGATTGGCCGTCGAATAAATCCACGGAAACACCAGCAACGCCGCAAACAGGAACCAGTGCGCCGGCAACAACTCTCGCTGGCTACGGAAGCCAAATGTCGCCGCCGCCGTGACCGCGATGAGCATGAAGCCTGCGAACAGCAAGACCGCCGCCGCGCGCGGATATTCCAGCCATGGATGGCCGGTGCTGTCGCCGAGGAGAATCGAGATCGTTCCCACGAGCACGCCAAGATGCCAGAGATGTGCGGCAGCCACGGCAGCAAGGGGCAACGCCAGTGGCGCCTGACTCAAGCGCGAGAAAATCCACAGCATCACGCCGAGCGCCGCCGGAATCACAAAACCGTAGAGCAGCAAATCATTCGCCGCGGCCTGGGCGCGGCCGTAAGTCAGGAACGCGCAATCCGCAAACATGTCCGGCTTGTGGAACGTCATCACGGCGACGATGCCGAGCGCGAGGCCCGCGACGAGCCACAGCGCCGCGCCGCCGAACAGCGCGAGCAGCGGCACGCGACACGAAGCGTCATTCGCGTTCGTGCCGCCGATGGAAGTTGGGTTCTCGGTCGGGTTCATTCAAAAGCGCTGGGTTTTTCCGGGGCCTTCGGCAATTCAGCGGCGGCCTTTTCGGCGCGAGCCGTCAATTCGGCGCGGGCGGCGGCGGGATTCTGCCATTGCTGCGCGGCCAGTTGGAGCGCGGTGTCAATCGGCAGGCGGACAATGCCGCGCTGCTGGTCAATCCAGCCGGCGTTGTTCAATTCCTTTTCTTCTGTGGCGCGGATTTCCGCGAGCGCCTTGGTGCGCACGTCAGCGCGTGCGGCATCAACCGGCGGTTGAACCAGCAGCAGTTTCACACCGACGACCAGCACGGCAAAAATCACGCTGACGATGAGGAAGCCGAGGGCGGCTCCCGAGGCGCGGTTGGCAGTCTGCGGATTCATCGGGCACCTCCGGTGTTGGTTTCAGCCAATTCGTTCACGATATGCTGATTGACTCCCATCGCTTCAAGCAGGCGCGGATCACGCTTCGGATACGGCGAGTGGGCGTTGAATTTACCAAGGAAAATGCGGCCGAGAAATCCGCCCATGAACATCAGGCAGCCGACCGGCAGCCAGATCCATTTGAGCGGATAGCCGTCCGGATGCAACGTCGGGAAAATGTTGAAGGCCAGATCCGCTGCGTGCATCGCCCAAATCAAAACGCACGTCGGAATGACGATCTTGAAATTTATCTTCACCTTCATCGGCAGCAGGAGGAAAAACGGCACGAAAAATTTACCAACGATCAGAATCATGCTCAGCCACCACCAGTTGCCGTTTTCACGGACGAGATACCAGAAGGTTTCCGTGGGCATGTTCGCGTTCCAGACGACGAAGTATTGCGCGAACTCCGCATAGGCCGAGAACAACGTGAACGCCAGCAGCAGCACGCCGATGAAATAAAAATAGCTTTCCTTGATCACGGCCGACAAGATCCCCGAGCGCATCAGGATCGCGGCGATGACATACACCGTCGCCAGCCCGACCCACGCCGAACCGCCGAAGAAATACACTCCATAGATCGCGGAGAAAAATTCGTATTGCACCGCCTTCATCCAGAGCACGCCGGAGAACGTGAGTGTCAGCGCGAAAACCACGATGCCCCAGCCGGAATAGAAACGCATCTTGCGGGTGCATTCCGCGGCGCCGGTTTCGTCCTGCTTCAATGACCAGCGGCTTAATTGCGAGGTCAGCAACCACCAGATGGCAAAGAAAATTGCCGAGGTGATGTAGAAGCCCGGCATCGTGAACACCGGCAGTTTGGCGGCGACCAGATTATCCGTGGCCGGATTGTAATCCATCCACGAGTAAATGTGTTTCGCAAAAATCGCCACGGGCAGAAACAGGATCGCCAGCCAGGGAAACAGCAGCGACGCGATGTGTTCGCAGAACCGGCGGATGCCAACGGACCAACCCGCGTCCGTGAGGTGATGCACCATCACCAGGAACAGGGCGCCGAGGGCGATGCTGTAATAGAACATGAACGCCAGCAGCCAGGAGAAGCCGAATTCCCGCAGGCCGTTGCGCTGGCAGCTCAACGCCGCTCCGACCACCGTCAACAACCCGCCGATGACCATCAAAATGGTCGGCAGCTTGCGCCAGCCGGATAAGTCCAGCGGTGCCGGTGAATGAGTGGTTCCGTTACTGCTCATAGTCATTTCAACGCGGCCGATTGCGCGGCCGTTAAATCATTGGTCGTTCCCAGCCAGCTCAATTGCAGCGCGCGCAGATACGCGATGACCGCCCAGCGGTCTTCCGTCGGAAGCAGCGGACCGACCGCACCCATCACGCCCTTGCCGTGGGTGATCGTGTTAAAGATTTCGCCATCCGTCAGCTCGACGATGCGTTTGTCGTGCAGGTTGGCCACCGCCGCCATCACGCCGATCTTTTTCGTGATGCCGTTGCCATCGCCCAGCTTGCCGTGACAAGTGGCGCAATAAATATCAAAGCGATCACGCCCGTGTTGCAGCAACGCGGCGTTCACCGCCAACGGATTCAACTCGACATAATTCGTCGTGCCGACGATGTGGCCGGTGTTGACCGGTGAATCCTCAAAGCGATAAACCGGACCATTCGCCGTCTGGATTGCTTCGCTGCGGGCGATGGTGCCGGCGGGCGGAAGCTGCGAGCTGACGCCGTTGGACATGAACTTGAACGGTTCCTGCGGACGCAATTTTGCCTGACGATCCATGTCGGGGAACAATTCAAACGGCGGCTTGCGCATCAGGCCGCCTTGCAAGCCCAGGATGCCGAAGGCCACTGCGCCGATGGCGGCACCGATCAACACGATGGAAAGGATGATGCGCATCAGTCTTTGTCCTCCACGATATCAATATGCATGCCGCCGACGGTTTCGAGCAGCTTGCGGGTTTCCGTCGCGCAAAATTTTTCGTCGAGCGCGCCGATGACCATGATGAACTTGTCGCGGGACGCGCCTTCAAAACGTTTTTTCGCGAAGAGCGGATGATGCAGGCGGGGCAATTGATTCAAGCCCAGCATCCCGATCAACGCGCCGATCGCGCCGCCCATGATCAACATGATGTAAGCCGGCACGAACGTCATCGGCACGCTGAACATCGGCTTACCGCCGACGATGAGCGGATAATCAAAGGCGTTGGCGAACCAGATCAGCCCGACGACGTTCAGGAACATGAACGCGCCACCGGCCAGCGACACCCAGCCGACGAGTGAATTCTTAAAGCCCATCAACTTATCCATGCCGTGAATTGGGAACGGTGTGAATACGTCCCAGCGGCG
>Ga0310810_10009517_pt1 | contig 11254 bp, 9 predicted proteins | sample NCmetagenome_FD_207641 | JGI IMG/M metagenome (GOLD analysis project Ga0310810, IMG submission 207641) | Soil microbial communities from experimental microcosm in Duke University, North Carolina, United States - NC | ecosystem: Engineered > Artificial ecosystem > Soil microcosm > Unclassified ... | reverse complement strand
CGTCGCTCCCGAAGAACGCGGAGGCGACGTATCAGATCGGCGTGCGCGTCTCACTGCCATGACGCGTCGCGCCTCGCCCTATGGCCGCAGCACCGGCGACCGCCCAGGACGCGGCGGTCGCTCCCCCGCCCTCCCGATTCCGGGAGGGCACGAGAAAGGAGTAGCCATGAACGCCATGAAGAAGCTTCTCGTGGTTCAGGCGGCCGTGGTCGCCGTGGTCGCGCTCGCCGTCGCGGCACGCGGCGACGACGCCGCGACGAGCGGCGCCGCGAACGCCACGCTCGGCGCCAAGGCCGCGACGTCGTCGCAGGCCAGCGCCGAGATCTCACGCGTCCGCGAGCGCGGCCTCAAAGTGTCCGCGAAGGAACGCGCCGCGGCCGAGACGAAGCTGAGCGCGGACGCGCGCAAGATCGACGCCGACGCCGGCCAGCAGGGCGAGGCCACGGTGGCCGGGCGTCTCGCCGGCGAATTCCAGTCGACGGCCGACGCGATGATGGCCGAGCGCACGGACCTCAAGGCGTCGTGGGGCGATCTCACGATCGCGCACGCACTCGCCGCGAACGCGAAGACCGACCTCACGGTCGCCGATCTCGCCGGCATGCACGCGGACGGCATGGGCTGGGGGCAGATCGCCGCGGGTCTGGGCCTCAACCTGGGCGAGACGGTGAGCGCCATCCACACTGAGGGCAAGGTGGCGGGCGGCCAGGCCAAGGCCGGCGCGCGCGCCGCGGTGATCCACGGTGAAGGCGCGAAGGCCGGAGTGGGCGTCAACACCGGACTCGCGCTGGGTCGCGACCGGGCGGCGGCGGGTGCCACGGCCGGCGCGCACGCGGCCGTGTCGGTGCCGAAGGTCAAGGTCGGCGGGCCGAACTGACGGTCGCGCCGCCACGACCGGCAGGCCGAACTCCCACGGGCGTCGCGCCTCGCGCGCGGCGCCCGTCGCGCTGGCGCGTCCGGCCGCGGCGCCCGCGCGCGACGCGCGCCGAGCTGGGGCGCTACAGGCCGGGCAGCGGTCCCGCGTAGCCGGTCAGCTCGACGTAGCCCCGCCCCACGGGCCGCCCACCGCGCGCGGCGTCGCGCACGCGCACGCTGCCCTCCCAGTACACGATGCCGTGCCCCGCGCCCGTGCGCAGTTCCTGATCGCGCACCGTGGGTTCGAGCGTCAGATCGAGGCCGAGCGCCGGGGCCGCGACGCGCCAGCCCGACGGATAGCGGCCGCCGCTGGCCGGGCTCGTCCAACTCGAGAGCGCACGCACGGAGAAATCACGGAGCGCGAGCGGTCGCGTCCGGCCGTCGCGCTCGACGAGCGTGCCGCTCGACAGCGGCTCGACGCCGCCGTCCGCGAGGCGCAGCACGTACAGCATCAGCTCGCGGCCGTCGTCGAGCTGGATCGAGAACCAGTCCCAGCCGCGCTGGTTCGGCGCCAGCGCGCCGGAGCCGAACTCGTGGTCCATCCACGACAGGCCGCGCACGTCGAGCGTGTCGTCGCCCACGACGAGCGTGCCCGACGTGTTCAGCCGCGTGAGCGAATAGTAGTGCGACGTGTGGCCCAGCCCGGGACCCTTGCGGCTGACGCCGTCGCGCCCGTGGATGGCGGGCGGCTTCGCGGGCCGCAGCGCCAGGTCCAGCGCGAACGCGTCGCGCGCGTGCAGCCGCTGGGTCGTACCGTCGGCGTCGAGCCACGCCGACCAGTCGCCGATCCACACCCGCTCGCGCGTCGAATCGGCGCCGGCCAGATCGAGCGCGACGCGCGACGTGCGCTCAGCGAACGTGAAGCGTTGCGACGCCTCGTCGGTGAGCGCCAGGTGCGCGAACATCATGGTGTGCGGCGCCCACGCGGACTCGCCCGCGCGCCGGCCGCGATCCAGCCCCACGCGGAACAGGGTCAGCTGGTAACCGAAATGCCTCGCGTTCGACGCGAGGTGACCGGTGTAATACCACCACTCCGTTCGGAATGCGGGGTGCGACGCGTGATCGCGTGGGAACTCGAAGCGCCACGGCGCGTCGGCCCACAGGAAGCCGGCGCCGTCGCCCGATTCGGCGGCGAGCGCCACGCCGAACGCGACCGGCGCGGCGAGCGCGCAGGCCAGCAGAGTCCGCCGGAGCACGTTCATTCCTCGCGCTGGGCGCGCGCCGCGGGGCGCCGCGCCGCGGCGTCGGCCGGCCCCCACCCCGCGATCAGCGCGGTCACGACGACGAGGGCCAGCGTGCGCGCGAACACCCACGGATCGACGTGCATGCGGATCGTCCAGCCGAAGTACATGCGGTTGATCACCTCGATGAGCAGCAGGGCCAGCGCGAATCCCGCCACGCAGCCGAGCGCGGCGCCCGCGAAACCGATGAGCCCGGCCTCGACGAGGACGATGCGCCGCACCTGGGCGGACAGCGCGCCGATGCCGCGCAGCACGCCGATCTCGCGGCGGCGTTCCAGCACGCGCGCGGTGAGCGCGCCGATCACCCCGAGCACGGCGACGAGCACGGCGATGACCTCGAGCCCCCACGTGATCTGGAACGTCTGATCGAACACCGACAGCACGCGTTCGCGCAGCACGCGGTTCGGCGTGGCGTCGATCATGAGGTCGGGCCCGGCCGCGGCCAGCACCTGGCGGCGCACGTTCGCCGCGTCGGCGCCGGGCGCCAGGTACAGCGCGAGGCTCTCGGTGCGCGGGTCGCGCCACCACTTCGCGTACTGCGCGAGGTCCATGAACACGGCCCCGGCGTCCGTGCTGTAGTCGTAGAACACGCCGGCGATCGGCAGCCGCGCCATGCCGGACGGCGTCGGCAGCACGAGCGTGCCGCCGTCACTCGAGTGATGGTGGCGCGCGAAGCTCTCGCTGACGAGCACGCCCCCCGTGGCCAGCGCGCGACCCAGCCGCTGGCGCGCGTCGCCGTGGACCAGCGCGAGATGGCCGTGATCGCGCTGCACGGCGAAGTCCACGCCCGCCACGAACGCCGGCCGGTCGTCGAGCGTCACGCGCGTGCCGCGATAGCTGTCGACCGCGGCGACCCCGGGCAGCGCCCGTACGCGCGCGACGAACTCGGGCGGCATGGCGACGGCCGAGTGGTTCACGCGATGGCCGGCCAGGTCCACGTACAGGTCGCCGCGGATGGTCTGGCGCACCCACGTGTCGACGGTGACGCGGAAGCTGCCGACCATGACGGCGAGCGCGACGACCATCCCGACCGCGACCATCAGCGCGGCCACGAGCACGCCGGTGCGCGCCGGCGTCTCGCCGAGCGCGCGCGCGCCGAGCGCCGCCTCGATGCCGAGTGCGCGCCCGAACGCGGGCACGGCGAGACGCGAAACGAGTGCGGTCCAGCCGGGCGCGAGCAGCGTGAATCCGACGAGCACGAGGAACGCGCTCGCGAAGCCCGCGACCGGGACGGAGGCGGCGCGCGCCAGCACGGCCGCGCCGAGCGCCGCCACGAGCGTGGCCGCGCCGCCCACGCCCCACGCGCGGAGCGGCAGCCGGCGCACTTCGATGCGCCCGCCTTCGCGCAACTCGGTTACCGGCGGCGTGCGCGCCGCGTCGAGCGCCGGCAGCAACGCGGCGGCCAGCGCGCTGGCCACGCCGATCGCGAAGCCGATCCCGTAGCTCGCCGGGTCGCGCGGCAGCACGGACGCGGCCTGCACGAGGTACAGGTCGGTGAGCGTTCGCGCCACCGCGCCGAGCGTGAGGCGCGCGAACGCCGTGCCGAGCCCGAGGCCCAGCAACGCGCCCACGCCGCCGAGCAGCAGCCCTTCGATCAGGAACTGGAGCAGCGTGGCGCCGCGCGTGACGCCGAGCGCGCGGCCGAGCGCGATCTCGGCGCGGCGGTGCACGACGGCCATCGACACCGCGTGGAAGATCAGGAACGTGGACACGAACAGCGCGATCAGCGACAGCGCGGCCAGGTTCAGCGAGAACGCGCGCACCATGTTCCCGACCTGGCGGCTGCGCGCGGCCGGCGGCTCGACGCGCAGCCCGGCCGGCAGGCGCCGCGCGAGCGCGGCGGTGACGCGCGGCTCGTCGCCTTCGCGCACGAGGCATTCCACGCGATCGAGCCGTCCCAGGTGATGGAAGTGCTCCTGCGCGGTCGCCAGGTCCACGACCACGACCGCGCCGTCCCACGCCTGATCCAGCACGCCGGCCGGCAGCACGCGAGCGATCCGCAGCGTCACCGCGCGCCCTTCGCTGAGCAGCGTCAGCGAGTCGCCGACGGCGAGCCCGAGGCGCTGCGCGTAGCGCGCGGGCACCGCGGTCGCGCGCTCGCGCAGCAGTTCCAGCGCGGCGGCGAGGCCGGGACCGGCGCCGCCCGCGCGCGCGAACGGCGCTTCCGAGAACACGTCCACCCCGAGCACGACGACGGTTTCGGGGTAGCCGCGGCGCTCGGCCCCATTTTCGACGCGCGCCGCCCCGCCGGCGCGCGCGCGGGCCCGCGTCTCGACGATCGGCGCCGCAGCCACGACGCCCGGCGTGTCGCGCACGACGCGGAACAGCCTCTCGTCGAATCCGTCGGTGTCGCCGGCCACCTGCACGTTCGCGCGTCCGGCCACCGCGTCCACGCTCTGGCCGAACGATCCGAGCGCCGCGTGGTTCGCCAGGCGGATGCTCACGAACACGGCGACGCCGAGCGCGACGCCGAGCACGGTGAGCACGCTGCGCAGCCCGTCGCGCGCGAGGTGCCGGAGGCTGACCCACTCGAGCAGCGCGTTCATGGCACGCGCGGCGCGGCGGGCGCGATGGCCGGCGCTCCCTCGAACGCGGCCGGCGCGCCGTCCGTCGCGTCCGGCACAGCCGGCGCCGCGTGATCGGCGACGATGCGGCCGTCGCGCATCTCCAGCACGCGCGTCGCGATCGCCGCCGCTTCGGCGCTGTGCGTGACCAGCACGACCGCGGCGCCGTGGCGTGCGCCGAGGTCGCGCAGCAGGCGCAGCACCTGTTGCGCGGCGCGGCTGTCGAGGTTGCCGGTCGGCTCGTCGGCGAGCACGAGATGCGGTTCATGGATGAGCGCACGGGCCAGCGCGACGCGCTGCATCTCGCCGCCCGACAGCGTGTGCGGCCGCGCGTCGCGCCGGCCCTCGAGGCCCACTTCCGCGAGCCGCGCGTCGGCGCGGGCCAGGGCCTCGCGGCGGGCGCGGCCGCCCAGGAGCAGCGGCAGCGCCACGTTCTCGCGCGCCGACAGCGTCGGCATCAGATGGAAGAACTGGTACACGAGACCGACGCTCGTGCGGCGCAGCCGGGTGAGCGCGTCGTCGTCGAGCGTCGCCAGATCGCGGCCCGCCACCTCGATGCGTCCGGACGTCGGCCGGTCGACGCCGGCGATCAGATGGAGCAGCGTGCTCTTGCCCGAGCCGCTGCGCCCCATCAGCGCGACGCACGTGCCGGCCTCGACCTCGAACGTCATGTCGTCGACGGCGTGCACCGGCGCGCCGGCGCCCGGGTACCACTTGACGAGGCGCTCGACGCGCAGCGCCGCGCTCATGCCGCGTGCTCCGGCGCGAGCACCGCGCGCAGGGCCTGATCGAGGTCGGCCAGGCGGAAGCGGAATCCGCTGTCGACGAGGCGCCGCGGCACCACGCGCTGCGAGCCGAGCAGCATGCCGTCGGCCATGGCGCCGAGCGCGACGCGCAGCGCCCAACGCGGCGTGGGCACGAGCGACGGGCGGTGCAGCACGCGCCCGAGCGCGCGCGCCAGGTCCTGCTGGCGCACGGCCTCGGGCGCGACCACGTTGACGGGGCCGGCCAGCGCGTCGCGATCGATCACGTGGAGCAGCGCGGACACCGCGTCGTCGAGCGCGATCCACGGCATCCACTGACGCCCGCTTCCCAGGGGGCCGCCGACACCGAAGCGCGTCAGCCGGGCGAGCGGCTCGAGCGCGCCGCCCGACGGCGCGAGCACGACGCCGAAGCGCGCGATCGCGACGCGCATGCGCCCGCACGCGGCCGCGGTCGCGTCCTCCCACGCGCGGGCCACCTCGGCGAGGAAACCGCCGCCCGGGCCCGATGCTTCATCGAGGATTTCGTCGCCGCGATCGCCGTACCAGCCGACCGCCGAGCCCGAGACCAGCACCGCCGGCGGCGCGGCCAGCGCGGCGAGCGCGGACGACAGCGCGCGCGTCAGCCCCACGCGGCTCTCGAGCACGCGGCGCCGGCGCGACGCCGTCCAGCGCGTGGCGATCGGCTCACCGGCCAGGTTCACGACGGCGGCGAGCGGTTGCGGCAGCGGCGCGAGCGTGGCGGTGGTCGGGTTCCACGCCACGTCGCGCTCCGACGCCGGCGCGCGGCGCACGACGCGCCACACGTCCCAGCCGGCGCGGCCGAGCGCCGGCACGAGCGCCGAGCCGATCAAGCCGCTGGCGCCGGTCACGAGGACGCGGCGTGCCGCCGGAACCGAGGTCGTCATGCATTCCGCCGAGACGCGCCCGGCACCGGCCGACGCCGCGTCGGGGCGCTCAGCCCGCCGGCGACGACCGCTTCGCCATGCCCATGAAGCTCGCGAGGAGGTCGATGGGCACCGGGAAGATGGTCGTGGAGTTGTTCTCGGTGGCGATCTCGGCGAGCGTCTGCAGGTAGCGCAGCTGCAGCGCCGCCGGCTCGCGCCCGAGCACCGCCGCGGCCTCGGCCAGTCGCGCCGCGGCCTGGTACTCGCCTTCGGCGTTGATGACCTTGGCGCGGCGCTCGCGCTCGGCCTCGGCCTGCCGCGCGATGGCGCGCTGCATCTCCTGCGGCAGGTCCACGTTCTTGACCTCGACGTTGCTCACCTTCACGCCCCACGGCTCGGTCTGGCGGTCGATGACCTGCTGCAGCGCCTGGTTCAGCTTCTCGCGCTCGGACAGCAGCTCGTCCAGCTCCTGCTGGCCGAGGATCGAGCGCAACGTGGTCTGGGAGATCTGCGACGTGGCGTACAGGAAGTTCTCGACCTGCACCACCGCTTCCTTGGCGCTGACCACGCGGAAGTAGATCACGGCGTTGACCTTCACCGTGACGTTGTCCTTCGTGATGATGTCCTGCGGCGGCACGTCCATGGTCACCGTGCGCAAACCCACCTTGACCGCGCGGTCGACGATCGGGATGAGCAGCACGACGCCTGGCCCGGCCTCTCCGATGAGGCGGCCGAGGCGGAACACGACCAGGCGCTCGTACTCGCGCACGATGCGAATCGAATTGGCGAGCAGTACGAGGCCGAGAAAGATCAGGAAGAATACGAATGGCCCGAACCACATCATGATCCTGCCTCCTTGGCGACGGGGCGGACGCGCAGCGTGAGCCGGTCCGACCCCACGATCTCGACTTCGGAACCCGCCTCCACCATCTCATCCGCGACGGCATTCCACAATTCGCCGAGCAACTCCACGCGCCCGGCGGGCGCGAGGCGCTCCAGCACGCGGGCGCGGCGCCCGATGAGCCCGGCGCTGCCCGTCGTCACGCGGCGGCGCTGCGCGCGCAGTCCGGCGCCGACGATGACCAGGAAGAACAGCGTGGTCGCCCCGGTGACGCCGAGGATGACCGGCCACGCCAGGCGCGGGCTGTCGCCGCGGTACAGGATCATCGAGCCCAGCAGCATGGCGAGCACCCCGCCCACCGCCAGCAGCCCGTGGCTCGCGACCTTGATCTCGGCGACGAAGAACACGACGGCGAGCACGATCAGCGCGATGCCGGCCGTGTTCACGGGCAGCGTCGACAGCGCGAGGAACGCGAGGATCAGGCTGATCCCGCCGACGACGCCGGGCAGGATCGCGCCCGGGTTCTGCAGCTCGAACAGCAGCCCGTAGAAGCCGAGCATCAGCAGGATGTACGCGATGTTGGGGTCCGCGATCACGGACAGCAGGCGCTGCCGGAAGCCGGCCTCGAGCGTGTCCATCGGCAGGCCGCGCGTGTGCAGCGTGCGCACCGTCGAGTCGCGGCGCCACGTGCGGCCGTCGGACTTGGCCAGCACTTCTTCCAGTGTCGCCGCCGTGAAGTCGACGACGTGCTGCTCGACGGCCTCGTTCTCGTTGATGGCCACCGCCTCGCGCACGGCGCGCTCGGCCCACACCACGTTGCGGCCGCGCTGCGTGGCCACCGTCCGCGCGAACGCCGCGGCGTCGTTCGTGACCTTGCGCGCGAGCGTCGAGTCCATCGGGCCCTGCATGTTGATGGGCGTCGCCGCGCCGATGTTCGTGCCCGGCGCCATCGCCGCGACGTCGGCCGCCATCGTGACGAACACGCCGGCCGAGGCGGCGTGCGCCCCACCCGGACTCACCCACACGATCGTCGGCACGCGCGAGGCGAGCAGCACCTTCACCATGTCGCGCATGCTCGACTCGAGGCCGCCCGGCGTGTCGAGCTTGAACACGACGGCGGCGTAGCCTTCGCGCTCGCCGCGCGCCAGCGTGCGGCTCAGCGCTTCGGACATGACGGGCGAGACCGGCCCGTCGAGCGTCGCGACCAGCACGCGGCCCTCGCCCGGAGGCGCCTTCGCCGCCGCGACGCGGGGCACGAGCGCGCCCATCGACATCGCGACGAGCGCGACGGCGAGCGTGCTCGCGGCGCCGAGCCCGGCGCGCCGAAGCCCGTGCGTCGCCGCGTGCGCGGCGCGACCCGACTCCTGTCCGATCGTCATGTCGTGAGCCTCACGCGGGCGACCCCTGGGGCCGGCGCGCGAGCGCGCGCCGCCAGGCGTCGAGGTATTGGAGACCGCTGCCGGTATTGTAGACCACGACCCGGTCGGCCGCGCCGACCTCCCCGCTCGCGCGCAGCTGGCGCAGCGCCGCCAGCGTGGCGCCGCCCTCGGGGCAGGCGAACAGGCCTTCTCCGGCCAGCGCGAGCATGCCGTCCAGCAGATCCTCCTCGCCCACCGCGACCGCCGTGCCGCCGCTCGCGCGCACGGCGTCCAGGATCAGCGTGTCGGCGAACGGCGACGGCACGCGCAGCCCGCTGGCCACGGTTTCGGCGTCGGCCCACGGCGTCGCGCGCGCCGCGTTCGCCTCGAACGCGCGGACGATGGGCGCGCAGCCCTTTGCCTGCACCGACACCAGGCGCGGGCGCGGGCCTTCGAGCCAGCCGAGCGCTTCGAGTTCGGCGAACGCGAGCGCCATGCCGACGAGCCCGGTGCCGCCGCCCGTCGGATACAGGATCACGTCGGGCAGGCGCCACGCGCACTGCTCGGCGATCTCCCAGCCCAGCGTCTTCTTGCCCTCGACCCGGAACGGCTCCTTGAACGTCGCCACGTTCCACCACTCGGGCGCCGGCGCCCAGCTCGCGAGCGCCTGGCCGGCCTCGGCGATCGTGCCGGGCACGAGCCGCACTTCCGCGCCGAGCGCGCGCTGCGCGAGCACGAACGCCTCGGGCGTGTCCTCGGGCACCGTGATGCGGCAGCGCAGTCCGGCCGCCGCCGCGTACGCCGCCGCCGCCGTGCCCGCGTTGCCGGCGGACGGCAGCGCGATCGCCTCGAGGCCGAACGCGAGCGCGCCGTTGACCGCCAGCGCCAGGCCGCGCGCCTTGAAGGACTGCGTCGGGTTCGGCGCTTCGTCCTTGATCCACAACTGCGCCACGCCGAGCTCGGCGGCCAGCCGGGGCAGGGGCAACAGCGGCGTGCCGCCCTCGCCGAGGCGCACCGCGGGGAACTCGGCCGCGAACGGCAGCGCGAGCCGATAGCGCCACAGGTCGGTGCCGGCGCGCGCCAGGTCGTCGCGCCGCGCGCCGCGCTTCAACGCGGCGAGGTCGTAGCGCGCGAGCAGCGGGCGCGCGCACGCCGGGCACGTGCCGCGCGGCACGGTGGCGTCGGCCTCCGCGCCGCACGCCGAGCATGCCCATCCCAGGAAATGCGTCTGGAACACGCCGCCTCGCGACGACGCTCCCGCGCTCCGCGTTCCGCCCGCCGCCATGCCACCCGATCGCGTTTCGTTCATCACCCCTCCTCGGCCATCAGTTCCTCGCGCAGCTGATGGAACGACGCCAGACGTCGCGCCGCCACGGCGCCCGATTCGACCGCGGCGCGCAACGCGCATCCCGGCTCGGACGCGTGCCGGCAGTCGCCGAATCGGCACGTGCCGAGGTAGCGCCGGAACTCCGGATAGTTCTGCTCCAGGTCGCGCGAGCCGATGCCCCACAGGCCGAAACTGCGCACGCCCGGCGTGTCGATCAGCTCGACGCCCTCGCCGGCCTTCAGCAGCCACGCCGCGGTCGTGGTGTGCCGGCCCTTGCCCGTCTTCGCGTTCACCGCGCCTTCGATCAGCGCGAGGCCGGGCGCGAGCGTGTTCAGCAGCGTGCTCTTGCCCACGCCCGAGTGCCCGATGAACAGGCTGCGGCGCGCGCGACACGCGTGGCGCAGTCCGTCCAGACCCAGGCCGGTGCGCGCGCTGATGGCGTGGCCGGCGTAGCCCGCGCGCGCGTAGTCCTCGAGCAGGCCGTCGGCGACGTGCGCGTCGTCGAGGTCCACCTTGTTGAGGACGAGCCGCGCCGGGACGCCGGCGTGCTCGGCCTGGCTCAGCACGCGGTCCGCGAGGCCGGCGCGGAACGGCGGGTCGGTGATCGAGGCGACGAGCACGATCTGATCGAGGTTCGCGGCCACGACCTGCTCGATCGGACGCGTCCCCGAGGCGCGCCGCGAAAACGCGTTGCGCCGCGGCACCACGCCCTCGACCATCCACCGCTCGGCCTCGCGAGCGCACAGCGCCCGATCGCCGACCACGACCGTGTTGCCGAGCGACTTGTTGTGACCCATGAGCCGCCCGCGCACGATGGCCTCGAAGCGCCGTCCCTCGTCGTCGACGAGGGCGACCGCGCCGAAGTCGACGCGCGTCACCGTGGCCTCGAGCGTCGCCTCGAGGGGCGGCTCGACCGGACCCGCGCTCGTCAGTCCGCGCCTCCGCCTTCGCGCACGCGCAAGCTCAGGGTGAACGTCGCGCCCTGCCCCGGCGGGCTCTCGGCGGCCAGCTTGCCACCGTGATTGACGGCGATCGTGTACGACGTCGACAGGCCGAAGCCGTGGCCCTCCTGCTTCGTGCTGAAGTGCGGCTCGAACAATTTGCCCATGTGCTCCGGCGCGATGCCCGGCCCGGTGTCGGTGACGCTGACACGCGCCAGGTGCGCACGCGGCTCGAAGCGGCTGGAGATGGTCACGACCTTGCGCTCCACGCCGGCGTCGACCATGGCGTCGACGGCGTTGATCATGAGGTTGATCAGCACCTGCTGGATCTGACCCTGGTCGATCTCCATCTCCGGCAGACCGTCGGCGAGGCTCACCACCCACTCCACGCCGGCCGCCTTCTTCTGCACGCGGGCGACCTC
>Ga0310810_10009514_pt1 | contig 11255 bp, 13 predicted proteins | sample NCmetagenome_FD_207641 | JGI IMG/M metagenome (GOLD analysis project Ga0310810, IMG submission 207641) | Soil microbial communities from experimental microcosm in Duke University, North Carolina, United States - NC | ecosystem: Engineered > Artificial ecosystem > Soil microcosm > Unclassified ... | reverse complement strand
GGCAGCGACGCAGATCGCCGCGCAGTAGCCGCTTGGTCTATGTAGAAGCGGGGGCCGACAGCCAGTCGGCGATTGTCTTCGCCGCCTCGGCCGCGGATAGATCGGTCACATCGAGGCGGAGCAAACGGTCGCCGCCTCGGTCAAGCAAAGGACGCCCCTTGCGATTGTCGCCCACCATTTCCGGGTCCTGGGGCTTGCGCTTTGCAGCACGCCCCGGGGATTGAATGCGGCGAGCATTCTCGTCCGGCAGACAAGAGAGGATCACGACGTTCAACGCGCACTCGCGTTCCTTGGCCAGGGTGATCGCCCGGGCCCAGTTCTCCTCTCCCCAAGCGGACCCCTGCGAATACCAATTCGTCAGGACGACCGGTACCGCACGAGGCAGCTCCAATATCCGCCGATAGGCGATCTCACGAACTGCCCGAACGGTGTCGTAGAAGGCGGGACTGCGGAACTCCGTCAGGGCGAAGGCAACATTGAAAACGGAATGATTGTCGAGAAGCTTGCCGCCGATCAGATCGGCCAGCGCACGGCCAATGGTCAGTTTCCCAACGCCAGGATAGCTGTTTATGTGGACGATCATGGCCAGTCCCAGATCTTGCAGCCGCGACTATAGCTGAAGGACAGGCATCCAGGCGCTGAACTCTAGACCGCCGCCGATTCCTTCGGCTTCGCCTTAGGCTTGGCGGGCTTGCCCTCGGCTTCGTCGCGCTCCTGCTCTTTCCGGGCCTTGAGCAGCTTGCGCAGGATCATGCTGCGCTTGAGCGAGGAGATGTGGTCGATGAACAGGATGCCGTCGAGGTGGTCGATCTCGTGCTGCACGCAGGTCGCCAGCAAGCCCTCGCAGGCCATCTCCTTCGTCTCGCCGTCTCGGTCGAGGTAGCGCACCGTCACCTTGGCCGGCCGCACCACGTCGGAATAGTGCTCGGGCACCGACAGGCAGCCCTCCTCGTAGGTCAGGTCCTCGTCCGACACCTCGATGATCTCGGGATTGGCCATGAACAGCGGGCCGGTCTTGACCTCCTCGCGGTCGATGTCGAGCACGATCACGCGGCGCAGCTCGCCGACCTGCGGCGCGGCGAGACCGATGCCGGGCGCCGCGTACATCGTCTCCAGCATGTCGTCCATCAGCTGGCGCACCCCGGCGTCGACCGAGGCGACCGGCTTGGACTTCTTCTTGAGGCGCGGATCGGGCGCGGTGAGGATTGTCCGAAGAGCCATGGCGCTTAAATATGCAGGCGAATCGGGCGTTTCAAGCCGTTACGAGCGCTTCACCATGGTGCCGAGTCCAGCCTCGGTGAAGATTTCCAGCAGCAGGCAGTGCGGCACCCGCCCGTCCATGATCACGGCCGCCTCGACGCCACGGTTCACCGCGTCGATGCAGTTCTCGACCTTGGGGATCATGCCGCCGGAGATGGTGCCGTCGGCGATCAGCGACCGCGCCCGCTCGACCGTCATCTCGGGGATCAAGGTGCCGTTCTTGTCGAGCACGCCCGGAACGTCGGTCAGGAAGTAGAGGCGCTTCGCTTTCATGGCGCCGGCAATGGCGCCGGCCGAGGTGTCGGCGTTGATGTTGTAGGTGAGCTCGTCGTTCACGCCGAAGCCGATCGGCGCCACCACGGGAATGACGTCGGCGCGGCGCAGCTGCTCCAGCACCATGACGTTGATCTTGGCCGGTTCGCCGACCTGCTTGAGGTCGACCTTCAGGAGCTCGCCCGTCTTGGGGTCGCGCATCTCGGTGACCTTGTTGGCGAGGATCAGGTTGCCGTCCTTGCCGCAGATGCCGACGGCGATGCCGCCGCATTCGTTGATGTCGGCCACGATCGCCTTGTTGATCGAACCGGCGAGCACCATCTCGACGATTTCCATGGTCGCGGCGTCGGTGACGCGCAGCCCGTTCACGAACGTGCTCTTGATGCCGACCCGCTCCAGCATCTTGTTGATCTGCGGGCCGCCGCCATGGACCACGATCGGATTCATGCCGACCTGCTTCATCAGAACCACGTCGCGCGCGACCAGGTCGCCAAGCTTGGGATCGGTCATGGCATGGCCGCCGTACTTGACCACGAAGGTCGCGTCGTTGTTGCGGCGCATGTACGGCAGGGCCTTCGAGATGGTCTCGGCCATGCGGATGAGCCGCTTCTGCTCTTTGTCGGTCTGGACCGCAATGTCCGGCATGGCGCTGTTTCCCAAGTTGCCAAAAGCCCCCTCCCGGGCCGGGAGAGGGCTAAGTCCACATCATATATGAGGCCGGCCGCGGATAGAAGAAGGCAACGCAGCGCGGCAGGATGTCCTGATGTTCGACAGTGGAAATCTCACCGATCGTGGCTTCACCGTGGCGCGTGGCCTGGTCGGGGCCGATGAGTGCCGGGAGCTGGCCGCGCTGTGGCCCGAGCCGGCGCGGTTTCGCAGCCGCGTCGTCATGCAGCGCCACGGCTACGGCCAGGGCGAATACCAGTATTTCCGCTATCCGCTGCCCGAGCCGGTCGAACGCCTGCGCCAAGCCCTGTATCCTGAGCTGGCGGCGGTGGCCAATCGCTGGCACGAGATGCTGGGCATCGAGCGCCGCTTTCCGCCCACCCTGGAGGGCTGGCTGCACGAGTGCCATGCCGGCGGCCAGAGCCGGCCGACGCCCCTGCTGCTGCGCTACGGGCCGGGCGACTACAACTGCCTGCACCGCGACCTCTATGGCGATCTGGTTTTCCCGCTCCAGGCGACCATCCTGCTGAGCGATCCCGGCCGCGACTTCGAGGGCGGGGAGTTCCTGCTGGTCGAGCAGCGGCCGCGCATGCAGTCGCGCGGCGAGGTCGTCCCGCTGCGGCAGGGCGATGCGGTGCTGTTCGCGGTCAACCAGCGGCCGGCCAAAGGCACGCGGGGCTGGCACCGCACCGCCATGCGCCATGGCGTCTCGAGCCTGCGTCGAGGCGAGCGCTTCACCCTCGGCATCATCTTCCACGACGCCGCATGACTTACATCATGAGTTTTCCGACCCCCTTCGTCGCCGTCTGACGGCGACACCTCCCCCGCAGACGGGGGAGGGGTTTCTTGCCACCCCCTCCCCGTCTGCGGGGGAGGTGTCAGCGTCTTACGCTGACGGAGGGGGTCAGAGCAGAGAGGCGATCTCCGCGCGCAGCTCGGGGATGCCGAAGCCGGTCTGGCTGCTGGTCGGCAGGGCCTCCGGATGGGCGGCGCCATGCTTGCGCGCCACCGCTTCGGCGGCTGCGACGGCTTTGGGAAGCTGCGACGGCTTGAGCTGGTCGGTCTTGGTCAGGACGAGTTGGTAGGACACCGCGGCGGCGTCGAGGTTCTTCATGGTCTCGCGGTCGCTGTCCTTCACGCCGTGGCGCGAATCGATCAGCAGGCAGACGCGTTTCAAGGTCGGACGGCCGCGCAGATAGGCCGAGGCAAGATCCTGCCACGTCTCTTTCATCGAGCGGGAAACCTGGGCGAAGCCGTAGCCCGGCAGGTCGACCAGGATGAGCTTTTGGCCGAGATCGAAGAAGTTGATCTGCCGCGTATGGCCGGGGCTGGACGAGGTGCGCGCCAGGGTGCGCCGGCCGGTCAACGCATTCACCAGGCTCGACTTGCCGACGTTGGAACGGCCGGCGAAGGCCACCTCGGGCAGCGAGATCGGAATCAGCGAGTCGAACGAGGCCGCGCCGGCCACGAACTCGCAGGGGCCGGCGAAGAGCTTGCGCGCCGCCTCGATCTCCGCGGGCGAACGCTGCTCGGCCATCAACGCTTCTTCTTGCCGGCCTTCTTGCCGCCGCCGCTCGTGCCACCGCCATTGGCTGGCACCGGCTCCGGCGTCGCCGCCGGCACCACTGCCTTGGCCGCCGCCTTGCCGCCGATCTGCGCGCCGTGCTTGCGCATGATGTAGTACTGCTGCGCGATCGACAGCGTGTTGCTCCAGGCCCAGTAGATCACCAGGCCGGCCGAGAACGGCGCCAGCATGAAGGTGAACATGATCGGCAGGAACTGGAACACGCGCGCCTGCACCGGATCGGCCGGCGCCGGGTTCAGCTTCTGCTGCAGAAACATGGTCACGCCCATGATCAGCGGCCAGATGCCGATGTTGAAGAAGTGCAGCATCTCCGGGATCTGCCAGTGGAACAGGCCGAACCCGGTCAGGATGGTGAGCGGATCGGGGGCGCTCAGGTCCTTGATCCAGCCGAAGAACGGCTGATGGCGCATCTCGATCGTGGTGTAGAGCACCTTGTAGAGCGCGAAGAACACGGGGATCTGCACCAGGATCGGCAGGCAGCCCGCGGCGGGATTGACCTTTTCGCGGCGGTAGAGCTGCATCAGCTCCTGGTTCATGCGCTGCTTGTCCTCGCCGTAGCGCGCCTTGAGCTTCTCCATCTCCGGCTGCAGCGCCTTCATCTTGCTCATCGCGGCGTACGACTTGTTGGCGAGCGGGAAGAAGATCGCCTTCACGATCACCGTCAGGATCAGGATCGAGACGCCGAAATTGCCGAGCTGCACGTACAGCCATTCGAGCAGCCAGAACATCGGCTTGGTGATGAACGAGAACCAGCCCCAGTCGATCGTCAGGTCGAAGCGATCGATGCCCAGCCGCTCGCGGTAGTCGTCGATCACCCGCACGATCTTGGCGCCGGCGAAGAGATGCGATTCGTACGCGCCTGACGCGCCCGGCTCGACGGTGACGCCCGGACCGACATAATCGATCTGGTATTTGGTGGTGGCCGGGGTCGGGCCCGTGCCCTTCAGGGTGACATCGACCTTGGTCTTCTGGTCGGGGACGAGCGTCGCCATCCAGTACTTGTCGGTGATGCCGACCCAGCCGCCGGTGGTCGAGAGCTTCTGGCTCTTGTTGTCCTTGAAGTCGGAATAGCTGAATTCCTTGAGGCTGCTGTTGAAGACGCCGTAGGGGCCTTCATGCAGCACGTAGGTCCCCTCGGCCTTGGGCTCGCCGAAGCGCACCACCAGGGCCCATGGAAACAGCGTCACCGGCTTGTCGGTCTTGTTGTCGACGCTCTGCTTGACGCCGAACATGAAGTTCTCGTCGATCGAGACGTCGAGTGCGTAGACGAGGCCCGCGCCATTGTCCCAGGTGAGGCGGACCGGCTTGCCGGGTGCCAAGGTGGTCTGGCTCGCGGTCCACAGCGTGTCGGGACCCGGCACCTTCACCGCCTGATCAGACGAGGTCCAGCCGAACTCGGCATAGTAGGGATGCTCGACGCCGACCGGCGACAGCACCGGGACCGGCGGGCTCTTGGGATCGAGTTCCTCGCGATGCTTGGCCAGACGCACGTCGTCGATGCGCGCGCCGGTGAGCGCGATCGAGCCCAGCAGTTCGGGCGTGGCGAAGGTGACGCGCGGCGAGCGCGCCAGCGCTTCGGCGCGGCTCACCGCCGGCTGCGCCGCGGGAGCGGTTGCGGCCGGCGTACCGGGGGCGCCCGGCTGGCCGCCCGTCGGTGCATTGGGCGCCGGCGTGGTCTGGCTGGCCTGCTGCTGCGGCGGTGGCGTCGTCGGCTTGGCCGGGAACAGCGTCTGCCAGCCCAGGATGATGATCACCGAGAGCACGATGGCGACGATGAAGTTCTTCTGATCCATTTTTCAGACGCGCTCAGCGGGATGACAGGAAAGAGACCGATCCGGCACCGGGTCGTAGCCACCGTCGGTCCAGGGACCGCAGCGGCACAGGCGATGCGCGGCGAGGGCGCTGCCCTTCAGCGCGCCGTGCCGGGCCACCGCCTCGGCGGCATAGGCCGAGCAGGACGGCTCGAAGCGGCAGGCGCCGACGAAGAAATAGGCGAGCGTCAGTTGGTAGAGACGAATCGCCCCCCTCAACAACGAAGACGGCAGGAGCAGGGAAAGCATGCGGGCGGGAAACTGGCGATTCACAGGCGCTGGCGCAAGCCGTCGATGCGAGGTCATGGCGTCGCGACAGCGAGCGCCTTCAGCCGGCCCAGCGCCTCCACCAGGTCCCGGCGCATCAGGGCGAAATCCCGCTCGATGGCGGCGTGGCGGCCGATCAGCACGTAGTCGAGATCCGCCCGGGCATGCTCCGGGATGACCTGGCCGGCGATCTCGCGCAGGCGGCGGCGGACCCGGTTGCGGACGACGGCATTGCCGACCTTCTTGCTGACGGTGAAGCCCACCCGGACGGGCGGCGGCTGGTCGGCCGGCACCGGCGCGGCCTGGAGCACGAACCCGGGCATGGCACAGCGCCGCCCGGCCTGGACGCGGAGGAAATCCCGGCGATTCGGCAGACGCCCGGGGCGGACCGGCGCCACGGGCTGTGCGCCCCGGCTTAAGCCGACAGGCGCTTGCGGCCCGAGCGGCGGCGGTTGGCGATGACCTTGCGGCCGCCCACCGTGGCCATCCGCGACCGGAAGCCATGCCGACGCTTGCGGATCAGCTTGCTCGGCTGATAGGTGCGTTTCATTACGCAACTCCTTCAAACACAAGCCCCCGTGCGCTGCCGCCGGGGGCGAAATTCCGTGGGCGAGGGTAATAGTCGCGGGGGGCCGAGGAGTCAACAAAGGGGGGCGGACTCCGGGGATGAACACGATGACAGGTGACAGTACCCCATCCGAAATGCACCCCCGCTTGCACTTAGGGACTGTCACGCGCCGTGACACCCTGCGTGACAGTCGGCAGCCGAGCCGATTGCTCGACCTTTGGGTTAGGCTGAGGACATGGCCCTCGTCCTGCATGGTTACCGCTACAGCGTCTACAATCGGATCGCCCGGCTCGCATTGGCCGAGAAAGGCGTGGCCTACGACCGGGTCGAGGTGAATCCCTTCGCGCCCGACGTGCCGGAGTCCTATCGGGCCCTGCATCCCTTCGGGCGCGTCCCGGCCATGGTGCATGACGGCTTCGTCCTCTACGAGACCGGCGCCATCATCCGCTATGTCGACCGCGCGTTTGCCGGACCGCCCCTGCAGCCGACCGACCCGCAGGCGCTGGCGCGCATGGACCAGGTGATCGGCATCGTCGATGCCTACGGCTACTGGCCGATGGTGCGCCAGGTCTTCGCCCTGCGCGTGTTCCGCGGACGGACCGGCCAGCCGGTCGACGAGGCGGAGGTCTCGCGCGGGCTTGCCGCCGCGCCCAGGGTACTGGCCGCGCTCGAGCCGCTGGTCGGCGAGGCTCTCACTCTGGCCGACCTGCATCTCGGGGCGATGATGGCGTATTTCGTGCTCGCCCCCGAAGGTGCAACACTGCTGCGCGACTATCCCAATCTGACCCGGTGGTGGAAAAGGATTTCGGCGCGGCCCAGCTTTGCCGCGACCGATCCCGGCCTGCCGTCGCCCGAAGGAGACCGTCGTTGAATCGTGCGCAAATCCTCGGCCTGTCGTCGATGCCGCCGGCAAGTCCCAGCTACCCGTTGCCGCCGTTCCGCTTCATCAACCGCGAATTCATGATCGTGGTGTACGAAAGCGATCCCGACGCGATCCGCGCCGCGGTGCCCGAGCCGCTGGTGCCCGACCCGTCCCACCAGGTCTTCTACGAATGGATCCGCATGCCCGATTCGTCGGGCTTCGGCGACTACACCGAATCGGGCATTGCCATTCCCTGCTCGTTCGAGGGCAAGCCGTGCAACTTCGTCTCGCAGATGTATCTCGACGACAATCCGCCGATCGTCGCCGGCCGCGAGATCTGGGGTTTTCCCAAGAAATCCGCCCAACCGAAGCTCGCGGTCGTCAAGGACACCCTCACCGGCACGCTCGACTATGCCGGCCAGCGGGTCGCCATGGGCACCATGGCCTACAAGCATGAAAACCTGTCGCGCCATCCGGGCAAGACCGCGGCGGCGCTGCGCAAGCTGCAGTGCCTGCTCAAGCTGATCCCCGACGTCGACGGCAAGCCCAAGATCGCCCAGCTGGTGGGCCTGCACTGCACGGAGATCACGGTGAAAGGCTCGTGGTCTGGCCCGGCCCGGTTGCACCTGATCCCGCACGTCAATGCGCCGGTCGCCGACCTGCCGGTGCGCAAGGTGCTGGGGGGACGGCATTTCCTGGCCGATCTCACCCTGCCGGGCGGCCAGGTCCTGATCGACTACATGAAGAGTTGATGGCGCCCGGCTAGGCCCCGCCGCCGCGGTCCGATAAAATCCGGGGCCATGCCCGCCGACATCACCCTGCGCGCCGCAGCGGCGCCGCTCTGGCGGCGTCTGCCCACCTTCGGGCTGTCGTGGCGCATCCTGGGCCTGGTGATCGCCGCGGTGATGACTGCCGAGCTGCTGCTCTTCCTGCCCTCGATCGGGCGTTACCGGCTGGTCTATCTCGAGCAGCTGATCGAGAGCGGCACCTTGGCCGCCCTGGCGCTCGACGGCACGCCCGGCAACATGGTGACCGACGAGGTGAAGCGCACGCTGCTCAATCACGCCCGCGTCGACGCCGTCGTCCTGGTCGAGCCCAACAAGCCGCGGCGTGCGCTGCTCAACATCCCGCCGCGGCCCGACATGCCGACCTTCAACCTCAAGGAGCGCGGCGCGCTCGGCCTGATCTGGGATGCCTTGGCGACGATGACGCGCGACGGCGCCTACTACACCCGGGTCGGCGGCGAATCGATGCGGCTGCCGCGGGCGATGGTCTGGATCGTGGTCGACGAACTGCCGATGCGCATCGCGATGTACGACTACTCGGTGCGCGTGCTGATGCTGTCGATCATCATCGCCCTGTTCACCGCCTCGCTTCTCTACCTCGCGCTGCGCTGGCTGGTGATCCGGCCCTTGCAGCATCTGTCGGCCGACATGGTGGCGTTTCGCCGTGATCCGGAGGAAGGCGGCACCGAAAGGCCGCACTCGACGCGCAACGACGAGATCGGCGTGGTCGACCACGAGTTCCAGAACATGCAGCGCGAGCTGCGCGCCTCGCTGCGCCAGAAGTCGCGGCTGGCCGACATCGGCGCGGCCTCCAACAAGATCAACCACGACCTGCGCAACATCCTGTCGACGGCGCGCCTGCTGTCCGACCGGCTGGCCCATAGCGACGACGAGCGCACGCGCAAGTTCGCGCCCACCATCCTGAACACCATCGACCGCGCCACCCGCATGGCCAGCGAGGCAATCGAATATGTGCGCGACCGGCCGATCCCGCGGCTCGAGGAGTTCGATCTCGCCGACCTGATCGACGAAGTGGGAATCACGCTGCAGGAGCAGGGCGAGGACGCCGACCCCAACCAGTTGCGCAACTGGGTGAACGCCCTGGACGGAGAGCGCAAGGTCCGCGCCGACCGCGACCTGCTCTATCGCGTGTTCATCAATCTCGGCCGCAATGCCTTCGATGCCGGCGCCAACACCGTCACCGTGCGGACGCAGAACGGCGGCGCCCAGCTGCTGGTCGACGTGATGGACAACGGGCCGGGCGTGCCGAAGGGCGTGGTGGCGCAGCTCTTCAAGCCCTTCACGATCGGCGGCCGCGCCGGCGGCGCGGGCCTTGGCCTGGCGATCGCCCGCGACCTGGTGCGCGCGCATGGCGGGGAAATCGCGCTCACCGCGACCGGCCCCGACGGCACGACCTTCCGCTTCACCCTCCCTGCGACGGCGCACTGACTCTTCTTTCCCTCCCCCGGAGACGGGGGAGGGGGATTTATTGCTCCCGCCTCAGCCGCTCGCTGAAGGCGCGGATGCGGCGCGCGTTGGCGCCGAAGTCGGACTGGCCGACCCGGCTCTTGGAGCGGATGTCGATGCGGCTGCCGCTGGCGCCTTCGGGCCGGATGCGCACGACGATGTCGTCCTGCAGGCCGAACCAGTCCGAGGTATCGACCGCCTCGAGGCGTCCGTCGGCCGGCGCCCGGGCGACGACGTCCCAGCCCATCGCCATAGCCGCCTGGTCGACCCTGCGGAAGGCCTCGGCGGGCGATGCATTGATCATGATGGGCACGATATCGGGATAGGCGGCACGCTGCTGGGCCGCCACGCCGTTGCCGGGATACGCCGCCGGGTTGGGCGCGCCGTGCCGCATCTGCTGGGTCACCACCATCGCGGGCACGTTGGCGGTGTCGGTCGTGATGTCGTTGATGCGCGGCGCGTTGCGCGTCTGCAGCAGCCATTGCGCCGGCAACCAGGCGGCGGCAACACCGATTGCGAGCGCCATCAGGGCGGCGACGAAGCCGCGCCGCCGATCGCCCGGCCGGGTCGGCACGACGGTTGCGAGCGCGAGCGCAATCGCCGCCGTCGCGGCATAGAAGCCGAAGCGAAAGATGGTCAGCGCCCAATCGAGGTCCAAGCCGAGATAGCGATGCGCCGGCCCGCAAGCAGCGACCGTCAGTCCCGCCACGCAGGCCAGATAGAAGGCCAGCCGCGCGAGACGATGGCTCACCGGGTTGGTCGGACGATGGAACATGCCGTTCTTGCTGTCACGGTATCGTAACCGGCCCTATCGACAGAGGCGATTCGGTTGTCTATGCGGCCCACCATGACAGTTGTCCCCGCCGAGCGGCGCCGGGCGATGGCGGCGGGACTCGGCGCGATCGCCCTGTGGGGAGCGCTCGCCACTCTCTCGGTGCTGGCCGGCCCGATCCCGCCGTTCCAGATGGTGGCGATGACCTTCGCCGTCGGCGCGGCGATCGGCATCGTGCGGGCGCGCCGGCGCGGCCTCGCCTGGCGCGATCTGGTGAGCTGGCCCGCGCGCGTCTGGCTGCTCGGCGTCGGCGGCCTGTTCGGCTACCACGCGCTCTACTTTGCCGCCCTGCAGCTCGCCCCGCCCGCCGAGGCGAACCTGGTCAACTATCTCTGGCCGCTGCTGATCGTGCTCTTGTCCGCGCCGCTCGCCGGCGAGCGGCTGGGCTGGCCGCATCTGGTGGGTGCGCTGCTGGGTTTTGCCGGCGTCGCCGTGCTGGCACTGGGCCGCGTCAGCTTCACCGGCGCCTATGCGCTGGGCTACGCGCTTGCGCTCGGCTGCGCCTTCGCCTGGTCGCTCTACTCGGTGCTGTCCCGCCGCTTCGGTGAGACTCCGACCGACGCCATCGCCTCGTTCTGCGCCGCCGCCGCCCTGCTGTCGCTCGCCTGCCATCTCGTGTTCGAGCCGACCGTGTGGCCGGCGACGCCGCTCGCCTGGCTCGCCGTGCTGGCGCTGGGCGTCGGCCCGACCGGCGGCGCCTTCTATCTCTGGGACCACGCCGTCAAGCGCGGCGACATCCGCGCGCTCGGCGCTTTGAGCTACGCCGCGCCGATCCTGTCGACGGCGTTGCTCGTGCTCTGCGGCCTCGCCCCGCCGACGCTCAGCCTCCTGCTGGCCGCGCTGCTGGTCACGACTGGCGCGCTACTCGCCTCGCTGCTT
>Ga0310810_10009511_pt1 | contig 11257 bp, 11 predicted proteins | sample NCmetagenome_FD_207641 | JGI IMG/M metagenome (GOLD analysis project Ga0310810, IMG submission 207641) | Soil microbial communities from experimental microcosm in Duke University, North Carolina, United States - NC | ecosystem: Engineered > Artificial ecosystem > Soil microcosm > Unclassified ... | reverse complement strand
GAGCCTGTTCTGGCTGGGCAAGGACCCGATGGTCAAGCGCAAGGAATACCTGCTCAAGCTGGGGACGATGCGGGTCACCATGCGCCTGGAGGAGATCCTCCGCGTCATGGACGCCTCGACCCTCGGCGCCACCGAGCAGGCCGCCGTGGTCCAGCGCCACGACGTCGCCGAGTGCGTGCTCAAGCTGGATCGCGCCATCGCCTGCGACCTGGCGGAGGACGTCGCGTCCACCAGCCGCTTCGTCATCGTGGACGACTACGAGATCCGGGGTGGCGGGATCGTGCGGGAGGCGCTGTCCGACCGGCAGGCCTCGGTGCGCGACCGGGTCATGCTCCGGAACTACAAGTGGGAGCCGAGCATCATCCAGGCCGAGCGGCGGGCGGAGAAGTACAACCAGAAGGCCGCGCTCATCCTGGTCACCGGCGAGCACGAGCACGACCGGAAAGGCGTCGCCAAGGCGCTCGAGGGGCGGCTCTTCGACGACGGCAAGGTGGTGTACTTCCTCGGCATCGGGAACGTGCTCTACGGCGTGGACGCCGACATCGAGCGGAAGCAGGAGAACCGGCTCGAGCACATGCGCCGCCTGGCCGAGGTGGCCAACCTGATGCTGGATGCCGGCATCATCCTGGTGGTGGCGGCGGCCGAGCTGACCCAGGACGATCTCGAGGTCATCAAGACCGCCGTCCAACCCGACTGGATCGAGACGATCTGGGCGGGCGACAGCATCACTACCGACCTGTCCGTCGACCTGCACCTGCCCGGCGGCGCGGTCCCGGAGGCGGTGGATCGGCTCAAGGCCCACCTGCAGGAGAAGGGAATCATCTTCCGCCCATGGTGAGCCATCCGCTGCAATCCGGCGTGGCCGCGCTCGCCCGCGAGGCGGGCCGGGCCACGATGACCTACTACGGTGATACCGAGGCGGCCGGCGTGCGGGAGAAGGCCGACCAGAGTCCCGTCACCCTGGCCGACGAGGCCGCCCATCAGATCCTGGTGGACGGTCTCCGGCAGCTCGATCCGGAGACCCCGGTGGTCTCCGAGGAGAGCGCCGCGGAGGGCTACGATGCCCGCCAGAGCTGGCGCCGGTTCTGGCTGGTGGACCCGCTCGACGGCACCAAGGAGTTCATCAAGCGGCGGGCCGAATTCACCGTCAACGTGGCCCTCATCGAAGAGGGCGAGCCGGTGCTGGGCGTGGTCCTGGCCCCGGCGCTCGAGCTGCTGTACTGGGCGGTCAAGGGCGGAGGTGCGTGGCGGGAGGAGCGGTCCGGTCCGCCGCAGCGGATCTACTCCACCGCGCCGGCCCCGGGGACGCCGCTCACGGTGGTCGAGAGCCTGTCCCATCCCTCGCCGGAGCTGGAGGAGTATCTCAAGACCATCCCGGTCGGCCGGCGGGTCAAGGCGGGGAGCTCGCTCAAGTTCTGCTGGGTGGCGGAGGGCAAGGCCGACATCTATCCGCGGCTCGGGCCCACGATGGAATGGGACGTCGCCGCGGGCGACTGCGTCTACCGTCAGTCCGGCCGGGACGGGGAGCGGCCGTCTCCCCTCACCTACAACAAGCCCGACCTGCGCAACCCCAGCTTCATCATCGGCCTGTGAGCGCGCCGGTTCGCTCCATGCCGCGGACGGGAACCGGGACTTCGGCCCCGGTGTTGTGGTTCACCGGTCTGTCCGGGTCGGGCAAGAGCACCATCGCGACCCGGGTGCACCAGGAGCTCGAGCGCCGGGGCGTGGACGTGGAGTACATCGACGGCGACGCCCTCCGGGACGTCTTCCCGGCCACCGGGTTCACCCGGGAAGAGCGGGAGGAGCACCTGCGCCGGACCGGCTACATGGCGAGCCGGCTCGCGGCGCACGGCGTCACGGTCGTCGCCTCGTTCGTCTCGCCGTACCGGGCGTCGCGCGAATTCATCCGCCGGCTCTGTCCCGGGTTTCTCGAGATCTTCGTGGCGACCCCGCTCGACGAGTGCGAGCGGCGGGATGTGAAAGGACTGTACGCTCGCGCCCGGCGCGGGGAAATCCGCAACTTCACGGGCATCGACGACCCGTACGAGCCGCCCGACCATCCCGAGCTGACGCTCGACACCCGCGCCCTGAGCGTGGACCAATGCGTCGATCGGGTTCTGGACCGATTGGGAGGAGACCGCTGATGGCAGGCGATCTGGAGCATCTGGACGAGCTGGAAAACCGGAGCGTGCACATCCTGCGGGAGGCGTACGCCAACTTCAAGAACCTCGGGATGCTGTGGTCGATCGGGAAGGACAGCACCGTGCTGCTCTGGCTCGCCCGGAAGGCGTTCTTCGGGCACGTGCCGATCCCGCTGATCCACATCGACACCGCGTACAAGATTCCCGAGATGATCGAGTACCGCGACCGGCTGGCGCTGGAGTGGAATCTGACCATGATCTACGGCCAGAACCGCCAGGCGCTGGATGAGAAGCGGACCTACCCCGACGGCACCATCGACCGGATCGCGTGCTGCAAGGCGCTCAAGACCGACGCCCTCAAGCACACGCTCAGCGGCGAGTGGACCCGTTACCGGCTCAACCACTCCACCCGGAAATACGAGGTGGACCGGAACACCGAGCCGTTCACCGGGGTCATCGTGGGCGCCCGGGCCGACGAGGAAGGCAGCCGTTCCAAGGAGCGCTACTTCTCGCCCCGGAACAAGCAGTCAGAGTGGGACGTGGGCGATCAGCCGCCCGAGTTCTGGAACCAGTTCAAGACCGAGTTCGCGCCCGGCACCCACCTGCGGATCCATCCGCTGCTGGACTGGACCGAGCTCAACATCTGGGAATACATCAAGAAGGAGAACATCCCCACGGTCTCCCTCTATTACAACCAGGGCGACGGGATGCGCTACCGCTCCTTGGGCTGTTACCCCTGCACCCACGCGGTCGAGTCGGACGCGCGGAACGTGGACGAGATCATCGTCGAGCTGCGCTCGGGCAAGTTCTCCAACATCGCGGAGCGCTCGGGCCGGGCCCAGGACAAGGCCGGCGGCGGCGGACTGGAAGTGCTGCGGCGCGACGGTTACATGTAAAGGGGAAGCGGCCCGCAACCATGCTATCCCGAAAGACCAAATACGCGCTCAAGGCCCTGATCGCCCTGGCCGAGCACGGCCCGGAGACACCGGTGCGCATCGCCGACCTGGCCCGCGACCAACAGATCCCGCCCAAGTTCCTCGAGCTGATCCTGCTCGAGCTCAGGAATCAGGGCATCCTCCGCAGCCGGAAAGGGAAGGGCGGGGGCTATCTCCTCGCCCGCGATCCCGGCGGCATCTACCTCGGCCAGATCGTGCGCATGTTCGACGGACCGCTGGCGCCGGTGCCCTGTGCCAGCCAGACCGCGTACGTCCCGTGTAGCGACTGCCGGAACGAGGCGGTGTGCGGCGTCCATCTGGTTATGAAAGAGGTGCGGGACGCCACTGCCAAGATCCTCGATGGGACGAGCCTGGCGCAGCTGCTGCAGCAGATCGACAACGCCTCTCTGATCGCAACTTCGTAACACCAATTGAATAAATGACTTAGGAAAGCACCTTCTTGGCACATCACTTGCCTATTTACTCTATCAAGTAGATAGGATATATAGGCATATGGTTACTAGAATCCCTGTTTCCGCGTCGCCGGCCGATGGGCCCGCGCCAGAGCTGCCGCTGGAGCCGGCGCTCGCGCGTGAGCTTGCGATCGCCCTCCGCTCGATCCGCTACGGCACCATCGAGCTGGTCATTCACGAGGGTCGGGTGGTGCAGCTGGAGCGACGGGAGAAGGTCCGGTTCGAGCACGCCCACCGCGACGGCAGACGGTAGCTGTCCGATGCCACGCATTCCCCGCGGGGGCCCAGGCCCTCGCTTTCCGACCGACCGGACGACCGGACGTCGACTACTCGATGAGGCGCACAGGAGAATCGCATGAGCGCGGTCCGGCAATGGGTCGGTGGGTTCATCATCGTCGCGGGGACGGTCACGATCGTCCCGCGGGTCATGGCGCAACAGGAGGGGACCACCCCGGACAGCGTGCCATTGGCCGCCCGGGTGGATGATCTCGAACAGCAGATCCGCGTGCTCAAGCGGTTGCGGAAGCTCGAGGGGGACAGCATCGCCGCCGCGGCCAAGGACAAGGCGGCGGTGACGGCGAACGGGAAGGACGGCTTCAGCATCAAGTCGGCCGACGGGAAGTACGTCCTCAAGCTTCGCGGCTACGCCCAGGGCGACGGCCGCTTCTACGGGGGCGACGAGGCCAAGGCCGTTCCCAACACCTTCTTCCTCCGTCGTGCCCGTCCGATCGTGGAGGCCATGGTCGGCAAGTACTTCGGTTTCCGCATCATGCCCGATTTTGCCCAGGGCCAGACGGTGCTCTTCGACGCCTACGGCGACGTCAGCCTCACGCCCGCCTTCGCGGTTCGCCTCGGCAAGTTCAAGCCGCCGGTCGGCCTCGAGCGGCTGCAGTCGGCGACCGATATCGCCTTCGCCGAGCGCGGCCTGCCGACGAACCTGGTGCCCAACCGGGACATCGGTGTCCAGCTGGGCGGCGACATCCACACCGGCGTGCTCACCTACGCGGTCGGGGTCTTCAACGGGGTCACCGACCTCGGGAACGGCGACGGCGACCTGAACGATTCCAAGGACCTCGACGCGCGCGTGTTTCTGCAGCCGATCACCACGGGCTCGCTCAAGGGCCTGGGCATCGGCATCGCGGGAACCACCGGCACCGAGCAGGGCGGACTGAGCGGGACCACGCTGAGCTCGGGCCTGCCCGCGTACCGCTCGGCCGGTCAGCAGACCGTCTTCCGGTACCGCACCGACGCCGCGGTGCCGCTCAACTCGGTCCTGGCTAACGGCCGCCGCAGCCGGCTCGTGCCTCAGGGCTACTTCTACAGCGGGCCGTTCGGCGTGCAGGGCGAGTACGCCCTCTCCCGCCAGGAAGTCCGCCTCGGCCCCTCCGCCGCGGAGCTCACCCACAAGGCGTGGCAGGCGAGCGGCTCGTTCTTCCTGACTGGAGAGAAGGCCGGATTCCGTAGTCCCACGCCCAAGAAGGTCTTCGATCCGACCCAGAAGGGCTTCGGCGCCCTCGAGCTGGTCGCGCGGTACGGCGAGCTCGACGTGGACGACGACGCGTTCCCCATCTTCGCCAGCCCGACGAGCTCGATCACCAAGGAGAAGAGCGCGGGCGTCGGCCTGAACTGGTATCTGAACAAGCAGATCAAGGTCGCGGTCAACTACGAGCGCACCACGTTCGACGGCGGCGCCGCCGACGGCGACCGCAAGGCCGAGGACTTTTTCGTGACTCGGTTCCAACACTCGTTCTGATCCTGACCCGGACTCTTTGAGAGGCGTGCACACGACCATGCGTACCCGACTCGCCATTCCCGGAACGATCCTGCTTCTCGCCCTGAGCGGCGGCGCGGCACCGGCCGTCGGCCAGGGCGGGGGCAAGCCGGTCACCCTGCTCAACGTGTCGTACGACCCGACACGCGAGCTCTACGAGGACTTCAACCAGCAGTTCGCCCGGTACTGGAAGGAGAAGGCCGGGCAGGACGTAACGGTGCGCCAGTCGCACGGCGGCTCCGGCAAGCAGGCCCGCGCGGTCATCGATGGCCTGGGCGCCGACGTGGTGACGCTCGCGCTGGCGTACGACATCGACCAGATCGCGGAGAAGGGCGGGCTGCTTCCGGCCGACTGGCAGAAGCGGCTGCCCGACAACAGCGCGCCCTACACCTCGACCATCGTGCTCCTCACCCGGAAGGGGAACCCGAAGGGCATCAAGGACTGGGGCGATTTGGCCAAGCCCGGCGTCGCGGTGATCACCCCCAACCCCAAGACCTCGGGCGGCGCGCGCTGGAACCTCCTCGCCGCGTGGGCCTGGGCTCTCCGCCAGCCGGGTGGCAACGAGCAGACCGCCAAGGAGTTCGTCACCCGGCTCTACAAGAACGTGCCGGTACTCGACGCCGGCGCCCGCGGCTCGACCACGACCTTCGTGGAGCGCGGCATCGGCGACGTGCTGATCGCCTGGGAGAACGAGGCGCTCCTCGCCATCGAGGAGCTCGGCCCCGGCAAGTTCGAGGTCGTGGCCCCCTCGATCAGCATCCTGGCCGAGCCGACCGTGGCGGTGGTGGACGAGGTGGCCGGGAAGCACGGGACCAAAGCCGTAGCCCAGGCGTACCTCGAATACCTGTACACCGACGTGGGCCAGGAGATCGCGGCGAAGCACTTCTACCGCCCGCGCAATGCCGCCATCGCGGCCAGGTACCAGGCGCAGTTCCCCAAGCTCAGTCTGGTCACGGTGGACGAGGTGTTCGGCGGATGGAAGAAGGCCCAGGAGAAGTTCTTCGCCGACGGGGCCGTGTTCGATCAGATCTACCAGCCCGGGCGCTGAGCCCGGGCCGGCAGTCTACCCCTACGAAGGGATGACGATGCGCCGTACGTCTCGAAGCGTGCTCCCCGGGTTCGGCGTGAGCCTGGGGATCACCTGTACCTATCTCAGCCTGATGGTGCTGCTCCCTCTGGCCACGGTCTTCGCCCTCACGGCGGACCTGTCCTGGGCCGAGTTCTGGGGCACCGTCACCAATCCCCGGGTCCTCGCGTCGTACCGGGTCACCTTCGGCGCCTCCTTCGTGGCCGCGCTGGTGAACACCGTCTTCGGCCTGCTGGTGGCCTGGGTCCTGGTGCGCTACCGGTTTCCCGGCCGGCGCCTGGTGGACGCGATGGTGGACCTGCCGTTCGCCCTGCCCACGGCGGTGGCCGGCATCGCCCTCACCACGCTCTACGCCGGCAACGGCTGGGTCGGCCGCTACCTCGAGCCGCTCGGCATCAAGGTCTCCTACACCTGGATCGGGGTCACGGTGGCCCTGATCTTCATCGGCCTGCCGTTCGTGGTCCGCACGGTGCAGCCGGTCCTGGACGATCTCGAGGTCGAGGTCGAGGAGGCGGCGGCGAGCCTGGGGGCCCGGCGCTCGCAGACTTTCCTCCGCGTCGTCCTTCCGACGGTGGCGCCGGCGCTCCTCACCGGGTTCGCCCTGGCCTTCGCCCGGGCGATCGGCGAGTACGGCTCGGTGGTCTTCATCTCGGGGAACATGCCGATGAAGACCGAGATCGTCCCGCTGCTCATCATCACCAAGCTGGAGCAGTACGACTACGCCGGGGCCACGGCCGTGGCGCTGGTGATGCTGCTGGTCTCGTTCGCGCTGCTCCTGGCTATCAACCTGCTGCAGTGGGCGGCCCGGCGCCGGGTGGAGGCCTGAGTATGGCCACCATCGCGTTTACCCGTCCGGCCACGACGGCCCCCCGCGCGATCACCCGGGCCACCGGCGAGTCGCCGGCGGTGCGGCGGACCCTCACCGCCGTCGCCCTGGTCTTCCTGGCCCTGACGCTGCTGCTGCCCCTGGTGCTGGTGTTCCACGAGGCCCTGTCGAAGGGCGTGGAGGCCTATCTGGCGGCCGTCCGCGAGCCGGACGCGCTGAGCGCGGCGCGGCTCACCCTGCTGATCGCCGGGATCGCCGTGCCGGTCAACCTGGTCTTCGGTGTCTCGGCCGCGTGGTGCATCGCGAAGTTCGACTTCCGCGGCAAGAACCTGCTCATCACCCTGATCGACCTGCCGTTCGCCGTTTCGCCGGTCATCTCGGGGATGATCTTCGTGCTGCTCTTCGGCATGCACGGGTGGTTCGGCGGCTGGCTCTTCGACCACGACATCAAGATCATCTTCGGCGTCCCGGGGATGGTGCTGGCTACCACCTTCATCACCTCGCCGTTCATCGCCCGGGAGCTGATCCCGCTGATGCAGGAGCAGGGCACCGAGGAGGAAGAGGCCGCCATCGTGCTCGGCGCGGGCGGGTGGCAGACCTTCCGGCGGGTCACCCTCCCCAACATCAGGTGGGGACTTCTGTACGGCCTCATCCTCTGCAACGCGCGCGCGATGGGCGAGTTCGGCGCGGTGTCGGTGGTGTCGGGCCACATCCGGGGCGAGACCAACACCCTGCCGCTCCACGTGGAGATTCTCTACAACGAGTACGCCTTCGCCGCGAGCTTCGCGGTGGCCTCGGTGCTCACCCTGCTGGCCTTCGTGACCCTGGCCCTCAAGACCCTGGTCGAGTGGCAGCAGCACCGCGCCGACGCGGAGCGCACCGAGGACGTTCCCCCAGCCGAGAGGATCGCCGCATGAGCATCCAGGTCCGCCATCTGCGCAAGGCGTTCGGCGACTTCGTCGCCCTCGATGACGTGAGCCTCGACGTGCCGGGCGGCGAGCTGGTGGCGTTGCTCGGGCCCTCCGGATCGGGCAAGACCACGCTGCTCCGCATCATCGCCGGCCTGGAGCCGGCCGATCAAGGCACAATTCACTTCCACGGCGAGGACGCGACTACCCAGCCGGTGCGCGAGCGCCAGGTCGGGTTCGTCTTCCAGCACTACGCCCTGTTCCGCCACATGAGCGTCTTCGAGAACGTCGCCTTCGGCCTCCGGGTCCGGCCCCGCGCCGTGCGCCCCTCCGAGGACGAGATCCGCGACAGCGTGATGGGGCTGCTCAAGCTGGTGCAGCTCGACGTGCTGGCCCGGCGCCGGCCTTCGGAGCTGTCGGGAGGGCAGCGCCAGCGGGTGGCGCTGGCGCGCGCGCTCGCGGTCAAGCCCAAGGTGCTGCTCCTGGACGAGCCGTTCGGGGCGCTCGACGCCAAGGTGCGCAAGGAGCTCCGCCGCTGGCTCCGGCGGCTGCACGAGGAGGTGCATGTGACCAGCGTGTTCGTCACCCACGACCAGGAGGAGGCGCTCGAGGTCTCCGACCGGGTGGTGATCATGAACGAGGGCAGGGTGGAGCAGAGCGGCACGCCGGAGGAGGTCTACGAGCGGCCGGCCACGCCGTTCGTCTACGGCTTCCTGGGTGACGTCAACCTCTTTCACGGCCGCATCCACCGCGGGCGGGTGAATATCGGCCCCGGCGAACTGGAGGCACCCGACTGGGCCGAGGCTCAGGATCAGGACGGTGTGGCCTACGTCCGCACGTACGACGTGGAGCTTGGACCGACCCCGGGAGGCCCCTCGTCACTCGAGGCGGTGGTCCGCCATGTCCGCGCCTTCGGACCGGTGGTGAGGGTGGAGCTGGATCTTCTGCCGGGGGGAACCACGGTGGAGGTGCACCTGTCGCGCGACCGATTCGACCCGGCGACCCACGTCAAGGGCGGCCGGGTATTCCTCTCGCCGACCCAGGTGCGGGTCTTCGCGCGGCCGATGTGACAGCGGGACGCCCCGGCAGGGGGACGGCGTCCGATGGGTTGCCAGCCTCGGACGCGTCCTGCGAGCCCCGATGCATCGTTCGAGTTACTTGGTGCCGATGAGGCGAATACCGAGGAAGGCGCGACCTATCGTGCGCGAGAGGACTTGCCGAGGGGTCCACGGCAGGAGTTCCAACGCCTTCTCGCCGGCAATTACCGGTGCGACCGGGACCGGCACAAAGGCGCCGCGACGGCCAACCAATGCCTGGACCTTCCGAAAACCCACCTCGCGGAAGAGCCGAGTCAGCTCCCCGACCGTGTATTCCTTCAGGTGAAATCCCGTCGCCTCTGAGCCGAAGTGCTGCGACACGTCGTGGGGACCGTTGAGCCGGTTGGGCGTGATGCAGATGTACACCCCCCCTGGCCGGAGGGCTCGACAGATGCCCTGGAGCTGCTCCCGTGCATCGTCGGGGTGGAGGTGCTCCATGAGCTGGTTGCTATACGCGACGTCCACACTTTCGGGCGGCAGCGGGACGCTGCTGCCGTCCGAGAGAATCAGCTTGAAGTTGGACGGGAGCGAAAGCTGCTCGGTGATCTTCTGGGATACGTCGAGGCCATACACCTGGCGGATGCCTGGCGCCACGGCCATCGACAGCGCGCAGTCGCCGGGTCCGACCTCGAGCAACGCGGTGTCGGGCCGCAAGTACCGGCGCAGAATCTGTAGCTGGGGACGCAAGGCCGCGCGGGTCAGCTCGGGCGACGACTTCCGCGTCAGCTGGGGATGATGCGGCACCCGTTGATACAGCTCGTCGTAGACCTCGCCGTACAGGGTGCGGCGCTCCTCCCGGGTGGAGTGCCGCAGGCGATCTGCCAGCTCCCGCTCGACCTCATAGTGCTGGCGCAACAGCTCCGGAGGCCGTTCATCGACCCGACGGAGGATGGAAAGCATGTCGGCTCCGGTGTCCTGTGGAAAGTTGATCGGCCTGGGTTCCAGACTTTTTGGTGCAGCTGCCCGTTGGCCTCGATCGGGTCTGGTCGCGGCCAAATCTATTACTTCGGCCCGAGCGGATCCAGGGCGGCCGAGCCTGGTGGGGCCGCGCCGACCGAGCCCGGTGCCGTTTCAGAATTGATTGTGGTACTTTGTCTTACGCCGATACACGGAAGCCGCCGCGGCGGTCCTTCCGGAGCCGGGGAGATCCTGAGGCGGGGCATGGATCGTGCGGGATACGGACCCGCTCAATCGCCCCTTCCCAGCATTGTCGCGTGGAGACCGGTAGATGCTTCCCAACTTCATCGTCATCGGCGCGGCCAAGGCCGGCACGACGTCGCTGCACTGGTACCTGGCGGAGCATCCCCAGGTATTCGTCACACCGGCGAAGGACCCGAGCTTCTTCGCCTATGGCGTGGATGCCGAGGGGCGGCTGCTCTGGGGCGAGCCGGAGTTTCACAGGTTCCCGGTGCGGACGGTGGACGAATACGAAAGCCTGTTCGCGGGCGCAGGCGATGCCCCGGCGGTCGGGGAAGTGTCGACCATGTATCTCGAATGCCCTCAATCGGCTGCTCGCATCTGCAAGCTGCTGCCCGCCGCACGGATCATCTGCAGCATCCGCCACCCGGTCGATCGAGCGTACTCCGACTATGTGATGTACCTGCGGCATAGAGGCCGGCGCTTTGACCCCGCCCGCGACCTGACCGCCACCGCCGAATGGGCTCGCCCCGACTCCCGGTGGATGCGAATCGGCCGATATCACGAGCAGTTGTCGCGATATTTCGACGCCTTTCCTCGGCATCAGATACGCGTCCTGTTGTTCGAAGATCTGAAGCGGAACCCGCTGCAGTACACGCAGGACTTGTATCAGTTCCTGAACGTGGACCCGCACTTCACGCCCGACTACGCCATCCCTCACGCGCCCGGTGGTATCCCGGCGAGCACGCTGCTCGAGAGGTTCTTCGTGCGTGGCGGCAAGTCAGCGGTCAGGCCCTGGGTGCCCAAACCGGCCGCGAACTGGCTGCGCCGGCTCCGGATCCGGACCTTCCGGCCTACCCAGCCGCTCCCCAAGGAGCTGAG
>Ga0310810_10009510_pt1 | contig 11257 bp, 13 predicted proteins | sample NCmetagenome_FD_207641 | JGI IMG/M metagenome (GOLD analysis project Ga0310810, IMG submission 207641) | Soil microbial communities from experimental microcosm in Duke University, North Carolina, United States - NC | ecosystem: Engineered > Artificial ecosystem > Soil microcosm > Unclassified ... | reverse complement strand
ATCCGGCGCAATTAAGACAATGGTTTGGACCCGAAAATGTGCGGACCCGCAATATCACTGCCGACGTGCGAGTCGGTGGCAAATATCGTTGGGACCTTACCACCCCCGAAGGGGAGGAAATGAGCGCATTCGGCGAATACCGGGAGCTCATTCCGGGAAAGAAGATTGTCTTCACCTGGAAATGGGATGACGATGAGAATTGGACCACGCACAATAGCATCGTCACAGTGGAGTTATTCGATCGGGATGGTGGCACCGAGCTGCTCTTCAGACACGAGCAATTGCCCAGTGAGGAATCGCGCGATCGCCACGACGAGGGTTGGAACAGCATTCTGAATGGACTGGAAGAATTCTTCAGGAAATAAGTTCTCATTCCACAAAGGAGGAAAATATGAGTACCGAAGAAGTTGCAAAAAAAGTCGTAGAATTGGTGCGAAAACAAGCGTGGTATGAAGCGCTCGAGCTTTACGACGATAATGTTGTGAGCGTGGAAGCTTACAGCATGGGCGGCGGCTCGCCGGAAACCCGCGGAAAAGAAGGCGTGCGCGGCAAAGTGGATTGGTGGGTCAACGCGATGGAAGTCCACAGCTTCGATGCCAAAGGACCCTTTGTCGGTCACGACCGGTTCGTTGTGCAATACGACGCTGACGTTTCCGACAAGAAAACGAATGAGCGGAGGAAAATGTCCGAAGTCGGCGTTTACACCGTGAAGAACGGCAAGATCGTTCGCGAAGAATTTCTTCCCCGCTCAGATTGATTCGAGCGTTGGACCACATGCGAACGGTTTCCACACGATCCAGTCACTATTAAACGTCGCATTAGCGGTTGGCCGAGTAACTTCGCGCTCAATACGCTGGAACCGCTGTCGAACACGGCGCCTATCAGCGCTGCGAAAGTGGGCTGTGACAAACGTATGAAGTGGCTCTTGTTGAATACTTGTTAGGTTTAGAGACTGCCTCGACAGAACAACCACTAACAATAGGAGGCGAAACATGAAGAAATTATTCGTTATTCTCGGCTGTCTGCTGATTGCGCCGCTGGCGTTCGCTCAGCCGAGTTCGACAGACAAGAAACAGGGAACAACTACAACCGAACCGGTAAACGTAACCGGAACGCTCATCAGAACGACCAGTGAGGAAGGCGCAGCTGCCAGTTATCAGCCTCACAGCACACTCGTTGTTCGGGAGGACAGTTCGAATGGCAGGGGTCGTTATGTTCTCAACGGACGTGGTCACGTTGTGAACAAGGCGGGAGAAATCGTTCAGGCAGCGATCAAACCCGGCACACGCGTGCGTGTTTATTACGCAAACATGGGCGACTTGCGTATGATTGATCACGTGGTCGTTGTGGATTGAACACACGCAAACATTAAACAAAAGTCGCAGGGTCCCGTAAACCCTGCGGCTTTTTTGTCTGGCGGTTCAGCCAGATTGTGCGTCCCACCAAATTTGCGTGACATCAAACCGCGCATTTGCGCAAATTGCTTCGGTGGAGCTTTCGACGGTTGCAAACATTGCAACGGCCCTCACGGTATTAACGGCGGTCGTTTTCGGGGTCATTGAGATGCGGCGCGCGCGGAAGGAGCGAGAGGAACGCGCCGCGTTTGTAGCCGTTCAGGCGATTCTGACGCCGGCATGGATGCAATCGATGAGCCTGGTGCAGGCAATTTCCGACGGTACAACGCCCTCACAAATCGAAGCCGATCCGCGTCTGTTTCAGGCAGTCCAGTCCATAGCCTGTATTTTGGAGTCGCTCGGCTACGCTGTATTTGCACGGATGGTTCCTTTGAACGTAGTGGACGAACTGCTCGGCGGCACAGTACGCATTTCGTGGCGCAAATTGCGCGGCTACGTCGAATACGAACGAGCGCGCGCGGGTTCGCAAAAAAATTGGGAATGGTTTCAGTGGCTTGCCGAACAGATCGACCGGCATACTAAAGCGCGAACCAGTCTTACCCTCGGTGCGCACGAGGTTTATCGCGACTGGCGTCCGTGATGGAGATCGTTGCTGCGGTTGCTGAGTGCCGATGCGAGTTTAGTCAGGCTTTCCCGAATCTGTGTCGGTGTCCAGGCCGCGAATCCGAAAACGAAAGCAGGCTTTAGCTTCGCTTGAATGCAAAAGAACGAAAGCGCCGATGGTCTTACGCCGATATCAGACGTGATACGCTTGATCATTTCGAAGTCTTCCTCGCGTTTCAACCAGGCGACGATGTTCAATCCCGCTTCGGGAACCTGTAAAGTAAAACGGTCGCCTAGTAATTCATTGAATTGCTTGATGAAGAAATCGCGCCGCTCGGCATAGATCTTTCGCATCCGCTTGATGTGACTCAGGAAGAAACCCTCAGTAATGAAACGCGCCAATGTCGCCTGGTCGATGGGAGACGAGTGTTGATCCATCGCACTGCGGATTTTGACTAACGAATCGACCAGCGGTTCTGGTGCGACGATGTAGCCCAGACGTAAAGCTGGACAAAGGATCTTGCTGACTGTGCCTGCGTAAATCACTCGACCCGAGTTGTCGATCCCTTGCAGCGAGGGGAGCGGCGGTCCCGTAAAGCGGAACTCGGCATCGTAGTCGTCCTCGAAAATAAACGCGTTGTGAGCACGCGCGAAATCGAGCACGGCCGTCCGTCGTTGAAAGCTCATTGTAACGCCGAGAGGAAATTGGTGCGAGGGCGTCACATAAATGATCCGCGGCGTCAATTCCTTTGGCGACCGCGCAATCACGATCCCCTGGTTGTCGATCGGCTTGGGCGTGATTTTAACGCCTGCTAGCGTAAGAACCCTTCGCGCTTGCTGATAACAAGGGTCTTCGATCCACGCGACTTCCCCTGGATTCAGCACCGTCATCGCGCTGAGCAGCATCGCCTGCTGCATTCCTGCCACGATGACGATCTGATCCGGATGACAGCGCGCCGCTCTGAAATCGCACAAGTACGCTGCTATTGCCTTGCGCAGATCGGCGTCGCCGCGATTCGACGAGTAACGCAACAGGTTAACGCCTTTTTTTGCCAGAACCTGGGTTCGGAGACGTTCCCAGACGGTTATCGGAAATTCGTCAACTGCTGGAATGCTCGCCACCAGCGAGACGCCTGGGCCTGCGCCCGTCGCCCCGAGGTCAAACTGATTTCCAACGCGTCGATCCGGAATTGCTTTTGCGCGGTCCGAGATACGAACTGAGCCTTGAATTGCGTGGTAGGTTTTCGGTTGATCCGCGGTCAAAAACATTTCCGGCAGAAGATTCGCCACGAATGTTCCGGACCCAGGCTCTGAGCGGAGATAGCCTTCGGCGTGAAGTCTTGAAAGCGCGAGTCTAACCGTCGATCTCGAGATCCCCCGGTCTGTGGCCAGAGTCCGGGAGGAAGGAAGTCGAGATGAACCATCACCGAATCTGCCCGATTTCAGCTCGTCACGAATTTGGCGGTAAAGCTGCTCGTGGAGCGGTTCCTTTGACGTCCGGTCAAGCCGGATCATCTCGAATGTTATAATCGAATGGCGGCGCCGCTTCTGCGGGCGCGATTTCTTGTCAGGCATCCTGGTTGCGCGAATTTCCAGTTATTATACTCCTCATCAGACAGGACTAAACTGCCGAAGCGAATGGGACCGCTAATCACTACATACCTCGAAATGCGGTCGCGAGATCAATTGCGTCCGAAGCGCGCCGATGCGCGATTTCAAGTCCGTGAGAAGAGGAATCGCGATTGGCGATTTAATCGCGATCTCTATTTTCGCGTTGGGGAGCAGTGGAAGTGGACGGACAAAAGACCATGGAGTGACGAGCAATGGCAGGAATACGCAACAGCGCCTGAGTTGTTGACGTTCGCCGGATATTACGATGACGTGCTTGCTGGTTATTATGAATTGCGTTGGCATACCGACCACGGAGTTGAAATCGCCTACTTCGGTTTGTTGCCGGAGTTCATTGGCCGCGGCTTAGGCGCCGCCTTGTTAACCAGCGCGATCGAAAAAGCGTGGGTTTGCCGTGGCGGAATGGTACCTGTCCGTGTGTGGGTGCATACGTGCAACCGTGATCATCCGCAGGCGCTCGCGAACTATCAGGCGCGTGGGATGGTCCTTTACAAAGTCGAGGAAGAGCTTTAGCGGCAGCATTGTCGTTGCCGGGAAGCTGTCAGCTTGCCCCACAGAATAGTTGGAAAGGCGCACTTCGCCGGGCCGGTTTCCGTGGTTTTTGTGCGGGAAAATAAAAAAATTCCACATTTTTTGAAATGTCGGGCTTCAAAATCTTTAGAAAGAAATGAAGCGAATGAAATCCACAATCGATATGATGAACATGGTAGTAGATAAGCGTATTACTGAAACGCCTGAGCTGACTGGTCAGTTTATGGTGTTTCCCAAGAATTTCGGGAGCGAAGAGGGGGCGCAAAAGCCGCTGGCGCGAATGTCGCGCGAGCAACTCGCGGCGTTTTTGAATGCGGAATCAGGCAACGCTCTCAGCGCCCATTTCTCTGCTCAGCCAGCCGAATCGACACCGCCGACGGCTGAGAGAGGTCTGGCTGTCGGCGTCTTGAAACAGGCAGCTTACGATTTGCGCCGTTACCGGACAGCCACAAAAGCCACCCATCGCGAACTGTATCTCGATGCTCACAGTTGGGTGACGGCTTATGATTCTTCCTGGCCATATTCGTTCATCAACGTTTGTAAATTGCTCGATCTTTGCCCCGAGATGGTGCGCACCGATCTTTTGGCCGATGCGTCACTAGGATCCTTTCATTACTGGATTCGGCGTGCAGGGCGTCTTTCCCGAAAACTCAGCGCCTCAGTCGTTCGCGCTTTCGATGTCCGCGAGGGTTCGGAAACCGTCGCCGCTTCCATTTAATATGAGAAAACTATTGAGTTTTTTGTGGAGATCGTTGGTTCGGTCGACGTGTCGGAAACACGATCCGTTTCTGGTTTATAGCATCACTTCCTTCAATTCCGGCGGGAATGGAAGCACGTCCTTCTGAGGGCATAGGTGCAAAACACATAATGCAATGAAGCTGTCTACCGAAGCAATCGTGGCATTGGTTATAGCTGTAGTATTCGCGTTGCTAAGCGTTGGTGCCATTGCACGAGAGCAGGGTCAGTCGTCTGCCGGCCATGGGCATAACGCATACATCGCGAGTAACAATGTTAAACTAAGCATGGTCGCCGCGAGCGACACTGACGTTTTCGGCTTCTACTAAGCGGCAGGCGTGGCGCCTGCATGGCTCACGGACTGGCCCGGCGTTCTGGCGCTACAGAACTTGCCGGTGATTTTATTCTCGCAAAACGAAGTCTCGTAGGGCACCCTCTGGTCCCACGAAAGCAATTCCGGGAACTCTGCAGGAGGGCGGTGCTTCGTTTCAAACGACGCATTGGACCGTGGTGTTCCGTGCCGGCGAGCCCGATTCGGAGGCCTCGGGTCGGCAAGCGCTTTCTGGATTTTGCGAAGCATACTGGCCGCCGCTTTACAGTTTTCTTCGGCATCGCGGTCATTCGTCCGCTGACGCACAGGACTTGGTCCAGGGTTTTTTCGCTTTTGTACTGGAGCAAAACACATTGAGCCGTGCGGATCGCCAGAAGGGCCGACTCCGCACATTTCTTCTCGGATCTCTGGAACATTTTTTGTACAACCAGTATGACCGCGCTCGAGCGCTGAAGCGAGGAGGGGGTCGGCAGGTCCTGTCGATCGAGGAGCATCTACCGGAAGCTGAGGCGGCGATGCTCGCCACTGTTCATCTGAGCGATGCCGGTTGTTATGACGTTGTGTGGGCTTCCAATATCGTTTCACGGGCGTGGAAGAATTTGGAAACCGAATTCGAAATCGAAGGCAAAGCTGAGTGGCTCGAGGAATTAAGGCCATTCGTAGCTGGCGGCAGCGCCACGCCACCGAGTCAGGAAGAAGCCGCAACGCGACTCGGAGTGCCGATCGCGACATTGCGCACCTGGCTTTCGCGGCTGCGTCAGCGATTCCGTGAATCGTTGAGAGCAGAAGTGGGCAATACGGTATCCGATCCGGCAGACATCGATGGAGAACTGCGCCACCTGTACCAAATATTGATGGCCTGAGTCAGTGTTGCGACATGGATGATATAAGCGGAGGCCTCAGAACGGCAAAACCGCAAGGTGAAATCGCAGAGACCTGCGCGACCTGCGGACGCCCTTTGACCCGACGCGGTCCTAACGGCGAATGCTTGCGGTGCCTGGTTAGCCTTACCTTCCTCGGAGATGGAGAGCAGCCGGAATCACCAACGGCGCGCGGGCGATTAACGCCCGGACCATTACGATACGCCCATTTCGAAATAGACACGGGAGCAGATGGCTTTCCGATTGAGCTCGGCGCTGGAGCGATGGCCATAACTTATCGCGCGCGCGATACAGTCTTGAACGCGGTTGTTGCTCTGAAGGTCATCGATCGCAAGGTCGCGCAGAATCCTGGTGCGCGCACCCGCTTTCTGCGCGAAGCCCGTGCGGCGGCGAACATTCGTCACCCAAATGTGGCCCGGGTGACATATTACGGCGAACAAGACGGCGAGTGCTTTTACGCGATGGAATTGGTCGAGGGCGAAACGCTCGAGGCGCGTGTGCGTCGCGACGGACCGATGCCGCTCGCCGTCGCCTTGGACGTGATCGAGCAAGCAGCACGCGCTCTCGCCGCTGCAGAAGGTTGCGGTGTTGTGCATCGCGACCTCAAGCCTTCGAACGTCATGCTTGAATCCGATTCAAGCGGCACGCTTCGAGTAAAGCTGATTGATTACGGCGTCGCGAAAGTCATGGGTCCTCAGAGTCAATCGGGTGCGGAGCAAACGCATGCTGGTTTCATCGGCACGCCGGCGTTTGCCAGCCCGGAGCAGTTCGCCGGCGCGGGACAATTGCCCGTGGATACGCGATCCGACATTTACTCGTTAGGCGTCACACTGTGGTATCTGCTCACCGGGCGCACACCATTTGTCGGCCGGACCATGGAGGAAATTCGTGCGCGGCAAACAAGCGACCTGCCCTTGGAACAACTTAAAGGTCTGCACATCCCCAGCCAGGTGATCGCATTGGTGAAATCGATGCTCGCGACAGATCCGAACCACAGACCCCAATCCGCGCGCGACTTACTTCTTGCGGTTCACAGTTGTTGCGACCGGTTCAATCCTGACGCGCGCCGGCGACGCAGGAAAGCTCTATCGGTAAATGCGGCTTTGATGTTAGCCATCGTAGCCATTGGATGTGCGATCTGGCTATATCAACGCTTGCGCCCGTTCACTCCCGAGGAGCGATCAATCGCCGTGCTTCCTTTTGAAAATCTCAGCAGCGACAAAGAGAACGCGTATTTTGCCGAGGGAATACAGGATGAAATCCTGACGCGTCTGGCAAAGATTGCCAATCTGAAGGTTATTTCGCGCACTTCCACACAGCATTATGACAGCGCGCCGAAAAACTTGCGCGAGATCGCAAAGCAACTTGGTGTTGCCCACATTCTGGAAGGAAGTGTGCAGAAGAGCGCGAACACGGTCCGCGTGAACGTGCAGCTGATTAATGCGGCTAATGATTCACACCTTTGGTCGGATACGTTTGATCGCAAGCTGACCGATATTTTGTTAGTCGAAAGTGAGGTAGCCAAAACCATCGCCGATCAGTTGCGAGCCAAACTGACAGGTGACGAACAACAAGTCATCGCTGCCAGGCCTACCAGCAACCCTCAAGCTTATGATTATTATCTGCGCGGCCTGGCTTACACGCTAAAGACTGCATTCACCCCGGAGAACTCACTTGGAGCACAGAAATACGTCAAAGAAGCAGTGCGATTGGACCCTGACTTCGCTCTGAGCTGGGCGCTGCTCTCTTATATCGATTCGAGTGGTTATCTTACACAGAGTCTTCAACCAACGGTCGCTCTTCGCGAAGAAGCGCGCGACGCGGCGCAGACCGCCTTGAGATTACAGCCTAATCTTGGCGAGGGACTGTTAGCGACAGGTTTCTATCACTACGCCTGTTTGAAGGAGTATGACACTGCGTTGAAGTACCTTGAGCAGGCACAGCGGGTTTTGCCCCAAAGCAGCCGTGTTCTTCAAGGCCTCGCCTTTGTTGAAAGACGAAGAGGCGACTGGGGTAAGAGCGAAGCGTATTTTCAGCAAGCCGAGAAAGTCGACCCACGCAATGTTAATCTGCTGTCACAACACGCCCGTTCCTATATTTGCCGTCGTCATTTTCCGGAGGCACTTGCGAGGCTTGAGCAGATCCTAAATATCAGTCCCGACGACACAGACACAATTGTGTTAAAGGCGCGAATCGCACAAGCACAAGGCGATCTTCCGCGCGCGGCTGCTCTGCTTTCTCCGCTCCACCCGGGAGTTGGTTACGTGAACGCGTTGGAAACACAGGTCTACCAGGCCATTCTTGAGTCACGCCCGGCGCCGGTGATTACTCAGCTAAAGGAGATACTAACAAAGCCCGATCAAACACTAGGTTTCTACGCTGGCGAACTCCGCTTTTGGTTAGCCTGGGCACAGGAAGTCGCTGGTGATACTGCTGCCGCGCGTGAAAGTTGGACTCAGGGCCGGGCCGAGCTGGAATCTTTTCTCAAGGAACAATCTGAAAATTTTATCTTAATGGGAGATCTTGCGCTTACAAATGTCGCTCTTGGGGACAACAACGCTGCGCTGGCTCTAGCTGAGCGCGCGGTAGAAATGAGCCCCATAGAAAAGGATGCGCTTACAGGTCCCAGGCCGCTGGAAATCGTCGCACGCGTGGCAGCTCGCACCGGCGACATCGAGAGGTCGATCTCCACATTGGAAAAGCTCCTCTCGATTCCCTATGAAGCCCCGTTGGCCGCCAACCCGCCGCTCACTCCTGCGTTGCTCCGGCTAGACCCAATGTTCGAACCGCTGCGCAAGGACCCCCGATTTCAGAAATTGGTTGCCTCCTCCGCCGCAAAGTAAGACTTGGGTCCGGGCGCAGCTCCGATTTTTTTGCCTAGCGAGAAGTTTTAGCATCGACTATGGCCGTTGATAAGTTCGACGTTCGGCCGGGCGACCGACGGACAAACCTATTCGCCCGTTGTCCGCTGACGTTCTATTTCGTAATCGCCTTCGGAGGCACGTGGATCGTTTGGTCACTCTTTGTGCTCTCGCAAGATGGCGCGGGTTTATTGCCGTTTCGGAGTCCGACGAGCTTTATGCTGATCATGTTCCTGGGCCAGGTTGCTCGGGCCCACTTTGGCGGCGTTTGTTATGACAGCCGTTATGGAAGGAAAGCCAGGCCTTCGTCGTTTTCTCCGTCGAATCATAGAATGGCGCGTTGGGATACATTGGTATCTGTTGGTCTTGGTTGGGATTCCGGCAATCATGACGTTCGGCACGATCGTCCTTCCCGGAATTTTACCCTCGTTTAAGCCATTTGAGCATCCACTGTCCGAACTGCTCCAGTACTTAATCTTCTATATCTATCCCGCCTTAATTATTGGAGGACCGCTTTTCGAGGAGATCGGCTGGCGCGGCTTCGCTCTGCCACGGCTTGAGCAGCGTTGCGGCCCGATGGCGGCCAGCCTGTTGCTTGGGATCGTTTGGGGAATCTGGCACATGCCGGTCTGGTTCAGCGGGCAGTGGACGGAACCCACCATTTCTAACATCTTCTTTTTCCTCTCCTGGATCTCAGCAGCGACGTTTATCTACACGTGGCTCTTCAACAACACCAAAGGCAGCTTGCTGATGGCGATTCTGGCCCACGCATCGATGGACGCGTTTCCCAACGCGATTCTGTGGCCGTTATTTCCCGCGGCTACGAAGCTCACCGAATATGGCTTCCTCTATGGGTATCTCGGATTAATCGTCGGCTTTGGAGCCACAGCAGTGTTGTTGATCTTCTTTACGCGTGGCCGCCTGGGTTACCAACACTACTCACCAGAAAACGGCAGTTAGCCGCCACGACCGTATTCCTCCGTCGGTCTCGGTTTTCGGTTATGGGCCATCAGTAGCGCTCATCGACATTCGGCGAAACAAGGACGTGACATCGGCGCGATTCTGACATTAAGTCAAAACTCAAGTTAATCGCCATCGGCACGACCGGGAGGGAGAATCATGAAGCTGAAGAAGTTAAAGAAAAAGATCCAGCAACTCGAGAAACGCCTGCGAGAAGGCCCAGAGAAGCTGGCAAGGTTGAAGCGCAAACTGCAGCAGGCAGAATCGGCAAAGGCGTTGAAAGCTGCGAGAAAATCGGCCGTTCGAGCCACTGCATCAGCGGAAACGAAGTCTTCGGAGCAGACGACGGGTACCAGGAAAGCAAAAAGAAAACTGAATCTCTCACCAGAACGGCGCGCTCAACTCGCTGCCGCGATGAAAGCCCGGTGGGCTGCAAAGAGGGCCGCTGCGGGAAATAGCACAACGTCGTCGTCAGATCGAAATTCTCCTGCGCCGCCACCGCACCCACCCGAAAACAGAGTGGACGGCTTCTAGCTTGCCGATGAGCAACAGAGATTCGGTCGCGGATGCCTATGCGCTGCTAAGATGCGCGTCACGGCACGCGCCTGTTCGACGGCGTATTGCCAGGATCGTATTCCCAAAGCCGCGACGGATCGCCGAAAACGGCACCGAGCGCGCGCTCCGGCCAGATCTCGAGATAGCTCAAAAGCAACGCCATCAGCGGCACTAAAACAAAGTAAAGTCCGTGTGCGGCCATGATGAACATCGCGATTGCGCGCAGAATTAGGAGATAAACATCCCAGCGCACGCGCTGTTTCAACTCCTTGTCAGGCATGATGTCATAGCCCATCCGGAACGCTTTCCAGAAGTGACTCGCTGCGAGTGAGCCGAAAGTGAACCAGAGCACCGGAGATTGCGCGAGCTGGCGCCACAATTGGTTGCCAAGGAGAAGATCGTGCAGCGGAATCAGCACGATCCAGTACGGCAGACCGACAATGCCCACGAGCAGGAGCCACACGAAGACACCACGTACAATATTGCCGGCCAATGTCGCGTGATCCTTTCCAGATTGCGTTTCGCGCAGCGCGCGCGGAACCATCGCCGCGACGATCGCCGCCACGGCGGTTAGGCCGTCGAACCAATAATTGAAAACGCTGACCGCAGCGGACCAACCGAAAGCGTAAATACCTATGACAGGAATCATATTGCGCGCGAGCACGACCCACGCATCTGGCCGCAACGCGAACTCGCGCAGATGTTGGGAGAACGGCGGCGGCCGGATTTGTCGCGTGGACGTTGACGGCGTTGTGCCCGGCGGTTTTGACATCGCGAGATTAAAGGCAGGTCAAAAGCACCGAATCAATTGGCTTC
>Ga0310810_10009509_pt1 | contig 11258 bp, 8 predicted proteins | sample NCmetagenome_FD_207641 | JGI IMG/M metagenome (GOLD analysis project Ga0310810, IMG submission 207641) | Soil microbial communities from experimental microcosm in Duke University, North Carolina, United States - NC | ecosystem: Engineered > Artificial ecosystem > Soil microcosm > Unclassified ... | reverse complement strand
GAGGTGACGTCACCAGAAAACGCTGGCCGTCAATCGAGGCGGCGTAGTTGTTCCTGATCACGCGCTCGGGTTCCGCATTCGTGAGAAAGAGCGCTTGAGGCGGGCCGACCGCGAGGCTGGCGCCGTTGTCGCGGACCTCGACCGCCATCAGCGTGCTGTCGGGCGCCAGGAAGAACAGTTCCTTCCCGTCGCGCCGCCACTCGGGCTCTGTGCCGCCCCCGGTCGAGACCCGAAGCTTCGTGGCGCCGTCAGGAAACGAACGCACGTACAACTGATCGGTACCGGTCTCGTCGGAGACGTACGCGATCCACTTGCCGTCGGGCGAGAACCTGGCTCTGGACTCGTTGAAGGGCGAATTGAGGAGCGGCGCCGACGTCTTGCGCTCGACATCGTACGCCCACAGGTCCAGCCGCGTCGGGCCGCCGCCCGTCACGTAAAGCAAGTGTTTACCGTCGGGCGACCAATCCATCGGAAACGATCGGCCGTCGACGAGCATCTCCTCGGCGCCCGTGCCGCTCGCATTCTTGACCCACAGCTTTGGTCCCGGGCCGGGGTCGGACCCGAAAGCGATCTGATGCCCGTCGGGAGACCACGCCGGCACGCTCTGGAATCCCGGCGTTGAGGTGAGGCGCGAAAATGTGCCGCGCGCCAGGTCGACGGTCCAGAGATCGCTCGCTCCCCGATCCGCATCGGCCTTCTCGACCACCAGCGTCGTGCCGTCAGGCGAGATCCTCGGATCGTAGTACACGTCAGGATCGCCAACCGTCCCGAGCGGCCGCCCAGTCCGGCTGAACCAGGTCAACTGGCTCTGCGTGAGCTTGCCGGTGGTGTATACCAGCACGCGCGCCGAGGCGGAGGCCATGGGGTCGCCGGTGAACCACTCGAACGCGATGTTGTCGTCGCTGACGACGATGGGCCGACCCTCGAGCTCGAACGTCGTGGGATTGAAGGCCTGCGCCATGAGACGCGACACCGGCAGATCCCGCACATAGAGGAGATAGCCGCCAGCGACGATCGTGCCCGACTCGGCGTCGAACAGCGTCTTCGTGGCTCCGCCCTCGAGGGACGCGAGCTGCGTTTTCCTGGTGACCGCGCCGGACGTCCACGGCGTGAACACGAAGTGCCGCCCGTCGGGGAGAAACTGAGGCCAGCGGTGCGCCTCGTCGTTCCGCGCCGGATCCAGCGTCGTCACTGCCGTTGCGTCGCCGCCCTTGGCACTGACGCGGAAAATGGGCGTACGCTCGTCCGGGCTGAAGAGAATGATTCCGTCTGGCCCCCACGTGCCGCCGTACCCCGACGGCGCGTCTGCAAGGTCTTCGATCTTTGCCGACGCGACCTCGATGATCTTGAGCCGGCCGCCGGCAAAGAAGCCAAGCGAGCGGCTGTCTGGCGACCAGAACAGCCCGCCCGTCCGCGCTCCCGCGGTGCCCTTGAGCGGCTGAGCCTGGAACGAATCCAGCCGGCGAACGACGATCGCGTCGCCGGATCGGCCGCGCGAGATGAACGCGAGGCTCTGGCCGTCTGGCGATACGGACGGCGAGGACAACGACGCGTCCCTGAACGGCAGCGAAGGCGCGACGATGACGGGCGACGCGGCATTCGCCGTCGCGGCGCGCGGCCACCAATGGATCACCGCGGCCGTCACCGCCAGCACTGCCGCCGTGATCCACGCGACGATCTCGCGGCCGCGCACCGGTCGCGTGACGTGTGCGTCCGTCGAAGCGGGCTCGGCGCTCGAACTGGTCGATTCGCTCACGGCCTGGAGCGCGAACGCGAAGTCGCGCGCCGACTGGAATCGATCGTTCGGATCCTTTTCGATCGCATGACGAACGATGCGAGAGAGACCGGGCGAAGAGGTCGCGGAGGCCGTGCTGAGATCCGGCGGATCCTCGCGCAGGATCGCGGTCATCGTCTCGGCGGCCGTCGGCCGCAGGAAGGCGCGCTGGCCGCTGGCGAGCTCGTAGAGCACGACGCCCAGCGCAAACAAGTCGGACCGCGGGTCGACGCCTTCACCCCGCACCTGCTCGGGGGCCATGTAGCCCACGGTGCCCAGCACCGTGCCGGCGTCAGTCGCGGCCATCGTCTGCTCGTCGTGAGATCCGGCGGCTGGCATCGACTGCTTGGCCAGGCCGAAGTCGAGAATCTTCGCGCGGCCGTCGCGCAACAGCACGATGTTCTCGGGCTTGAGATCGCGGTGCACGATGCCGCGGTCGTGTGCGGCGGTCAGGCCGCGCGCCACCTGGAGGGCCACGTCGGCGCTCTTCCGCGCCGGGAGCGGGCCCTGCCGGAGTTTGTCGCGCAGCGTCTCGCCGTCGAGGAGCTCCGTGATGAGGAACGCGGCCCGGACCGGGCCTTGATCCGGATCGACGATCTCGGCGCTGCCGATGTCGTGCACCGACACGATATTCGGGTGATTGATGGCGGCGACGGCGCGCGCTTCGCGCTCGAATCGTGCGAGCCGATCGGGATCGCGGGCAAAAACCGCGGGCAGCACCTTGACGGCGACGTCACGGCCGAGCCGCGTGTCCCGAGCGCGGTAGACGACACCCATGCCTCCGGCGCCGATGAACGACACGACTTCGTACGGACCCAACCGCGTGCCTGGAGGCAAAGGCATTGGCGCGGCGAGTGTATCAGGGCGCGCAACAGGTCGATTCCCTTGCTCTCGAAGCCGAGGCGGTGCCGGTGACGCTGAAACTACGCGAACAGATTCCCCGCGAGGTATTTCAGTCCCGTATCCACGGCGACGGTCGCCACGACCTTGCCCGGCCCGAGCTCACGCGCAAGCGCGACCGCGGCGGCAATGTTCAACGCGCTGGACGTGCCGACCAGCAGTCCTTCCTCGCGCGCCAGCCGCCGCGCCATCGCGCGCGCCTCGTCTTCAGGAATCGCGCGCGCTTCGTCGTACGGCTTGTCGGTCATGTGGGGCGGAAGGCGTCCGGTCGCAATGCCCTCGACGCTGTGCGGTCCGCCGTGACCCTCGGTCATCGCGGGTGAGCTCGACGGCTCGAGCGCGACGATCCGGACGCGGCGATGTCCCTCCCGCAACGCGCGCGCGACGCCCCGAAGCATTCCTCCAGTACCGACGCCGCCACAAAACGCGTCCACCGATCCGCCGGTCTGCTCCAGCAGCTCCGTGCCGATGCCGGCGTAGCCGTCGATGGCATCCGTGTTGTGAAACTGGTCGGTCCAGAATGTTCCCGGCTCGGCGGCGAGCACCGCGATCTCGGCACGGAAACGCTCGAACAGCGCGGGCGTGACCTTGCCGCCATCGCTCGGTACCAACCTGAGCTCCGCGCCCAGCGCGCGCATTGTCCGCAGCTTCTCTTCCGCAAAGGCGTCTGACGACAACAGGACGACCTTGTACCCTTTTGCCGCGCAGACCATCGCCAGGGACGAACCCGTGCTGCCCCCGGTGTATTCGACGACGCGCATGCCGGGCGACAGCGAGCCGCGTCGCTCAGCGCCATCGATCATCGCGAGCGCCATGCGGTCCTTGTAGGATCCGGTCGGATTGTAGAACTCGAGCTTCACGAGAACGTCCGCAGCGCCCGGGGGAACCACCGCGCGGAGACGCACCACTGGCGTTCGCCCAATGGCGTGAAGGACGGACGGCGAGATGTTCGAATGCATAGACGACCATATACACTGTCTGGCTGACGTGGCAACGATCCTCCAATCTCTCCCGACCGGCCAGCGCGTCGGCATCGCGTTTTCGGGCGGCCTCGATACGAGCGCGGCGCTTCACTGGATGCGCCAGCGCGGCGCGATTCCCTACGCGTACACCGCCAATCTCGGGCAGCCGGACGAGCCCGATTACGACGACATCCCGCGGCGCGCGAAGCTCTACGGCGCGGAGGCCGCGCGGCTCGTCGACTGCCGGCGGCCGCTCGTGCTTGAGGGGATCGCTGCGCTCCAGTGCGGCGCCTTCCACATCTCGACGGCCGGCGTGCCGTACTTCAACACGACGCCGCTCGGGCGCGCGGTGACCGGCACGCTGCTCGTCGCCGCGATGAAGGAAGACGACGTCAATATCTGGGGCGATGGCAGCACGTTCAAGGGCAACGACATCGAGCGGTTCTACCGGTACGGGCTGCTCACGAATCCGAGCCTCAAGATCTACAAGCCGTGGCTCGATCAGCAATTCATCAACGAGCTCGGTGGCCGCAAGGAGATGTCGGAGTACCTCATCACGCACGGCTTCGACTACAAGATGAGCGTCGAGAAGGCGTACTCGACCGACTCGAACATGCTCGGCGCCACTCATGAAGCGAAAGACCTCGAGCAGCTCAACACCGGCATCACGATCGTCCAGACGTTCACCGATCCGGTCGCGCTCCTGGAGGAGGCGAATCGCCTCGGCGGCCGGCACGGGCTCGGAATGAGCGATCAGATCGAAAACCGCATCATCGAAGCCAAGAGCCGCGGCATCTACGAGGCGCCGGGCATGGCGCTGCTGTTCATCGCCTACGAGCGGCTCGTCACCGGCATCCACAACGAGGACACGATCGAGCAGTACCGCGAGAACGGCCGCAAGCTCGGGCGCCTGCTATATCAGGGCCGCTGGTTCGATTCGCAAGCGATGATGCTGCGCGAGTCCGCGCAGCGCTGGGTCGCGCGCGCGATCACGGGTGAGGTCACGGTCGAGCTCCGCCGCGGCAACGACTACTCGCTCGTCAACACGACGAGCCCCAATCTCACGTACAAGCCCGAGCGGCTCACGATGGAAAAAGGCGAAGGGGAGTTCACGCCGCAGGATCGCATCGGGCAATTGACGATGCGGAATCTGGACATCACGGACACGCGGGAGAAGATCGCGATCTACACGAAGACGGGGCTGCTTCAGCCGGCGTCCTCGACGACGTTGCCGGAGTTGCCCAAAGGGAAGGGCGAGGGCCGATAGCGCAGCGGACCGCACCGCCGCAGACCGGGAACGATGGACCCACGCCGCGGGGCTGCGGGCCAGGCGCACCCCTTGCCGAGCACCCCTCCGCGCCCGCTGGTTCATTGACCCCGCGGTCGGAGGGTCACTGAACCGCTGCTTGAAAAGATCAACATCAAGCCACCCGCTCCTCTTGGCCAAGCCCGTTCGAGGTCCGGTACCGAAGTTGCACGACGGTCGTCCAATGCCGCCCGACCGGTTCTACGCCAGGCTGCGCCAGCGGGCCCGCCGGGTGAGCCGGCCGTTCAACCCGCTGGCCGACCCCCTCGTCCATGTCAAACAGCCCCTTTCAACAACCAACCGCGGCCGCGCCAAAGTCGAGTTCTCGCCGATCGACGTCCAGCACATCCGCGCGAAGTTTCTCGCCACACAGAAGGATTTCGCACGGCTGATCGGTATCAGCCCCGAAACGCTCAGAAATTGGGAGAAGGGACGTCGGCGCCCGCACGGCCCGGCGCGCGCGCTCCTTCGCGCCATCAACGCCGACCCGGTCGCGCTCGCCCGGGCGCTGAACTGGCACGCGCGAGAAGGCCGACCCGAGCCCGACGACTGGGTCGACGACTGAATGGCTGGCGTCATGACAGGGTCTTACCTCTGTCGAGGTTTCATCGCATCCCGGAGCTTGTCGGCGAGCGAGCCGAACGTCTTCCCCGGCTCGGATTCCGGGCGCTCCGCGTACTCGCGCACGTCTTCCGCCTCGCGCGCGGCGCCGCGGCGGCCTTCGTGAACCAGCGCGAGGCCGATCCGCTTCGCCGCGAGATCGAGGCTCACGACCTCGAAGGGACCGGTCGTGCCGACCGGCACGAGCCTTCGCCACGCCCCCGGCTGTCCGGGCGGAAACGTCGACACGTGCGCGAGGCCTTCGATGCCCGGCTCGAGCTCGACAAACGCGCCGAACTCGGCGAGACGCGTGACACGGCCTTCGTGCACCTGACCCACGGCGTACGACGCGGACACCTTCGACCACGGATCGTCGCCGAGCTGCTTCAATCCAAGCGTGATTTTCTGTCCCTCGTCGTCGATGCGCAGGACCTTGACGGTGATCTCGTCGCCCGCGGCCACGACGGACGCCGCGCTCGGCACGCGGGACCAGCTCATCTCCGAGATTGGCAGCAGGCCCTGCACGCCCGAGCCCAGCTCGACGAACGCGCCGAAGTCGCGGACGGACGCCACGCGCCCGGTCATCACGGCGTCGACGGCGATCGATCGCCGGAGCTCGGCGGCGCCGGCGCGCTGCGCGTCCTCGAGCAACGCGCGCCGCGAAACGATCAGGTTCCGTCCGCCTTCCTTGTATTCGATGATGCGAAACGCGTAGACGCGCCCGATGTGCTCGGCCGGGTCCGTGTCGCGACGCGTGTCGATTTGCGAGATGGGACAGAACGCGCGCGTGCGGCCGACGCGAATCTCGTACCCGCCCTTGACCGCCCGTTCGACTTTGCCGTCGACGGGCAGGCCGGCGCGGAACGCGCCTTCGATCTGGCGATCTGTCGCGGCGGCGCGCGCCAGCTTTCGCGAGAGCGTCAGCCCGCCCTCCGTGGACACGACGACGGCCTGAATCCGATCGCCCACGGCGACCTCGAGCGCGCCATCCGCATCCCTCAGCTCGTCGAGCGCGATCATCGCTTCGCCTTTGCCCCCGACGTTGACGAACGCCACCTCGGGGCCGATCGCCACGATCGCGCCCTCGATCGTCTGGCCGCGCTCGATGCGCTTCTGTTTGAGCGACGCCTCGAACAGCGCCGCGAAGTCCTCGTTCGGGTCGTTCATGATCTCAAGGATAACGGTTCGACGGCCGGACGAGTAGGATGGATCCATGAGGCTCGGAGTCGCCAGCCTCGCTCTGTGCCTGAGCGCGTTCGTCGTCGCGGGCGTTCCGGCTGCGGCCACAAGCGCGTCTCCGCCCACGCAGGCCAGTGTCGCCATTGTCAGCTTGAATATGGCGGGACAGCCGCGCATCGAAGACGCGCTGGCGAGCTGGGTGCGCCGTCGAGAGTCGGATGTCGTGCTGCTTCAGGAAGTCGGCGGGCACGGCGTCGACGGCGCCACGTTCGTCGCGTCGCTGGGTCAACGGTTGGGCTACCACTCGACGTACGCGCCCGCCGATCGCTTCGGCGACGAGGAGACGCAGGGACTCGCCATCCTGAGCCGTGGACCGATCGACGACGTCCGCATCCTGCCGCTCGACCGCCATCATCTTCGCTTCAAGTCGCGGTGCAGGATTGCGCAAGTGGCGACGGTCCAGACCGAGGCCGGACGCGTGCGCGTGGTGAACGTCCACCTCGACACGCGGATCAACAGCAAGGATCGCGTGGCGCAGCTCGCGCCCGTCATCGACATGCTCGACGCGATCGACGGCCCGCAGATCCTCGGCGGCGACTTCAACACGATGGACGTCGGCTGGCTCCATACGATGTGGCCGTTCCCGTACTTCCAGCATCAGGTGGCCGCGGTGCGCACGCGGCTGGCCGAAAGCGCATTTCACACGCCATTCACAGGCGGCCGCGCAACCTTCAAGTTTCTCGGCTTGCCGATCCATCTGGACTGGCTCTATCTGAAGCGGCTCGAAGCGATGGACTGGAGCGTGGACGACGTGCCATTGTCGGATCACCGCGGCGTGTGGGCGCGCGTGAAGTAGAACTTCCGGCGACCAGATTGCGTCTCAACTGACCGGAGTCAAGAAAGGGAAGACGCAGGGAGGCCCTATGCCAGTGATGATGCGCACAATCGCGTTCGCGTTCCTTCTCCTGTTTCAGGCCGCGCAAACCACACCGCCGGCCGATGCCGCCAAGAAGGCGCTCGATCAGATCCAGGGCTCGTGGCAGGCCGTGTCGCTCAACGGCCAGAACCTGCCGAACGGCATGGAGATGACCCTGTCGTTCAGCGGCGACAAGTACGAGAACTGGGTGAACGGCGCGCTCGACGAGCGCGGGACCGTGAAGATCGACCCGTCGACCAAGCCGCCGTCGATTGACTTCGTGATCATCGAGGGCGGCGACGCCGGCAAGACGCAGCTCGGCCTCGTCGAGGTCAACGGCGACTCGCTGATTCTGTCGTTTGCCACGCCCGGCAATCCCACACGACCGAAGACCCCGTCCGACGCCGAGCTCTACGCCGTCCTGCGGAAGAAGAAGTGAGCCGGCCCGGTCGTACTTGACCGGGCATATACTTCGATCCGATATACTTGGGTGACGCCGATAGGACGGCGGGTCACCCATGGCACACGACGAACTCAAGAAGGGCAGCACCGAGCTCCTCATCCTCACGCTCCTCGAGACGCGTGCGCGGCACGGCTACGAGATCGGCAAACTGATTGAAACGGGATCGGGCGGGCGCCTCACGTTCCGCATCGGATCCCTCTATCCCGTGCTGGTCCGGCTCGAGGCCCGCGGCCTCATCAGCGGCCGGTGGTCGGAGAAGGCCGGCGAGCGCCGCCGGCGGTTCTACCGCCTGACCGCCGAAGGCCGTGCCGTGCTCAAACACCAGCGCACCGCCTGGGAAGAGTTCTCCGACGCCGTCAACCAGATTCTCCGGAGCCACCATGCCTAACTGGACCGCCTACGTTCGCGAACGCCTGCGACTGAGCGGGGTCCGGCCGGCCAATGAGCAGGACGTCATCGACGATCTCGCCGCGCAGTTGGACGAGGCGTATCGCGACGCGATCAGTCGCGGCCTTCCGTCCGCCGACGCCGAAGCGGCGGCGGCGACGCACGTCACCGATTGGCCCGCGCTCGCCAAACAGGTCGATGATGCGCGTCTTGCGGGCGCGCGGCTCGATCGGATGGAGCTGTGGGCGCAGGATGCCGCGGCCGCGGGCAACCGGCGCGCCCGTCTGTTTGCCGGGGTGCTGCACGATGTGCGGTTTGCGGCGCGGCTCGCGCGACAATCGCCCGGGTTCACGGCCGTCGCCGTGCTCACGCTCGCGCTGGGCATTGGCGCCAACACGACGATCTTCAGCTGGATCAACGCCGTGCTGGTTCATCCGCTGCCGGGCGTGGATGCGAGCCGCGTCGTCGACGTCGGCTTCGAGTCGAAGAGCTTCTCGTACACGTCGATGTCGTACCCGGACTTCGTCGACCTGCGGTCGGCCTCGCCCGCGCTCGACGGCCTGCTCGTGCACAACCTGGAGCCCGCGTCGCTGTCCGGGCCGGCGGGCGCCGAGCGCATCTGGACGGAGATCGTCTCCGACAACTTCTTCGACGTGCTGGCGGTGACGCCGGTCGCGGGCCGCGGCTTCCGGATCGAAGAGGGCCGCGCGCCGGTACCCGTCGTCGCGATCGCCGAGCGGCTCTCGCGCGAGCGATTCGGCAGCGCGCCCGCGGCGATCGGCCAGGCCGTCGACATCAATGGCACGTCGTTCACGATCGTCGGCGTCATGCCTGAAGCGTTTTCGAGCGGCTACACCGGGCTCGCCGCCGACGTGTGGCTGCCAGTGCAGATGGCGTTCACGGTCATGCCGGGCGACAACCGGGTGCCACTGCGCAACAACCATTGGCTCGACACGCTTGGCCGGCTCAAGCCAGGCGCCACAGCGGCGCAGGCGGCCGCCGAGCTGACCGGCGGAACCAATCAGATCGCGGCGGCGCAGGGCACGGACGCAGGCGGCCGCATGACCGTCACGCCGCTCTGGCGATCGACCCGTGGCGCGCAGTCCGTGCTCGGCCCGGTGCTGCTCGTGCTCATGGCGATGGTCGCCATCGTGCTGCTGATCACCTGCGCGAATCTCGCCAACCTGCTCCTCTCGCGGGCTTCCGCGCGCCGGCGCGAGTTCGCTGTGCGGCTCTCGCTCGGCTGCCCCCGCGCCCGGCTCATCCGGCAGCTGCTCACCGAGGCGCTCCTGCTCGTCACCGTGGCCGCGCTCGCGGCGATCGTCGCGCAGAGGTGGACCAGCGGCCTGTTGATGTGGTTCGTGCCGGTGACCGATTTCCCGATTTCGCTCGAGACGCCGCTGGATTTTCGCGTCGCGCTCTTTGCCGCGTCGACCGCGCTCGCGAGCGCGCTCATCTTCGGCGTGGCGCCCGCGCTCTCGGCCAGCCGCACCGACCTCGCCGGATTTCTCAAGAGTGACCGCGGCCAGGTCGGCCGTGGCGGCGCCCGCCTTCGCAACGCGCTGGTCATCGCGCAGGTGGCCTTCTCGCTGCTCCTCCTCGCCTCGGCCGGACTGTTCGGCCGCAGTCTCCAGAACGCCCGCGTATTCGATCCCGGCTTCAAACCGGACCACGTGCTGCTCCGGTCCGTCGATCTCTTCGCCGCCGGGTACGACCGCGCGCGCGGCATGCAGACGCTCGATCGGATTCTCGACGACATCCGCGCGCTACCCGGTGTCGAGGCCGCGACCCTCGCGCGCCGTGTCCCGCTCGGCATCTCCACCGGCAACAGTTCGACCTCGCTCGAGCCGGAAGGCTACTCCGCGCCGCAGGACGATCCCGCCTGGGCGTACCTCAACTGGGTCGGTCCTGACTACTTCCGGACGATGGGGATCAGAGTGGTGGGCGGCCGCGAATTCACGACCGCCGATCGCCCGGACCAGCCGGAAGTGCTCGTGATCAATCGCACGTTCGCGCGGCGCTACTGGCAGGACGCCAATCCCATCGGCAAGCGGATTCGGCTGGGCAAGACCTGGTACGACGTCGCCGGCGTCGTCGCCGATTCCAAGTACCGCCGGCTGAACGAGCCCGCGTCACCGTTCGTGTACCTCTCGACGACCTGGAACTATCGCCCTGACGTCGTGTTTCACGTCAGGACGACGGGCGATCCGCGGCGGCTGGCCGAGCCGGTGCGCGAGATCATTCATCGCGCCGATGCAAAGCTTCCGGTCTTCGGGGCGGTGACGCTCGAGGACCACATTCAGTCGGCGTCGTTCCAGCAGCGCCTGGGCGCGTCGCTGCTCTCGGCGTTCGGCGGGCTGGCGGTGCTGCTGGCGTCGATCGGCCTGTACGCCACGATCGCGTACTCCGTGTCGCGCCGCACGCGGGAACTGGGAGCGCGGCTGGCGATGGGCGCGACGCGCCGCGACATCATGCGCCTCGTGCTCACCCAGGCCGTGCGGGTGACGGCGATCGGCCTCGCGATCGGCCTGGGCCTCGCGATCGGCGCGGCCCAGTTGTTCAGCACGCTGCTCGTCGGTGTCCGTCCGGTCGATCCGGCGACGCTCATCGCCGTGACGCTCCTGCTGTCCGGCATCGCGATCGTTGCGAGCTACGTGCCGGCCCGCCGCGCCGCGCGACTCGATCCTCTTCAGGCCCTCAGATACGAGTAGGGCAGGCCTTCCTGGTCAGGCCGGAACATCCTTGACAGGCGTTCGGCGGCTTGGTATTGT
>Ga0310810_10009508_pt1 | contig 11258 bp, 10 predicted proteins | sample NCmetagenome_FD_207641 | JGI IMG/M metagenome (GOLD analysis project Ga0310810, IMG submission 207641) | Soil microbial communities from experimental microcosm in Duke University, North Carolina, United States - NC | ecosystem: Engineered > Artificial ecosystem > Soil microcosm > Unclassified ... | reverse complement strand
GCCCCCGATCGACTCTTGGACTGCACCGGAAAATGAGACACGAAGTTAAGGGCCGTCCTACATTGAATGGAGAGGTGTATGGATTTGGGGCCCGGAGAATCTACAGCCGAGATTTGAAGATCGCGGCGATGCGGGAAATCGACGGGCGAACGGAGGATCGGGGAGTCGTCCGGCACCTGGAAATAAGTTCGCATCTGCTGGAACGGTGGCGCAGGGAATGGCAGGCGCGCGGCTGGCTACAGGACAAACGGAACCACTCGCTTCGTCGCCTGCGCATACGCTCCGTACTCCGGGTACATCGTAACCAGCAGCTTCTCTTCCGCCACGATCCGCACCGCCGTAAGCGCCGTCGCAAGAAGGCCTACCGCTACGGTGACCAGGGACAAGTGGGCCGCGATCCCCGCCCAGAAGAAATAAAGGATGGCCGCGTAAATCGGGTGGCGGATGTATCTGTACGGTCCGGTCGTGACCAGTCCCCCGGCGGTCGGGTTGGCGGTACCGTGAAAACTCCTGATGCCGAACGTGAGCCGGGCCCAGACCATCAACAAAGCGGCGATGACCTGAATGGTGATAGTAACCGGTCCAGCGCCAAAGATCGCGTAGTTGTTCAGATACAACCCCACGATGCAGGCGACCAGCCCTGCCAGCGCAGTGAAAGACAACCATTTCCAGTTCATCAATTCAGCCGTGGTCAAAAACTGGTGCGGGTCATCCGGATGCTGGTACAAAATTGCCGTGTCTGTACCAACTGGCAGCAAAACACCCCGTATTTATTGGGGTTATTTCTGGCGGAGAGGGGGGGATTCGAACCCCCGGTACAGATTTAAGTCCGTACGACGGTTTAGCAAACCGCTGCTTTCGACCACTCAGCCACCTCTCCGCGAGGTGGGTCGGATTCACTTGCGATGGTAACACTAGCGAACCTGTTCCTGCATTCGGCCGAACCCGTCCGCATCTGTAGCTACGAGGGTCGCGGCGCAGCTTGCTCAGGCCGCTAGGCCTTTTCCACCTGGCGGAAGAACCACTCGTCGTAGGTGACCAAGCGCTCGATCGCCTCCTGCACCAGGGTTTGAATATCGCGGCCCTGCTGCTCAGCCTTGCGGTTCAGTTTGGCTTCGAGTTCTGGCGAAAGGTTTACTTCCATGCCGTCAGTGTACACCCACGGCGAGTTTCGGGAGCATGAAATCGTGGCGCGGCCGCGTTGAACCTGAGCGTTAACGCGCGCTCATCGCTGCCAAAGTTTCCTGCACGCTGGGGTGTTTGCCTGCTTCCGCGTCTGTCCGTCGCAGCGTGTGGAACGCCCGTAGAACGGCATTCGCCGTGGCCAGCGCGGCCACGCGCTCGGTGAACGCCTCCAGCTTGTTCCCCGGGACCGCATACACCGCGACGCTGGGCGTCAGGATGTCGAGATACGCGCGCGCCCCGCAGCATCCCAGGCTGAGAGCGGTTTGGTTGTTGTTCAATGCGTGCGGCACCACCGCGCACGCCGGCCGGCCCATGGCCGGAGGCAGCCCGCCTTCCATCTGCTGCGAAGCCTCCGAGAGCAGCAGAGTCTGGTCCGGGTTCGCGAACAGCAGCACCACATCCGGGGGCAGCGGAACCTGGTTCAGCGGACCGTAGACCACCACCTTCGGACGATTCTTCAGAACCGGAATCAGGGGAAGGTCCTGTTCGCGTACATAGCCCAGTTCGGAGAAGACCTTGAACGCATCGCCCAGGTCCTGTTGCGCCGCCCGCGAGGTTTCCAGGTTGTGGGTATACATCCCCAAGGCACATAAGTCGTGCTGGCTCGCCACAGTGGCGAACACTCCACTCTGGGCCTCCTGCCAGAAGCGGCACCCGGCCGGGACGGTGCCCGTAAACTGTTTGACCCCTGCGGGAATGGTCTCGGCAAAGCACACTGCGACCGGGGGACGTTCCAGATGCAGGGAGTCGGTCAGAGCCTGAGCGAGAGCTGAGGGGGATGCCATTGATTCATGTTACCCCTATAAAACGAAAATGCTCACCCGAGGGTGAGCATTTACGCCTCCCCGCTGTCGCGGGGTGATGTACATGGGAGAATCAGATTCGACGGTTTCGCAACCGCCAAAACCTGGTTGTGATTGAGATATTAGGGCGTGGAGCAGATGAAGTCAAGGGAAAAAAGTCTGCTTGCGATTCTCCCTCTAACGCACTGAATCGATGTGGCTTGTCCCACAATCCAGAAGTGACTCCTTTGTGGAAAAGCTGTTCGTAATCCGATCTATCCGCAGTGTGGTTTCCGTGTAAGGGTGCGGAACGTCAAGGCTTACTTATCCCCGATCCGCAGCAGCTGAAAGGGGTCGTCGTGGCCCGGTCTCCCCAGCTTTCTACGGAGCACCCGGAAGCCTCCGAACCCTATTCCCACGATGATGCTGAGGGCAATCAGGAGGCCCGAAAGGACGAAGATATTGAGAAACAGCTTGTACAGAAACAGTCCCTGATTGACCGGAACCTTCTCATTCAGCGTGAGATTTGCGTCGTAGTGGATCCCCGCCAGGACCCGCTCGGCTGCGTCCAGATCGGCGGGTTGGACCACCACCCCTACCAGTGGGCCGCTCCGTTTCGCAATCGTTCCAGGGGCTTTCCCAAATTCCTCCAGCCGCTCCCGGGCGATGTTGGGGGTAGGGTAGCTGAACAGGGCTAGGGTCAGGTCGCCTTTAGGCGTCCGGTAGCGGCCTAACTGGGCTTCCGCACCCAGGTGGAACGCCGCCAGGGACGGAGCGATCCTGGGCTCAAAGCGGGCCAGTGAGGCCGGACCCAGAATATACCGTTCGGAATTGGGAATTAGCCCTTCCTGGGGAAGATAACCGATCAGGGCGGGGAGCGGCGCCTGGTCCAGCCGGGGGAGCTGGACAAAAAGCAATTCCAGATTCTTTTGTTCCGGGACTTCTCCGGAAATCCGGAAAACATAGTTTCCATAGGCGAAAACCGCGCCCTCGGGTGTCCTGGCGGAAAGAGCCGCCAGCTTAGCCGGAGTGGCAAGCTCGGGCCGCTGGACTTCGAAAAGCGCCAAAGCGCCGGTGGAATCGCCCAGCCGCCAGGCGGAAATCGTAAAACGTTTCTCAGGGTCTTTTCCGGAGGATGTGTACTGAGCCTGCTCGCCGCCGAGGAAGCCGAACTCCTTGTAAAGAGCCGCATCCTGGGCCGCGAGTGTTTTGGTCTCGCCCTTGGCAAACTCGCCGATATGATCCGGCAGGATCGCTGCGCCCAGCGGCAAAAAACCGACGAAAAGGACTAACTTCCGCAGCATTTTTTGTACTTCTTTCCGCTGCCGCAGGGGCAAGGATCGTTGCGCCCCACGGTCTTTTTCGCCAGCACCGGCTGTTTCTTGGTCGAACTCTCGCCGCCCACGAATTGCAGCTCGGCCATCTCCCGTTCCTTCTTGCGTTCGATCTTCCGCGTGAAATCCATCACTGAATTCTGCGCGGCGCGGGATTCGATTTGTCTCTGCTCGGCGGCCACGCCCACTGCTTCGGGCTCGCCTCCGCCATCCTCGTCTTCTTCGCTCCACAACTCGGGATGCGGAACGTCCATCGGCCCTTCGCTGCGCTGCAGGAAAAACAGATAGCGGACCGTCTCGTCCTCGATGCGATCCATCATGTCCTGGAACAGAACGTAGGACTCTTTCTTGTACTCGACCAGCGGATCCTTCTGGCCGTAGCCGCGCAGTCCGATGCCTTCCTTCAGGTGGTCCATCGACAACAAGTGATCCTTCCACTGGTTGTCGATGACGTTGAGCATGATCATGCGCTCGGTTTCGCGCAGCAGCGGCGCGCTGAGCATGTCTTCTTTTTCCTGATACTTCTTCTTGAGCTGCTCGAGGATCTCCTCTTCGGCCTGGCCCCGGTCCATGTTCATCAGATCTTCGGTGCGGATCTTGACGCCGAACTGCGTGAGCACGTCGGTCTCGAGGCCGGTCCAATCGTAGGCGCTGGGATGCGCCTTTTCAGGCAGACGCGCATCCACGAAGGCTCCCAGGATGCCCTCGATGATTTCGAGAACGCGTTCCTTCTGGTCGTTGCCTTCGAGCAGGCCACGGCGCATTCCATACACAGCCTGGCGCTGCTTGTTCATCACGTCGTCGTATTCCAGGATGTGTTTGCGGGCCGCGAAGTTTTGCGCTTCCACGGCCTTCTGTGCGGCCGCGATGCGCTTGGTGATCATTTTGCTTTCGATCGGCACATCCTCTTCCATGCCCAGCCGGAGCATCAGGTTCTGCATGCGCTGCCCGCCGAAGATGCGCATCAGATCGTCTTGCAGCGACAGGTAGAAGCGAGCCGACCCGGGATCACCCTGCCGTCCCGATCGTCCGCGCAGCTGATTGTCGATACGCCGCGAGTCGTGCCGCTCGGTGCCGCAAATGTGCAGGCCGCCCAGCTCCACCACTTCGTCGTGTTCCTGCTGGGTTTCCTCTTTGAATCGCGTGAAGAGAGCATCCCACTCCTGACGTTCCGGCGATCCGACCGCGGCGGTCTGCATGACGTCCGGATCCTTATTCTCCTTGCGCAGCCGCTCTTTGGTCATGAACTCCGGATTTCCACCCAGCAGAATATCCGTTCCGCGCCCCGCCATATTGGTCGAGACGGTAACGACGCCCTTGCGCCCGGCCTGCGCCACGATGAACGCTTCGCGCTCATGATTCTTGGCATTCAATACTTCGTGCCGGACGCCCATCTTGCTCAGGATCTTCGAAAGCTTCTCGGACTTTTCCACCGACACGGTGCCGACCAGGACGGGCTGCCCCTTGGCATTCAGTTCCTTGATCTCCTTGGCGGCGTTACGGAATTTTTCTTCTTCCGTGCGATACACCATGTCCTGATAATCTGTGCGCTGCATCACCCGATTGGTGGGGATCTGGGTGACTTCGAGTCCGTAGATTTTCTCGAACTCCGCGGCTTCCGTATCGGCCGTTCCGGTCATTCCGGCCAGCTTCTTATACATGCGGAAATAGTTCTGGAAGGTGATGGTTGCCAGCGTCTGATTCTCGCGCTGGATTTTGACGCCTTCTTTCGCTTCTACCGCTTGATGTAATCCATCGGACCAGCGGCGGCCCGGCATCAATCGGCCGGTGAACTCGTCCACGATGATGACTTCATCGTCTTTGACCACGTAGTCTTTGTCACGGAGGAAGAGCACGTGAGCTTTGAGTCCTTGCTGCACATGGTGGTTGACCTCCATGTTGGCGGCTTCATACAGATTGCCCATGCCCAGCAGCCGCTCGATCTTGAGCGATCCTTCTTCGGTGAGGGCGACGCTGCGATGCCGTTCGTCCACGGTGTAGTCGCCGGTGGTCCACTTCTGGCCCGGCTCCTTGCCCTCGATCACCTCGCCGCGGATCAGGCTGGGAATGAGGCGATTTATCTTGTAGTACTTGTCGGTGGATTCTTCACTTGGGCCTGAAATAATCAGGGGGGTCCGCGCTTCGTCAATCAAGATCGAGTCCACTTCATCGACAATGGCGTAGTTGAATAGCTTGAACTGGGTGCCCTTGCCGTCGACGGCCGGCACAGAAATGGGTTCAATGCTCCGCTGGACGCACTCGGCGATGCGGAACTTCATGTTGTCGCGGAGATAGTCGAACCCGAATTCGTTGTTGGTGCCGTAGGTGATGTCGGCGGCGTAGCTGGCCCGGCGCTCGCTATCGTCCAGATCGTGCACGATGACGCCGACGCTCAACCCCAGACCCTTGTAAATCCGCCCCATCCACTCCGAGTCGCGTTTAGCCAGGTAATCGTTGACCGTGACCACGTGCACGCCCAGTCCGGCCAGCGCATTCAGATAGACCGCGAGCGTGGCGACCAGCGTCTTGCCTTCACCGGTCTTCATTTCCGCGATCTTGCCGCGATGCAGGACCACACCGCCGATCAACTGAACGTCGAAATGCCGCATATTCAGAATGCGGCGCCCGGCTTCGCGCACGGTGGCGAACGCCGGGATCAGGACATCGTCGAGCGACGCGCCTTGCGCGATCTGCTCCTTGAAGATGACCGTCTGACCGGCGAGCTGTTCGTCGGATAGCTCCTGAATTCGCCCCTCCATATCGTTGATGGCCGCGATCAGCGGACGCATCGCCTTCACTTCGCGCTCGTGCTTGGTGCCGAAAACCTTGGCCAGCATGGCATCAATCGCCATAATTGAACCTCCCGTTTTTACAGTGGATTAACGTTCGGGTTGCGGGTTAAGACGGCTCAGCAGCGAAGTTCGGAAAGATGTTGGGATCGGGGAGAGAAGGGAACCACGGTCTGGCTCGCGACCATCCATAGCGAATGCCTGAAAGGAGTCTCCGCCAGGGCCGCGATCGGTAAAACCGCTTGCGGCGAAGGCCGCTCCGCCCGGACACTCAAGGCGCATGATTCGGCCATCGGCGTGACCACCGACAGCAGCAGACGGGTCAGGGAATTCGATTTGTGTTCGTTCGATACGGCGGGTCCGGCGGCCATCGCCGCAGAAATGGCCGAGAGGCCAAGCAGCGGAGCCAGAGTGACTAGGATGATACGCCCGAATCGCACAGAAGTCCTTCTAATGCCGATCTTAGCACGAGTGATAATCTATAAGCAGAGTGTTCCCGAAGCTAATCTCCATCGGAAGCTTTTATCTGCCGACCTACGGCGTGATGGTCGCCCTCGCCTTTCTGGCCGGGCTGGCGATCACGGTGCGCCTGGGACGCCGCAGCGGTCTGAATGCCGAACTGATCACCAACCTGGCGGTTTACGTGGCCTTAGCCGGTATGCTGGGCGCCAAGATCCTGATGATCGTATTCGACTGGAATCGCTACATGGCGAATCCCGGCGATATCTTCTCCCTGGCGACCCTGCAGGCTGCAGGTGTGTTCCAGGGCGGTTTGATTCTGGCGCTGGTGACCGCGTTTCTGTACATGCGCAAGCAGGGAATGCCGCTGCTGGCTAGCTCCGACGCGTTCGCCCCAGGTCTCGCGCTGGGCCACGGCATTGGAAAGATCGGCTGCTTCGCCGCGGGATGCTGCTGGGGAATCGAGACCAAGCTGCCATGGGCGGTGAAGTTCCACGATCCCGCGGCGTATGCGCTTACCGGTGTACCGCTCGAAATCGCTCTGCATCCCGCGCAGCTCTACGAATCCAGCGCGGAGCTTCTGGTATTCGGGTTTCTCTATTGGCGATTCGGGCGGCCACACGCGCCCGGCCAGATCATCGGATTGTATCTGGTGAGCAGCTCAGTGCTGCGATTCCTGATCGAGTTCACGCGCAATCATGAACAGGCGCTGCCATTCGGCTTGCCCCTGTCGATCACGCAGTGGATCGCGATCCTGCTGGCAGCCGCGGGCGCGGTTCTGCTGGCCAGGGCGGGGCGTACGGCCCGGGTCAATCAGACCACCCCAGGGCAGCCCGCACACGCCTAAATAATCAAGCGTATTCTGCCGATCTCTTGGCAGGGATGCGTGTGCGCAAAAACTCGAAGAACCGGGGGTTTGTTCTCATCGCGATGTCCGTCGCCCTGGTGCTTTTGCTGGGCGTGATGGGCATGGCCTTCGACTTCGGTCGTATTTACATCGCCCGCAATGAGGCGCAGGTCTTCACCGACGCCGCTGCCATGTCGGCCGCCGCCAAGCTGGACGGAACCGACGCGGGATTGGACCGGGCGCGCCACGCTGTCGCTCGATTGCCCATGCGCTGGAATCTGGGAACCCAATCGTTCACCGGTGTGGTAGTGGAATTCAGCGCGGACCGGCAGCGCTGGGAGCGAATGCCACAGACGCCCGCAGGGATCGCCTACGCGCGAGTTACTGCTCCCGACAATCAGGTGGAGATTACGTTTCTGCGGGCTGTGGGCGGGCCGGATATGTTCACCGTTCCGGCGCACAGCGTTGCTTCCACAAAACCCGTGAGGCTTGTGGAGTGAGCTTGTGGAATGAGCTTGTGAAGTGAGAAAGACCGAATGAAACGCCGGCAACGCCAACGGGGACACGTGATGCTCGAGCTGGCCGTCTCGGCGGCGGTGATGGTGTCGTGCCTGGCGGGGACCGTGCAGTTCGGCTACACGTTTTATATCTACAACCAATTGGTGACGGCGGTGGGCAACGGCGGGCGCTACGCGGCCATGCGGACATACCGGGCCGCTTCGCCAGGGGATATCGAAAAGGGCAAGGCCGCGATTCGCAACATGGTGGTGTACGGCGATGCGCGTCCTGAGCGGAATACTCCGCCACAGGTCGTGAATCTGCGCCCGGAACAAATTCAGGTGGACTGGGTGACGGACGCATCCGGCGGACAACCCTCGGCTGTGAACGTCTCGATCACCGATTACACCGTGGACGCGGTGTTCGGAATGGTGCGCTTCGCGGGAAGGCCCGCCGTCGAGTATCCCTTCGTGGGGCGCTTCGCACCGTCAGAGAGCGAGCCGTGAGAGGTTCCTCCCAACGCGGCCAGAGCATGGTGGAAGCGACACTAGTGCTACTGGTGTTCTTTACGCTTTTGCTGGGCGTGATCGACTGTGGACAGGTGCTGTTTGCGCACCAGTCGCTGGTCGAGCGCGTGCGATCGGCCGTGCGTTGGGGCGTGGTACATCCGTGGAATGGGGACAATCAGATCGTCAACCTGGTGCTCTATAACCAGACCGAAGTGCCTCGCGGAAACGTTGCGTCGTTTCTGGGCCTGCAGCCGGAGAATGTCGTGGTTCGGCATCAGCCCGCCACACCGGAACGTCCGGACGATGAGACGCTCGGTGTGACCATCGTGAATTTCCAGTCTCAATTCTTCTCGCCGTGGATCGCCCGAACGATGGTGAACCCGCGCGCGGTTTCAATTACTGCGCCGATGGCCTACCGGTAGGAAGTAAACCAAGCATCCCAGTAACGTGATCATGCTGAGTATCAGCGTGACTTTGAGTTCCGTCCCGCCGTCATAGTACATGTTGATGGTGCATGATCCCGAGCAGCCGGGACGGATCGCCATGAGTCCGATCCCATCGCGCGCGATCTCGACCTCCTTGCCATTCGCCTTGGCGTGCCACCCCGGGTGCCACGTGATTTGGACGGAAATCGCCTGATCGGGCTGGGCCTCGGTCTGAATCTGAAGCGTGTGCAGATTGGTCCAGGTAAGCGGGGCCACCGGGAGGGATGGATCGTCCAAGGCTTTCACGTACTGCTCCAACTCGCCGACATCCAGGCCGTGAATCGGCGTGCGGCTGACAATCGACTGCGGCGGAACGACGTGCGCGAGCGATGGCGACCGGTTCGGCACCGTGTAGAGCACGGTTCCCGAGTCGTCGCGCCACAGAACCGGAAGGATGCCGTCAAATTTTCGAGGGTGTGCGTACGCGTGATAATAGGCGTCCGGAAACGGGACCGCAACCGCCTGCACTCCGAAAGCCTTCAGCCAGAGTATCGAGATTTCAGCATCGCGCGAACCGGCATTCATTCCCGTGATGATCGTGAAGTTGGCCACGCCCACCGACCAGTTGGGATTGTTCGGATCATGGCCGCCCCGAAGCTGAGGATTGTCGCTGAATACGTTGAACAGATACGACTGTGTGCTCGACATCATCACGCGCTGGCCGGCGAGGTTCTGGCTGATCCAGTTCGCGATTTTGTATTCGGTGGTGGCGGCGATATCGACCGGCACGATCAGGCGATCGGCATAGCGGACATAGTGGCCGGCTTGCCGTGCGCAGAGTGCCAGCAGGCCGATCAGGGCGATCCCCCTGGTCCAGCCCGGCGCCCGCTTCAGGACGAGTTCAGCGGCGAAGAGTAACAGAGGGCAGAAGGCGAGTTCGAACTCGACTTGATACCGATGCGGCTGCGGGACCACGTTCATCCCGAAATCGAGAGCCAGCCGGGGGATGCCCGCGAAGAAAATGCTCAGCAGGAGAAAGAACGTCAGGTGCGCCGGCATCTTGAGGCGCCGGCAAATCCAGCGGCACAGCGCGAAGGCGGCGAGGAGAATCGCCACGCCCCAGGCGGAACGAGTGGTGAAGCGGTAATCGCCGCCGACTAATTGAGAATTCGTGCGGATGACCAGCAAGAGAGACGGCAACAGGATGGGCGATATCAGCAGGTATGCCGCTCCGCCGATCACCGCCACCGTTCTTAACCCGCGCCAAAGGTCGCGGACGTCGAGCAGGGCCAAGAGACATACGGCAGCCACGACCAGGTCGACCGTACCGAAGGCGTTGCTGAGCATGACCGCCGCGGCAGCGAGTCCCGACGCCAGGTAATACAGTTTGCGCTGAGTGGTGAGAGCGAAATAAATGCACAGAATCGCGATCGGCAGAAATGCGATCGCCGTAATGTGCGGTCCTTCGCCGTAATAACCCAGGACCTGAAGGCGTCGCGGATTCCAGAGTCCGCCCGCGTCGGCGCGAATGGCGCTGTGCAGGAAGTTCGCGGGTGAAACCAGTGAATACAGGAGAGCGGCACAAAAACTGTAGCCGGGCTGCTCGGAGATCCCGGCGCACAGTAAGAACAGCGTCACCGCCCCCAAACAATAGAAGGCTCCCGACACGGCGTGGAAGGAGAGGGCAGGGGAGTGGCCTGTGATCCAGGAAAATGCCGCGACGATGGCATGCAGGAGCGGAAAGTACGTGTGTTGGAAGGGTATGCCTCCGTCCCAAAACGGCCACCACAGCAGATCCCGAGGGTGCGCCGCCATCATACGGCTGATCGCCATGAAGGTGCCTTCGTTGGATTCGAGGTGTACCGAATATTCGAGCGTGAACAGGCGGTGCGCAACCAGCGCATTGACGGCGAGCAGTATCAGCGAGTACAGCGCGAGCAGCCGGGTTTTCACGGAACCATTTCTACTGAATCATTTCTACTGAACCACAAGATCCACCTGAACGGTAGGATTGCCGATGCCCTGAAACCACAGGACGCCCTCCCAAACCAGGTCCAACTCCAGGCGGTACTCACCTTGGTCCGGCGGCACGTCGACGATCAGGTCGCAGGACATCGATTGTCCGGGCGTGAGAGCGTTCTTCAGGTAGGCGCGCTGGTTGTCGTAGCGCAGACACTGGCCGGATTTGGAGTGTAAATGATAAGAGAGGCCAAAGACGCGGTCTCCGTGGGGAAACGCTTCGCTGGAGTTGTTGGTGATACACACCGGAAGCGTGAGGCTCTCGCCTGCGCGGGCCTGCAGGGCTGTCTTCTCCGGTTGAATTACGGCGCGGGGAGGCAGGGAACCGAGTTGGCGGAACTGGTCGGGCCGCGACGCTTGCAGATCGAAATACTGCCTCAGCGGGGAGGTGAAAAGAATCGTTGGCTGGTC
>Ga0310810_10009507_pt1 | contig 11258 bp, 8 predicted proteins | sample NCmetagenome_FD_207641 | JGI IMG/M metagenome (GOLD analysis project Ga0310810, IMG submission 207641) | Soil microbial communities from experimental microcosm in Duke University, North Carolina, United States - NC | ecosystem: Engineered > Artificial ecosystem > Soil microcosm > Unclassified ... | reverse complement strand
GAGCGAAGGATTTCAACTCTTCACGACGCTGCAGCGATTGGGGATTCCGTCGAAGTTCTTGTATTTCCCGGATGAAGGCCATTGGGTGCTCAAGCCGCAAAATTCACGGTTGTGGTACAAAACGGTAAACAATTGGGTTGACGAGTGGTGCGGAAAACAAGCAACCTCCGGAATAAAGTGAATTCGCCCGGATGACCACGCGACAGTTGCAACCCGTGTTTATTATCGGCCAGGCCAAGTGCGGCACAACGTGGTTGTTGCGCATCCTCAGCGCACATCCGCACGTGATCGGGGTCGCCGAAATCGATGTGATAAACGCGGCCTGCGATTTTAAATGGGGATCAGCCGTTCTTGCTCCTACCGCCGAGCGCTTGACCCGGTTCTTCGACAAAGCGATGTGGTGCAACGCATACAACAACAGCGTCTGGGCTTACACCGATGTCGTGGCTCGCTTTGAGCGAGGCGAAGCGATTCCCACCCGGCCATGGCAAAGGAGTGAGCCGCGCAAATTCATGCATTTAAGCTCGCAGGCAGCGCGCGGTCTCTACGAAAAAGTCGTAGCGGCAACCAAACCGGAAGACGCGATGGAAGCTTTTCTCGAAGCAGTTTGCTCGGACGCCTGGGAGGAGACGCATGTCGTGTTGAAAGCGGCCGATCAGATCTCGAAGGTGGCAGCGCTGAATGCCTGGCAACCGATGGCTAAGAAGATTCTGATCACCCGCGATGGACGTGATGCCGCGATTTCTTTGGCGCATTTTCAAGAATGGATGCGCGCAACCAAGCCGCCGTGTGGGTCGCCGGCGGTCGCTGATTACTGGAAGCTGTTGCAGATTTGGGCCAATCAGGCAGACAAGGCGATCGCAGCAGCGGGCCGACACCAGGTTTATCTCCTGCGCTACGAAGACCTGTCACAGAACTTCGTCGCGACGATGCAACCATTGTTGCGGTGGCTTGGGCTGGCCGAATCAAAACCGCTTCTGGAATCAATCGAGGCCAGGACGTCGTTCGAAGCGCTGACTGGACGGGCACGAGGCACAGAAGCGAAAGCCGTAATGCGCAAAGGTATGGTGGGTGAATGGCGCGAAGCGTTGCTGCCGGATGAACAGGAGCGCGCCTGGCACATGGCTGGCGACCAACTACGCGCCTTCGGTTACACGCGCCATGGCATTCGACGGGAACTCCCCGATTTATCCAGGCTCGAAGAACAGCCTTACCGCTTCCAGCGCGCGCTACAGCTGGAGCAGAAAGTGGCCGCGCTGGGGGCTCGCGTGAACGAGCTCAAAGCCGAACTGCAGCGAAAGAAAACGCGACCGATCGAGTCGATGCGTCGCGCTGCACGCAGAGTCACAAAGCATTTCGTCCGATTTCTTACCTCAATTGTCGCGATTGTGATCCCCGCGTGCTCGGATGCGCTTGACGCGCTTTGCGTCGCCGGATTCTGATCGGAAGCAGTAAGCGATTCCTAGACTTTCCCCCGAATGACAAGAAACTAGCGACGCCCGGCTCCCGTACGCGCGAATCGCGATGGCGCTGCACGCTTGCCAATTCGCGAGTAGCGCTGCGTCCCCTTGACTTTTTGCGCGCATTGCGCATTAAAACGCTTCGAGAATTTATGGAACGTTTCTTCTTTAAGCTTTTGTACGGACTTCTCTCTATTGGGCTCGTTGTATTCGTCACAGGTTGCGGCGAAGACCCACGCTATTCCGGCAACACGCAATACATAGGTGGCGGTGGCGGTATTTACGGCGGCGGTGAACAGGCAGGCCCACCGCGCGACACCGTCTCCTATTGGGACGGCGATCACGCCAGCGGTAGTCCCTCCATTAAGATCAGCCTCGCACAACAGCGCGCCTATTTTTACAAAAGCGGCGTGCTCGTCGGGGTTTCGCAATTGTCCACTGGCCGCGAGGGACTGAATACTCCCACCGGTAATTATAAAATCATTCAAAAGGACAAGGACCACGTCTCCAGCTTGTTCGGAGATTATGTCGACGCAGCTGGCAACGTGGTGAAGGCAAACGTCGACATAAAAAAAGATCCGAAACCGCCGGGAACACATTTCAGAGGCACCCCGATGCCTTACTTTATGCGCATTGTGTCGGGGACAGGCTTGCACGCCGGATATTTGCCGGGGTACCCGGCTTCGCACGGTTGCATCCGCATGCCCGAATTTATGGCGGAAGATTTCTTCAAATCCGTCTCAGTTGGTACCCCAGTCACGATCACGAACTAGATTCAGATCCACTGTAGGGGACGACGTTATCGTCTTGGCGGGAAGCGATTAGCTTCTCCCGTAGGAAAGTGACATCCAGCGCGATCGTCTGTTGCGAACGCCGTTGTATCTATGCTTGCAGAAAATTTCTGCTCACGTCATTCTGATGATCCCGCGAGAGGAATATGATCGTTATCACGCAACCCAACGCCACCGAGGAACAGATCCAACGGATTGTCACGCGCGTCCGCGAATTTGGGCTTGAGGCGCAAATCAGCCGGGGGGCATCGCGAGTGATCATCGGCGTCATCGGGCCTGAGGCGCTTCTTCGGGAAAAAGCCATCGCAGCGATGCGCGGCGTGGAAGCGATCGTGCCCGTGCTGAAACCCTACAAACTTGCGGCGCGCGATTCACGCGGCGCTTCCTCCGTCGCGATTGGCGATGTTCGGCTGGGCGAGCATGAGGACGTCGTGCTCATTTGCGGGCCGTGCTCCGTTGAAGGCAAAGAGCAGATTTTGTCCATCGCGACGATCGTGAAAGAATCCGGCGCAAAAATCTTGCGCGGCGGCGCGTTTAAGCCGCGCACGTCACCGTACAGTTTTCAGGGATTACGTGAAGAGGGACTTCGGTTTCTCGCTGAAGCGCGCGCGAAGACGGGCCTGCCGGTTGTAACGGAAGTCATGGACCCGCGCGATCTTGCGATGATCGAAAAATATGCCGATTGCCTTCAGGTCGGCACGCGAAACATGCACAATTTTTCGCTCTTGAAAGAGGTAGGCCGCAGCAGGCTTCCCGTGCTGCTGAAGCGCGGGTTCAGCGCCACAATATATGATTTGATGATGAGTGCGGAATACATCCTGAACGAGGGCAACCCCAACGTGGTCCTGTGCGAGCGCGGGATTCGCACGTTCGACAACGCTGCGCGTTACACGCTCGATTTGAGCGCCGTTCCCATTTTGAAATCAAAAACGCATTTGCCGGTGATAGTCGACCCAACACACGCGCTTGGTCTCCGCGAGTTCGTGCCCCAGATGTCTCTCGCTGCTGTTGCCGCCGGAGCGGACGCGCTCATGATCGAAGTGCACGATTCACCGGAGCAGGCCAAGAGCGATGGCAACCAGGCCCTTACGCCGGAAATTTTCGCCGAGCTTGTTCCCCGCCTCCGCGCAGTCGCCGCAGCGATCGGTCGCGAAATGTAGAGCTTGCGCTTCGCGCGCTTGGTTGCCAACGCGTTGAGGAGTCGCCGTGGCGACCGTTCCACCTTGGTGGATCGGCTTCTCCGAAGACGATGTGCGATGAATCGCCGAAGGCGCTAGAATAGAATTCTGTAGAGTCGCTGTCCTCAGCGGATTCTCATGCTTCCAAGTGTTTGGCAGCCCGTTTAAGCGGCTACAACTTTGCTCGATCTAGCGTAAAGTTTGCGGTGGAAAAGTCAGCGGAACTTTTGGAGCGCGTCGCAGCGAGCGAACCAATCGCGCGAAAGCTCGAGGCGATACAACGGGCTGAATTGCCCGTTCGATTTTCCCACGTGATTCAGCCGGCACAGCCATTTCTAGCGGCGGTAATTGCGGACGAGTGGCATCGGCTTCCAGCCGATAATCGGCAAGATGCCGATTCCACCACATGGATCTTCTGCCCAAACGTTCATTCACAGGAAGTGTTTTACGAAAGCTTGCTGAACTGGCAGTCAGACGCGCTGTTTCTACCAGAAGCAGAACTGACCGGGATCGAAAATGTCTTGCCCGATCCGGAAATCGCAGCGGAACGGCTGGCGTTGTTTTTGCAAATCGAGCGCGGCCCCGGCCCACGCGTCATCGTGGCGACACGCGCAAGTCTCGATCAAGCTGCGCCGAGACGCGGGAGCCTCGAATCTGCGGTTGTTCAACTCCGGCGCGGAGCAACCGCGAAAATGGAAGAGTTTCTCGAACGACTCGCGGCCAGCGGTTATGAACGTGTCTCACAAGTCACCACTCGTGGACAGTTCGCTGTCCGCGGCGGGATTGTCGATCTTTATTCGTGGCACGCGCCGTTGCCGTTTCGATTGGAATTCTTCGGCGACCAAATCGAATCACTGCGTGAGTTCGATATCGATACGCAGACTTCGGTGCGCGATTTGCGGTCGATCGATATTCTGCTGAATCAAGCAGCAGCGGACCAGAGCAGCTTCGTGCGCGATTACATCCGCAGGACTGATCTGATCATCGACGTCGAGCCAACAATGGAGGGCGGAGCTCCTGCGACGCCGGGCTCGCAGGAGCTCGCCCCTCCACACATCGAAATCAGTGAAGGCTGGATTGAGACTGGTCCGGAAGATTTCAGTGGCGCGTTTCAGGATTGCGAGATTGGAGAGTTTGGTGCCGGCGATCTCGTGCTCGCCGAGGCAAAACGCGCGCAGTTCGGCGAGCGTTTGACAGAATGGCGCGCGAACGACGCGAGGATCGTCATTTATTTTCAGACTGAAGGGGAGATCGAGCGGTTCCGCGAAATCATGACCGGCGCAGTTGAGGGCATTGATTTCGTTGAGGGCACGCTTGCACGCGGATTCTGTTTTCCCACGGCCAATCTCGTCGTCCTTTCGGCTGCGGAATTGTTCGGACGATTCGCAGTCCATCCTCGCAGGCTTTTGCGCCTCCGACGCGCGGAACGTCACCGCGCCCAAATCGATTTCAGCGAACTCGCTGAAGGCGATTTAATCGTCCACCTGGAGCACGGGATTGGACGTTTCTTAGGTCTGGAGAAATTTCCTGTAGGGCAGGCGCACCGCCTGCCTGACACCGGTCAGGCATCGCTGGCAACCCCGAATGCTTTCGGGGTTACGCTACAACAGCAGGCGCAACCGCAGGAGGTGTTGGTCCTCGAGTTCGCCGATGACGCGAAGCTTTATGTTCCTCTCGAGCAAGCTTATCTCGTTTCACGTTACGTCGGCGCAGGAAAAAAATCGCCACCGCTCAGCTCACTCGGCGATGGCAAATGGGCCCGCGCAAAAATCAAAGCCGCGGCATCCATTTTCGATTATGCGGGCAAAATGCTGGCGATCCAGGCAGAGCGACAAATGCAACCCGGCTACGCGTTTACGCCGGACACAAAATGGCAGGCTGAATTTGAACGTTCTTTCCCGTTCCGCGAAACGCCGGACCAAATGAAGGCGATAATCGATACGAAGATCGACATGGAACGGCCACGGCCGATGGATCGCCTGATTTGTGGCGACGTTGGTTTCGGCAAAACGGAAGTCGCAGTGCGCGCCGCGTTCAAGACAGTCATGGACGGGAAGCAAGTAGCCGTGCTCGCGCCGACCACCGTTTTGGCTCAGCAACATTTCGAAGTGTTCCGACAACGCATGCTTGAGTACCCGGTGCGGATCGAAATGCTCAGCCGCTTTCGTTCGCACTCCGAACAGAAAAAAGTGCTGCAACTGCTCCGCGAAGGCGGTGTCGATATCGTCATCGGCACGCATCGGCTTATTTCCGGCGACGTTATCTTCAAGGATCTCGGTATGGTCGTCATTGACGAGGAACAGCGGTTCGGCGTTCTGCACAAAGAGAAATTCAAAGAGCTCTTCAAGCTTGTCGATGTGCTGACACTTTCCGCCACGCCGATTCCGCGCACGCTGTACCTTTCACTGGTTGGCGTAAAAGATATGTCCACGATCGAGACTCCCCCGCCCAATCGTTTGCCGGTCGAAACGGTCGTGTCGGCGTACGATGAACGGATCATTCGCGCCGCGATTGATCGCGAACTGGAACGGCAGGGCCAGGTGTTCTTTCTGCATAACCGCATCGCTTCGATCGAGCGGGTGCGCGATCGGATCGTGCACCTTTGTCCGCAGGCCAGAGTCGAAATCGGACACGGCCAGATGGACGCCGACGAATTGGAAGCTGTGATGGCGCGATTTATCGCCGGGAAAACTGACGTGCTCGTTTGCACAACGATCATCGAAAGCGGTCTCGATATTCCGAATGCAAACACGATCATTATCGATCGCGCGGATCAATTTGGCCTCGCGGATTTGTACCAATTGCGCGGTCGCGTGGGGCGGGCCGAGCACAAGGCGTATGCCTACCTGCTTCTGCCGCGCGAAATGATGACAGTCGGCGCCGCGCGCAAGCGGATCAGCGCGATCAAGCAATACAGCTCCCTAGGCGCAGGTTTTCGCATCGCCATGCGGGACCTGGAAATTCGCGGCGCGGGCAGCATTCTCGGCACCGCGCAAAGCGGCCACATTATGGCGGTGGGTTTCGATTTGTATTGTCAGTTGCTCAAGCAGGCAGTCGCACAGTTAAAAGGACAAAGACCACGGCTGCGGCTGGATGTGGATGTGCGCCTCGATTTTGTGGTGACAAACGAAGCAGAATTCGTAAAGCCAAGGAAGGACGGCTTCCCGGCCGTCGAGTTAAACCTGACGGCTCGAAAGCCGTCACTCCTTGAGCGCATTCCCGCGTTCATTCCGGTCGCCTACGTGAGCGACCCTGCCATGCGCATACGTTCGTATCGTGAGATTGCGGAGATCACGTCGCGAGAGCAACTTGAGCGACTGCGCCGCGATTGGCGCGATCGTTTCGGAGTGTTTCCGCCTGCCGTTGACAATTTGTTTGCGATGGTCGAAATCAAACTTGCCGCGGCTAAATCGGCGGTGAGCCGCGTGGAAGTGCGCGAGCGCAAGGTGATGTTGACCCGGCATGGAGATTTTATACTTGTCGCGGGCAAATTCCCCCGTTTAGTTGGATCGAAAATCGATCAACACCTCCCGGAAGTTGTCGAATTGATCAAGAAATTATGAGTAGTTTTATTCGTCCGTTTGTGACCGTTTTGCTGGCAGTCGGTGCACTTGCTCAAGTCCCGATGTGCACCCTCACGGCTGCGGAGGAAGAACCCACAGTTGTGGACGGCATTGCTGCGATCGTAAATGGTGAGGTTATTACCTACTCGCAAGTGCGCTCATTATCTGCGCCACAGGAACGCCTGCTCCGCCAGCAATACACCGGGCCTGATCTTGAGAAAAAATTGACGCAATTGCGCGAAATGGCAGTAAAAGACCTGATCGATCGGCGGCTCGTGATTCAGGCGTTCAAGAAAGAAAGCTACGAAATCCCTGATCACATCGTGGACATGCGAATACATCAGATCATTCGGGAAGCGTTTGGTGGCGACCGCAACACCTTTGTCAAAACGCTCGAAGCGCAAAACTACACGTTGGGCGAGTTCAAACAAAAGGAGATGGAAAAAATCATCGTGGGAGCGATGCGCAGCAAGAACGTAAAGACCAACTCCATTGTTTCGCCTACCAAGATTGACGAGTACTACAGGAAACATCGCGATGAATTTACGTCCAAGGAGCAGATTAAATTGCGAATGATCATGGTTTCCGGTCATAAGGATACGGCGAGCGCGCCCGCGCAAAAAGAACTCGCCGAAGAAGTGCTCGGCAAGCTCGCCAGTGGCGCAGAGTTCGAGCAGATAGCGCAGATGTATTCCGAGGACAGCACGAAGGACAACGGCGGCGACTGGGGATGGATCGAGCGCAAAACTCTGGCGGAGCCGCTGGAAAAGTTCGCCTTCAACATGCCCGTTGGCAGAGTCAGCAACATCATCGATTACGCCGGCAATTATTACATCCTGAAGGTTGAGGATAAACATGGCGGCAGCACGAAGTCGCTCACGGAAGTGCGCGCCGATATCGAGAAGAAACTGGTGCAGGAAGAAGCCCAGCACATTCAGGAGCGCTGGATCGCCAGCCTGCGGCAGAAAGCTTACATCAAGACGTTCTAACGTCCGCTCTGCCTCTTCCGCTTAGTCTTCTTCTTTTTCTTTGTTGGTCCAATCCTGTTCGTGCCGAGTGAACAAATTCGATTACGATCACGAGCATGAGCACGACGAAGCCGCGCATCGGCATCACATTTGGCGATTGCGCCGGAATCGGGCCGGAGATTGTCGAGCTCGCTCTGAAATCGGGCCGCATTCCCGACTCGCTTGAATATGTAGTCCTTGGCCGGCAACCAAATTGTAAGCCCGGCGAACCAACACCCGAAACCGCACGCGCCGCGGCAGCTGCGCTCGAAGAGGCGGTGACACTTGCCCGTCGCGGCGAGCTCGACGCCATTGTGACCGGGCCGGTTCACAAGGCTCGAATGTACGAAGTCGGATTCAGGTTTCCCGGGCAAACGGAATTTTTCGCGGAGCGCTGCGGCGTACAGAATTTCGCGATGTGTTTGACCGGCGGAAAACTCACCGTTGCGCTCGTCACGGCGCACATTCCCTTGGGCAAAGTCCCGCGCGCGCTCAAGCAGTCAGAGATCTTGCGCGTCGGCTTGCTGCTCGCGGAGTTTCTGCGCTCCCGAGGCAAAAATGCGCCGCGCGTTGCCGTTGCCGGATTAAATCCGCACGCCGGCGAATCCGGCAAACTCGGCGTCGAAGAAATTAATGTCATCGCGCCAGCAGTTGCCGAGTTAAACCGATCACCGACTTGTCCGCCGAAGCCTCGGCGAAGGGGGGTCACAGATCACCGATCACTGTTTTCAGGTCCTCACTCCCCCGACACCGTTTTCAACCGAGCGATTGAAAACGAATTCGACGCGGTCCTTTGCATGTACCACGATCAAGGATTGATTCCGTTGAAGCTCCACGCATTCCACAGCGGCGTGAACGTGACGCTCGGGCTGCCGTTTCCCCGCACCAGTCCCGACCACGGCACTGCATTCGAAATTGCGGGCAAAGGCATCGCGCGTCCTGACAGCATGATCGCCGCGATTAATCTCGCCGTGGAGTTGGCCGTAAAGTCATCCTGAGCGAAGTCGAAGGATCCCGCGAAACTACCGAAACGTTTCGCCACGGGGTTCCTCGACTTCGCTCGGAATGACCGCACAAGTAATCTTGCTCGTAATCGTGCTCGTGCTCGACATTTTTCGATTTGGATTTCGATTACGATCACCAGCATGAGCACCATCCTTCGCAACGCTACGGCTTGGCAAGCGAGCAGGATTACGAAGTACGCGTCGGTGTTTAACATCGGGCTGCAGAACACGTTCGTGTATCGCTGGAATTATTTCCTGCGCGCGCTGTTCGGGCTGGTACCGCTGGCCGGAACAGTGTTTCTCTGGTCCGCAGTCTTCAAGGAGCGCGGCGGCGAACTGCACGGCTACGATTACGGCTCGATGATTTATTATTATTTGCTCATCATTCTGAGGACGAATTTCAAATCGCAGCCGACATTCGGGAAGGCCAAATCAATGCGCTGCTCACGAAGCCGATGAGTTATCTCGCGTACCGGACCAGCATTTTTTTGAGCGGTCGCCTCGTTTACAGCTTCGTCACTCTGCCGCCAATCGCGCTGATCTTCATTTATTTTCGAGAGTACGTCGTGCTGCCGAGCGATCCACTGGTTTACGTGTTAACGGTGATCTCGACCGTGATGGCCGCGTTCATTCAATTCTTCATCACCTATAGTCTGGCGATGTTTGCGTTCTGGATTTTGGAAATTTCCACCATCGTTTTCATCGTGTATTCGTTCGAATACTTCCTTGGCGGTCAGATGTTCCCTATCGATATCATGCCCGCCGCCGTGCAAGCCGTGATGAAATGGCTGCCGTTTTATTATGAGCTGTTTTGTCCGGTGGCGATCTTTCTCGGTCGATTAAAGGGAGCTGCTCTTGTTCAAGCGCTGACCATCCAAACTGGCTGGCTCTTGCTGACGTGGTTGTGGGCGCGGTTTATGTGGCAACGCGGCCTCGGCCATTACCAGGCTGTCGGCGGATAGGGTAGCGCACGCCTCTGGCGTGCTGGCGAGCGCGTCCCTCGCGATCGCGAACTTTTTCTGTAGTTCTCTTCCACAGTTGGAAATCAAATGCCGAGAAAAGATTGTTTCGGCGCGACGCCGAAACCAGCACGCGAGACGCGTGCGCTCCCCAGAAATCTCGCTACGCTCTACGCACGTATGGCGCGACTTCACGAATATCAAGGCAAAGCGATTCTCGCTGAGAATGGATTCAAGGTTCCGCGAGGTCGGGCTGCACCAAGTCCAGATGAAGCTGTCGCTGCCGCGAAAGAATTGAGCGACAAAGTTGTGGTGAAAATTCAAGCCTGGACCACAGGACGCGCAGGGATCGGGGGAGTTGCGTTCGCCAAGCGCCCGGAGGATGTGCGCGCTCACGCCGAGCGGATGTTGTCCATGAAAGTCGGACAGTTTCCAGTCGAAGCCGTGCTGGTAGAAGAGAAAATCGACATTGATCGCGAGTTTTTTCTCTCGTTCGCAATTGATGACGCCGCTCGCGCTCCGATGATCATTTTCGCCGTCGGTGGCGGCACAGGGATCGAAGAGCGCGCCGCTGCAACGCGAAGAATTCCCTGCGATGTGAATGGGGGACCATTGGATTCAGCAGTCGATGAAGCGGCGGCTTCATGCGAACTGACAGCGGAAAATGCAAAGCAGCTGAATGACTCCATCCGAAGACTGTTCGCCGCGGCGCGCAGCGTCGAAGCCCGTTCGCTTGAGATCAACCCGCTGGTGCTCACTAAAACTGGCGAGTTCGTCGCGGCCGATTGCCGCATGACGATTGACGATTACGCCGTAGGGCGGCATCCCCAGCTTGGGATCGAAATTGCGCGCGAGTTCGATCATCCGCCAACCCCTCTCGAGCGCATCGCTTACGCCGTCGAACAGAACGATCATCGCGGCACATTCTATTTCGCACAATTGGCGACTGCGGCGGCAAAAGAATCAAAGGGACTGGTCGGATTTCACGGCGCAGGCGGCGGCGGCTCGATGATGTCGATGGATGCCATTGTGAATACCGGGTTCACGATCGCCAATTTCACAGATACGAGCGGCAATCCATCGGCTTCAAAAGTGTATCGCGCGGCGCGAATCATTCTCGCCCAACCCGATTTGGTTGGTTATTTCGGTTCTGGCTCCGGAGTTGCAAGCCAGGAACAATTCTGGTCCGCGTACGGTTTGGCGAAGGCGTTCTGGGAACTCGATCTCGACATCCCTGCAGTGATTCGTCTTGGCGGCAACACCGAAGATCGAGCCGTTGAGATCTTGCAGCGCATG
>Ga0310810_10009506_pt1 | contig 11259 bp, 12 predicted proteins | sample NCmetagenome_FD_207641 | JGI IMG/M metagenome (GOLD analysis project Ga0310810, IMG submission 207641) | Soil microbial communities from experimental microcosm in Duke University, North Carolina, United States - NC | ecosystem: Engineered > Artificial ecosystem > Soil microcosm > Unclassified ... | reverse complement strand
GGAGTCGGCGGACCGCCGGGGTAAGGGATGTCGTTCGGATGATCCTGGGGCTCGAACATGTCGAGCACATGGGGCCGAAACGCCTGCGCCGTTTTCACGACGTATGATCCGGCCGGATAATTCTTTCCATTCACCGTGAACGCAGCCGTGGCGCGCTGGACCACGATCCCGGTTTTGATCAACGCGTTGACGAACTTCGTCGCCGTCAGAAAGTCCGGCTGATCGGCGGATATGATGTAGCCGCGCGGATCCCGGTCGGCCGGATTCCGCATGATACTGACGTAAGTCGCAAGGTCGGCGGGACTCGTCGTCTGGGGCCGACCGCCGCCACCTCCACCGGCGTCACCACCCTGCGGGCGCGCACTGTCCTGCGGTATTGCCGCCTGGAGTGCAGCCACCTTTCGCGGCGTGATTGTCCACGTGTCGGTGCTTCCGCGACGAATCGAATTGCGGCCCATCTGATAGATGTTGTACAAAAGCGTCTCACGATATCGGGACGCCACATCGAGCACCGCCCTGTTCGCCGTCAGCTCGTACGCGATCGATTGCGCGAAGTGCCACTTCTGCGGCTGGATGGGCATCGGCAGGTCGCCCTTCGGAAGCAGCTTTTCCGGGACCAGCGGAATCTCTATCGGAGTCGGATTGCCAATGGCTTCGGTGAGCAAACCGATCATGTTGTGGAAATACACCGTCGTTCTCAGGCCACCATTCCACCACGTGGAATAGCCCGACCCGCTTCTCATTGTGGCGCCCGGCTTCCCTTCCGCCACAAACCGCGAGTGCATAGCCGCTCCAACCAGATCGAGCTCCATCGGCACCAGCGGATCGTAGTTGTAGTTGAATGGATCACGAAACGGCGGCGCGAAGATCACCGTGCCGATGGGTCCGGTCTGGTGATGATTGTACATGATCTGCGGGTACCAGGCTCTGAACAGAATGCTGTCCATCGCCTGCGTCTCCGGCTGCGAGGCCATATAGGAGTCACGGTTGTTGTCGTGCCCCGCATACTTGTGGTAAAGCGTCGGCAACCTGGACGTCGTCCGCTTGAGCGTGTCTGCCTGCCGCATGTACCAGTTCGACACCAGCTCCTGGCCATCCGGATTTGCCGGCACCAGCAGGATAATGTCGTCCCGAAGGAATCTGAGCGTCTCCGGGTCGTTCCTGCTGACGAGCTCGTACACCATCTCGATCAGTTGCTGCGCGCCCAGCACTTCCGTGGCGTGGAGGCCACCGTCGATCCAGACGACGGCTTTACCCTCTGCTGCCAGAGCATGCGCCTGGGCATCAGTAAGGTTCTCCGCGAGCGCGAGTCGCCGCGATATCTGCTGGTAACGCGCAAGTTTCGCGTGATTCTCCGGCGACGTGATAATCGCCATCCATATCGGACGCCCTTCGGCCGTCGTTCCGATACGAACCATCTTCATCCGGTTCGACTGGCGATCGAGCACGCGCCAGTAGTCGATCATCTGGGTGTAGTTGGCGAGAAAATAGTCGTCGCCGACATCGTGGCCAAACTGCGCGCGCGGCGTGGTGATTCTCGTGGCTGTCGCCGAAGCGATGTTCGTCTGCGCCTTACCCGCGACGGACGCAACGAGCAGGAAAAACAGGAACGATGTCGCTGGCTTTAAGCTTCGCATCGATTCAGGGGTGGACGAATGGGGACGGATGGAGCGCCCTCCATCGGGCGCGAGCTGAAATTTAATGGTGAGCCGTTTGGGGTGCTGTAGCGCGCCGCGTTCCGGCGGCGATGATCACTCCTCCGAGTACGATCGCGCCGCCGACGAGTGTCGGGATTGTAGGGATCTGGCGAATGGATGGGATGAGCGCTCCCAGCAACGTGGCTCCCACGGGCTCGCCGAGCACGGTCAGGTTGACTACGTAGGCAGGGAGAAACTTGAGAGCCCAGTTCATTCCGGTGTGACCCAGGAGCATCGGCCCGAGAGCCAGGCCGGCGAAGATCGCGATTTCTCGCGGCGGCTGCGGAACGAGACTGATTCCGCGAGATAACGCGACCACCGACAGCGTTACAAACGCTGTCGAGTAAACGATCGCGACGTACGCCCAGACTCCTAACGAGCGCCGGAGGCTGCGACCGATTGTGTAGTAGATCGCTGCCGTCGCCGCCGCCGAGGTCGCCAACAGGTTTCCCAGCAGCGGTGCGTTTCCGCTTGGCGCGATGCCGCCTTTCAGGTCGGGAGCTGCGACGATCAGCGCTCCAAGAATCGCGATTCCGATTCCGACTATCTGACGGCTTGTCGGAGCCTCCTTCAATGCGACGGCCGAGATCACGGCAACTACGGCCGGTTGCAGGTTCACGAGCGTGACGGAGGCGGCGATCGTCGTGAGATGAATCGACGCGTTCCAGGCCCAGAAGTGGAGAGCGAGCGACACGCCTCCCGCCGCCGCGAGTGCGAGCTCGCGCGAAGTGATTCGACTCCAGTCCCGCCACTCTCGCGTCACGGCCAGGAAAACGACGACAATGAGAAGCGAGAACCCGAGCCGCCAGACGGCTATCGCCACGGGATCCGCGCTCGAGAGCCGTACGAGCGGGCCCGCGAACGATATCCCGAGCAACGACAGCGCAAGTACCCAGTAGGGCTTGGTGGTCATGGTGCTTCGCGAGGATCCGGGTTTTGCCAGTGAGTTCATCGACAAAAAAAAAGCCGGTGCGCGGGGCACCGGCTCTTTTTTCAGGACAACCTTACTCGCTCTTCTGGGTTTTGACCAGTCGCATCTCCGCGGCGGCACGGCCCGCGTGTCTCAGAACCTTGTCGTCGTACAGATGGCAGTTCGGGGTGTTGCGGCCGCGAACACAGCCATTGTAGCGGAGGAGCGCCACACGCGTATTCGGCGCGCTGCGCATCGCTTCCTTGAGGATCTGAACGCCGTGACAGATGTTGCTTTCGACGTTAAACAGGTCCGACGATCCGCAGCCCCACTTTCCGCTGTGGAGCGGCATCACCTGCATCAGGCCGCGCGCGCCAACAGAACTGCGTGCGCGGGGATCGAGCGTCTCATCTTCGGTCAGCAGAACACCGACCAGCAGTGCCGGATCGATATGCTCCTTGTCCGCCTGGTCCACGAGGGCGTCGGCGATACGGAACGCCAGTGCGCGGTCGTGCGTGTACTGATTCAGAACCTCACCAATGCGGAACGCCTGCTCGGTGGGCTGTGAAGCGTCGACAATCGCCGCGGGCAGTCTCAGCAGCTTGCCCGGGTTCGCATACAGCGGATGCTGCTGCGAAATCGTCCACACAGCTCCGCTGACGAGCAGCACGCCCAGCGCAAGCGCGTGGGATGCGGCACGCATAGCAGTCTTCATAGGCGAAGACAGCTTCGGCGGAGGTGCGTTCAACGGCTTGAGTGACTTCTTCACAGTTTCTCCTGGAATTAGTACAGCCCGGCCATGCTTAGATGAGCGGAACAAGAACTCTTCCCTTCTCATCGCGGTACGCCCGGCCCAACCGATCCGCAAAACCGTGCAGAACTTCCATGTCCCGCTCTCTAACCCGGTACTGCGCTGCCGTCGTCGGGAGCCTGTATGTCGCAATGCTCTCGTTCGCCGGCATTTTCTTCACCTGCATCCTTCCCTTCACCAGCTCCGCTCCTCTGGGCTTGGCGAAGTCCCACATCCTTCTTCCAATCTGCGAGTTCGTCAGCGGACAGTCCGGATAACGTGCCCGGATGTACCGGATGAAGTACTCGTTGTCGATCAACCTCTCTTGTCCTTCCGCCGGTGCATCACCCAGCTGGATCGCTGGCCTCTGTCCCGGTGGCGTCTGCCAGCGTTTCAGATCCTCAGCCTCTAGTGAGACCTGGATCTTGGCGCCCAGAACGGCCGCTATCTGCTGCAATAGATCGAGCGAGACATTGTAGTCCTCGTCATGCTCGATATTGCGTATTGTCGACGCCGACACTGGCTTAGCCATGCGTGCCGCAACGTCTTCGCGACGGAGACCCCTGAGCTTTCTGATTCGCTCAAGTTCCCGTCCGATCCATTCAGCCATTTCGATTCTATTGTGGTAATGCCACTGCTGAGATACGTATTACGGTACCTCTATTGACGAATTCGGTCAAGGGAAAGATATGATTTGGGGTGCGACAGATGGCGTCCAAAATGTCGTAAATGTGACGCGACAAATGCAACTCATTGCTATTACATGTGTTGCGACGCCAGAACCGCAATTATTGATGTGGTCAGATGTTTACACCCGACCTGCGCCCACTCAATCCGACAGCGAAAAACTCAGCATCGACGTTGCGGCCTGCTCCGCAAACTTGAGCACCTTACCCGAATAGGTGTGGCAGTTCGGTGTGTTCGTCCCCCGCACGCAACCATTGTATCGCTGAAGTGCGGCCGAAATGCTCGGCGATCGCTTGATCAGATCCGCCAGGATGCTCGTGCCGTGGCAGATGTTGGAATCGATCGAGAACAGATCCGACGACGTGCAGCCAGCCCACTTTCCAGCGTGAAAAGGCATCACCTGCATCAATCCGCGGGCACCCACCGAGCTCTTCGCTTTGGGATCGAGCTTGGCATCTTCGGTAAGGAGGACTCCGACCAGCAATGCGGGGTCGATGTTCTTCTTTCCTCCCTGCGTCACGATGGAGGCAGCGATCCTTTGCGCCAGGAGCGTATCGTTCGTGTACTTCCGTAGCGAGTATGCGACGCGCTTCGTTTCGACCAGGGCTGCCGAGTCTGTCGGAGGGGAGTATGGCTCTGTCCCTGGCGGCTCTGCGGTAACGATGGCTGCTGGAAGGTGCAGCAGCTGCCCTGGTTTCAAGTACGCTGGATGCTGCTGGCGGATCGTCCAGACGGTTCCGGCCGCGAGCAAAACCGCCGCAGCAACGCCGCGAAGGCCGGTCTTAAGGATTTTTTTCCAGCGGGGCACGATAACTGGACGTGGTCGACGGACCGCCACGTTCACGAACGGATTTCCGGCCCCTGACTGGCGCTGATCGAGTTCGGGATCGGCCATGACGCGTTCGGTTGCACCTCATATGCCACACCCGGTATGGAGATTGCCCTCACGCCCGTGCCTGCCTCCTACTACACTGATCCCAAATGAAAGAGTCTGAGGGACTTTACCGATCGTTTCGCTTTCTCAAGAAGGCGTTACTCGGGCTCGCCGTGGTCCTCATCGGCCTTCTTCTCTTCGGCTACTTCTTCTTCATGCGTCACGTGGACGCGCCAAAGGCGTACGTTGCCGCGGATCGCGAGCTGAGTGGAGGAATGCTGCACTTCGGCGAGAAGGTCGAGCGCAAGGCAAAGGTCTTTATGCGCCGCCCGAGTGACTACTACCGCGGCGCGAACGGAATGATGTACGCGACCAACGATCGGCTGATCTTCATCGGTGTCGCGCCCGGCAGCCAGTTCGAGAGTGAGGATGCCCCGCCGATGATCCTGTCGCAGGAATTCCCCAATGACACCCTGCTGCGCATGGATCCGCGCCGGCTCTACTTTCTCACCGCGCACGGCGTACGGGTGTCACATCCGGGTTCTCCGCGGGGCGATTTTGCCGCCGTTCGTGGGCAGGAGGCCAACCTCGATTCACTGGTGGATTACGTGAACGGGGTTCACGACACCCAGCGCAAGGCGGCTGCGAGCGAACGGCGGCTTCGCGCCGCGGTCGCTGCTCTCATCAACGAGCCCATCTACTATACCGTAAAGCGGGGCGACGCTCTCTTCAGCATCGCGCGAAAGTTCGAGACGACCCCGGAGCAGATCCAGCAGTGGAACCAGCTCGAGGGCGACAGGGTGAAGATCGGCCAGCGGCTCCTCGTCAAGCCGGCCAAGAAATAACCCGGAAACCGCTGGCGCTGAATTGGCGTAAGTAGCATCTCGCGCGCCTTCGGCGTATGCTACGGAGGAAGGCGCCGGATGTGCGTCAAAAAACAATCGGGAGCAGCCATGGATGACATCAAGCAGACGCTGGACAAGCTGCGCGAAGAGCTGACTAATGCCGGCAAACGACTCGCCGAGTTGGCGGAGAAGGCGGAGTCGGAGCTGCCGGCTGCGGGCAAGCGAATCAATGAGGAGTACCTCCGGCTGCAGGCGCTTCTGGATTCAGCCGTCGACAAGCTTCGCAATAGATAGCGAACTGACACCGGCGGGCATCACGCACCGCGTTGACAGACCCTAGCCGACAGCTCGACTCCTTTACAGTTACACCAGGTGCGGACGCGACTCGTGTCCTGCCCTGTAGGCCGACAGAATCTGTATGTCCCCGACCGTCGGCGGCGCCACGGAAAAGACGATCCCCAATCGCCAGCTTTCGTGCGCGAGATGGTAGCGCTTGTAGATGATGTACGGCGCATCCTGAATAGCCTTCTTCGGTGCGTTGTCCTCAATGTCCGAGAGAGGCTTGTCGGGCAGGCAGATCTCCGGCGGGGGCTCCTCGCCGAACTCCAGGCGCATCACCTCGGCACGCGACGTTATCAGCCAGCATTCCATGAGCGGAGGCGAGAAAGAGGAGGCGCAATGTGCGGGAGAATCTTAGCGCATTTGGGATTCGCTGCCCAGCATGGCGCCGCGTGTCGAAGGCCGCCAATCACTGGAAGCGAAATGCTCGCCTTTCAACTTCAAGGGCAGCTGATATCCCAGGCCGATGGGCCCGATGTGGTGATCGAGCAGGTTTTCGGTGTCTTGTCGTGGGTAGCGATTGCATTCCACGACGGAGGCGGGCCGGGAGTAGCGGTCGCAGCAATCGTCACTCCGGGTGTCGCTGCAAAGCCTTCCGTCGCGCCGTTCCCGGCGAAATAGCTGCCCTGGCTTTCAATGAGGTAGTTCTGCTCGTAGATCGCGAGGTTTCGCAGGTCAGCCTTCATCGACGCCAGGTAGGCGGCCTCCTTGGTGTCGACGAATCTTGCGATGGCGATCCCCGAAAGGATTCCAAGTACTACCAGTACTACCAGGACCTCGATGAGCGTGAAAGCTTTTCTGTAGCCACGCATGCGCCGCCGGACAATGTTGGCTTGCAACGTCTCTTAGCCAAAGCTCTTGGGTTGGGCCACTTCACACAAGGATACCTTGCTACCTGGCTCCTTGGCGCCAGTAGCTATTTGGCTCCTTTGGCTGCCGCCGTCTTTGGCTTGAAGAGCGACGCGTACTGTCCGTAGCCTTCCGCCTCGAGCTGTGCGGCGGGGATGAAGCGCATGGATGCTGAGTTCATGCAATATCGAAGGCCGGTAGGGCGTGGACCATCGTCGAATACGTGACCGAGGTGGGAGTTCGCGTGCGCCGACCTCACTTCGGTTCTCTCGTAGCCGAGCATCCGGTCCGTTTTCGTCCGGATGTTCGCGGGCTCGAGCGGTCGCGTGAAGCTCGGCCAGCCGGTGCCGGAATCGTACTTATCGAGCGAGCTGAAAAGTGGTTCGCCGGAAACGATGTCAACGTAAATCCCGGGTTCGTGATTGTCCCAGTACACGTTCCGAAATGGCGTTTCGGTATCTGCGTTCTGCGTTACCGCGTACTGCAGCGGCGTAAGCTTCTTCCTCAACTCGGCATCGGGCGGCTTAACAAAGCTCGCCTTGGCGGCCGGCTGCGTCGCGGCGGCAACCGGTTTGGCCTGGGCGTGCGCGGATGTGCAAAGGAGCGCAGCGGCGGCACCCGCCGTCATCGCCATACCGAGGAAGGTTCTGATCTCGCGCGCCATTCTATTGTAGTGCATGCTGGAAGCTCCGGTCACTTTGAAGGGATCGTTGACCTCTCATTATACGCTTTCGCGAAGCTTACGGTCCAACCGATGAGCCTTTGAAAAGCGCCTTTGGCTTAGTGAAGGAATCGGCTACGCGCTGAATCGTAGAACAACCCCGGAATCAGGGTCCGGTACGATTGCAAGCTGCAAAGCGAATTGCAAATTGCAGCGGTTTTCTTGCGGAGACGGCTCCGCTGGACATGGTGTAACTCTCTATCCTGTAACTGCTTAGGTGATCGGTTCGGCCCCCGGTGCGGGGGTTGCCATAATAGGGGTTGCTCCGCGAGGGGCGCCGCGTCTTTTCAATGCTGAAGGCCAAGGAAGCCGGCGGCGATTTACTAACGCTTCAGGAGAGTCTTAAATGAGCAACAAAAAGGGTTTCACACTCATTGAGCTTCTGATCGTGGTCGTCATCATCGGCATTCTTGCCGCGATCGCGATTCCGAAGTTCGCCAATACGAAGGACAAGGCGTATGTCGCAGCGATGAAGTCTGACCTGCGCAACATGGCGACCTATGAAGAGCAGTACGCCGCCGACAACGGTGGTGCCTACTTCTCTGGAACCGCGACCAGCCTGGCGCCGCTGCAGGGCTTCAGCCCTTCGCAGAACGTGACCGTCGTCGTGACGAGCGTTGTCGGCCCGCCGCCTTCGTGGAGCGCGACCGCAACCCACTCGCAGTCGGCGAAGGTTTGCGACATGACCAACGGTGTGATCACCTGCGTCTAATAAGAATGGGCTGAAGCTGGCCCGAAGAAAAACGGAGCGTCGAGAGACGCTCCGTTTTTCTTTTCCATCCTAGAGCTTGCCGGCGAGAATGATCTCGACCCACCGCGCGAACGATTCCGCGAATTTCGTTAGAAATTCCCTGGTCGAGTCGTTGGTGAGATTCCCGGCCGCATCGAACAACTTGCTCGCACCTCCGATGTAGGCCTCCGGCTGCTGCATTGTTGGAACGTCGAGGAAGACCAGCATCTGGCGCAGATGTTGATTGGCGCCGAACCCTGCGAGCGCTCCCGGAGACACGCTGATCACCGCCCCCGGCTTGCCATTGAACGCGTTGCTTTCCCTGGGACGCGAGCCGACATCGATCGCATTCTTGAGAACGCCGGGTACTGATCGGTTGTACTCGGGAGTCGCAAAGAGTACGGCATCCGCGGCGCGGAGCTTGTTGCGAAATTCCGCCCATGCCGCGGGTGTCGCACTCTCCAGATCCTGGTTGTACAGCGGGAGCTGGCCTATGTCTATTGTCTCGAAACTGAGTGATGCGGGCGCGACTTCGATAACGGCGTTCGCGACTTTGCGAGTGAAAGATTCCTTGCGAAGACTCCCGATCAGGACCGCGACCGTTCTTAGAGTGGGCATGTCGGATTTTAACGGAGGCTAGAGGGCAACCCTCTGGGCCTACCGTCGGCGAAGAATTCCCATGAAGCTCCACCGGTCAACTGCAACCCTGACTCGGCGCCGGCACACGAGCAAGACACTCGGCCTCCGGGAACGGGAAGCGGCTAGGGATCGTATGCGTCGGCAGCGCCTTGGGCAATGTGGTCAGAAGCCCGAACCGGCGGGCATCGATCCAGCGATGCCCTCCCTCGAACAGGAGCGAATAGCGGCGTTGCTTGAGCAATTCAGTGACGAAATCGCTCTGGTTCAGGAACGCCCCTCGCGGGGCGAGACCTCCGGAATTCGTCCGAATGAAGTTGATGTCGGCCAACGCTCCGGCGACATCGTTGGTGAAGTAGCGCGCCTCAGCGCGAAGCAAAATGAGCTCTTCGTTCCGAATGATCGTTATCGGCGCAGTGTTCGAATTGTAGATCGTGAAAACCAGATCGGTCGTGATTCCCTGGACCGTGTGCGGGGCCGGTAAGTGCGCCACCTTGGCGAGCGCCCGCGCATCCAATGCCCCGCCGGGCTGCGTTTCGGCGTCCGTCAGGATCGATGGATGGGCCAGGATCGCTCTGCCGCTCGGATCGAAAAGCGCATTTGGGGTGTCACCCGAACCGGTGCTGTAGGATTGGTAAGCGCCCAGTGTCAGAGCTGCGTTCGTATCCAGGAACGATCCGCTCAGCGCCGTGAGGACGCTCGCGTAATTGCCACGATAAGCTTCGACACGGGCCTTGAGCGCCCGGTTGAATTTCGCGAACTCCGCCGGGGTCGCGAAATCGGAAAACCCCGGACTGAGCGCGAATGGAAACGCCGTTCCTCCGGCGTTGAGCGCCACCAAGCCATCGTCGAGGAGTGTCGCGATCTGCGTGAAGACGGCGGCCTTGGTGACGATTGGTGCCGGGTCAGCCGTCGGTCCGATATTCACATCGATCGGCGCTCCGAGATCGTCACGAGTATTGATGACATTCAGGTAATCGAGCGCCTGGATGGTTTTGGCGAAACCCTGGACCGCCGACTTTTGGGACGCGGACAATCCAACAACTTTATCCACGGCGCCGAGAAGAATGTTGGCGTTTCGAATATTCCGATACGGAGCGGCGAACAGGTTTCCGCCGAAGGCCGGACTCCCGCCGTCGAGCGGTCCGACCAACATCTCGGTGATGAATCGCGGATCAGCAGGATCGAAGTTGTACGACTCCCGTCCTACTATTCCGAGCAGCGAGATGTAACCGTTCTGTTCGCCGATGCCGACGCGAGTTCCCACCAGCAATCCCTGCGACGCCTGGGCGATTTTGGTTGGCGTCGGGTTGTTGATCAGATCATCGAGGCCGGGATTGTTGTAGTCAGGAACGACAAGATCATTGCACGCGCTTGCGAAGAGCAGCACGGCGACCGTGACGATCAAGCTCGTGACTCTCATCGATTGAATTCTCATGTTAGTCATGGTCAGAATCCCAGGCTCAGTGAGAACCAGAAACTCCGGCTCGGTGGGAAGGGCGCGACGTCGATGTTACGCCCGATCGGCTGGTTCCCGAAGTTGCTCACTTCAGGATCCATTCCGGTGTAATTGGTGTGCGTCCACAGATTGCGACCGCTGAAGCTCAGCTCCGCCGTCCGCACGCCACGTCCAAATCGCGAAACCATTGTCTCGGGCACGTCGAAGGAAAGCGTCACCTCACGCAGCTTCATAAAGGACGCATCCTCGACATAAACCCCTGTCTGCTTCGGGAACAACCTGAGGCGATTTGCCCCCTTCGTGGTCTGAAGTCCGCCGTAGGTTATCGGGTCGGCGTAGTCGGCCGTGTTCGATCCGAGGTCGTACAGAAATTTGGTGAGATTGATGATGCTCCCGCCGTGCTGCCAGTCCAACAAGCCGTAGAGCCGCAGTCGCTTGAACCTCAAATTGTTCGAGAACGACATGTTAAAATCGGGATTTGCGTCTCCGATTTTCCGCACTACCGTCGAGCCATCGGGCAGGCTGTCGTTGCCCACGATCTGGGTCGCGGACTTGCCCTCCTCGAACTGGAACGAGCCCAACGCGGTTCCAAATCCGAGCCCCCTGAAGGTCGGAACGGGGAGCGAGGTAATCTTGCTCCGCGTCGACGCAAACGACGTCCGGAAGATCCACTCTGACTGGGCCGACTGAATCGGCACGAGGTTGACGGCTACCTCCGCCCC
>Ga0310810_10009504_pt1 | contig 11259 bp, 12 predicted proteins | sample NCmetagenome_FD_207641 | JGI IMG/M metagenome (GOLD analysis project Ga0310810, IMG submission 207641) | Soil microbial communities from experimental microcosm in Duke University, North Carolina, United States - NC | ecosystem: Engineered > Artificial ecosystem > Soil microcosm > Unclassified ... | reverse complement strand
CGAGAAAGGCGTAACCGACCCAATAAACGCCCGCGAGGAAATAACCGAAACCAAAACACCAACCCGCCACCGCCGCGATGATTGCGCCGCTCCAGCGTCCGGCGGTAGATCCGTCCACGAGCCACACCAGGATTGGAAATGTCACGAACAGGACGGGCCACGCGTTGATCGGCGGCATGGCCAAAGCCGATGCGGCGCCAGCAAGGAATGCAATGTTTGCGCGCCGCCAGCCGATGGCGAGCACGACGGCGTGAGCGAGGCGGGTAATGTTCACGGCTGGCGCGCGCCGGCCGGACCGGTGTCGTTGCGGGGTGTCTTGTCATCGGCCGCCGCCGGCGAAGTCGCGACGCTCGAGAACATGCCATCGGCCTCGTTGCGCTTGCGCGCCTCGCGCGGTCGTTCGCGTCTCTCTTTCAGCCGGGTTATCCGTACGCGCTTGACGCGCCGTGGATCGGCATCGAGGACTTCGAACTCGAAAAGATCCGGACCGGGCACAATCTCTCCGCGCACGGGCAGGCGCCCCGCGCGCGTCACTAGATACCCGCCGATGGTGTCGACCTCGTCGATAGCGTCGCCAACGTCGAAATCGTTGCCGACGGTCGAAATGACATCTTCGATCTTAGCGCGCGCATCGGCAACGAATGACCCGTCAGGCAGCTGTGTGATTTCAGGGGTAACGTCTTCGTCGTGTTCGTCGGCAATGTCGCCGACGATCTGCTCGACGATATCCTCGATGGAAGCGAGCCCGTCGGTGCCGCCATATTCGTCGACCACCAGAGACAGGTGAATTCGCGTCGCCTGCATGCGCGCCAGCAAATCGATGACGCGCATCGACGGCGGCACGAACAGGATCTCGCGGACAATCTTCGTCGCCGACAGCGGCGTGCCGAGGTTGATTGCCTTAAGGTCGAGGCCCGCGGGCAGCGGTTTCTTGCGCTTGGCGTTTTTTTCCGGGTTGGCGGTCGCGCGCGCGGTCATGAAGGCGATCAGGTCGCGGATGTGGACCATGCCGACCGGGTCGTCGAGGGTATCGTTGTACACCACGAGCCGCGAATGGCCCGCCCCCTCGAACACCCGCATCAGCTCGCCGAGCTTGATATCCTGCTGGACGGCGATGATGTCGGCACGCGGCACCATGACATCGCCGACACGGCGTTCGCGCAAGCCAAGGATGTTCCGAAGCATCCGGCTTTCTTCCGGAGTGAAACCGGATTCGCCGGGGCCGACGGCATCGAGGACGTCCTGCAGATCGGCGCGCGCAATGTTCGGTTTCCACCCGAACAGCGCACGCAGCGCGCGGATGAACCAATTCTCGCCGCCGTTGCGCGCCTGCGGCACCGGCACCGGCAGATTTCGCGGCTCGTATGACGGAGCGCCGGCGGGCCTTGCACCAGATGGATCGCTTTCGGACATGGCGGTCAGGCGTTGCCAAGATCGTGCGCGCGATAGGGGTCGGGCATGTTCAAACGCGTCATGATCCTGGTTTCGAGCCCTTCCATCGCCTCGGCCTGCGCGTCGGTCTGGTGATCGTAGCCATTGAGATGGAGAAACCCGTGCACCGCGAGGTGGGCGAGGTGATGAAGAAAGTCGCGGTTGTCATCAGCGCATTCCCGTTCGAGCGTTTCGAAGGCGATCACGATATCGCCGAGCAGCCGCGCGCCGTCGCCGGTGTCGGGACCCGAGGCGGGAAACGACAAGACGTTTGTCGGCTTGTCGATGCCGCGCCAGTTCCGGTTGAGCGAGCGGATCGCCGAATCGTCGGTAAGCACAATACTGACTTCACCGCCCGCTGTTGAGAGCGCTGCGGCCGCGGCAAGCACCGAGTTCCGTACGGTTTTTCCGGCCAGAGGCCGGCCATCCCAGAGCGGTGACTCGATGCGTAGATCGATGTGAAGCGGCGACGTGGGCCGTCCTGGCGGCGTCTTCATCCTTTTCCCTCGCGCACGGGGACGCTGCGGTCGTAGGCCTCGACGATGCGGGCCACGAGTTCGTGGCGGATGACGTCTTCATGCGTAAACGCCACATGACCAACGCCTTCTATGCCTTTCAGCAGCTTGACGGCTTCCGCAAGGCCGGAGGCCTGGCCGTGCGGCAGGTCGACCTGGCTTGGATCGCCCGTGACGATCATGCGGCTGTTTTCGCCCAGCCGCGTCAGAAACATTTTCATCTGCATGGAAGTCGTATTCTGCGCCTCGTCCAGGATAACGACGGCATTTGACAGCGTGCGGCCACGCATAAAGGCAAGCGGCGCAATTTCAATTTCACCGGCCTGCAGCGCCCGTTCAACGATGCGCGCGTCCATCAGGTCATAGAGCGCATCGTAGATCGGCCGTAGATAGGGGTCGACTTTTTCGCGCATGTCGCCCGGAAGAAAACCAAGACGCTCGCCTGCCTCGACGGCAGGGCGCGACAAGATGATGCGGTCGACCTCTTTACGCTCGAACATCTGAATCGCGTGCGCAACGGCAAGCCACGTCTTGCCGGTGCCGGCAGGCCCGGTGCCGAATACCAATGCGTGGCGCTTCAGCGCCCGGATATAGGCATCCTGGGCAGCCGTACGGGCCCGCACCGGCCGCTTGCGCAGGTTGATTTCCTCGAATGCCGGCCGCGGCGCGGCAGGGTCGTAGTCGAAGAGCGAGCCCTGCGCGATCGCCTGGCGGATGGCGCCCTCGACGTCGCCCTGGCTCAAGTCGTGGCCGCGCTTGAGCTGCTCATAAAGTCCCTCGAGGACGTGACGCGCCTGCTCGCACGCGCCGCGCGAGCCTTCGATCGTGACATGATTTCCCCGTTGCTCGGCGACAACACCGAGACGACGTTCAATCAGCGCAAGATTTTGTCCGTATTGTCCGAACAGCATCGACGCGAGCTTGTTGTCTTCGAATGCAAGCACGGTCTGGGTCGTGGCCGTCTCCTCGGAGGCGGCAGCGGGCGGGATCACGGGATCCTTTGTGCGCAAGGCTGGTTCAGGCTCCTGCTGCGGTGAGCGTTACTGCAGGGCTTTCATCGGCAAGGCTACCAAAAAGGCTGTTGCTTCCGACTTCGTCGATGATCACGCGATGCACCGAGCCGATGCATTCGGCCGGCGCCATGACCTGCACCGCCTGTAGATACGGCGATCGGCCTACGAGTTGCCCGGGTAGTTTACCCGGCTTTTCGAGAAGGACGTCGATGATGCGCCCGGTAAAACCGGCGTTGAACCGGCGTTGATTGTGCGTAATGGCGGCCTGCAGCCGTTGCAGCCGCTCGGATTTCACATCCGCCGGAATTTGCTCTTCCATTTCGGCGGCGGGCGTGCCGGGGCGCGGCGAGTACATGAAGGAGAATGCGCCGGCGTAGCCAACCTCGTCGACCAATGCGAGGGTGTCGCGGAAATCCGATTCGGTTTCACCGGGGAAGCCGACGATGAAATCGGATGTAAAGGCAAGGTCCGTGCGGCCCGCTCGAAGACGCGTGATCACGTCGAGATAATCCTTGCGCGTATGCTTGCGGTTCATCGCCGCAAGAATACGGTCGGAACCGGATTGCACCGGCAGATGCACGTAAGGCATCAAAGCAGGGAGTTCGCGGTGGGCTGCCACCAGATTGTCGTCCATATCCCGCGGATGACTGGTCGTGTAGCGCAACCGAAGAATGCCGGGCACCTGCGCGAGACAGCGTAGCAATGTGCCGAGGTTCGACGGTGTTCCGTCGCGGTTGAGCCCGTGATAGGCATTCACGTTCTGCCCGATCAGCGTCACTTCGCGTACGCCTCCGTCTGCCAGCCGTTCGACTTCAGCGACGATCTTTTCAACCGGGCGCGACACTTCCGCGCCGCGCGTGTAGGGCACGACGCAGAACGTGCAGAACTTGTCGCAGCCTTCCTGAACGGTGACGAACGCTGAGATGCCGCGCTTGGCAATCGCATCGCGCTTCGGCGCCGCCAGGGCATCGAACTTGTCCTCGAGCGGAAAATCGGTGTCGATAACTTTCTCGCCGCGTAGCGCGCGTGCGACCATCACCGGCAGCCGATGGTAGTTCTGCGAGCCGACCACTAGGTCAACGGCGCCCGCGCGTCGGATGATTTCGCGGCCTTCCGCTTGGGCGACACAGCCGGCGATCGCAATCAGCATGCGACGGCCGTCGCGCGCTGCCGCTTCCTTCATTTCCCGGACGCGGCCGATCTCGGAATAGACCTTTTCAACCGCCTTTTCGCGGATGTGGCAGGTGTTGAGGATGATAAGGTCGGCGTCTTCGGGCAATGCCGTTTCTTTGTAACCTTCAGACGCCAAGGTGTCCGCCATACGATGGGAATCGTAGACGTTCATCTGGCAGCCGAATGATTTGACGTGGACCTTGCGAGCTTTGCTCATGCCATTTCGATGCGAAGCGTATCCAATCTACCCGCCGTTCTGGGATTTGTCCCGAGAGACCATATATTTGATTTTACAACGATTTTAAGACTTGGATGGCCTGCCCAGAAAATAAATCCTTAGCCTGAATGTGCGTTTTGCACGGCCAACGGCCGGCCGCGCAAGGCCGAGGCGAGCATGCTGCGCACTGAGCTTTCGAGGCGCCTGGTCATGGCTTTGCGGTCGATCTCAGCATCTGCAGCAACTGCTTCGCCATAGCTGACGACGGCATCGACCGCACCCTGTTCGATGAATGCCTTGATGTGCGGGAGGAAATCGAGGTCGCCATACCACGCCACCAGCGGGCGGTGCTGGCGGCCCATGGGGATGCCGTGCAGCCCCGTGTAGCCGATCGACATTGGCTGAATAAGGATGTTGCCGGCATGCGCGGACGCCTCTTCCACGGCGCCAAGGAGCGCGGAGCGGAATGGCAGAACGCGGTTGCCGTCGCTTGAGGTGCCTTCGGCAAACAGGACCACCGAGAGGCCGTCCTTCAGCCGCTTGACGATGTCGGCGACCGCCCCAGCGGCCTGATGGCGGCGCGTACGATCAACGAACACGGTTCGCTGCATTTTCGCGGTGATGCCGACCAGCGGCCAGCTTGCCACTTCACGCTTGGCAACAAAGGCGACGGGCGCAAGCGAGCCGATGACGACAATATCGGCCCACGAGACGTGATTGGAGACGTAGAGGACGGCATGATCGTGCATTGGCGCGCCGTTCACCCGTACACGTATGCGAAGCAGCGCGCACAGCACGCGATAGTAATTCGAAGCGACGAAGCTCCAACCGGGCAATCCGAGCTTGGTTAGCGCCCATTGAAGTGCAATCAGCAGCGGCGTTATCGTGAAGAAGAATGCCGCGATGAAAAGCGCGCGCATCATCGGCATTCAGTTCGGGCGAAGCATGCCTAGCGCTTCTTGTCGTCGTTCAACGGCACGGCATAGAGCTCGAGCCGATGGTCGACGAGCTTATAGCCGAGCTTGCGCGCGACTTCGGCCTGCAGACGTTCAATTTCCTCGGATTGAAATTCGATTACTTCACCGGTGCGGAGGTTGATTAGATGGTCGTGGTGGGCATCAGGGCTGGTTTCATAGCGCGCCCGCCCATCACGGAAATCGTGCCGCTCGATAATGCCGGCATCTTCAAAAAGCCGCATCGTGCGATAGACGGTCGAAATCGAAATATGCTCGTCGACTTTGGCACAGCGCCGATAAAGTTCCTCAACGTCGGGATGATCGTCCGACTCCGCCAGCACGCGCGCGATCACCCGGCGCTGCTCGGTCATGCGCATGCCCTTGGCGGCGCATAGCGCTTCGATATTTTTCTTCTCGATGTTGTGCTTGCTCGCGGCGGTCACGTCGGTGTCTCTCTCGAGCCAGGTCCTCACTCGATCCCCGGTATCATATTGGCCGTGTCAGGCATGTGTCCACCGCACGCTCAGACCAAGTCGCGCCGTAATATCAGCGCGGTGGCAGCCCCTGCATCGGCACCGGGATAATAGCCTGGGCGACGTGAGATTTCGTGGAAGCCGGCGTGCTGATACAGCCGCAGTGCCGGCACGTTGCGCTCGTCGACTTCAAGGAAAATGGTGCGCGCACCAAGGCCGGCGAGGCGACGGAGGTGGAGGTTCAGCAGCGCCCGCGCGAGCCCGCGGCCGCGCTGCCGCTCGGCGACGGCGACGGAAAGGATTTCCGCCTCGTCCTCCACAAGCCGTGACAGGATAAATCCGTTTAGCTTTGCGCCTTCGGTTGCCCTGTGTGCGATCACATGGCGGTCAAGAAGCAAACCTTCGACCTCCTGCTCGCTCCAGCCGCGGCGAAACGAGCTGGCGTGAAGGGCCGCGATCGCGGATGCGTCGCGCGTGCTTGCCTCGGTTATTCTTGGTTCGGCGCGGCCAAACAGGTTGCGGATGAAGTCGATCATCGACGGGCCAATTGAACCGCATCCTGCGGGTGGGCGTCGGGCGGACGAAGATACAAAGGTTTGGGAGGTGTGCCGGTGTCTGCCGCTGCAGCGCCGAGCCGCGCAACCCAATTGATGTCGGGTGCGCCGCGCTGCTCGACTTTGGTTGGCGGGCGCTCGCCTGCAGGCCACAGCGTTGCTAGTTTTGCGGCGGCGGTGCCGGTGATACGCGGTGCGCCGGTCGACGAAACACGCAAGGCCTCGCGCAGCGGCGCAACGCGCGGCGCAACAAGCGTGCGGCCGCCCGGACCGAAGACCTGCAGGTAGACATGATCGTGCCGCGCGTCGATCGCGACCACGACCGGGAGCGTATCGTCGGCCGCGATGAATGGCGCGGCAAAGGCGGCAAGTGTCGTCAGTCCGATCGCCGGCTTGCCCGAAGCAAGTGCGATCCCGCGCGCGGCTGCAATACCGACCCGCAGACCGGTGAAACTCCCCGGCCCGGTAGTGACTGCGACACGGTCAAGTGCGGAGAAATCAAGCTTCACGCGGTTGAGAACCCGCGCGACCAGGGGCATCAACGCTTCGGCATGCCCGCGCTGCATCGGCAACGATTCATGAGCGCGCAAATCCGCGCGCTCGGTGTCCAGCACGGCGACCGAGCAGGCCTCGAGCGCGGTATCGATGGCAAGAACGCGCATGAGCTGAGTTTACCACCGTCGTGGCCGAGCTTGTCAGCGCGCCAGCCACGTCTTCACAACAACGCCAAAACGTTGATGCCCGGCGCCAAAGGCGTGCGAAAGCACGCCATCCTTCGGACGGCTGTGGACCGGGCATTGTCGAAATGGCTCAGATATTGGGCCTACATCGGCCTTACTTCGACAACATCGGGAACGAAGTGCCTGAGCAGGTTTTGAATGCCGTGCTTGAGGGTCGCCGTCGACGACGGGCAACCCGAGCATGCACCCTTCATGTTGAGGTAGACGATGCCTTCCTTGTAGCCGCGGAAGGTGATGTCGCCGCCGTCACCCGCCACTGCCGGGCGCACACGCGTCTCGATCAGATCCTTGATTGTAGCGACGGTCTCGGCGTCCTTGGCGTCAAAGAACTCATCTGCTGCGGCACCGGTTGGGATTGCGTCGCCGGCAAGCAGCGGGGCACCGGACATATAGTGCTCCATGATGGCGCCCAGGATTGCAGGCTTGAGCTGTTGCCATTCACCGCCAGTCTTGGTCACCGCGATGAAATCGGATCCAAAGAACACGGCGCCGACATTGGCAATATCGAACAGCTTGGCGGCGAGCGGCGATTGTGCCGCGGCTTCCTTTGTCGGCATATCGAGGGTGCCGGTCTCAAGTACGGATCGGCCGGGCAGAAACTTCAGCGTCGCCGGATTGGGCGTGGCCTCGGTCTGGATGAACATCGAAATCGCTCCTTGCCTCGTGGGTTCAAGGCCCCCGGGTCGTCAAATCATCGTAGCGCATAAATGGCGCTTGCGGCCCTTCCGGTCAACCGGCCTGGAATGGCCGCAAATCAGGAACTAGCGTCGATATCTTCGTCGCTCAGATGGCCCGGTACCAGCGCCACCGGGATTGGAAACGTTCCAGCGGTCTTGGCCAGGTTCGATACCAAGGGACCGGGGCCTTCCTTGCCGGTGCCGGCGGCCAGAACCAAAATACCAATGTCGGCGTCTTCGTCGATCAGCTTGATGATCTCTTCGGACGTGTTGCCTTCGCGAATGACGCGGTCCGGCGTGATCTTGGCGATCTTCTTTGCGCGTGCGGCAAATTTATCGAGCGCAGCGTTTGCAGCCTCCTGCGCCTCGGCTTTCATAAGGTCGGCGACGCCGAGCCATTGCTGGTTGCGATCGCCAGGTTCGATCACGCGCAGCATCACGATCTGTGACTTCGTACGGCCGGCGCGCTTCGCCGCCCAGTAGACGGCGCGATCGCATTCCTCGGTGTCGTCAATGACCACCAGATATTTCCGCTTGTGGCCGGCCTCGTAGCTGCGGCGCTTGCTGCTCATGGTCGCGACGCTCCCGTCCGATCATATGCGCTGTGACGAATGCACAAGCGGGCAATGGTGGCATGCCGCCCGGCGCGACGACAAGGCGGATATCCCGCGCCGCAAACTAGCGGCGCACGAAGCCGACGATATCCTTGACGGCCTTCATGGTTTCGGCGGCGATCGCCTGCGCGCGCTGCGAGCCGTCGGCCAGGATTGAGTTGATATAGACGGGATCCTGCACGAGTTTCTTCATTTCGGCGCCGATCGGGCCGAGTTTTGCGACGGCAAGATCGACAAGCGCGGTCTTGAAGGTTGAAAACTGGCCACCGCCGAACTGGCCGAGCACTTCGGCTTTGCTTACGCCTTGCAGCGCCGCGTAGATGCCCACCAGGTTGTCGGCCTCAGGACGGGGCGCAAGGCCTTTCTCCTCGCTCGGCAAAGGTTCCGGATCAGTCTTGGCCTTGCGGATCTTCTGCGCGATGGCATCCGCGTCATCGGTCAAATTAATGCGGGAGTAATCAGATGCCTCCGACTTTGACATTTTCTTCGACCCGTCGCGCAGTGACATCACGCGCGTTGCCGGACCCTGGATAATCGGCTCCGGTTGCGGGAAGAACGTTTCGCCGAAGCCGTGCGCCTGGATCGACGCGGAGAAGTCGTTGTTAAATTTTTGCGCGATATCGCGCGACAACTCGAGGTGTTGTTTCTGATCCTCGCCGACGGGAACATGCGTTGCACGGTAAACGAGGATGTCGGCCGCCATCAGGTTCGGATAGACATAGAGACCGACCGACGCGTTCTCGCGATCCTTGCCGGCCTTTTCCTTGAACTGTGTCATCCGGTTGAGCCAGCCGACGCGCGCGATGCAATTGAAGATCCAGGCAAGCTCAGCGTGCTCAGCGACTTGGCTCTGGTTGAAGATGATGTGCTTTTTTGGGTCGATGCCGCAGGCAAGGAACGCAGCCGTTACCTCGCGGGTGGCGCGCGGCAATTCGTTCGGATCCTGCCACACGGTGATGGCGTGAAGATCGACGACACAATAGATGCAGTCATAGCGATCCTGCAGCGCCACGAACTTGGTGATGGCGCCGAGATAATTGCCCAGATGCAGGTTACCGGTCGGCTGCACGCCGGAAAAAACGCGTTCCTTGAACGCCATTGCCCGTCCTCATTGCCTTGCGCGGGAGCCATGCCACGCCGGAGGCGCGCCGCGCAAGGCCCTTACGATCTTCGCTGCAGGGCGGCCAAGTCTTTGAGCGTTACGACGCCGAGCAATCGCAGCGCAGCGAAGTAGACAGCGACGCCAAGTGTGACCAGCGCGGCAAGGATCGCCAATCGTGCGGCCGATGTCGCGCCACTCGCGCCAATCATATGGTTGGCGTAGCCGACCACGGCGGCCATCGTGATCGTGGCGAGGCAGACGCGAGGCAGGCGACGCCGGGCGTCGGCATCGACCCGCAGCCAGCGGCGCCGAAACAGCAGGGTTCCGAGCAGCCCGGCCCCAACCCAGCCGGACAGGGCAATCGCCGCAGCGACACCGACGTAACCAAACCGTGGAAACAGCAGCAAGCCGCCGACGACGGCCACGGCGAAACCAGCAAGGGCGGCAAGCATGGGGGCATGCGTGTCCTCGTGCGCGAATGAAACCGCGCCGAAAATCTTCTCGAGTACGTGTCCGGGAAGCCCAGCACAAATTGCCACCAGCGCGGCGGCAACGGCAGCCGTATCCTGAGCACCGAATGCGGCGCGCTCGAACAGGCCGCGCACAATCGGCACAGCCAGCACCGCAAAGCCGGTGGCGGCCGGCAAAGCGAGCCCAACGGCGATTTCATAGGCGCGCGACTGCGCCGAGGCGAATTGGCCCTCGTTGCGGGCGTGCACGCTGCCCGCAATGCGCGGGACAATCACAGCCGCGACGGCAATCGAAGCGATACCGAGCGGCAGTTCGTAAAGGCGGTTGGCGTAGTAGAGCCATGACACGGCGGCGGGCGATGCAGAGACAATCGCGGTGGCGGCGATCAGCTTCAATTGAGGGATGCTGGTTGCGATCAGGCCCGGCAGGGCTCGTCCGAAAAATACTCCTGCCTGATCGCGCGCCGGCGAGCGGGCTCTTCGCCACCGATTCCCCGTCATTAACCAGACCGTGACCGCGACGAGAAACTGGACCATGCCCGCTGCGGTGACGGCAAGCGCGATCCAAAAGGTAATTTGATAGCGCTCGATCGGTCCGTCAGGCAGAAGCAGCAGCGCCAGCAGCATGGTCAGATTAAACAAAACAGTCGTGACCGCCACGATGCCAACGCGGCCTTCGGCGCTCAGAGCCGCAGCGATCACCGCGACGAGTCCCGCAAGCAGGATATACGGCGCAGTCAAGAACAGCAGAAACGCCGCAAAAGATTGTTGCGCATCATCGAAGCCCGGTGCGATGCCGGCGATGACATGGCGTCCGAGAAACACGGCGAGCAGGGCAATGCTGCCCGCCACACAGAACATCATGAGCAGGACGCGCCACGTGAAGCGGTTGGCATTGGCTGCGCCATTCGTGCTGCCACACAGCCTGGTCCAGATCGGCACGAAGGCGCTATTGAGCGCGCCTTCCGACAGCAGGCGGCGAAAAAAATTGACCACCTGGAGAACGGCAAACAAGGTCTCTGAATAAGGCCCGGCACCCAACAGGGCCGCAATCCAGGCGTCGCGCACATAAGCCAGCAGCCGCGACACCAGCGTGCCGCTGCCGACGGTGGTGATATCGCGTGCGAGCGACATTCTGGTGAATCCCTCGCGGCTACTCTAGGCCCGTGGGCACAGGCCCGTCATCCACGCAGCGCGCATAAGCTTGCCGCCGTTCGATGCCCCGATATAGTGCGCGCACAATTCACGGGGACCACGCATGACCACTCTCCGCTACGACGTGCTTGGCATCGGCAACGCCATCGTCGATGTGATCGCCCGCGCC
>Ga0310810_10009503_pt1 | contig 11260 bp, 13 predicted proteins | sample NCmetagenome_FD_207641 | JGI IMG/M metagenome (GOLD analysis project Ga0310810, IMG submission 207641) | Soil microbial communities from experimental microcosm in Duke University, North Carolina, United States - NC | ecosystem: Engineered > Artificial ecosystem > Soil microcosm > Unclassified ... | reverse complement strand
AAGTTGAGCATCGCCGCGCGCTACTGCGGCAGGCGGCAAAAGGCAATGCCCAGGCTCGAAAGGAGTTGGAGCAGGAGTACCATGCACGGGTGTATTCTCCTGCGCAATTGGCAAAATATACCCCTCAGGTCGAGCAGCCGGTTATTTCAGCGGCTGTTCAGAGAACGTTGGACAATTTGATGGGTATTGAATTTGATGCGGCATAGCCACGGTGGATCGTCTTAGCGGCCTTCGTAGCGAGGGCCGCTGGTGCGTGTTATAGGGCATTCCTCCCCACCTAAAGCTGCATAGATTTTTCTCGTCCCTCATTGTAGGCTGAAGTTAGGTCTTTTCAAGACGGAGGGGCTTGAAAATGCTATGGTATAGACAGCACCTCGTTCGATGTCCTGAGGGAGTTGCAAACGGCGGTAAAGACTCCGGCCGGAGACAGGTGTGGACAAGACACTGTCCCTGCTGTAGGCGCTGGCTGACCAAACGTGACCCGATGTCCCCGTGGCTGTGCGGTTGCGGGTGGCGCACTGAATAGCTGACATAACAAGGAGGGAACGAGATGAACCATGTCATCCTCCATGATGTGCGGGCTGCATTCTTCTTGATGATGGGTCTGCTCATGCTCGCCATGATCTGTGCTGTGGCAGCATTAGGGACGGTCATGCGTCCTGTCCGTTGGGCTGACCGGCGATCGGCTCAATTCTGACTGGTCCGGGCTAGACACCGCTTGCGTCCACCGCGCCTCCCTCCCTGCGTGCGTTACGTCCATCCCGTTAAAATCACCAGATTTCAATGAGTTGTCACCCGTCTGCTCCTACGCCTGGTCGTTTTTAGGCCGGTGCTATAGTTGTCTTAGTACAGCTTCATCCAACTACGATGGGGGACACCATGAAAGCGAGTTTCCATAAAACCGTACTGATAGCGGTGTTGGCCATGACCACATTCGGTACCTCGGGTTGCGGCATGAAATGGTTGCAGTCGGATGGCGATCAGACGGAAGCGGGGACCGGCGGAGGGCCGTCGTTGCGCGATGGATCGGGGTGGAATGGGCAAGGCGTCAATCCCAATTTCCCGGGCATGTCCAAAAGCGGCTCTCGAAACGATTTAAGCGGATTTTCCCAGACCCCAGCAGATGAATATCTCGCTCGCGGCGGGGGCATAGCCTCCGTGTCTCCCATGGTTGGCGGTACGCGTCACCACGCGGAATTAACGAAGGAAGAACAAGCGGCCATCGAAGCAGGCCTGAAAGACGTGTTCTTTGGGTATGATCAGTGGACATTGTCGGATACTGCAAGAGAAGCGCTGAATCACAATGCCAAATGGCTGAATGAGCATCCCGGAGCCGTGCTGAAAGTTGAAGGTCATTGCGATGAGCGGGGAACAGCCGACTATAACATGGTGCTGGGTGACAAGCGCTCAAAGAGCGCGCGTACGTATCTCACCGAGATGGGCATCCATCCAAAACAAGTCGGCATTGTTTCGTATGGGAAAGAACGTCCGTTCTGCACAGAGCACGATGAGTCCTGTTATCAACTCAATCGTCGCGGTCATGTATTATTGAAGCGGAAATAGTTCCAAGAAAGATCCACGCGCCGCGACGAAGTCTCATTACGTCGGGGTCTTCTTTTTCCGGCACACCCGGTGGAGGTTTTGCACCCATGGCGGTCAAAGTGCAAGCGGTGAAAAATCAGCGTGCAACAGATAAGAGAATGCATCCTCGCTTTACGGCCCAATTCCGCAGCACCTTTTCTGGAGGGCAACGCGAGGGCCAGGGTAAAACGCTCGACTTGTCGGACGGAGGATGCCGCGTTGAATCGGATCATCCGGTGGTCGCCAATGCATCGTTCGAATGCCGAATTTACGCGCCCGGCTTGAGCTGGCCCTTGAGAATCGATGAGGCGCAGGTTCGATGGGTCAAGGGGAACACGTTCGGACTGCAATTTATCGCGATGCATCCTGATGAACGAGTGAAGTTAAAACAGCTCATCACCAATCTCAAGGCCGACAGGCCGCGTTAATCGTCCTCGGTTCTGTCATGTCAACGAGTCTCGCTACCTTTTCCCCCCTGTGATATAAATCCCGTCACTGTCGGTTGGTTTTTGTATTCAACGCCATCGATTCCGAAAGGCATGGCGGTCGAGCATGAAGGAAGAAGTCGCGACACTTGCCGGGGGATGCTTCTGGTGCTTAGAAGCGGTTTACGATCAGATGAAGGGTGTGCGTTCCGTGGAATCGGGATACACAGGCGGGCACACAGACCGGCCAACCTACGAAGCCGTTTGCGGAGGACGGACCGGGCATGCGGAGGCGGTGAAGATTACCTTCGACCCCTCCCTTGTCACGTACCGGGATATATTGGACGTCTTTTTTGTCATCCACGATCCGACGACGGTGAACCGCCAGGGGAACGACGTTGGCACTCAGTATCGGTCTGCAATTTTCTATCACAGTCCCGAGCAGCGGCAAATTGCCGAGGAAGTGATGGCCTCACTCGCACGAGAGCAGGTGTATCGCGATCCGGTCGTGACAGAGCTTGTCGCTGCCGGGGATTGGCATGAAGCAGAGCCCTATCACCAGGAATATTTCGTGCGGAATCCGTTCCAAGGTTATTGCACCGCGGTGGTCGGCCCCAAGGTCGCCAAATTTCGCAAGGAGTTTACCAGCAAGTTGAAAGGCTAGCCGCCTTGCTGATCCAGCCAACCATCCTCATCTCCTGGGACGTCACTTCCAGCGCGCAGAGCACGAAAATCGAACAGACGACCATCCAGCAGCAATGAAGGGGCCACGTTTGATGCGGCCGCGAATATGCTGTCGGTGCATCCCGGCGCCCGGCGTTCCCATTCTCGAAGAAACGCTTTCACCTCTTTTCGCTTGAGGTCTTCTTGTGAGCCGCACAAATCGCAAGGGATGATCGGAAACCCCCGCCGCTCCGCGTACAGGGCGAGGTCGGCTTCATGCACCGCGGCAAGCGGACGGATGACGAGGTGACGGCCATCTTTCGAGCGTAGTTTCGGCGGCATGGTCTTGAGCTTCCCGTTGAAGAACAAATTGAGGAACAAGGTTTCGAGAATGTCGTCACGATGATGGCCGAGGGCGATCTTCGTGGCCCCGAGATCGGTGGCGATCCGGTAGAGATGTCCCCGACGCAGTCGTGAGCACAGTGAGCAGGTCGTCTGGCCTTCAGGAATCAATCGTTTGACGATCGAATAGGTGTCGCGGGCCTCGATGTGAAATGGAACGCCGACCGACGTGAGATACTCGGGAAGGACGTGGGCAGGAAACCCCGGCTGCTTTTGGTCTAAATTGACTGCGACGAGATCAAAACGGATCGGAGCCCGGCGCTGCAAGACAAGCAGGAGATCCAACAGCCCATAACTGTCTTTCCCCCCCGACAGGCACACCATAACCTTGTCGCCTGCTTCGATCAATCCATACTCGCTGATCACTTCTCCGACTTGTCGCAACAGCCGCGTTTGCAACTGCTCGGTGGCGGCGTCCATTTTGTGAACGATCGGACGGTGATGGGTGGTCGGCGGCATGGGCGTGTATTCTACGCATTCAATCAATCCACTGTCGAATCCGGGCAATGCGCTGACGACATCTTCTAGGTTCAATAGCGCAGAGAAGAGAGAATTTTTGCCCGCTTGGCTGACAACCTGCTATATTTCCAGTAGATGTATAATGGTACAGGGAAGCAATGCCGCCGATGCACTCTTACAAAGGGAAAGCCCTCGAGCCGAATCAGCAGGAGCCAGCGTGGGCCTCGTGGCCCGATGAGAAGCTCCTCGATCTTCCCATGTGCCGTCTGGGTGTCACAGTCGATAGCCCATTTCTATCGAGACAGATTGGTCAGTTGCAGGAAGAGCTTGAAGCCAAGCATCTGAGTTTCCGCCCTCATTTTTGGATTTCGAATGAATGGTTCACGCCCGATGGCGTCCCCGGCGTTGCCATTCCGTTTTATCTCGCCCACCCGCGGTTGGAGAAGCTTGAGCTAGCTCAGATGCTCGAGGTCGAAGGTGGCACTGCAGAATGGTGCATGCGCATACTTCGACATGAGGCGGGGCATGCCATCGAAAATGCATACCGTATTCGCAGACTTCGCAGCCGCCAGCGCATCTTTGGGCGCTCATCAGAGCCTTATCCCAAGTATTACAGCCCCCGTCCGTACAGCCGGAGTTTCGTGCGCCATCTCGATGTCTGGTATGCGCAAAGTCATCCCGATGAAGACTTCGCCGAAACGTTTGCCGTCTGGTTGACGCCGGACTCCTTGTGGGCCGACCGGTACAAGGGATGGCCTGTCATGCGAAAACTCCAATACATGGACGGTCTCATGCAGGGATTAGCCGGTGTCGCACCGGCAGTGACGACGACCGAACAAATCGATCCATTGCCGACCCTCAAACGTACGCTGCGCGAGCATTATGCGCGTAAGCGGGGCCATTATGGGGTTGCCCGATCGTCGTCTTACGACCCGGACTTAAAGCGGCTATTCTCCGATGCATCGGCCCACGCCAATAAGACGAGCGCCGCGACGTTCTTGAACCGGTTTCGACGCGAGGTCCGGCGGAAGGTTGCGAGCTGGACGGGTGAGTACCAGTACACGATCGATCAGGTGCTTGAAGACATGATCAACCGATGCCGTGAGCTTCGCCTGTATCTCCTAATCGATGAGGAACAGGCAAAACTTGATTTTACGATTTTGCTGACGGTCCATACGATGAACTACTTGCGAAGCGGCCGTCACAAGGTGGCGGTATGAAACGCCTGCGCGTACTCGTCCTCATGCACGAAGACTTAGTGCCTCCGGAGTCGCTCAACGGGCAGGATCCATCGCAGGCTGAATGGAAAACGGAATATGACGTCGTGAGCACCTTACGAAAGTTGGGACACGAGGTGAGGCCCTTGGGAGTAAAAAGCGATCTTGGGGTCATCCGGGGCGCCGTGGAGGAGTGGCGACCGCATATCGCTTTCAATCTGCTCGAAGAATTCGACGGGCTGGCCGTCTATGACCAGAACGTCGTGTCGTATTTGGAATTATTGCGTGTCCCCTATACGGGCTGCAACCCTCGAGGGTTGATGCTGGCACGGGACAAGGTGTTGGCAAAAAAGCTGTTCTCGTTTCACCGTATTCCGTTTCCGGACTTTATCGAGGCGCCTCTAGGACGGATGGTCAAACGCCCGGCATGGCTGTCGTTCCCCCTCATCGTCAAATCCGTGACCGAGGAGGCGTCGTTGGGCATCTCTCAGGCGTCTATCGTGGAGGACGACGGAAAACTGAAGGAGCGTGTGGCATTCATTCACGAAAGCGTGGGCACCGCAGCGCTGATTGAACAGTACATCGAAGGCCGGGAGTTGTATGTAGGGGTGATCGGCAATGGCTACCTGCAAGCACTGCCCATATGGGAATTAAAGATGGACAAATTGCCGGAGGATGCCCGACGAATTGCGACGGAACGGGTGAAATGGAGTCGAAAATATCAGGACAAATACGGCATTACGTCCGAAAAGGCGAAAAATCTTCCAACAGGGAAGGCCGAGCAGATTCAGCACCTCGCCAAGCGGGTCTACCGCACGTTAGGTTTGAGCGGCTATGCCCGTATCGATCTCCGTATGGACAAGCAAGGCGATCTCTACGTCCTTGAGGCCAATCCCAACCCTCAAATCGCTCGTGATGAGGACTTTGCCGATTCGGCGCAGAGCGCTGATTATCGCTATGAAAACCTGATCCGGGAACTGCTAAACGCAGGTCTCCGGTGGCGGCCGGCAAAAGCGGCCTAAGCCGGCCGCCGACCGATCCTTACATCTTCAAATGCTTCTTGAGAATTTCCGACTGCTGAATGTCTGCATTGTCCTTTCCCAGCGCAGCGGCGCGTTGAAAATGTTCGGTTGCGCTTTTATGGTCTCCGGCTTTATCCAGCGCTAACGCAAGATCATAGTGTGCCTCAGCGGACTGAGGATCGGCCTTTTCTGCCTCTGAGAAATGCTTCTTTGCCACATCCCAATGTCCCTTGCCGTAATGTTCTATGCCGGCCGCAATGTGAGTTTCGGCCTTGGAGCCCGCAGGTGCCTTCAACGGGGTGGCGTCCTTGCCCATATCCGCGAAAGCGGGTGTGGCGACATACCAGATCACCGCGAGCATGAACGAGAAAACTCCAAGTTTCATAACCAACCTCCATGTGTGAAAGGTGGACTGTCTTTTCCTCTACGGAGCCGCGAGGCGGCCGGATGTACAGAATGAGGTTGCCGCCGACTCAAGGCAACTAGGAAGCCCACGAGAACTCGAAGAATGGAGGGAGGTGTCCGTGCACGCTATAGGACTAGAGATAACGGTGCTCGGTGACCCGGCCAGTTGAGTTCATCTCGTAGAGCAAGGGTGCCCCGGTGGGAATATTGAGCTCCAACACCTGCTCCCTCGAGAGTTGTTCCAGTTCCATGACCAGCGCACGAAGACTGTTCCCATGGGCCGCGATCAAGATGGTTTCGTCCTGCCGCAGATGAGGCTTGATGGCCTTCTCATAGTAGGGCAACACACGCTCGGCTGTGTCTTTCAGGCTTTCACCCCCGGGAGGGCGGACGTCATAACTCCGGCGCCAGATTTTGACCTGCTCCTCGCCGTATTTTTTCGCCGTTTCGGCCTTGTTGAGCCCCTGCAGTTCCCCATACATGCGTTCGTTCAACGCCTTGTCCTTTTCCGTCGGAATCGCCGTCTGACCGATCACCTCGAGTACCAGTCGAAGCGTTTCATTCGCGCGCTGCAAGACGGAGGTGAAGGCGCGGTCGAAGCGGTAGGGACGGAGTTTTTCACCCGCATTTTTGGCCTCCTGGATGCCTCGCGCGGAGAGCGGCACATCCACCCATCCGGTAAACCGGTTTTCCAGATTCCACTGCGACTCGCCGTGACGAAGCAACACGAGACGTCCCATGGCAATCCCTCCCTCCAGGTAAGCACCATCGCCGCCGGCTCAGAATACTGAATCGCATCTCCAAGTCAAGCGTTGCTTTCGGCGTACGCCGGCAGTACCATGCCGCACAATTTCGGCGAGATGCATGGCTCTATGAGTGCGACTCCGTCGTCCGACAGTCGGTGGCATGCCCTTGAGAATTGGTGGATCAGCATGGGCGAACGGTTGCACGTGGCTGATCGGGCGGACGCCTTTTTTAAGTCCGCAACCGCGAGCGGTCTGCTGGATCGTATCGGACAAGTTGGAGGGCAGCTTGACTACATGCTGTTCGTGGTCATGCGCTATTGGGTCCCGACCGTGCTACCTCCCGCTGGCCGTGAGCGGCTTACAAAAGGCGATGCCGACTACTGGCTTGAATCGGAGCAAATTTTGAAGGCCGCCGCAACCCGACTGCGCGAACTGAAGCCCCTCATTGAGTTGCTTACAATGCCTAATCCCCTCTCCGAACGTTTGTCCGGCCACCATCTCAACGCTCCACCAGTGACCGAGTTGGAGCTGTCGGGCATCGTGGAGGGCATTGCCGAAGCCGCGGGCAGTTATGGGGGACCCGATTATACGTCGATCGTCAAGGCCTTCGATCCCGTTCCCCTGCGACAGACGCAACCGTTCAAACACAACAAAAAGCATAGCGCAGAACTGTGGGTCGTCTTCTTACTGCGTGAGCATCTTCGAAGTTGCGGACTCGGCAAAGACCGGTACTGGCCGTTGATTGCGCCGCTCTGCGCGGCAGCCGGCATACTCTCGCCCAATGGACAGGCCTATAGCGCCGATGAATTGAAGAGCTGGTGGCAGAAAAACTGGCCCCGGACCTACACCCAACTGGAGCAGAAACAGCAAGCGGCGGACTCCGGCGGGGCGGCATACGAGCAGGACTGGGGCTGGTTTCAGGCCTGGATCACTTGGCAGAGACAGCATTGAAGGCAGCGGCACTGCGGGCTGGCGTCGCCGGCGTTTTTGGAGCCTTATCTACATCGAGAGCGCCATCTTGAAGCATTTTGAACATCGTCACCGCGAACAGCAAATAGAACACGACTCCAACCCAAATGACGTAAGGCTGGACGCCGCCTTCTTCCTTCATCGTGGTCTGTTGTTGAGCCGGATCGTTCCAGGCTTGTTGTTTGATGGCCGCGATATGCTCACGACAATGCCAATAATACACGTAGTTGGCGGTTGCTCCAGCCACTACGCTCCAAACGATCCCACCGCTCAGGTCGCCTGTGGCGTATGTTGAGACCATAGGGCCGATTGCATAGACCGCCGCATAAAGATACATTTTTCGGTACAAGAACCAGAGGAACGAAACATACAGAAACGCGGGCCAATTCCAAGTCAGCGCAAAGCGAGGAGACTGCGGCGATCCGAATTTCTTGAATTGTTCGAGGTAACGGTCCGCATTCGGACCGATGAAGTCGCGCCACAGCTCGCTTTCGGCGTGAGAAGAGAATGGCATTGATGCTGCGCCTGGCGCGTCAGAAGAGACCAGGTCCTTCCCGCATTGGTAACAAAAATTTGCGTCGTCTTGGTTTTGCTGCTGGCACTGTCCACAAGATTTCATCGTTCAGAGACTACCACAAGCTCGGGTCACGAGGTGCCCGGACGCAGCATATCGTCCAAAGACTCATCCATTTGCTTTCACCTACAATCCTGTGCTAGGTTCCCTTACTTTACAACGGGATACGTCTGCCATGCCGACCGATGAGCTGAAGCGAAACGCCGACCAGTATCTGATGGGAACCTACGCACGTCAACCGATCTCGATTGTCAGAGGGCGCGGGACTAAGGTCTACGACCTCGAAGGTCGTGAATACGTTGATTTTGTCGGGGGCATTGCCGTCAATATTCTCGGCCATGCCCATCCGGACTTGGTGCTGGCAATTCAAAAACAGGCCGCACAGCTGATTCACACCTCGAATTTGTACTATACGCAGCCACAAGCGAAATTGGCTCAAATGCTGGTGGACCATTCGTTTGCCGACCAGGTGTTCTTTTGCAACAGCGGGGCGGAAGCCAATGAAGCGGCCATCAAGCTTGCCAGGCGCTATTCGCACGAGAAGTACGGCGCCGGCCGGTTCGAGATCATCACGATGAAGCAGTCGTTCCATGGTCGTACCATGGCGACCTTGACCGCGACCGGTCAGGCGAAGGTCCAGAAGGGGTATGAACCACTTGTTCCCGGATTCACGCATGTGACGTTCAATCACCTCATTGAGTTGGAACAGGCGGTCACCGAAAAGACGGCCGCGATCATGCTGGAACCGGTACAGGGTGAAGGCGGCGTACATGTCGCGTCCCCAGACTATCTCAAGGCCGTGCGCGATCTATGTACGCAACGGGATATTTTGCTGATCTTCGATGAAGTGCAGACTGGCATGGGTCGAACCGGTACACTTTTCGCCTATGAGCAATTACACGTACACCCGGACATCATGACCTTGGCCAAGGGACTCGGCGGTGGCGTTCCAATCGGTGCCTGTCTGGCGACGGCGCCTGTCGCAAAAGCTTTTGGACCGGGTTCGCATGCCTCGACATTCGGCGGAAATCCGCTGGCCTGCGCTGCCGCGTTGGCCGTGCTTCGCGTACTGCTCGAAGGGCGCGTGCTCGATCACGCCCGCCGGATGGGTGAATACTTGAGCAAGGGATTGTCGGAGTGTAAGGAGCGCCACCACAATGTGCGGGACGTGCGCGGCTTGGGCTTGCTCCAAGGGATGGAAGTCGAGATCGATGCGAAAACCGTCGTCGGCGACTGCTTGAAGCGAGGATTGCTGATCAACGCCGCGGGGGAACGCGTGCTCCGTTTTATTCCGCCGCTGATCATCACTCAAGCGGAAATTGACCGCCTGCTCGAAGTCCTGTCTCAGATTTTTGATCGGCACGCCGCTCACGCGGCTCATTGAGAAGTCCGGCGTTCCATGAAACCACCGTTACAGCGGATATCCCGCCTGGGCAAGGATTTGCTGGATGTGGCGGCCGTGCCAAAAGCAGAGGTCGAACGCCTTTTGACCGTGGCGCAGAGTCTGAAGACCAAGCAGCGTCGGGGTATCACCCATCCGTTGCTCAAGGGCAAAACGCTCGGTCTTCTGTTTCAAAAGCCTTCGACACGCACGAGGGTATCGTTCGAAGCGGGCATGCATCAGTTGGGCGGGCATGCCTTGGTCCTTCCGATGGCCGACATTCAGCTGTCGCGCGGAGAAAGCGTTGCTGACACGGCACGCGTCCTCTCCCGGTATCTCGACGGCATCGTGATCCGCACCTATGACCACGCGACCGTTGAGGAATGGGCCCGTGAAGCGACCATGCCGGTGATCAACGGTCTCACCGACCTGAGCCATCCGTGTCAGGCCTTGTCCGATCTGCTGACAATCAAGGAGAAAAAGGGGCGGCTTAAGGGAATTAAGATCGCGTATGTCGGGGACGGAAACAACGTGGCCAATTCGCTGATCGAAGCCGCCGCGAAGATGGGCATGACGATTGCGCTCGGATGTCCTTCCGGCTATCAACCGGATCAGCATGTGGTTGACCTCGCACGACTGGAAGCCGCCAAGACCGGCGCGGTAATCGAGCTCGGCCAGGATCCGTACGTAGCCGTAAAGGAAGCGGACATCGTTTATGCCGATGTATGGATCAGCATGGGTCGGGAGCGGGAACATGCGAGGCGGCTCCGGGTGCTCGCGCCATATCAGGTCAACAGCAGGCTTGTCGCCAAAGCCAAGCCGGATGCGATCGTGATGCATTGCCTGCCCGCCCATCGTGGCGAGGAAATCACGGCCGAGGTGTTGGACGGTCCGCAGTCCGTTATCATCGACCAGGCGGAAAACCGCCTGCATATGCAAAAGGCAATCTTGACGCAACTGTTGGGGAAAAGGAGCCAAGGGCGACGATGAATCGCGGGATCAAAAAGATCGTGCTGGCCTATTCTGGAGGCCTCGATACTTCGGTCATCCTGAGATGGCTGCAGGAAACCTATGAGGCGGAAGTCATTGCCTTTTGCGCCGATTTGGGCCAGGGAGAAGATCTGCAGGCCATCAAGGTCAAGGCGCAAAAGTTGGGTGTGAAGAAGGTGTATCTCGAGGATCTTCGAGAGTCGTTCGTGAAAGAATACGTGTTTCCGATGCTGCGCGGGAACGCGATGTATGAAGGATGTTACCTGCTGGGCACCTCCATCGCCCGACCGCTGATTGCGCGCCGTCAGGCGGAAATTGCCCTCAAAGAAGGAGCCGAAGCCGTCTCGCACGGCGCCACGGGAAAGGGCAATGATCAGGTCCGCTTCGAGCTGACCTATATGGCGCTTGCACCGGGCCTCAAAATCA
>Ga0310810_10009502_pt1 | contig 11260 bp, 14 predicted proteins | sample NCmetagenome_FD_207641 | JGI IMG/M metagenome (GOLD analysis project Ga0310810, IMG submission 207641) | Soil microbial communities from experimental microcosm in Duke University, North Carolina, United States - NC | ecosystem: Engineered > Artificial ecosystem > Soil microcosm > Unclassified ... | reverse complement strand
CCAGCGTCAGCTCCATGTCGCCGATAAGATCAGCGCGCAGCCGCTCGGCATTCGCGATGCGCGCCGCGATCTGCTCCGCGGTGGTCCGGTTCGAGCCGTAGAGCACGATCCCGCCTATCGCGCAGATCGCGCCAATCATGAGCCACAGCGCGCTCGCCTCGATCAGCCCGATCAGCATTGCGGCAAACACCACGCAGCCCCCGACGATCGCGCTCCGTGCGCCGAGCGCGATCTTGGTACAGCGCTCGGCGGATTCGGAGAGCGCCTCGATTTCGCTTTCGAGGCGCGCGATTTGCCCGTGCGGATCGCTCTCCATGCTCACGCGCGGATCCACGTCTCCGAAAAGGCGAGAAACGCTGTGTTGATCATGTTGCCGGCAATCTCGCGCGGGACCGGTTTGCCCGGCAGCATTCTGCCGTTGACCTCGATCGTCGCATCGGTACACGGTACGAACGTGCTTGGCATCCAGTGCTTGCCGGTCGCCGACTTGTCCGGCGGCAACGCGAAGCAGAACGCCGGGTAAAGATGTGTCCAGGTGAGGGCGATGTCGAAGCCGTCGGCCTCGATGTGCTCGCGGTACATCGACGTGGTGTTTCCGAGCGCCGTGACCTTGTTGAGGGGCAGGTATTTCAGGTTCTTCAGTCCGGGTGTGTCTTTCCAGGCGCCGAAGTAGGAGAGGAAATTCTCAACGAGGTGGCGCGCCAGCTTTTCGTTATCGTGGAAGCAGTAGTTGCCGCGTTCCGGCGGCGGATTTGCCTCATGGGGCGACATCATCAGCATCAGGGCGTGGCCGCGCCCGAACTGCGAGACCATGACGCGGAAGAAGCTCGCAACGGAGACGAACGGCCCGTCCGGGTCCATTTTCAGCGAAATGCCGGGATTCTCGCCCGACCATTCGACCGTCCCGGGGAAATTGATCACGTCAGCCATGGCGCCCTCCGAAATGCTGTCGCTGCAGTGTATCGAAAGAGATTGATGGCGAAAGCTAGCTCGGAGCGCCGAGCGACGACGTGACAAGCTCGGTGTCCATGTACTCGGTGACTTCCGCAAGTTTCCCGCCGGCGACGCGGAAGACGAAACAATAGCTGTTGTCATAGCGCCGGCCGGTCTTGGTCACGTTGTCGCCGCGCGATTCGACCACGACGTGATCGCCGTCAGCAAGGATGCGCTGGGGGATCATCCTGATCCGTCCTTCGATGCGTTCGCGCAGCGTTGGAAACAACTCGGTCAGCACCGCCTGCTTGCCGTCGTAGATGCGCGACCAGCGGCCATTGCCAGAGATGATCCAGCGGAAATCATCCGCCATCGCGTCGACCAGCGGCCGCGAGTCGCCCTGCGCGGTTGCCGCGAAGATGTCCTGCGGCAGTCGCTTGTTCTCGGCCGTGCCCATGAGACCCCCTGCATTTACCTCACGCATATAGAAACGCGTGCGAGTTCCCGCGAGCCGCCGTCCCGCCGCAATCGGACCATAGATCACGCGCTCCTGGGGACCGATTTTGCTCGCCCGTCTTGCCGTTACGCTTTCGCTTGGGATCGCGGTCTGCCTTGCCCTTGCGACGAGCTTCAGCGTGCCCGAAGGGCTCGGCGCCGCGCGCCTGATCGCGGCATCGGATGACCCGGTGCGGCTGTCCGAACTGGGTCTCAACGACCGTTTTGACGCGGCGGCTGCGACCCAGGAGATCGAGCAGGCGCTGGCGAAAGGCGATGTCGAGCTGGCCCGCAGCTTCGTCGATCTTGCGGCCGAACGAGGCCTCGCGGTCCCTCGGGCGCTCATCGAAAAGACTGAGCAAACGGAACGCGATACGGCCGCTCCCTCAAGCCATGCCGCAAGTTTTGCAAAGGGCTTCGTGACCGGCAAGCCCGAGGATGTCGCGAGCGCAGCCGGCATGCTGACCGGCGATCTGTTCGTGTTCGGCGACATCCGCGATGCGGTGCGCGAAGGCTGGCACGGACTGCGCGGCGAAGAGGTCGACAAGGTCGTGCTCGGACTTGCCGGGACCGGGATTGCCATTACGGCCGGCATGTATGCGACAGGCGGCCTTGCGGCGCCGGCGCGCGCGGGGGTTTCGGTCGCCAAGGCGGCCCGGCGCGGCGGCTATTTCGGCGTCGGGCTGATCCGGCTGCTCAAGGTCGAGACGCGCGAAGGTCTCGTCCAATTCGTCCGCAATCTCGGCCGGGTGCAGTCGCGGGCCGGCATGCGCGGGGCGTTTGACGCGCTCAAGATCGCCCAGCATCCGCAGGATGCCGCAAAGCTTGCGCGTCTCGCCGAGGCGAAGGGCACGAAGACGCGCGCGATTGTCAAGCTGCTCGGCCGCGGCGCGATCCTGCTCACCGGCGCGCTGTTCGATCTTGCGCTGTGGGTCTTCTGGGCGCTGCTCAATCTTCTGGCGTTTTGCGCCGCATGCAAGCGTGCGGTCGAGCGCATGACGCTGCGCCATTGCGAGCGACGGCGCATGCGGAAACGGCGCTTGGCAGAGGCTGCTGCTGCTGCTTAAAGGTCTGCGGGTTTCCTGCCCGGCGACACATCATGCCGACATTCAAGAACGGAGCGGTCGAGATCGCCTATCTCGACGAAGGCGAGGGCGATCCAATCGTCCTGGTGCACGGCTTTGCCTCCAACAAAGAGGTGAACTGGGTGATGCCGGGCTGGACCACCACGCTCAGGCGCGACGGGCGCCGCGTGATCGCGCTCGACAATCGCGGCCATGGCCAGTCGAGCAAGCTCTACGAGCCGGCCGAGTATCACACCGACCTCATGGCGGGTGACGTCGCGGGGCTGATCGAGCACCTCAAGCTCGGACGCGCCGACGTGATGGGCTACTCGCTCGGCTCGCGCATCAGCGCGGTGCTCGCCGCGCGATGCCCCGAGCTGGTGCGCTCCGTGATCCTCGGCGGTGCAGGCATCCGGCTGATCGACAGTGCGGGGCTACGCGACGAGATCGCGGAGTCGCTGGAGATGCCTTCGCTCGCCGACGTGACCGACCCCGTGGGGAAACGCTTCCGCGCTTTTGCGGAGCAGACCCGCTCGGACCTGCGCGCGCTCGCTGCGTGCCTGCGCGGATCGCGCCAGGCGGTGCGCATGGAAGACATCACCAGCATCCGCGCGCCCGCGCTGGTTGCGGTCGGCACCAAGGACGACATCGCTGGTTCGCCGCACAAGCTTGCCGCGCTGATGCCGAACGGTCGCGGCCTCGACATTCCGGATCGCGATCACATGGTCGCCGTCGGCGACAAGGTGTTCAAGGCGGCCGCGATCGACTTCCTGCAAAATCGACCATGACGTTTCCGCCGTGAAGCATCTCCAGCCCGCCACCGCGATATTCAAGGGCGCCGCCGGCAACCAGCTGGTGGCGGATGTCTATGGCGAGAGCGGACAGCCGGTCCTGCTGATGCACGGCGGCGGGCAGACGCGCCATGCTTGGCGGCGCACCGCCGAGCATCTTGGGCGGGCAGGGGCCACCGCCTACGCGCTCGATCTGCGCGGTCATGGCGACAGCGAATGGGTCGCGGGCGGTCACTATGCCTTCACCGACTTTGCCGCCGACGCTGCCGCCGTCGCCGCCACAGTGACTGCGCGCAGCGGCAAGCGGCCGATCGCGATCGGCGCCTCGCTCGGCGGCATCGCATCGCTGCTCGCCGAAGGCGAAGCCGAGAAAGCGGGCAGGGGAGCGGTGTTCTCCGCAATCGTGCTGGTCGACGTCACGCCGCGCGTGAACCGCGAGGGCGTCGCGAAAATCCAGGGCTTCATGCGCGCGCGCACGGACGAGGGATTCGGAACGATTGCGGAAGCCGCAGATGCGGTCGCCGCCTATCTGCCGCATCGCCCGCGTCCGCGCTCGCATGAGGGACTGCGGAAGAATCTGCGTCTGCATCCCGACGGCCGCTGGCGCTGGCATTGGGATCCGGCCCTGCTCGCGGGCGAGCGATCCTTTGCAATCGACCCTCGCATTCTCGAGCGCGCCCTGATCGATGCCGCGAAAGCGATCACGATTCCCGCGCTGCTGGTGCGCGGCGGCTCCTCCGAGCTCGTCCAGGAGGCGCATGTGCGCGAATTCCTCGAGCTCGTGCCGCATGCGGACTACATCGATGTCGCGGAAGCCCGCCACATGGTCGCGGGTGATGCGAACGACAGTTTCTCGGACGCGGTGCTCGGCTTCGTGGCGAAGCAGGAGGCGGGGTAGGCGGCGCCCGGTGGGCTCCTCGGGCGAACCACATCACCAAATGTGGTGCTTCCCATCATTTACTCTGATGGCGCGCGCGCCCTTGAGCCCCTCACGCCGCTTTCCTAACTGTGGTAAACAGCACGCCTGTCAGGGTGGAGGCACTCATGGCCCAGCAGCAACTCAAGGACGTCCACCGGCTCGACAAGGTCGATCCGGTCTGGAAACGCATCCGCGATGAAGCCGAAGAAGTGGCGCGGCGGGAGCCGGAGCTCGCAAGCTTCATCTATTCCTCGATTCTGCATCATGACGCGTTCGAGCAGGCGGTGGTGCATCGCATCGCAGAACGGCTCGACCACCCCGACGTTTCGGGCGAGCTGATCCGCCAGGCTTATGCGGATGCACTCGAAGACGACCCCTCGCTCGGCGAGGCATTCCGTGCCGACATCGTCGCGACTGTCGATCGCGATCCAGCCGCGCACCGCTTCATCGATCCGCTGCTTTACTTCAAGGGTTTCCACGCGATACAGACGCATCGCCTCGCACATTGGCTCTGGGTGAAGGGGCGCAAGGACTTCGCCCTTTATCTGCAGAGCCGCTCGTCTGCTGTGTTTGGAACCGACATCAATCCGAATGCGCGCATCGGACGCGGCATCTTCCTCGATCACGCGACCGGCGTGGTCGTCGGCGAAACCGCGGTCATCGACGACGACGTGTCGATCCTGCACGGCGTGACGCTGGGCGGCACCGGCAAGGCGAACGAAGATCGTCATCCGAAGATTCGCCGCGGCGTGATGATCGGCGCGGGTGCGAAGATCCTCGGCAACATCGAGGTCGGACACTGCTCGCGCGTTGCCGCCGGCTCGGTGGTGCTCAAAGCGGTTCCTCCGAATACCACTGTCGCCGGCGTTCCGGCCAAGGAAGTGGGTACTGCCGGCTGCGCCGAGCCCTCGCGCGCCATGGACCAGATGCTGTACGATCTGGGACCGTAAGGTCTGGAATAAGCCTTCATTTGTGCTACGGCCTTTCGGAGCCTCACCCTGAGGAGCCGCGAAGCGGCGTCTCGAAGGGCGAGGCGCGCGGGCCATCCTTCGAGACGCGTGCTGCGCACGCTCCTCAGGATGAGGATCAGTGAAAGGACCCTCTCGTGGACGTCGCCGAGATCAAGAAGCTCGATAGCTACCTCAAGCGCCTGTTCGGCTCGCCCCGCATTCGCGTGGTGCCGCGGCCGCAGCGCGACGACTATGCAGAGGTGATGCTCGGCGAGGAGCCGTTCGGCCGCATCGTGGTCGACGACGAGGACGATGAGCGATCCTACAACTTCGAGAAATCGATCCAGCTTCCCGATGCCAAGATCACCAAGCTCGACAATGAGGCGGTGGCGAAGCTCAACCTCTATCTGAAGAAGCAGATCGGCGAGAAATGGTCGGTGCGCAAGCGTCCGACCAAAAGCGATTCGGCCGACCTGCATGTCGGCGACGAATTCGTGGGCGTGCTGTTCGCCGACGATGGCGCCGTCGCGCTCGAAATGGCCATCCTCGAGCAGGACCTCGAGACGGAGCTCTGAGCATGATCCCGAAAAGTGGGCACCGGTTTTCGGAAAAGATCATGCTCAAACAAAAAAGCTAGAGCCCAACTCGGATTTAACCAGAAACGACAGGGCTCTAGGCGCTAAATCGCCGCGCGGCAGCCACGGCGGCTCCCCGCTGGCGCCCCATTTCGCGCCATCATCGGTCGCGCCTTCGGGGAGGGCGTGACATGAAAGCTTTCATCGCAGCGATCACCATCCTGCTGACGCTTGCGTCGTCTGCGCGTGCGGAAGAACGCTTCGGCGACGCCGCACTCGGCGCATTGTCGGGCGGGCTGGTGTTTGGGCCTGTCGGCCTGGTCGCCGGCGCAGTTGTGGGCTTCACCGCAGGGCCGACGATTGCGGGTTCGTGGCGCGCCAATCGCAATCAGCCACGCCAGCGTGCGCAAAGTGCGAAGCGTCCGGCCCAGGTGGCGGCGAGCCAGGCGAAGCCACGCAAATCTGCGGCCGCACCCGGTACTGTCACACCGGCGCCGGGTGTCGGCGGTCCACCCGCTCAGGGACTGGAATAATCCTGCGACATTCGGCGCGCTTCACGAACCTGCCACATTTTTCCAAATACTATCTCAAATAGATTTTTTTGACGGTGTGTCGCGGGGCCCATAGGCTGTCGCACATACGATCTGTGCCTTTTGTCTTGTTTTTTAACGGGAGGTGACAATGGCCGACCCTACCATGCAGGACCTCATCGCGCGCATCGACAAGCTGGAAGCGTCCCTCACCAGAGTCCCCAATATCGTTGCGGATCCGGCGCCCGATCCGTGGGGCGGGTGGGGCCCGATCTTGCAGAACTTCGGAAACCTCTCCGCATTGGGGCGCGGCATTCGGCCGATTCCGGATCCGCCGCCGATCGATTTCTCGCGCTTCAACAAGGCGCAGCTTTCCATGACCAAGGAGATGCTCAAGACCGAGCGCGTGCGGCTTGAGGGAATGGAAAAGCTGATCGACGAGCAGATCAAGGCGATCAAGTGATCCCGCGCGCTAGTGGTTCGATTCCAACATTCGCACCCCAGCTCAGCGCGGTTTTCTCGCGAATGTTGGAATCAAAGGACCACTGGCAAGTATCAAGTGCTAGTGGAGCTTTGGATTGACATTCGCTTCGGAGACTCGCGGCTGGGTGGGTAGCGAATGTCAATCCGCTCCACTAGCGGCACGTGTCGACCAACATCGCGGAGGACATCATGGGCGCCTTGCCAGTGCGGGCGGCGGGCCGGCCGCAACGCGTGCTGCTTGTCGGCTTTCAGGATCAGGACAATCTTGGCCTGCGGTACCTCTGTTCAGCGGTGCGCGCCGCGGGCCATGAACCCGACATCCTCACCTTCGATGCGGACCCGAGATCGCTGATCGCGCGCGCCCGTGAAACCGATCCGGATGTGATCGGGCTCTCGCTGATCTTCCAGTACATGACGCCCAAATTCGCGGACGTCATCGGTGCAGTGCGCGCGGCCGGCATCCGCGCGCACATCACGCTCGGCGGACACTATCCGAGTTTCGACTACAAGCCGGTGCTTGAGTTCATCCCTGGACTGGACTCGATCGTCCGCTTCGACGGCGAGGTGACGCTCGCGCTCTTGCTCAACCGGCTCGCCGAAGGCGCCGAGTGGCGCGACATTCATGGTCTTGCCTGCCGTCTCGACGACGGCTCGGTGCACGCCAATTGCCTGCGCGAGCCCTTGGCGGACCTCGACGAACTGCCGCCGCCGGAGCGCACGGACATCGACTACGAGTCGACCCCGCTTGCGACCGCATCGGTGCTCGGCAGCCGCGGGTGTCCGTGGAATTGCAGCTTCTGCAGCATCCGCCCGTTCTACGAAGAGCAGGGCGGCAAGCTGCGCCGGTTGCGCCAGCCGGAGGCGATCGTGTCCGAAATGATCGAACTGCATGAGCGGCGTGGCGTACCGCTGTTCCTGTTCCAGGACGACGATTTTCTCGCCACCGGGCGCCGTGCGCGCGACTGGGCCGGGGCGATCGCCGATCTGGTCGCCGAGGAGGCCGGAGACAAGCGCATCGGTTTCAAGATGAGCTGCCGCTCGGACGAGGTGCAGGAGGAAATCCTGCGCAGGATGATGCGCGGCGGGCTCACCCACGTCTACATGGGGGTCGAGTCCGGCGACACGGGCGGCCTCGTCAACATGAACAAGATGCTCAAGCCGGAGACGCATCTGCGCGCCGGCGCGATCCTGAAATCGCTCGGCCTCTCCTTCGACTTCGGTTTCATGTTGATGGACCCGTCGTCGACATTCGAATCAATCCGCAACAACATCGCGTTCCTGCAGGCCTTCGTCGGCGACGGATGGTCGATCGCGCCGTTCTGCCGGATGCTGCCCTACGCGGGGACGCCCGTGCGGCGTCAGCTCGCGGCCGAGGGACGGCTAACCGGTACTGACTTCCAGCCCGACTACACCTTCCTCGATCCCAAGCTCGACTTCTACTACGATTGGATGCTGCGCACGTTCCATAAGCGCAACTTCACGACCGAAGGTCTCTGTCACGTGCTGCGCTACCTCTCGTTCGAAGCGCGCCTGCGCGTCGGGCAGATCGACGAGACGCAGCCGCGCACCACTCCGGTGCTGATGTTCATCACCGCACAGGCGAACCAGCTCGCCTGTCAGGTGCTCGGTGCCGCGCTCGACTACATCGAGGGCACGCCATTCGACCGGCTCCGAATCGACGACGAATTCCTCCAGGACCTCACGGCATGGGAGCGCGCGCAGGAGGACCGGCTGATGAACGATGTCGATGCGTATCTACGGCTCACCGTCCACCGCCGTCTGCATCGCGGCGAGGGCGGCTTCGACCGCTCGTGGACATTCGCCGGAACGGCACGGGAAGCCGCAGGGATTGGTGCTGCCTGACTTCAGTTTACCGGCTTGAGCGTGCCGATAAGCTTGTTGATGCCGTCGTTCACCGCGCGCCAGCCGGTCAGCCATTCGCTGGGGAAGCGCACGGTGAGGTCGGCGCTCTCGATGCGCCGTTCGTAGAGGCACATTCCCGGCGTGCCCGCGGCACCCGGCCGCGAGCAGCGCGCCACAAAGCCCGGCTGCGCCGCCGCATCGAAGAACAGGTCCTCGTTCTGGTAGGGCGTTCCCTCCTTGAACGAAATGACCTTCAGGCCGTCCGGCCCGTCGAACTGGGTTTCGGCAAGGTAACGTGGATAGATCTCGCGCACGCGCTCGCTTGGCGGCAGCGCGATCGATTGCGGTTCGATGGTGATGAGCAGCCGATCGATCGGCGGCGCGGTCTCGGTGGGCGCAAGCTTCGTGTTCGGATCGGGCGGCACAAGCGAGGGCCAGAGGAACGCGAGATCGAGCCGCTCCTGCGCGCCGGAATGGCGCTGTATCGGAACGCGGATTGCCGCCGGCGGCACGTTGAACAGTACGCCGCCGACGGTGATCGGAAGCGCGGGAGCATCGGGTGCAACGGCACTACCGGGCCACCGCGGCCACAGCATCAGCGCCACCAGGGCGGCGGCACCGACGACCAGCGCGATCAGTGTCGCAAGCGCGAACAGGAGGCCCGCGGATGCACCCCGGCGCTTTCGTGTGGTTTTCGCGTGTTGTCGCGCAACGTCTGTCATTGGCTGCTCGAATCACCGCTGAGTATGCCACGCAGCGAGTCCCGGGACGGCACAGAAAGCCCCGGCCGGCCGTTTACCCTTTGTTAAACATGCGCTGGCGCGGCGCGCCGCATTCTGAAACGGTGACGCGGTCAGTCGGTGCTGCGTTCATGTCGTTCGAGTCGCTTCAGTCGGTTGTCGTGTTGCTGATCGGGTTTTCGGTCGCGGGTTCGCTCGCGAGCGGCTATCAGCTCGTGACCGAGCGGCCCTTGAGTTTCCGCCTGCTCAATGGCGGACCCAAGGTGCTGACCTTCCTTGCCATCCCGGTGCTCACCTTCGCGGCGCCGTTCGTCATCATGCGCAACGTCATGCGCGGACGCCGCATCGAGAGGCGCCGCTTCGAGTTCGTGATGCTTGCGACCATGATCGCGGGGCTGTGGAGCATGCTCTCGGGCACCGTCGTCGTCACCGCGTTCACGGCTTTCTCGCAGCTTTTCGGCTGAGGCCGGACGTGCCAACTTGCTCCTGAAAACAGGAGCGACCATGGCGATCTACCAGCTCGACGGACAGGCCCCCGATCTTCCCGCTGACCAGCGCTACTGGATCGCCGAAACCGCGGTGGTGATCGGACGCGTGCGGCTGAAGCAGGACGCGAGCATCTGGTGGGGCTCGGTACTGCGCGGGGATAATGAGTGGATCGAGCTGGGCGAGCGCTCCAACATCCAGGAGAGCTGCACGCTGCACACCGACATGGGTTATCCGCTCACCATCGGGACGGACTGCACCATCGGCCACAACGTCGTGCTGCACGGCTGCTCAATTGCGGACGGAAGCCTGATCGGCATGGGTGCGATCGTGCTCAACGGCGCCAAGATCGGCCCACGCTCGCTGGTCGGCGCCGGAGCGCTCGTCACCGAGGGCAAGGAGTTTCCGCCGAACTCGCTGATCGTCGGTGCGCCCGCGCGCGCGATCAAGACGCTCGACGAGAAGGCCGCCAAGTCGGTCTCGTTTGCGGCGGAGTGGTACGTGAAGCGCTGGAACCAGTACGCGAAGGGGTTGAAGAAGATCGGCTGAGCACAGCGCAACTTCCATCGGCCGGCGCTCGGCGCCGGTCTTGCGCACGCGCTTTGCAGTTCGCCGGATCGAGCGATCAACCGAACAGGTGATTCCAGATCCAGTCGATCACGTCATGCACCCATTTCGGAGCCTTCTTCTTGGGTGGCCCCTTGTTGATCTTTTGAAGCTCGGCAAGAAGAGCTTCGCCGCGTCTATCGAGTTCTTTCTCGTCGGCCATGGCCTATCTCCACGGGAGTGGAGCAATCAGCTAACGCCTCTATCGCCCGGTAAGTCAACCATAAAAAATATTTCTATTAATATGCAACTTAAGATCAAGAGCGAATTCGCGAATCGAGCGTGGGGGTGCCGAGCTGAAGAAAAAGTTGCGGCCGGCCGTGGGGGACGGCCGGCCGCTGCGAACCCGGTCTGGGGACGGGGAGGGGTGGGGACGTGACCGGGATCGCTAACTCTTGTCCTCTTTCATTGCAGCGTCGTGACGCCGCCTGCTTCTCAGCGCGCCGGCGATGAGGCCGTCGCAGTCGTGGGGCGCGGATCGCCGAGCGCGACCCATCGATTCGGATCGGACTGCGATTGCCGCTTCACGTAGCGGTAGCTCGTCTCCGACCAGAGCAGGATGCGTTCTTCCTGGTTGTCGAGGATGAACTCGCCCTTGTCGGTTTTCACGGTGAGCACGGCGTGGCCGTTGCCGTTCTTTTCGCGCACCACGGTGATCAGCAGCGCCTCACGCGGCCAGCCTGATTCCATCAGCATGCGTCGCTTGAGCAGGACGTAGTCCTCGCAGTCGCCGTAACCGTCGTCCGGGTAGGACCACTTCTCGACCACGCCCCAGTGCTCGAGGTCGGTCATCGGCTTGACGTTGTCGTTCACCCATTTGTTGGT
>Ga0310810_10009500_pt1 | contig 11262 bp, 7 predicted proteins | sample NCmetagenome_FD_207641 | JGI IMG/M metagenome (GOLD analysis project Ga0310810, IMG submission 207641) | Soil microbial communities from experimental microcosm in Duke University, North Carolina, United States - NC | ecosystem: Engineered > Artificial ecosystem > Soil microcosm > Unclassified ... | reverse complement strand
GTGAGGCCTCTCCCTCCGTCGCGGCGGCATTCTTCCTCACATCGCGAGCGACCTTCCTGATCAGGTCGCGGAGGCGCGCCTTTGCCGCCGTCATGGCTTTCACGCCGGCCATGATCATCTTCAGATCGTCGCCCGCAGACTTCGCGGCTTCCATCATGACGAGGAAGACGTCCGTTTCGATTTCGCCATCGACGGCGTTGCCAGAGTTCGCAATCAGGGCACCTTGCACGACATTGGCCTCTCGACGTTCGACCGCCATGCGGAACCGCAACGCCTCTCGCACCACGTCGCTCTCGTCGGCGTAGTCGCCGTTCTTGACCCGTGTCTCGACGAAGTATTTGAGCGTGGCTGGCAGCGTGATATCCATCGTTTGCGGTCCTCAGCGCGTATTCTAGGCGCCGGATCACATCACGTCGCAACACCTGGCAGAGTCCTGGCATCAGGGTGGCGTCTCAGACATATGATCCCGCGAATTCCTGTGTCCCTCACTCCCGGCACCCCTCAGGGTCCGTTCGAGGTCATCGCCACGATCGGCGAAGGCGGCATGGGTTGATCGCCTGGCGCGCTTCCAGCGGGAAGCAAGTCGCATCGCTGAATCACCCGAACATCGCGCACATCCATGGTCTGGAAGAAAGCGGAGGCGTTCGCGGTCGGCAATCCGCAGCGGGCGCCGCGGGGAAGACTCGTCGCGGTTGGACCGCAAGTGCCACGATCACAACGTTCGCAGGAATGCGATCAGCGCGCGCTTGTCCTCCTCTGAGATGGCCAGGCCGAATTCGTGTCCAGGCACCGATCGATGGGTCCGGTCAAATCCTTTCCAGCCGCCCGGCACGTAATCGTCGCGGAGCCGTGCCGCATCGAACCATTCTTCCAGCGTCGCCACATCGCCCTGGTGCCCCAACAGGTGGCGGTACCACACGCCTCTGAGCGATGGCACCCTGTAAAAACCCGTGCCGACCCGCGTCTGCATCGCCCGGCCGGGATCGGTGCCGACCGACAGCGACATGATGTCGGCCTTGTAGGGATGATTGACCGGCGGCGTGAATCCTTTCGCCAGTGTGAGCTTGTTGTTGGTGTAGCGCGGCGGGGTGTGACATGAGCCGCATCCCTCGCGGTCAAAGATCCGTTTCCCGTTCCCGACCGACGGATTGTCCTGATAGGGGCCGGGCGGTGGTTCAAGGGATTCGACGTATTTCGACAGCGCGAACACCACATCATCCGGATAGCGGGACGGCGGCGGAGCGGTGCGGGTTCGGTACGAACCGTAGGTGGTCTCGCCGCAGCACGTGATGTGGAAGACATAGCGCATGATGTCGCCGATGCCGCGGTTGAGGTGCGTCGCGGTGTGATTGAGGTACCGGCGTTCGCGCACGCCATTGAGGTCGGTCGCCTTGGTCGGAAAGAGGCCGCTGCCGCCCCGCGGCATCACCGCGCTGCGATAGCGACTCTCAATCGAGAGCAGTTCCTCGAGCTGCGGCCGGGTCATCGTCCGGATCGCGTTGTGAACGTCAGTCGCGACCCAGGGCATCGCGAATTCGTCGAGCGCTGCCGTGCGCAGTTCCTCGGTATCATGTCCGCCGAACTGACCGCCGGTGGGGCCAGCACGCAAGCGCTCGGTGCCGAGGCCCTCATTCGCTGAGGCCGCGCCATCGATCGTCGTTCCGTCCGCCATGTACCGCATGTGACAGGTTGAGCAGGTCTTGCTGGCGGGGAACACGCCCTCCGGCGTCACCACCCAGACCACGGGCAGCGTTCCGTCCGGGAACGTATCGATATCGGCTTGCTGCAACGCCGAACGCGAACGGACGGCAGGAATCAGCGCTGCGTTTCGTTGTGGAGCGCCTCGATACAACTCGTGAAACACGATCCGTCCGGCCTGAATCCAGTCACGTTCGCTGCGCAGGCTGGCGCGATCGAGCAGCGGCTTTGGCGACTGGTTCTGCAGCCACTCCCAGTAGCCGGCCGGCTCCCGGTCCGGATGATAGGCCGGATATGACCGATAGAGCGTCTGAACAGGAATCTTGTCGAACTCGGCCTCTGACAGAGACCCGGGCCTGGCGCCGAGGGATGCGAGGGGCGTGACCCATTCGGCTAATTCCCGATCGTTCCAGGCTTTTGGAACGACGACTGATGCGGCGTTTTGTACTGGCTGGGTGCGGACGCCCTGAGTCGAGGTGACCACGACCGCGGCGAATGCTGGTAGCAGGATCCGACCGAACGTCTTACCATGCATGTCGATCACCCTCCAAACACGGCTGAGGTTTGAACTCCGAGGCCGTTGGAGTCGTGACAGTACGCGGCGACGAGGGGCGAAGTCTCAGCGGCGCCGCAGGTTCGTTTCAGCATTTCGCTAAGAGCACGCTAACAAGTGGCCATGGAATATCGATTCGGTCCGTTCCAGCTTGATCCTGACGAGCGCCGGCTGCTTCGCGACGGATCGGTCGTATCGATCACGCCGAAAGCGTTCGACTTACTGATCGCGCTCGTGGAACATCCAGGACGGCTGGTCGAAAAAGATGTGCTGATGAAACGCATCTGGCCCGAAGCTGTCGTCGAAGAAGCCAACCTCGCGAACAACGTGTCGTTGCTGAGGAAAATCCTCGCCGAACGGAACGAACAGGTTCAGTACATCGAAACGGTGCCCCGGCGTGGATATCGATTCCTGGTCGACGTCGTGGAACATCGCGAGGAGGCGCCGTCGGTGCCACCATTGGCGCCGCTTGCCGTCGGCGCAGGATCGCCGCGAAGATTCCGGGCTGCGCTCACAATTGCCGCGACGGCTGTCGTCGTGGCCATGGCCGCCATCGTTCTGCTCGTCTTTCTTCGTCCGCGGACGGGACCGGACACCGAACCCGGCGTTCTACTGCGGTTTCCGATTGCCGCCCCGCGCGGGACGCTGCTTCCGCCATTGGCCCAGCCGATCTCTCCGGCGCTTTCTCCTGATGGCGCATACCTGGTGTTTCGCGTATTGCAGGACGGCGCGCCAATGCTCGCGCTGCGGGCAACCGCCGATGTCGAATCACAGACACTGGCAGGTACTCAAGGCGGCATGTTTCCGTTCTGGTCGCCCGACGGGCGGACGATTGGATTCTTTGCCGATGGGAAGCTGAAGCGGATTGACCGATCTGGGGGAGCCGCTCAAATCCTGTGCGATGCGGCAATGGGAGCGGGGGGCACATGGAATCGCCACGGGGAAATTCTGTTCGCGCCGACCATGGCAGGTCCGCTGTACAAGGTCGCGGCCGGCGGCGGCGCGCCGTTGCCGGCGACGACGCTCCATGCCGGTGAGATGGCCCATCAGCACCCTCAATTCCTGCCGGATGGACGCTCGTACATCTATTTCTCGCCGCCCGACGGCATTTATTTCGGATCGTTGGACGCAACCGCTCCGGTCCGCGTCCTGACCAGCAGATCTCAAGCTCGCTACGCACCTTCAGGATATTTGTTGTTCGTGAAAGATCGGGCCCTCGTCGCCCAGTCGTTCGACGCCAGACACGGACGCCTGACCGGCGACCCGATTCTGGTCGCGGATGGTGTGCCGGCGGGAGGGCCTCCGGTCGGAGGGCGGCCTGCCGGCGGTGGCGCCTTCGCCGTTTCGGAAAACGGTGTTCTGGCGTACAGGACCGTCAGTCCGGTTCAGCCGAAGCTGGCCTGGTTTGACCGCGCCGGCCGCAACATCGAGCCGGTCGATCTCCCGTCGTTCGCGCGGTTCTCGGATGTGGAGCTCTCTCCGGATGGGAAACGAATCGCGCTCGCGCATGGCACCCGGCCTTCGGCGGAAGACGTCTGGGTTGTCGATCTCGTGACACACCAGACGACTCAGGTGACGTTTGATCCATCGGCGGATCGGCGGCCAATCTGGTCGGCTGACGGCCAGTGGCTGGCGTTCGCCTCAGCGCGTGCGGATGCACCAGGCTTGTACCGAAAGATGTGGAACGGCGATCAACCCGAGGAGTTGCTGCTGCGTGATGGCGATCAGCCTGGATGGCCTTCCGACTGGGTCAGTAGCGGTATCGTCTACGAACAGCCCCAGAGTGTTGCGAAGGCTGAAGCGCGCATGCTGCCGCTCGACAATAGTCGATCGGCCCATCGTCTTGTGGACAGACCAGTGAGTCAGCCTGACGCCAAAGTGTCTCCGGACGCGAAATGGGTCGCGTATACGTGGAGCGAACCAGGGGAACGGCCGGAAGTGTTCGTGCAAAGCACGTCAACGCCTGGTGGTGCCCAGTGGCGCATCTCGACGGGCGGCGGTTCTTTTCCGCGCTGGCGAAGCAACGGACGTGAACTGTTCTACCTGTCTGCCGATGGCGGCTTGATGGCGGTCCCTGTTGAAGTAGAGGCCAGGCAGTTGCATCCGGGTGTGCCGCAACGCCTGTTTGCGACCGCGCTGAACGGCGTTCCGGAATCGCTCCGATCGTTTGGCGTTTCACAGGATGGTCAGCGATTTCTCCTGTCAACGGTCGACGAGGCGCAGCCGGCACAGTCGCTGGTCGTCATGTCGAACTGGCAACACGTATTCCAGCGGTAGCGGTCACTTCGTCCGCATAGCCGCCGTTCTTCACTTGTGTTTCGACGAAATGCTTGAGTTTCGCCGGGGTTTTCTGGTTGGCATCTTGCACACAACTCCTCAGCGCCCGCCTCTGCTGCGGGAAAGGAGCGAGCTGTGCCGTTGTCACACAGAAACGTACTTCTTGCGAGTGCATTTGTCATCGCGCTGGGATTGACCACCGCGTGCTCGAAGGACTCCAACAATCCGAGTTCGCCGAGTCCTTCTCCATCTCCGTCTCCTTCTCCGAGTTCCGGCGCACCGCACATCAGCTCACTGTCGCCAGGCACGCCGATTGCGAACGGATCCGCGCAAACCATAACGGTGACCGGCGATCACTTCCGGAACGGGATGTCAGTGCTCTTCGACGCGCCCAACGGCGTCTGGACGTGGTATCAGGGTGGAGCGATCACGCTCCATTCGGACACGTCGTTCACGGTGACGGCAATGATCGACAAGGCGGGCCTCTGGGACATCACCGCGCATAACGCAGACGGAGCAGAGTCGAACGAAGTGCAGTTCAACGTTGTCGCGCCCAATGCAACCAACTGACGTTCGGTGTTACTTGGCGTCCGGGCTGTTTCTTAGCCGCCGATCGAACGCCGAATCAAGCTTGCGATAGAACTCAGGTGTCTCGCCGGGATACCAGTAGCTGCGATGGCAGCCTTCGCAGGCGATATCGAGGTTTTCAGCGGCATCCCACAGTTCGGCGACGTCCTTCCGCTTGACGATATCCAGGACCTGAAGGCCGACGTTTCGAAGCGCCTCGATTCGTGCATTCCACTCGACTGGGTCCTTGTCGACTTTCGCCGTGATCTGGTCCGGGGACAATTCAACGGCATCCGGTCCGACGCTGTCATTCAGATCGCCGGCGGGCGCAAACGGTCGCCGAACCTTCAGCAAGTACGCCCCTTCGGCCATCGTCACCGCGCCGACGCGAATCTTGTTCCAGTCCTCCTCCGTTTTCGGCGCGGTTTCAATGGTGCCCTGCATCGTAATCACTGTGCTCACCGCATCGAAAATATTGTCGGCGAGCGGATCGATCAGGTCCCGCATCAGTTCCTTGACCGAGACAATTGGCTTCATATCGCCCCACAACTGAGCCGATACCGCACCGCCGACGCGTTCCCCTGGACCGGCATTGCTGTTCGCACTGTTATTCGAAGGCGCCGGCGAAGGTGAACAGGCAAGCGCCATCAGCGAAACGATGCCGACGGCGCAGATCGAGAGATTGGTGAGTTTCAACGGCGGAGCATCATCGCAGCACCACGACTTCTTCATTGTCCTCCCCGATTCCGATCGCCACCAACACGAGCCCGCCGCCGAGCGCGACATCACGTGCCGCCGCCGTGGTCCTGAAGGCGCCGACAATTGCGGGTGACGAGGGATTGGTGAGATCGAGGATTTGCACACCCTCGCGTCCGTCGGCGACGTAGGCGCGCATGCCGTCGAGGGCGAGGCGCGCCGGCCGACCACTCGGAGTCTTCAAGCTCGTAAGGTGCACCGGCCTCGTGGGGTCGGTCACGTCATACAGCTGCACTGCGCCGCCGCCGATGACGCACACGGTCGTCTGCCCGCCGCGCTCCATCACTTCGATGGCCTGAGGCGTGGCGGCCGACTGCAGTTGCCCGATGGCCTCCGGCGGGCCAGGGCGCGACGGGTCGAGCGCATACAGCCCGGTCGGTGCATCAATGGCGAAGGCGAACCGGCTCGACGCAGCGACGTCACGGGCGTAACCGTCGACGAAGAACGAGCCGCGTTCCACAGGCTGGTCGAGCGACGTGAGGTCGATCACGTCAATGCCCGTCATGTGATCGGCGACGAATGCCGTCGTGCCGACGAGCGCTACGCCTTTCGCCTGCCCCGGCGTCTTGAACGAGGCCCGCAGCGTCGGTGATGCCGCGTTCGAGATGTCGAGGATCCCCAGGCCAAAAAAGTTGGCGGCGACGTACGCATACGACCCGGCGATTCGGAACGACCAGATCTGCTCGGGGAAGGTGTACGCACCCACTTTCCTGGGCGAGGCGGGATCCGAAAGATCGAGCACCGTCAGCGTCCGCCCGCCGGCGACGTACGCGTGCGATCCGCGAATCTCCACGGTGTCGGCCGGCACCTTGATCGATCCGATCTGGCGGAGCGTCACAGGCTGGGCGGCGGCGTAGCCCGCCACCACCAGCGTCAGACATGCGGCACGGACACAGCAGGCAGCGGACATCTTCTTGTTCTCGCAGGGACCTATTCCGCTCGCCGAGGCGACGTGGGTTCTCGGCTTCAGCGTGGACTCGCGGCCCCGGTCTGTTTCGCAATCCGATACAACTTCGACTGGGTGCGGATAATCACGCTCCCGTGGACGATCGCCGGTGTCGCGAGCGCCATCTCGTTCAGCGTGTTCTTGCCGAGCAGCTTGTACTCGGGACCTGCCGCTACCACGAACGTATCGCCGTCCTCGCTCAACAGAAAAATCTTTCCGTTGTAGGCCCAGGGCGAAGCGCTGAACCCGGCGGCCTCCGGTGCGATTCTCTGCCGCCCGTAGATCTGCCGCCCGGTCCTGGCGTCGTGGCAGAGCAGAAAGCCGCGGTCGAGGAGCGTGTAGTACAAGTCCCCGTAGACCAGCGAGGAGGTGTTGTAGGTGCCGAGCAGCGGCTGATACCAGACAATGAACTCGTTGCTCGTCTGATCACCCTTCAGCGAGATGTCGCCCGACGCACCGGGGCGAATCGCATACACGGGCCGCGGCGAAGCGCCCGGGTAGCCCGAGTTGATGTAGACCAGCCCGTGTCGCGCGAACGGCGTTGGCACGACGTTCACCGTCATGCCGGAGAGCTCCCACAGCAGCCGGCCGTCCAGGTCGTACGATCGAACCTTCCGAAGACCGGCCGTGACGATCTCCGTGCGCAGGTCGTTCTCCCACACGAAAGGCGTCGACCAGTTTTCCGCCTCGTCGCGCTTGACGCGCCAGATCTCCTTGCCGGTCTTCTTGTCGTACGCCGCGATGAACGACTCGGTCGCGTTGTCGTGGACGACGAAGATCCGGTCACCGTGAAGGACGGGCGATGCCGCCGTGCCGAATGCTTGACGGCCGTCGAAGGCGCCGAGCTCCTGCGTCCAGAGGCGCTGGCCACTGAGATCGAGGGCGGACAGGATGCCGAGGCTGCCGAAGTACACGTACACGCGCTGACCGTCCGTGACGGGGGTCTCGGATGCGAAACTATTCTTGATATGACGCTGGACCTTCGGTATCGATCGCGCGAGCTCCTGCTGCCAGCGGATCCGCCCCGTTTGAAAATCGACGTCGTAGACCATCCAGCGGTGATCGGCCGTGGAGCGCGTACGGCCATTCTCGTCGCCGGGATCATAAAGACCCTTGATCGGCTTCGGGTCGGACGTACCGCCAATCGTCGCCGTCACGAAGACGTGGTCGTCCCACACCACCGGCGAGCTCCAGCCGGCGCCTGGTATGTCAGTCTTCCACGCCACGTTCTCGGTCTCGCTCCACGTGTCCGGCAGAGCGGGATCATCGGCCACGTTTCCTGCGTCCGGACCGCGGAACTGCGGCCATTGATCGGTGGCCGAGACGGTGGCAGCCATCATGGCCAGGGCGACGATCACGGCTGGACGGGAACACCTCGCGGCCATTTGAATGACCGCGTGAGTATACGCCGCCGTGCTCCTTGGTTGTAGGATGAGCCGTCCCGCAAGATGCACGCGAAGGCACCATGACCATCTCGATCAGGCAACGATTACAGCCGGCAGGAATGGCCGCGGCCATTGCGACCATGTCGCTGACGTGCATCGTGGCATGCCGGACGTCCGCGACTACGGTTCAGGCACCCACCGTCGCCAAAGCAGAACCAACGCCAAAAACGCTGTGGGGGAAGCCAGATCTTCAGGGGATCTGGTCGAGAGAAGTTGACATCCCGCTGGAGCGGCCCGCCAAGTACGCCAACCAGGAATTCTTCACCGACGCCCAACGGGCAGAGCTCGACCGTCAGATCACCGACATCGTCGACCGAGAGAGCGATGATAGCCGGCGGGCGCGGGGTACCGAGCGAGACGTCAACACCGAATTCACCCAGGCCCCCTACACCGTGCATCTCCCCGTCGGCAGGCGAACGTCGCTCATCGTCGATCCACCGGATGGAAGGATGCCTCCTGTCACGCCGGAGGCTAAACAGGCCCGGGACATGTTGCGCCAATTCCAGCTCGCCCTGTTGCAACCGACGGCAGCGTGCAAAGATCATCACCCCGGCTGCGCCGGCGGCAAGTACGGACCGGTGTCACCGAGACGGAACGACGCGCCTCCGGCGTACTTGAGCGGCCCGGGCGCGGTGATCAACCGTGCTAATGGGCCAGAGGATCGCAACCAGGGCGAGCGTTGCATCGGCACCCCGCTCCCGGATTTCGGTAATTTCACTGCCGGCTCCAACCAAATCGTCCAGAGCCCGGAGGGGATCTCGATCGTCTACGAGACAGGGTCGGGATGGAATCGCTTCCGGATGATCCCGATCACGACGGACCCACACCCGCCTGTGTCGGTCCGCGAATTCTGGGGCGACTCACGCGGCCGATGGGACGGTGACTCGTTGGTCGTGGACACCACCAACTTCTCGCCGAAGTCGGGTTTCCAGGGCGCTCACGAACACTTGCATCTCGTCGAACGCTGGACGCGTCTCGACCCGACCACGCTAGAGTACGCCGTGACGATCGACGACCCGACGACGTGGACCAGCTCGTGGACGATCAAGCAGGAGCTGAAGAAGCAAAGCGACGCGGCCAACCAGATCTACTTTGAACCGCGGTGCCACGAGGGAAACTATGGGTTCGCGGCGTTGTTGAGCGGCGCACGTGCGGCGGAACGGGCGTTCGCCGAGAAGCGCGGTCCCGACCCTGCGACGCTGTGCATCATCATCGGTGGCTGTGGAGGGTTTGTGCGTGGTGGGTTCGCCGACGAGGGGCCGGATGCCGACCCGTTCAAAGCGCCGACACGGCGTTGACCTTTCATGACGCTCTCTTCAGGTACGCGCATCGGCCCCTATGAAATCGTCGCGCCGCTCGGCGTTGGCGGAATGGGCGAGGTGTATCGTGCGACGGACACCAACCTGAAACGCCAGGTTGCCGTCAAGGTCCTGCCCGCGTCGTTCGCCGCCGATCCCGAGCGCCTGGCGCGGTTCCAGCGGGAAGCGGAAGTGCTCGCGGCACTGAATCATCCCAACATTGCGCACATTCATGGTCTGGAAAGATCGGACGGAACGATCGCGTTGATCATGGAACTCGTGGATGGCCCGACGCTCGCGGATCGCATTGCGCAAGGCCCCATTCCGATTACTGACGCGCTCCCCATTGCTACGCAGATCGCCGACGCGCTCGAGGCGGCACATGAGCAGGGGATCGTGCACCGCGATCTCAAGCCGGCCAATATCAAAGTACGCGCGGACGGCACTGCCAAAGTCCTCGACTTCGGGTTGGCGAAAGCGCTCGATCCGGGCGGAGGCCTGTCGTCGACCGTTTCGATGTCGCCGACGATCACCTCGCCCGCCATGACGCAAGCGGGCATCATCCTTGGAACCGCCGCCTATATGGCGCCGGAGCAAGCTCGCGGCAAGGCGATCGACAAGCGTGCCGACATCTGGGCATTCGGGTGTGTACTCTTTGAAATGTTGACGGCGCGCCGCGCCTTCGAGGGTGACGAGATCGCCGATACGCTGGCCTTCGTAATCACTCGCGATCCCAACTGGAACCTGCTTCCGCCGACGACGCCGGGTTCCGTTCGTAAGCTCCTGGCGCGAACGCTCGAGAAGGATCGAAAACGACGCCTGGCCGATATTGCCGACGCTCGATTCGAACTCGAAGAGGCGAAGTCGGCGCGCTCGATTGCAGCGCCAGCAGCGGAGATCACTCCCCCTCGTGCCTCAGGCACGTTCTCGCGCGCACTGCCTTGGATCCTGTCGGCGGCTTCGGCCGTGGCACTGGTCTGGATCCTGGTGCAGAGGGCGCCGTGGCGGGTTTCAACTCCCGCGGCACCGATCCGCCTGACTGCGAACATCGGCGTCGATGCGTCGCTGGCCAATGGCATCGGAAACGCTATGGCGCTCTCGCCTGATGGCCGGACCGTCGTCTTCGCAGCGCAGAAGAGTCCCGATGTGCCGACGCTTCTCTACGTGCGGCATCTCGACCAGCTCGATGCGGTAGCGCTGGCCGGCACAGAAGATGCCAGCCAGCCATTCTTCGCGCCAGACGGCCACTGGGTTGCGTACTTCGCCGGCGGGAAACTGAAAAAGATCGCACTGGCCGGCGGCCCTGCCGTCACGCTCGCGGAAGCCGTCTCACCTCGCGGCGGCGATTGGGCCGACGACGACACCATCGTTTTTCTTCCCGCGGCGGGCGGCGGCGCCGGGCTGTTTCAGGTTCCGGCCGGCGGAGGGAAAACCGACCGCGCCATCCCTCCGGATGTGAATTCGAGCCAGCGTTGGCCGCAGGTGCTTGCAGGCCACAAGGCCTTGCTCTACACGAGCAATTCGCCCGCAGAGGGACAGCGTCTGATGGTGAGACGGTTTCCCGATGGTCCGAGCAAAGTGCTCCAGTCGAATGCGGCGTACGGCCGGTACCTGGGCGATGGGCAGCTGATCTTTCTGCGCGGCATCACGCTTTTCGCCGCGCCGTTCGATGTCAATGCTCTCGAAATCACCGGCGCGCCGGTCCCGATACTCGAGGGCATC
>Ga0310810_10009499_pt1 | contig 11262 bp, 9 predicted proteins | sample NCmetagenome_FD_207641 | JGI IMG/M metagenome (GOLD analysis project Ga0310810, IMG submission 207641) | Soil microbial communities from experimental microcosm in Duke University, North Carolina, United States - NC | ecosystem: Engineered > Artificial ecosystem > Soil microcosm > Unclassified ... | reverse complement strand
CGCCTCCCCGCGCAGGGCAGCCTGCGTGAACGACGAGCCGGGCTGCACCCCGTCTCCCGCGAACCGATAGCCGCGTGCTTCCACGGCGAGGCCGACCTCTCCCGGCCAGTGGCCGACGGACACCGGGGTGTGCCGGCCCAGCTCCAACGTGCCGCCGATTCCGTGGGTGTAGCTGTCGTAGGCGGCGCCGGTCGGAGGCGCGGGATCCTCGGCCCGGGTCTCGATCCACTGGAGCGAGCCGGAGACGGTGACCGCTCCCTCGCGGCGCGCGCCGAGGAGCACCGAGCGATCCTCCCCATGCGCGTCGGGCGTCGGGTTGGTGGTGGTCCCGGGCAGGCCGCGGTCGGCGAGCGAGCCGCGCAGCACCAGCTCGACCGGCCCGTCGTAGCTGAGCGCGGCGGCGTACTGCTCGCCGCCGGCATTGCGGCGGGTCGATTGTCCGCCGCCGCGTACGGCCGGGACCGTGTACGGGAAGTCGCCGGCCAGGCGCTCACCCGATGCGCTCAGCGTGAGCGCCGCCGCGGAGCCGCCGAGCCGAGCGCCGAGCGCGCCGTGGCTTCCCCCCCAGGTCGAACCCTCGGGGCGCACGTCCCGGCGGGTCTCGACGACGAGGACACCGGCTACCGCCCGACTGCCGGCCCGCACGGTCTGGGCTCCGGGCAGGAGCGTGACCGCCGCAACCTCCCGGCTCGAGATCCGGCTCAGGTCCGCCCGGCCGGTGAGCGGGTCGTTGATCGGGAATCCGTCGACCAGCACCAGCACCTCGTCGGGTCCGCCGCCCCGAACCTGCGGAGCGGCCGGGCCGTTCCCCGCCCGGCGCACGACTACTCCTTCCCAGCCGTCGAGCGCGCGGGCCAGGTCGCCACCACGGCGGACCAGATCCTGGCCTTGGATGGCGATCGCATCCGGAGCCGTGGTCACCATGACGCTGTCGAGCCGCACCGGCACGGGCTCGAGCGCGAGCGACACGGTCTGTTCCAGGCCGGGGACGAGCTCGACGACCCGGCGAAGCGGGGCGTATCCGATGCGCCGCACCCGCAGCTCGAGCCGGCCGGGGGGCACGCTGCCGAACGCGAAGGCGCCATCGGCGCCGCTCGACGCGAGCAGCTCGCCGGCCCTGATCTCGGCGTTCGGCACCGGCGCCTGGGAGACCGCGTCGACCACGCGGCCCGCGATCCGCGCCGGCCCCTGCGCGGCGGCGGGTGCGGCCACGACGGCGGCCACAGCCAGCGCGAGCGTCGTCCTCATTCGGCGGCCTCGCCCCGACGCAGGGGGACGACCTGGGGCGAGCCGTCGCGCCACGGCGTGACCGCGACCGGCCACTGGAACACGCCGGCGAGCGTGTCCTTGCGCAGCACGTCGCGGGGCGGACCTTCCGCCACCACGCGCCCCTCGCTCAGCAGCACGATCCGGTCGGCGAATCGGGCGGCCAGGTTGAGCTGGTGGGTGATGACGAGGCCCGACAGCCCTTGATCCACCAGGCCGCGGATGAGCTCGAGGATCTCCATCTCGTGCCGCACGTCCAACGACGCGGTGGGCTCGTCGAGCAGCAGCACGGACGGCTCCTGCGCCAGGGCGCGCGCCAGCCGCACCCGCTGCCACTCGCCGCCCGAGAGGGTGTCGGTGGACCGCGCCTGCAGGGTCAGGGCATCGCAGCGGTCGAGCGCGGACGCCACGGCCGCGCGATCCTCCGCCCGCGGCGCGCCGAGCGGGCCGAGGCGCGCATAGCGGCCGAGCATGACCGCTTCGTCAACCCGCAGGGGGAACACGATGTCCTCGCGCTGCGGCACGACCCCCAGCACGCGCGCCAGCTCCGGCCGCCGCCATTGGGCCAGCGGGCGCCCCTGAATCCGAACGGAACCGCCCGCGAGCGGCACCAGGCCCGTCACGGCGCGCACCAGCGTCGTCTTGCCGCTGCCGTTGGGACCGGCCACGGCCACGAGCTCGCCGTCGGCGACCCGCACGCTCACGCCGCCGAGCGCGAGCCTGCTCGAGCCGACGTAGCGCACTTCGAGCCCCTCGGCGTCCAGGATCATGTGAGCGTCCGCCGGAGCAGCAGCGCGAACAACGGGACGCCGACCAGCGCGGTGATCACGCCCACCGGCAGCTCGAGCGGCCGGACCACCGTGCGGGACACCACGTCGGACAGGACCAGGAACCCACCGCCCGCGAGGAACACCAGGGGCAACAGCGAGCGATGGAGCGGGCGGGCCACCGTGCGAACCGCGTGCGGCACCACCAGGCCGACGAACCCGATGATGCCGCAGGCGGCCACGCTGGCAGCGGTCAGCAGAGCCGTCGAGGCGTACACCAGGCGGCGCGTGCGATTCACGTCGGCTCCCAGGTGGTGGGCCGGCTCATCCCCGAGCGCGATGAGGTCCAGGCTCCGGGCGCTGGCGCCGATCAGGCCGAGGGGGAGCACCGCGTAGGCCGCGAAGACCGCCAGCGTCTGCCAGGACGCCGAGCCGAAGCCTCCCAGCAGCCACAGAAAGGCGTTCCGGATGCCGGCCGATGGCGACAGCACGATGATCGCGCTCATGAGGGCCCCGGCGAACGAGCCCACCACGACGCCCGAGAGCAGCAGGACCCGGGGGTCCAGGCGGCGTCCCGCGACCAGGCTCAAGCGATACACCAGCGCGACGGCGGCGACCGCCCCCGCAAAGGCGGCGATGGGGACGGCCCACGCCCCGGCCGCCCGCGTGGCGATCGCGATCACCGCGCCCAGGCCCGCGCCGCCCGACAGGCCCAGGAGGTAGGGCTCGGCGAGCGGGTTCCGGATCATGGCCTGCAGGGCGGCGCCGCAGACGGCCAGGCTCCCGCCGACACAGAAGGCCAGCAGCACGCGGGGGGCGCGCAGGTCGCGGACGATGACGGCCGAGCTCGCGTCGCCGTGCCAGAGACCGGCCCACACCTCCGCCGGCGCGAGCGGCACCGTGCCCGCCGCGAGTCCGAGCCCGAGCGTGGCGAGCACCGCGAGCAGCAGCAGCCCGGTCCGGACGCGCGTCACCCGGCCCTCCGCAGCTTCGCGCTCAGCTCGCGGATGGCCGCCGGCGCCCGCGGGCTCGGCCGATTGAACTCGGAGCCGGTGACCGGCAGGAACCTTCGCTCCCGCACCGCGCGCACGGCCCGCCATTCGGGTCGGCTGGCGAACGCGACCGGGCCGGCGGTCGTGGTGAGGATCAGATCGGGGTCGCGCGATGCGACCGCCTCGATGCTCACGGTCCCGGCACTCGACGCCACGTCCTCGAACAGGTTGACCCCGCCGGCCCGCCGGACCAGCTCGTCGAGGAAGCTGCCCCGCCCGATGGTCATCGGCGGCTGTTCCCAGACCAGGAGCAGCACCTTGGGCCGCGGGCCGGGCGGCGTGACGGTCGCGCTCGCGAGTGCGGTGTCGAACACCGCGACCACGGAATCGGCGGCCGGGGCGTGTCCGGTCACCCGCCCAAGCAGCCGCCCGATCCGGCCGACGTCGGCGAGCTGGTCGGTATTGAGCCGGAGCGCCGGAATGCCGAGCGTCCTCAAGCGGGCCGCGATCGCCGCGTTCTGCGCCGAGTTGTACAGCAGCACGAGATCGGGCCGGCTGGCGAGCACCGCCTCGACGTTGGGGGCGATGCCGTCGCCCAGATTCGGGACGGCCGCCGCCGCCGGCGGATAGTCGCACCACTCGGTCCGCCCGACGACCGACGATCCGGCCCCGATGGCGAACAGCAGCTCGGTAGTGGCGGGAATGAGCGACACGATACGATGGGGCGCGCCGGCGACCGTGACGGTGTCGCCGGCATCGTCCACGATGCCGCCACTTCGGGCGACCGGCGTGGCCGGGTGGCACGCGGACAGCGCGAGCAGGAGCGCCCACGAGGAGCGGCGGAGCAGGCCAGGACCGAAAATAGAAATCGCCCGTCCCCGAGGGTGGTGGACGGGCGATGCGGAACGGCAACCAGGCCGCCGACACGCCACCGACCCTCCCCCGAGGGTATCCATGGTGGCGCGAACGGAGAGGTCTCCTGGCTTCGGGCCTTCGCTCGCCTTCCCGGTTGCCCAGTGGCGTTGTGAGCGAAGATCGACCGTCGAGGTCGTGCCCGTTACAGTGGCGGGGCCGCACCGGTATTGCACCGGTTTCCGAGCATCCCCATTCGCGTCCTACAATTGTCGAACGGGGTCAAACGTAGGGACCGGCCCCCCGGGCCGCAAGAGCGCGCTCGAGCTGGGCCTTGAGCGCCGAGCGCTCCTCGGTGTACCGCTGCCATTCGGCCGGCGGCACGTCGGCCTCGCGGCCGCCGTACCTGGCATCGAGCGCCGCGATCGCGTCGAGCAGATGCGCCGGCGCGCCGGCCTCGGCCGCGGCGCCACGCGGGGCCGACCGCGGCCGCCGGATCAGTCGACCCGCCGCCACCGCGAGCGCGAGCGCGACGCCGCCGACCAGGCCGGCGAGTACGCGCCAGGAGGCGCTCCCGGGCCCCCCGGTCACCTCGAGCGTGATCACGCCGCCGGCGGGCACGCGCCCGGTGTAGCGCCGGAAGCTGCGCCCTTCGACCACCTGGGTGTCGGCCAGCGCCAGGCCGCCTCCGCTCACCCGCGCGCTGGACTCCTCGACCAGCAGGTTGACCGGCGTCACCGCCGGTCCGACCGGAAACCGCAGCCGTCCATGAACCGGGACCGCCGCGTACTCGATCGAAAGCTGCTTCTGTCCGGGCGCGATCGGCGCGAAGACGCTCACCGTGTCGCCCTGGCGCACGATGGCATCGGGGGACACCTCGCTCTCGCCGACCTGCATCTCCCCCGCACCCGGAGGGAGGGTGAGCGACCACGACGGATGGGCCGAGTCGGGCGCGACCCGCGCGCGGATCCCATCGTTTCGAAGCACGATCAGGTCCAGCACCGGGCGCGATCCGTCGGCCCCGGCGCGAGGCACCACGATGTGCCGCGCCTCAACCGCAATCGGCGCGGTGCTCGAGGTGTCGTAGGCCTGCACGACGATGGCCGTGTCCGGCCGGGCCGGGTTGGTGTGGACGGGCTGCGAAAAGTATTCGATGCCCCCGTACCGGCTGCTCAGCAGGTAGAGCGCCGCGGTGTCGGCCCGGAAGCGGAAGCGGAACCGCCCCGCCCCGTCGGCCACCGCCGAGTCGATCGGCCCCTGCGCATCGGCGCCCACCCGATGGAGCACGACCCGGGCGTGCGCGAGGGGTACGGTGTCGGTCTGGCCTGGCACGACGACGCGGCCGCCCGCGGTGGCGAGCTGCTGCGCTTGAAGCGGGAGTGGAGCGAGGAGCAGGCAACAGCGAAGGGCGAGAACTGCGGGATTCTGGCGTCGGCAGCGGATCCGACGGGCGTCGGTCCGGGCGTGCCCTGGCGTCCTGTTCGACCCTGCCGTCGTCTCCCTGGTCACCTACGGATTGAACTTCCCGAAATCCTGCGGATCCATCCGCTCGAGGTACTCCTTCAGCTTGTCCGCCTCGAGGGAAGGATTGGGAGAGGGTTCGTCCGCCTCGACGCCGCTCTGCTCGAGCAACTGGTCGCTGGTGAAGATGGGCGCCCGCATGCGGAGTGCGAGCGCGATGCTGTCGGAGGGGCGGGCATCCACCTGGAAGACGTGATCGTCCCGGCGGATCAGGAGCTCGGCGAAGTAGGTGTTCTCCTTGACGGCGCTGATGACGACCCGGCGGAGGTCGCCACCCAGGCCGACGAGGATCTGCTTGAGCAGGTCATGGGTCAGCGGGCGCTGCGCCTTCATGCCCTGCAGCTCCATCGCGATGGCGCTGGCCTCGGCGGGGCCGATCCAGATCGGCAGCACCCGCGCCCCCTCCTTCTCGCGGAGGATCACGACGGGCGTGTTGGTGGTCCGGTCCAGACCGAGGTGCGCCACGGTGACTTCGATCATGCCGGAAGTATACTGCGGTTCGCCCGGGCGGGCATCAGGTGCTGATCATTGCAGTGGGTATTCACCACGGAAACACGGAAGGCACGGAGGCCTCACGGAACAGGACTAGGGTGAACAGCACACCCCCAAAGTCCTTGCCCTCTTGCGTGAGCCTTCCGTGCCTTCCGTGTTTCCGTGGTGAACAGGTACCGGTGGGGCGTCAGGTGCCCGCGTCCCAGCTCCCCAGATATTTGACCTGCTCCGGCGTCAGGGTGTCGATCGCGATGCCCATGCTCTGCAGCTTGAGCCGCGCGATCTCCTGGTCCACCGACACCGGCAGCCGGTGCACCGCCTTGGCCAGCGTCTTCCACTCCTTCGCGATGACCTCGGCCGCGAGCGCCTGGTTCGCGAACGACATGTCCATGACGCTTGCCGGGTGGCCCTCGGCTGCCGCCAGGTTGATCAGCCGGCCTTCGCCCAGCACCATGATGCGCTTGCCCTTGACCGTGTACTCCTCGACCATGCGCCGCACCTCACGCCGGTCGCTGCTGATCCCGGCGAGACCATCGAGGTCGAGCTCGACGTTGAAGTGCCCCGAGTTGGCGACGATGGCGCCGTCCTTCATACGGGCGAAGTGCTCGGGCCGCACCACGTGAAGGTTCCCGGTCAGGGTCACGAACAGGTCGCCGACTGCCGCGGCCTCGGCCATGGGCATGACCTGGAACCCGTCCATCCGCGCCTCGAGGGCGGGCAGCGGATCTATCTCGGTCACGATCACGTGCGCGCCCGCGCCACGGGCGCGGCTCGCGACGCCCCGGCCGCACCAGCCGTAGCCGGCCACGACCACGGTGCTCCCCGCCAGGAGGAGATTGGTGGCGCGCACGATGCCGTCGAGCGTGCTCTGCCCCGTCCCGTAGCGGTTGTCGAACATGTGCTTGGTGTTGGAGTCGTTGACCGCGACGATGGGGAACTGGAGGATGCCCTCCTTCGCCATGGCCTTGAGCCGGATGACACCGGTCGTGGTCTCCTCGGTGGAGCCCTGCACCTTGGCCACCAGCGCCCGCCGCTCCTCCTGGCTCAGCGTCTCGACCCACTTCCGGATCGGCGGCGCCAGGTCGTCGAGCCGATTCAGCGCGATCATGTGGAGCGAGCCCACCAGGTCGGCGCCATCGTCCTGCGTCATGTCGGGCGCGAAGGCCAGCGCGCTCGCGATGTGGCCGTAGTAGGTCTCGTGGTCCTCGCCCTTGATGGCGTACACGTGCACCCCGTAGTCGCGCACCAGGTGCGCGGCGACGTCGTCCTGGGTCGAGAGCGGGTTGGACGCGCACAGCGCGATCTCCGCCCCGGCCGCGCGCAGGGTGCTCATCAGGTTGGCGGTCTCGGTGGTGACGTGCAGGCAGGCCGACAGCTTGAGGCCCTTGAGCGGCTGCTCCTTGGCGAAGCGCGCCCGGATCTGCCGGAGCACGGGCATCGACCGCTCCGCCCACTCGGTGCGGCGCTTGCCCTCGTCGGCGAGCGCGAGGTCTTTGATGTCGTAGTTGGCCATCGTCGCGGGTGCGCTCATCAGCTCCTCGGGGGTGGTGTCAGGCCGAGCGAAGCGAGGGATCTCGCCCGGGGGAGAATCCAAGTTGGGCCGGCCAGATCCCTCGCTTCGCTCGGGATGAAGGTCGGCGTCATGATGACCACGGCGTCATGATGGTTACCTGCGTCATCGCGCAGCCGAGAGCAGGTCCTTCACGCGGTCGGTCTGCTCCCAGGTGAAAAAGTCGACCTTCTGCTGCTTGCCGTCGTCCCGGTACGTGCCGCTGAACGGCCGCCGGCCGAAGTGACCGTAGGCCGCTGTCGGGCTGTAAATTGGCCGCTTCAGCTTGAGGGCGTCAATGATGCCCTTGGGCGTCAAGTCGAACACGTCGTCCACGATCTTCTCGAGTGCCGCGTCGGGCATCACGCCGGTGCCGAACGTCTGGATCATGATCGACACCGGGCGGGCCACTCCGATCGCGTAGGCGATCTGCACCTCGCAGCGGCGCGCCAGCTTGGCCTCGACGATGTTCTTGGCCACCCACCGGGTGGCGTAGGCCGCCGAGCGGTCCACCTTCGACGGATCCTTGCCGCTGAACGCGCCACCCCCGTGGCGGGCCATCCCGCCGTACGTGTCGACGATGATCTTCCGGCCGGTCAGGCCGGCGTCGCCGTGCGGGCCGCCGATCACGAACCGGCCCGTCGGATTGATCAGGAACTTGGTCCGGCCGGCTTCCAATCCCACCTTGGCGAGCACGGGCTTGATGACTTCCTCGATCACGCCTTCGCGGATGGTGCTGTTGGCCAGCTGCCGCCGGCCATAGCGCTCGGCGTGCTGGGTGGAGACGACGACCGTCTTGACCGCCACGGGCCGATCCCCTTCGTACTCGACCGATATCTGCGACTTCCCGTCCGGCCGGAGCCAGTCGAGCTGGCGCACCCCGTCGAGGCCCTTCCGCACCGCCGCCAGGCGCTCGGCGATCCGGTGCGCCAGCATGATCGGCAGCGGCATCCGCTCGCGGGTCTCGCTGGTGGCGTACCCGAACATCATCCCCTGGTCGCCCGCGCCCTGGGCCTTCTCGGGGTTGGCGTCGACCCCCATCGCGATATCGGGCGACTGGCGGTCGATCGAGGTCAGCACCGCGCAGGTCCGGCCATCCATGCCATAGGACGCGTCGGTATAGCCGATCCGCTCGACCGTGTCGCGCACCAGGTCGGGAATGTGCACGTAGGTCTTGGTGGTGATCTCACCGGCCACGACGGCCATCCCCGTGGTCACCAGCGTCTCGCACGCCACCCGCCCCGCGGGGTCGCGCGAGAGGATGGCGTCGAGGACGGCGTCGGAGATCTGGTCGGCCACCTTGTCGGGGTGGCCTTCGGTGACCGATTCGGAAGTGAAGACGTGGCGCTTGGGCGCGGCCATCGCGGGCAGGTCCGTGGTTGAAGTGTGGGCGCGCGTCGTCATCCCGAGGAGCGCAGCCGACGCGGGATCCTGCCGAAGAACGGCTCGAGCCGTTCTCCGGCAAGGTCCCTCGCTCCGCTCGGGATGACAGCGCGGTCGCCTGGGATGACAGCGCGGACGCTCATGAGCGCGTCTTTCCGGGTGGCAAGCTAGCCACGCGCCCGCGCACAGGCAACGCCGAGTGCGGGTCCAGCAGCCGCACGTCGATGTATTCCCCGACGACGCTTCGGATCGATTCCGAGACGTCGCTCGCGCTGGCCGCGGTCAGGGCCGATTCGGCCGCCCGGACGGCCGCGGGATCGGGCACGGTGCGCACCACCCACTTGACCAGCGGCAGCGCGGGCGGCGACACGCTCAGCCGGTCGTACCCCAGGCCGAGCAGCAGGACCGCGCTCAGCGGCTCCGACGCCATCTCGCCGCACACGCTCACCGGAATGCCGGCAGCGCGGCCCACCTGCGCCACCTGATGAAGCTCCCGGATCACCGAGGGGTGGTGCGGGGTGAAGCGGTCCGCGAGCCGGGCGTTCCCGCGGTCCACCGCGAGGGTGTACTGGGTGAGGTCGTTGGTGCCGATGCTGAAGAACGCGCTCACTTCGGCCAACCGGTCGGCGATCAGCACCGCGGCCGGCGTCTCGATCATGACGCCAACCGGCACCGATTCGGCCGCGGGAACGCCGGCGCGGCGCAGGTTCTCGCCTTCTTCCAGCACGATCGCCCGGGTTTCCTCCACCTCCTCGACCAGGGTGACGAGTGGCAGCATGAGCTGGATGTCGTGGCCCAGGGCCGCTCGCAGGATGGCGCGGATCTGAGGGCGGAACACCTCGGGCTCATCGAGGCACACCCGGATCGACCGCCAGCCGAGGAAGGGGTTGGCCTCCGCGGGCGCCTTGAATGCGACCGGGAACTTGTCGCCGCCGAGGTCGTAGGAGCGGATCACCACCGTATGCCCGCGAAACGCCGTGGCCACGCGGCGGAAGTAGTCGGCCTGCTCGGTCTCGGTGGGAAGCGCGGCCCGACCGGTGAGCAGGAACTCGGTGCGCAGCAGCCCGACCCCCTGCGCGCCCATGCGCACGGCGGTCTCGATCTCTTCGGGCAGATCCACGTTGCCCATGAGCTGGATGGGGCGGCCGCCGGGCGTGACGGCCGGCGCCTCGACCACCGCCTCGAGCTGGAGCTCGAGCCGGTGCCGCCGGCTGACCTGCGTCTTGGCTTCCTCCAGCTCGTCGCGGGTGGGGTCCAGCGCGATGGTGCCCGACTGGCCGTCGAGCAGCACCATCATCCCGGGCGGAATGGACGCCAGGGCGCCGACCACGCCCATCACCGCCGGGATGCCGAGCGAGTGGGCGAGAATGGCGGCGTGGGCGGTGCGGGTGCCTTCCTCGCTGATCAGGCCCACCACATGCTCGCGGTCGAGCTGGACGGTCAGTCCGGGCGACAGCTCATGCGCCACGACGATGACCTGTTCGTCTGCCGGGATGGACCACAGCTCGTGCCCGACGCCGCCCATGAGGCGGTTGAGCATGCGGAGCTGGATGGCGTGGAGGTCGGCCAGGCGCTCGCGCAGCATGGCGGCGCCCGAGAACAGGTTGCGGTACTCCAGCGCCTTGAACTCGTACGCGGTCTCGGCGCTGAGGTAGTTGTTGCGGATGAGGGTCTCGACCGAGGTCAGGAACTCCTGGTCCTGGGCCATGAGGATCTGGGCGTCGAAGATGCGCGACTCCTCGGGGCCGGCCCGCTGCAGCACCCGCTGGCCCAGCTCGCGCAGGTGGCCGACCACGTACTCCACGGCTTCGTGGAGCCGCCGCACCTCGTCGTCGACCTGGTCGGGCCGCACGGTGCGGTCCGGCACCTCCGGGAAGTCCACCCGCACGATGAACGCGGGCGCGCACGCGATCCCGGGCGAGACGCCGATGCCGCGGAGCGGGCGCGTCACAGCACCGTCTCCCCGAAGCCGCTCTCGACCAGCGCCGCCAAGGCCTGCACCGCCTGCTCCGCGTCGGGTCCCTTGGCTCGGATGATGATCGAGCTGCCGCACTCGGCGGCGAGCATCATGACGCCCATGATGCTCTTGCCGTTGACGTCGAAGCCATCCTTCACCAGCTCGATGTCGGACTCGAACGTGCTGGCCAGCCGCACGATCCGCGCGGCGGGCCGGGCGTGCAGCCCTTCCTGGTTCACGATGGTCGCCTGGCGCTCGATCACAGGCCCATCCCGCGGAAGAAGATCAGCAGGCCCATCGCGAGCAACGCGAACCGCACGCTGGTGAGGGAGGGGCCGAACCAGCGCGACATGGCTGCGCCCGTGGCCGCGATCGCCAGCGCGCCGCCCGCCCCACCCCAGCCGAAGCCCTTGAGGTACCAGCCCGCCGCGAGCGGCACCGCGAATCCCACGCACGCGCCCGCCACCGGGCCGATGCGCGCCA
>Ga0310810_10009498_pt1 | contig 11263 bp, 8 predicted proteins | sample NCmetagenome_FD_207641 | JGI IMG/M metagenome (GOLD analysis project Ga0310810, IMG submission 207641) | Soil microbial communities from experimental microcosm in Duke University, North Carolina, United States - NC | ecosystem: Engineered > Artificial ecosystem > Soil microcosm > Unclassified ... | reverse complement strand
CGCCGCCAGGGGAGGGCAGGTCGATCGTCTGCCATGGCTCGAGCCCCACGGCGTTGCCGCCGAGCCGTTGGGCCGCGGCTCCGGGGGTGAGCACGCGCGGGACCTGGGCGAGGAGCTGCCGCCCCGACGCGTCGAGGTTGTCGAAGTGGTGGTCGTGGCTCAGCAGCACGGCGTCCAGCCGGCCCAGCGCCTCGGGCCCGAGTGCGGGACCCTGCGTCTTCCGCAGCACGTAGGTCCCGGCCCGGTATTCGGCTCCTGGCGGATCGAAGGTCGGATCGGTCAGCAACCGCTGCCCCCCCAGCTCGAGCAGGGCCGTCGGTCCGCCGATGTAGGTGAGGCTGGACGCCATGACGTGCTCAGGGCCGCGTGGACGACGGGCCCCGCGTGGAAAGGAAGGCCACCAGTGCGCGCACCTGCGCCGGCGTCAGCATCCGCGCATAGGCGGGCATGCTCGGGCTCCCGTTGGTGATCCGCGCCGCGATCTGATCGGGCGCCATCCGGCTCCGCACGTCCGACAGGTCGGGACCTCGCTTGCCGCCATAGCCCTCGATTGCGTGGCAGAACTCGCACCCCTTCTCGTGAAACAGGCGCGCCCCCTCTGTGACGGCCGGGTCCGTGCTGCGCACGACGGTGGCGGGGAGCGGCGGCACCTCGAAAGCGGGCGACCAGTCAGCCCGATGGCCCGCGAACCAGAACGTGAGGATCACGGTCCACATGAACACCACCAGCACGGCGGCCAGCGGTCGCTCTCGCACGCTGCGGGCGCCTCGGTTGGCGAGCGGCAGCAGCAGCAGGATCGCGCCGAACACCAGCGGCCCGGCGACGATGATGAAATTCTCCAGATTCTGCGGCGCGAGCGCGAGCACGGCGAAGTACCACAGGAAGTACCAGTCCGGCCGCGGATATGCCTGGAGGATGCTCGGATCAGGCGGCTTGTCGAGCGGGGGCGGCCCCACGACCAGCGCCAGGACCACGATGGTGGCCACTACCGCGGCACCGAAGACCACGTCCCGCCACGCCGCGTCCGGCCAGAACGGCACGCCTTCCCGCTGGAGCAGCTCCGCGTACCGGCCGCGGTAGGTGGCCGGATCCACGTGCTCCCCCTTCTTGGGCCGTTCCGAGATGCCGTGTCGCAGCACGAGCGCCAGATGCAGGCCGACGAACGCGAACACGATCGCGGGGATGAAGAAGACGTGGAACGCGAAGAACCGGCTCAGCGTGGCGCCGCCGATGGTGTCCCCGGCCAGGATGAAGCGCGCGATGTCCCCGCCGATCACCGGCATGCGGCCCGCCTGCGCCGCGCCCACGATGACCGACCAGACCGCGTTCTGGTCCCACCGGAGGAGCTGCCCGGTGAACGCGAGTGCCAGCGTCAGCAGCAGCAGCACCGCCCCGGTGAGCCAGTTGAGCTCGCGCGGGTACTTGAACGCGCCCATCAGATATGTACGGGAGACGTGAATGCCGATGAGCAGCACCATCGCCGAGGCGCCGAAGTAGTGCATGCCCCGCAGGAAACGACCCAGCAGCGCCTGCTCCGAGATGAACTTGAGGCTGTCGTAGGCCTGGCCGCTCGACGGCACATAAACCGTGGCGAGCGCGATGCCCGTGGCCACCTGGAGCACGAAGGCGATGAAGGTGGCGCTGCCGAACACGTACCACCACCCGGTGCGCGGCGGCACCGGGTGCTCGAGGGCCCGCCGTGTCGCGGTGATCAGGCCGCTGCGATCGTCCAGCCAGGCTAGGAGGCGCCGCACCGATCGCTCAGACGATCGGGATCGGGCTGGTCAGAATCTCGACCTGCCCATTGCGCACGCGGACCGGATACTGCGGCAGCGCCCTGGGCGGCGGTCCCGCCGACACGGTCCCGTCGCGGTAGTAGACTCCGCCGTGGCAAGGGCAGAGGAACAGCTGCGCGTCAGGCACCCAGCGGACCGGGCAGCCGAGGTGGGTGCAGTGCACCGTGAACGCGGTGAACCGCTCCGCGTCGTCGCGGCGGAGCCACGCGGCGGTGCGCGCGGTCACGCCGGACCAGGGCAGCGGCGACGCGTCCTCGAACACCACGTTGACCGTCTCGCCGATGGTGAACCCGGTCACCGGTCCGACCGCCCGCCACACCCGCGGCTGCTTGCGCGTGAGCGGCGAGAGCAGGAAGCCGATCACGGGCACGGTGGCGACGGCGCCGATGAGTCCGGAAAGCGCGATGGAGAGCCGCGAGAGGAAGCGGCGTCGAGACGGGGTGAGGTCGGAAGGGGCGGCTGGCTCCATGGAGGCTCCGCGGAGGTGTCATCGGAGGCGTGAACGGCAAACTTACGCTGAACCCGCAGGTGCAACAAGCCGCGCAGTGTCAACGGCCCATTGACAACATGAGGACCAAATCCCATCGTGTGCGTGTCGCGAGCTTTTTGACCACGAGATGGCGCGGTCCGAGCGACCATTCCTCGCGACTCATCGAACTCCATAGCAACTCCAGCAGGGCAACAACCCTCTTCGGCCGTTCGCGGCCGCCCCCATCATCGCGTCTTCTCCGATCTGGAGGAGCGACCATGTCGCGTCCGCTCGTGGTCCTGGCGACGCTGTGCCTAGTCGCAGCGTGCAGTGACCAAACCGAAGTGTCTTCGCCCGAGTCGGTCCCCACCAGCGCCGGGGACGGGGCTGCTCCGCTCGAGCTCGCCGTCACGGGCGTGCCGGCCGGGGCCCATACCGCGCTCTCCGGCGGCGCCACGACCGTGTTCGATGCAACCTCGAACGCATTTTCACTCCCGGCTCCAAACCTCACCGACAAGTCCATCGCCAAGCACGACCGGGGCGACGAGGACTTCGAGGACGCGTTCGAAGCCGACCCGGCCTCAGCACACCCCGGCCTGGGTCCGGAGTTCGACAACGTCTCGTGCGAGGCGTGTCACGTCGGTGATGGCCGAGGCCGGCCACCGTACCCCGGCGAGGCCTTCAACTCGATGCTGTTCCGCGCCAGCATCGCGGGTGCGGGACCCCATGGTGGCCCCAACCCGGTACCCGGGTTCGGCGGCCAGCTCCAGATGCGGGCGACAACTGGATACACGCCCGAGATCCAGGCGGCGATCAGCTATGTCGAGACCCAGGGCGTCTTCACCGACGGCACCCCGTTCAAGCTGCAGGTGCCGACCTACACCCTGACCGGGATGTATGAGGCGCTCCCCGCCGGGGTCCTGGTCTCGCCCCGCGTCGCGCCGGCGGTGTTCGGCCTCGGGCTGCTCGAGGCGGTGCCCGACGGCGCACTGCTCGCGCTGGCCGATCCCAAAGACCGGGATCACAACGGCATCTCCGGGCGGATCAACTATGTGTGGAACCAGGCGCACCAGAAATCGGAGATCGGCCGCTTCGGGTGGAAATCGAACCAGCCCGCGCTGTTCCAGCAGACGGCCGGGGCCTACAACGGCGACATGGGGATCACCAGCCCGCTGTTCCCCTCGGAATCCTGCGAGGGACAGTTTCCCGGCTGCGAGCGGCACGCGCCCGAGGTGGACAATGCGACGGTCGACGACGTCGCGTTCTACACCCAGACCCTCGGCGTCCCCGCGCGGCGCAACCTCGACGACCCTCAAGCGGTCCAGGGCGAAGAGCTGTTCCACGCCGCCGGCTGCGCCGGCTGCCATGTCGCGACCCTCCAGACGGGGGCGCTTCCGGGCGTGCAGGCGGTGTCCCACCAGGTGATCCACCCGTATACCGATCTGCTGGTGCACGACATGGGGCCCGGGCTCGCGGACAACCGGTCGGACTTCCAGGCCAACGGCAACGAGTGGCGCACGGCCCCGCTCTGGGGCATCGGTCTGGTCCAGACGGTCAACGGCCACACCAACTTCCTGCACGACGGCCGGGCCCGTTCGCTGCTCGAAGCGGTCATGTGGCACGGCGGCGAAGCGCAGCAGGCCCGCGACCGGGTCCAGGGGTTCTCAGCCGAGCAGCGGGCGGCGCTGGTGGCGTTCTTGTCGTCGCTGTGATGAGGGTGATAGGGCAATAGGGCGAAACGACGGTCAGACGGTCGCGCGAGGGTTGCGGCATTCGTCGATGCTGGCATCCCGAGCGCAGCGAGGGATCTTCTTCACGGGTATCCAGTGCCCTTGAAAAAGATCCCTCGCTGCGCTCGGGATGACGGCTACTCCTCGCGTCCGGCCTGTTCGCCCATCGACCCGTCCGCCCGTCGTTTCGCCCTATCGCCCTATCGCCCTATCGTCCTCCATCACCCACACATCCCCCCCGCGCGGCGCCGCGCGGTCGAACAGGACGCGACGCCCGTCCGGTGACCAGACCGGATAGTCGATCCGCGCGTCGGGGCTGGGGAACTCGAACACCCGGCGCGGCGGCGACCCGTCCACCGGATAGGCCCACAGCGTGCGATGCCCGCGCACGTCCATGATGAGGCTCTGATCCGGCGACCAGGACATGTGGCCGCCGCTCAGGATCTCCGGCATCGGCGTCACGGACCCGTCCTCAACCGCGATCCGGAGGATGCGCGTCTGGGTGCCGCTCTCCGAGCGGTACACCAGGCCGCGTCCGTCCCGGGTCCAGCGGAGAAAATGGCCGCCCGCCCCGGCCGAGGTGAGCCGCCGCTGGTCGGTGCCGTCCGCGTTCATCACCCAGACATCGGTGCGGCCCAGCCGGTCGGACAGGAAGGCGATGGACAGTCCGTCGGGGGAGAAGAACGGATTGATGTCCATCGCCGGGTCGTTGGTGAGGCGCGTGAGGCGACCGTCCTCCACCGCGACGGCCCACACGTCTAGGCTGCCCGCGCGCGCCGAGAAGAATGCCAGGGTCCGCCCGTCGGGCGCCCACTGCGGCTGGTAGTCGCCGCCCGGGCCGCTCGTGAGGCGGCGGTCGGCCCCGCTCGCGACGTCGTGCAGCCAGATGCTCATCTCGCCCAGCCGGTCGGAGTTGAACGCGATAGTGCGGCCGTCGGGGGACCAGGCTCCGCGGCTCTCGACCCTCGTGGTCACGATCACCGGCGTGGGCGGCCCGGTGGCGGCCCCGGTGGTCGGCGAAACGGGCAGCTGCCAGACGTCCGAGTTGAGCCCGCGCACGGCGAAGGCGAGCCGGTGTCCGTCCGGGGCCGGCGCGGGCTCGACGTCGGCGCCGGCCCCGGTGCTGAGCTGCTCCAGCGCGCCGGGGCGGCCGTCTGCGCCCACCCGCTGGCGCCACACGTTCATGCCGCCGCCCCGGTCCGATGAGAAATAGATCCACTGCCCGTCGGGCGACCACGCGGGATCGAGCTCCGCCGGCGCGTCCTGGGTGAGCCGCGCGGTCGCGCCCGACGCGACGTCGGCGGTGAGCAGGTCGGACGTCGTCCCCTCGATCCGCCGGAACACCAGCCGCCGGCCGTCGGGTGACCACCGTGGCCCGGCGTGGATCACGGCCTCGCTCGAGTCCGAGGTGATCTGGCGCGGATTGAGCCCGGCGGTGTCGCTGATCCAGATCCGCCGCGGGCCGGCCCAGGCGGCGTCGAACGCCAGCCGCTTGCCGTCGGGGGACCACGCCGGCCCGAACGCGGCGGTCACCAGCCGGCTCATCGCGCCCGAGGCCACGTCCAGGGTCCAGATGTCGCCGCCCTCGAAGTACCAGCCGTTGAGGTCGCTCGGCGCGAGCTGGCCGCTGTCGGCCGAAGCGCGCACGAACGCCAGCCGCCGGCCGTCGGGCGACCATACCGGCTGGATGTCGTCCCTGGTCTCGCGCGTGAGGCGGCGCTCTTCTCCGCTGGCGAGCGTCCGCACGAACAGTTGCCGGTAGCCGTCGGCCTCCGCGACGTAGGCAAGCCGGCTTCCGTCGGGCGACCACGCCGGCCACTCCTCCACACCCTCGCCGGTGGTGAGCTGCGACATCCGATGATTGAACCCCGAGGCCACCGCGCCCCCCGCGGGGCCAGCGTCCTTGGCATCGGCGGACCGGCGGAGCAGCGCCGCGCCACCCGCCGCGGCGGCCGCCAGCACGATCGCGGCCAGCGCCAGCGAAGCCGGGCGTGGCCAGCCGGTACGCGCCTCGCCGGCTGCCAGCGGCTCGAGCGCCGCGAGCAGCTCCGGCGCACCGGCGTAGCGGTCCCCCGGCGCCTTGGCCATCGCCTTGCGGACGACGCGCTCCAGCGCCACCGGGACGCGATAACCGGCCCCGCTCATCGGTGGAGGCGCCTCGGTCAGATGGCGCGCCAGGATGGCGTGCGGGCTCGAGCCGCTGAACGGCGGCCGCCCCGCCAGCATCTCGTACAGCACACAGCCCAGCGAGTAGATGTCGCTCCGCCCATCCACCTCCGCGGCCGCGCTCGCCTGCTCCGGGCTCATGTAACTCGGCGTTCCCACCACCATGCCGCCCGTCGTCAGCCGCTCGGCGCCGGCTTCGCTGGTGCGGGCGATCCCGAAGTCGGCGACCAGCGTGCTGCCGTCGCCGGTGAGCAGGATGTTCTCCGGCTTGACGTCCCGGTGGACCACGCCGCGCTGGTGCGCGTACGCCAGCGCCTGCGCCGCCTGGCGCGCAATGCGGAGCGCTTCGGGGATGCCGAGGGCCGGCCCGTGCTCGAGCCGCTGCCGGAGGGTCTCGCCCTCGACGTACGGCATCGTGAACCAGAGCCGGCCGGCGGCCTGGCCCGAGTCGAACACGGGCAGAATGTGCGGATGCTGCAGCCGCGCGGCGGTGTCGATCTCGCGCAGGAACCGCTCGGCGCCCAGCTCCGCGCCGACCGACTCGCGCAGGACCTTGAGCGCGACCGGCCGTCGGTGCCGGAGCTCGCGCGCCAGGTACACCGTGGCCATGCCGCCGCGGCCCAGCTCGCGCTCGACGACGTAGTCCCCTGCGAGCGCCTCGACGAACGCCGTGTCGTCGGCTGTCACCGCGGCCACCGTTCCGCGGCCACCAGCAGCGCCGCGAGCAGCGGCCCGTGCACCAGGATCGCGCCGGGAGCCAATGCCCACAGGGCCCCCCGGCCGAGCCAGCGCTCGGCGACCGCTCGATGCAGGAGATAGATGGAGAACGGAAGGTTGAGGAGCAGCGCCGTCACCACGCCCGGCGCGTAGCCGCCGAACAGCACCACGGCGGCCGCCACGTGCCACAACGCATTGAGCAGCACCGTGGCCTGGATCAGCAGGAGGAGCCAGAGCGCTGCGGCGCTGTCCGGACTGCGATCGGCCCACCACGCAGCCAGGAACGCGATGCCCGTGACCAGCGCGAGCGCGCTCCAGACCTGGCCGGTGGTGAGCGGGGCGATGACCGCCTGCCAGGCGGTGGGAAGTCGCGACAGCACGAACGGGAGATACCGGGGGAAGAAGAGCGCTTCCTCGGCGTTGTGCAGCGCGAGGAGTGACGGCACCAGCCACAAGACCGATCGGGGACGCATCACCAGCAATGTAGGGGCGGGTCAAGCCACCACAAATGGCCGCCGTCCCTCGGGCGCCCCGTCCGATTGCCCCATGTACCCGCGGGTGCGAGCACTGGCGCGCCTCTTGCGCCCTCGGCGGACGTTTCGTTCCCAGGTCTCGACCCGATGCGGAGATACCGACTCATGCGGACCGACCGGATGCAGCGCCTGCTCGCGGTTTGCGGCGCTTTCGTGCTGTCAGCCTGCGGCGCCCACTACGCGCAAGTTCCTGCGCGCCTCCAGCTCGAGCCGTACGGACGCATCGCCCTGGTGACCTTCAGCACCGACCGCTCGGCCGACTCGCTCGAGGCGCTGGCCACCCGCCACTTCGCCGAGGCGCTGCTCGCGAGCCAGTCCAACGTCGAGCTGCTCGAGCTCAGCTCCACCGACACCACGGTGCGCCGCCTCGCGGCTGGCGGCGACGCCGCCGCGCTGGCCCAGGCCCTGGGCAAGGACCGCGACGTCGCGGCCGTGTTCCTGGGCCGGCTCACGATGTCGAGCGTGAAGCCGCGCGGCGTGGTGGCGAGCGTGCGCAACCTGCAGGCGGGCGCCGAGGTCTCGGGCCAGCTCACCGTGAGTCTCGTGAGTGCGCGCACCGGCGGCACCGTGTGGCGCTCGAGCGCCGCCGCGAGCCAGAACGTGGGCCACGTCTCGCTGTCCGACGCGCACCCGTCGGTCTCCGTGCGCGACCCCGGCGAGGCCAGCCGGGAGGTGGTTCGCGAGCTGGTGAGCGGCGTGACGCGCGACCTTCGCCCCACCTGGGTCAAGCAGTAGACTCGAGGCGGAGGTCAGCTGGCCTCCGCCAGCATCCGCCCCGCGATCTCCTTCACGATCTTCGCGGCCACCGTGGCCGTGAGGCCGCCGGCGTCCCGGTCCGGGTTGTACTCGACCACGTCGGCCCCGACCAGGCTGCCTCCCAGCTCCTGCACCAGTCCCAGCACCTCCCGCGTCGACAGCCCGCCCGGCTCGAGGTGGCTTACGCCCGGCGCGTAGGCCGGATCGAGGCCGTCGAGATCGATCGACAGATAGACCTTGCCGCTGGTACGGGGCCGCACGCCCTCGAGCCAGGCCGGCATCTCGATCACCTGGACGCCGAACCGGTCGGCCTGCTCGCGCTGGTGCCGGTTCATGGTCCGGATGCCCACCTGCACCAGCCGCACGGCCAGCCCCTCCTCCATGATCCGCGCGAACGGGCAGGCGTGCGAGTAGCGGTCGCCCTCGAAGACATCGTACAGGTCGGGATGGGCGTCGATGTGGAGGATCGTGAGCGGGGCATACGATTGCGCCACGGCCCGGACGGCGGGATAGGTGATCGAATGATCGCCGCCCAGCGCGATCGGCCGCGAGCCACCGGCGACGATCTCGACGATGCCGGCCTCGATCAGCACCCGCGCCTCCGGGCGGGGCGGCAGGATCAGGTCGCCAGCGTCGGTCAGGCCGCCGGGACCGAGCACGTCGCGGAGACCGTGGGCCCAGGAATTCCACGCGGGCGAGTGGAGCGCCGCGCGGATGAGCGGCGGCGCGTCGGCTGCCCCTTGCAGGAACGAGGAGCTGGCGTCGTACGGCAGCCCGATCAACCGTGGATTCCCGCTCATCCGACCGCCGCCTCCGCGGCCGCGGCCTGCTCGCGCAGCACCCGGATCGCCAGGTCCATCGTCCGCCGGTGGGTCCGGAACGAGAGCGCCACCATTCGCAGGGTGAACCGGCCCTCGATCATCGTGGAGGAGAGGAAGATGCGGCCGTCACGCCGGACGCCGTCGACGATCCGTTGATTGATCGCGTTGGTCCGCTCGAGTCCGGCCCCGGCAGGCACCCAGCGGTAGGTGACGATCGAGAGGTCCGGTGCCGGCCCCACCTCGAAGCCCGCGCTCTGGACCTCCCCGTGGAAGTAGCGCGCCAGCAGCAGCTTCTCCTCGAGCGCGGCGCGGAACGGCCGCACGCCGAGCAGGATCAAGGGCAGCCACATGCGAAGCCCGCGGAAATGCTTGGTCAGCTCGGGCGACAGATCGGCGGGCGAGAGCTCGGTCGGATCGCGAACCGCGTCCTGCATGTACGCGCCCGAGTATTCGTGGGCGGCCAGCAGCGGTGCCGCGTCTCGGCACACCACGATGCCCGAGCCGTAGGGCAGGAACAGGCCCTTGTGCGGGTCGAGCACCACGGAGTCCGAGCCCTCGATTCCTCGGAGCGACCGGCGGCCGTCTTCGGTGAGCAGAAAGAACCCGCCGTACGCAGCGTCCACGTGGAACCAGCAGCCCTCGCGCCTGGCAACGGGCCCGATCGCGTCGAGCGGATCGACCGCCCCCGTGTCCACGGTCCCCGCGGCCGCCAGCACCAGCCAGGGCCGGAGGCCCGCGGCCCGGTCCGCGGCGATGGCCGCGGCCAGCGCGTCGGGACGCATGCGGTGCTGCTCGTCCATCGCGACGAAGCGCAGGATCGCGTGACCCAGCCCCGCGATGCGGAGCGACTTCTGCAGACAGTGGTGCGCCTGGCTGGTCAGGTACACCACCGCGCGCGCGACTTCGGCGCCCGCAATGCCATGCGCGTCCCGCGCCGCGCAGATCGCGGCCAGCGTGGCGAGGCTGCCGCCCGACGCGATCGCGCCCGCCGCCCCGGCCGGATAGCCGACCAGGTCCGCGATCCAGCGCACCAGCATGTTCTCCATGCGGACCGCGCCCGGGCCCGCGAAGAACACGCCCGCGTACTTGTTCCCGATCGCCGCCAGGAAGTCCCCGATGGCCGAGTGATAGAGGCCGCCGCCCGGGATATAGGCGAGGTGGCCGCCGGAGGCGGGATTGGCACCGGGCCGGACCACCTCGTGCTCCAGCAGGGCGATGGCGCGCTCGAGCGGGACCCCATGCTCGCCGATCGGCGTGTCGAGCAGGCCCACGCCCTTGTCCTCTGTCTCCACGTAGGCGTGCGCCGTTTCGATGCGCCGCAGGAACCGCTCGGACCAGGCCACGGCGGACGTACGGAGCCGGCGGCGCCGGCCGGCGCCGGGATCCAGCGGACGGGCGGCTCGCTCGAGCCGGCGGAGCCGCGCGAGCAGCTCGGCGCGCTCGGCTTCGGAGGGCGCAACGGGTGAACTCATTTGGCCCTCGAAGTTAACCGCGGCTGCCTCGCATCTTCATGCCGAGCGCAGCGAGGGACCTGCTCGACCGGATCGGAAGGACACGCTGTCCTCCGATCTCAGTCGAGCAGGTCCCTCGCTGCGCTCGGGATGAAGGCGGCCCTAGCCCGACACCCGCCGCAGATATTCCCGAATCCGCCGCGCGTTGGTCCCCACATCGCTCCCGCCCACCCGCGACACGCTCCGGACATCCACCTTGCTCCCCGCCCCCTGGGGCTCGATCCGCACCACCACGTCGTCCTTGAACCCGAACCACCCCGTGGTGGCGGTCGCCTCGATGCGCCCGGCCGAGGAGTCGGCCGCGACCAGGTCCCAGCCCTCCGCGCGCACCGCCGCGAGCGCTCGCGCGTACGCCGCCGCGGGCGCCACCGAGGCCAGCACGAGCGGCCGGATGTCGGGATAGGCCTGCTCCTGGGCCCGGGCCACCTCCTCGCCGCCGTAGGTCGCCGGGTTGGGCGCGTTGGCGCGGAGCGGCAGCACGGCCACGAATTCCGGCGGGCTGTGCACGTCGGTGGTGATGTCGTGGATCGGCGGGACCTGCTCCGCCCGGTGCCGCCAGAACCACGGCACGCCGGCCGACACGAGCCCGAGGCCGATGGCCGCCAGCAGCGGGATCGCGGACGGCGCGCGCGACGCCGGGACCAGCAGCAGCACCAAGGCCACCGCGGCCGCCGCCAGGCCGAGGTAGGCGCCCCACTGCAGCAGGTGGAAGCCGGTGCGGAAAGTCCAGAGCCCCAGCCGGACGCCGGGCCCGGCCAGCGCCA
>Ga0310810_10009497_pt1 | contig 11263 bp, 17 predicted proteins | sample NCmetagenome_FD_207641 | JGI IMG/M metagenome (GOLD analysis project Ga0310810, IMG submission 207641) | Soil microbial communities from experimental microcosm in Duke University, North Carolina, United States - NC | ecosystem: Engineered > Artificial ecosystem > Soil microcosm > Unclassified ... | reverse complement strand
TCAGGCCTACCTGAACAAGATTGCCAAGCGGCTCAATCAACGCCCGCGGGAGACCTTGGGATTCGAAACTCCCGCCGATAGACTACGAGCGGTGTTGCAGTGACCGGTTGAAACCACCACCCAAAGCGGACATGTCAACAACCTCATTTAGCCGCGGGGAAAGAAATGCCCAGCCAGCGGGGAGACTGGCTGGGCGTGCTCTCGGGACGCGTTTGGGGACGGGGGCCCCGAGAGAAGTCTATTCGTCACTATGAAGACAAAAATTTATTCGTCGTTATTTGATGCAGCGTTTGCTGGTCATTCACGCAGCTGGGCGTATTCCTCTTTCAGCAACCGGAGGATCGTCCGCCGTTGGCGTTCACTGGTTTCCGGATTAAGTAGATTGCGGTAGCGGGCGATATTCTGTTCGCTGACAAACCTGTCCAAACCATTTGATTTCGCTTTTTCACACTTTCCGGTGGCATTCATTCTTCGGCCCTTTGATGTGCATCAATAGCTGACATGTGTATTCGCATTAGACTGAATACAAATAGCCTGAAAGGACTGTTTTGGTGCCGCTAACGAATTCTAAAAATGTCAAGGGAAGCGCCTGCGCAATGAAACGCAACAGCGGGGCGCTTTCGCTCGAAAGTTGGTTGCGAGTGGCGTAGTCGAAAGATGAAGGAACTGAGAGCGCTCCCCGTAAACGCTGCAATTCTGAATGCGTCGGGAACAATCGTAGCCGTAAACGATACGTGGAAAGATTTCGCGCGACAGAACGGATTGCGCCTTCCGAATTTCGGCGTTGGTTTGAACTATCTGCAATTTTGCGAGTCCGGCGGGCCGTATCCGTCACTGAGCGCAGCGGACCTGAAAGAATTGCTCGTGGGCCGGAAGAAACTTTTGACCCTTATTTATCCTTGCGATTCTCCGAGGAAAAAACGGTGGTTTTCCCTCATCGGACTGCAACTCTCGCCCGATAGACCGGCCGGCGTAGCGCTTTTGCACATAAACCTGACAGACACGCTTCCGTCCCCGACCGGTGCGCATCAAGGGCGAGCCAAAATACAGCGAAGGAGGCAAATTCGCACTACGGCCAATTTAAAGGCGATCAGTGGGACCATAGAGCGTACCGTATTGGAAACGCTCTCATCGCAACTGAATACGATGCTCTCGGGCACCCATCATGGACCTGCGCTCAATGATACCTCAGCAAACCTTGGTGCCGAGGGAGTCCTTGCCGGCACCAAACTGAGTAAGCGTCAGATGGAAGTCCTCCGCCTCCTGGGGCAGGGCAAATCAAACAAGGAGATTGCTAAAACGCTTTTTCGCTCACCACACACAATCAAGCTGCATGTGTCGGCGATCTTGCAGCAATTGAAGTTGAAGAGCCGAACTCAAGCAGCTCTCCTTGCATCGACGATGTACAAACAGCGTTCGGCCGACCTGCGAGGCAGTGGCACGGATTCATCGAAGAAGACGCGCATTACGAAAACGCACAATCCTGGTCGCTCAGTACGCGAAAAGGCTTCTATCGATTGCTAATGCGGAGTCCAGCGCGCGCAATCAAGGTTCCAAGATTTGGCGCCCATCAGCGGCTTTGTGTGTGGGGCGACGTGGCTGATGAAAGGCGTTGATTTCACTAATGTCCGCTACTGGCCCTTGGCAGAAATCCCTAGATGCGCCGCACATGTCTGCTTTTGGGGCTAAAGCGGAGTCGCTTTTTGCGGCGCATATGTCCGCTTATGACGGATATCTTCCAGTACACTGGTTTGAGCCGCAACCTCGTCTTGAACTGTGGAAGAAGCAATGCGACGCCGTGAGTTGATAACGCTGGTTTGCGGGGCAGCAACAGCTTTGCTTGTGGTGGCGCGAGGCAACACTATGGATGCGAAGTTGGCCATCATTGATGACCTTAGCCGCGAGCCACCTCTATCTACAGTAGGTACTCGCTGGCAACTCTTTACTGATCAAGTTATGGGCGGCGTATCTAACGGGTCAATGATGCGCGAGGTGATAGCTGGCCGACCGGCGATTCGCATGCGCGGCGATGTCAGTTTGGAAAATAAAGGTGGCTTTGTTCAGATTGCCATCGACCTCATGCCCGACGGAAAAGCCAAAGACGCTAGTAACTGGGCTGGTGTAGAACTCGACGTTTTCGGCAATGGCGAGGAATACAATATTCATTTACGTACTGACGACCTCACGCAACCTTGGCAATCATATCGCCAGAGCTTTCGGGCTAGTCCACAATGGCAGACGGTTCAGTTCCGCTTTCAAGATTTCACACCTTACCGCACCGATATTGCCCTCGATGTTCGTCGTTTGCGCCGCATCGGCATAGTCGCGATCGGACGCGCGTTCTCGGCGGATATCTGCATTGGCGGGGTGCGGTATCTGGCGGCATAGGTTCAGCGTTCGACTCAAGTAACTATATGTTATGACGCGATCTCGGATGGCGAAATCTTCATCCAACTGGTCGGAGCAACGCCGCGTTATGGCGCCGCGTATCGCTTCGGTTCTTTATGGCGTAATTGCCATTATGACCGCCGATCTTATCGTTGAACCGGACAGGCTCAAATATGCCGAATCAACTTGGGGTGTTCTTCTCATTGGGCTTGCGATGACTATAACCCGCATCTTCGTCAGGGTGGTTACCAAGGAAGCTGAAATTGGCGCACATTTGCGGATGAAGGAATATGGCGCAATTGTACGCGATTCACTGCTCGTGATGTTGTTTCCGGTTATTACCGCCTCACTGATTGTGGTAGCCGCTTTCGCGTCTACGCAATGGGTATTTCTGCTCGAAATTATTTTATATCTCAGTGTCGCCGCCGTGTTCGTCATTAGCTTTTTATCGAGTTACATTCTGGATCGCGACATTTGGCTGGCCTTATCGCGCGGCATCGTCTGGGTCTCTATGACGTTAGTTCTCGTGGCCGTAAAAAAATTAGTTTAAGAGCGCACTTGTAACGCAACGTCCGCTTCTGGCCCAAAGCGGACACGAGCAAAATTATTTTTCAGCACGCAAAAGGTCGGCCACCGCACTGATGAGTTGTTCGTCCGTATACGGCTTCGGTAAAAACGAACTGCGTTTTAGAAAAAGCTCTTTCATGCCGTCGGTAAGGGCTCGACCACTGGTGTAAAGGACTGGCACTCCGGGTCGCGCCTGTCGCACGAGTTGACCCATTTGCAGGCCGCCCTCCGGATTCTCTGGTAGATTTATGTCCGTAAAGACCAGATCGAGCTTTTGGTCTGAGTGAATGACCGCTTGGGCTTCGGCCAGCGTTCCGGCAGTCAAAGTTTCATAGCCCGCACGCTGGAGTACAGACTCACCTAAAACGAGAACCGTCGGCTCGTCTTCAACTACTAATATGGACGCCATGGGCAACCCCCGGGACTATCAATGTACCTTTTGATTGTTCCCCAGGCCGACGACTGAAAACTTAAGCGAGTCAAATATTTAAAAATTTTTGACCGGACTCAAACGCGGCCCTCTTGAAATTAAATTGACGCTTCCCATCTCGCTCGCCGTCGGGTGCCCAATCTGGGCTCGACAAGCGGGCGCCGGCGGGTGTCCGGCGACCCTTGTGTCCATATTGCTCAAACGGAGGATGTGGTTATGAGGACCTTGAATCTAGATCCCTTCTGGCGGACCAGCATTGGCTTCGACCGGCTGTTCGACCTGGTAGACGAGAGCCTTCGGTATCAGCCCGAGGATAATTACCCCCCTTGCAACATCACGCGGACCGGCGAGAACACCTATAGGATTTCGTTCGCGGTCGCTGGCTTTAAGCCGGAGCAGATTGGCGTGACCGTGAATCAGAACGTGCTGATCGTTACCGGAAACGCGGATGAAAAGCAGGGCGAAGGCGAGTACCTGTATCGCGGTATCGCGGGCCGCTCATTCGAGCGTCGTTTTAACCTCGCCGACTATATTGTCGTGAAGGGCGCCTCACTGGATGAGGGCTTGCTCCAGATCGAACTGGAGCTTGAGCTTCCGGAGGCTATGAAGCCCCGTCGCATTGATATCAAGACCGGGAAATCCGTTGGCCAGGCCGACAAAGTCCGCACCATCGAGCATTCGAAGGTCGCCTGACAAAACAGACGAAAAGAGGTGGCTCGCAAATTGAGCGAGCCACCTCTCTCTCAATGTATGGGGAATAGCTATGGGACAACTTTCGAGAAAGGCAAAGTCGAGCCAGTCGCGCGACGACAGTTTTGACCTCGACGCGCTTTTGCACCCCGCGCAAGCCTTCGGGCATCCGATTGACGTGGTTCGCGACAATGATCTCACGCTCAACGAAAAACGCGCGATCCTCGCGTCTTGGGCATCAGATGCCTGCGCCGTTGAGGCCGCACCCGAGTTGCGCATCAACACTGCAGGCAAGGTCGTGCATTGGGATGAGATTATGGACGCGCTCAGGATGCTTGATAGAGGGGACGCGGCCAAGTCTTCGCGCTTGTACGCGCGCACATCATGGCGACTGCGCCGATGGCGAACACGCGCAAGTGGCGAATCCAATCAGGGCTCGCCGGCGGCCCTATGAGGAAGGCGAGGGAAACCTCGCCGGTATGCAGCGCAGGACCTGGGCGAGTATCTGCGCGAGTGCCGGCAAACGACAATGATCCGTTTGATCCGCCACCGGCCGCGAGTCTCCGGGCGCCGCGGCCGCTGACGTACACATTGGCGGAGGCCGCGTAGGGAATTTCCATCATGAGGTCATACGCCAATCTAAAACGCGATACAGCATTCGCGGTAGCTATCGTCGCCGTGACCTCAATTCTCGGTCAAATCGCGACCTATCCAAATCTTGTTCCTTGGTATGCTGGTCTTGCCAAGCCCGATTTCAATCCGCCGAACTGGATTTTTGCGCCGGTATGGACGACGCTTTATGCGCTGATGGCGTTTGCGCTATGGCGCATTTTACGTGTGCAGAAATCACCTGGTACATACCGGCATTATGCGATTGGTCTGTTTTTACTTTTGCTTGCCCTCAATGCCGCTTGGTCGCGGATGTTTTTTTGGGCGCACAGTCCGTTGCTTGGCCTGATAAACATCGTCCCGCAGTTTGCTGTAATTTTAGCGACCATCATCGGGTTTGCTCGTCTCGATGGCCTGGCGGCTATTTGTCTGCTGCCACTGGCTGCATGGGTAGCATTCGCTGGAGTCCTAAACACCGCGATCTGGCTGCTGAACAGCTAACTGGTTGAATTCTTCGCCCGTGATTGTCATGTCCGCTTTTGGCCCATAGCAGACATCGGCTAGTGCACCGCACAGTCTGCTTTTAGCTAGAGCAGACATGGCCTGTCGAGGAAGTCCGCTTTTGCGGTCGCTATTGGGGGTGAAGCGGACATCGCCCAGTGCACTGCACATGTTCATGACCCAAAGTGGACATGACGCTCGGGCTGTGTTGGAAATTAGAGCTCTGTAACTTTGCAATTTGGTCGAAAAGGCTGGCTATTTCTGTTTCGGTAGCGCATATAGAAATAATCAACGACTTTCACCCCAGGGCTGTCGTTGCCTGAGAGACACTTCCGCGCTCCCGCCTGAAGGGAGTGGGCGTGACTCAAATCCAAGCACAATCTTTCACTGCGGACCGCACCGCGTACCGATTTCGGTCTCGGCAGCAAGTGCCGTTGGCTTGTAACAATAATTCCGGAAGCGGTCGCCACTGCCCACGATGCAACAATGAAGTGATTGCCCGCATCAGCTCCGAATACAGTGGCCCTGGATTGGTTCTCCATCGCTGGCTTTGCCGGTCGTGCGGCCACGATTGGGTAACTAAATCGCAAGTGCCATCCTAGTTGGCACGCTAGCATGATCTAAAGCTCGCGTCGATGGCAATCGTCGACCATCTGATTGCACGATAGAAATTGAACAGGTATGCGAGGGCGATGATCTAGGCGGTGGGTTATGTCATCAGCTGAGTGGACACAAATAACGGCTGAGTGCGACGGTACAATCTTCGAAGGTTTTTATAGGCAGGCGGGTGACACCGTCATCGTTAAAACGCCGTTGGGCAGCAAGGCGGCTCAAACGAGAGGCCTTATACCCATCTATTTGGCGAAAATGATTTTGCGCGCGTTAGCCCGCGAGGGCATGGCTTAGCGTGCCTGCTTTTGTAGCTGATCGTGCAATGTCGCTTTTGGTCCAAAGCGGACATCGGCATGCAAAGGGTCTCTTTTACTGTCCTAATTTGTGATCTTCTGACAAGGTATAAACCTCGACTGCCCCCCAAAAAAGGCGCAGTTTGAATCAGCTGCGGCGGGCTCCGGAGTTCGATATGCGAAGGATCATCCAAGCGAATATCGATAGGCTCAAAGTACTGCTGAAAACGGAAACCGATCCGACAAAGCGGGGCGATGGAAGCGCGCCTTCTCGCTGAGGAGGAGTTGAAACAAAAACAGTTGCCTGCTTACGACAAGAAGGAAACCAAGGCTTTTTAATTTAGCGGTGGTCGGTCCATTTGCGCCAATGTGTCGGCTGTATCTAGCGCCGTGTTAAGGGAGATGCTCAGATGGAAATCCTGGCTAGAAGGTTTGGAAAAAAGATCAAGCTCCCGCCGACCGTACAAATTAAACGCGAGATTTTGCTTCGATGGTTGGCGGATCAAACAGAGTTAGAGGCCGCCGAAGTCAGGAAGGGCCGCCTCGAGAAGCAGCCGGGCGTCGGCACGCTCAAAGGTGGCGCAAAGGCAGACCAGTAATTGCGGGGGTACGAATGCACCTGATTTGGCGAGACCGCCGCGAGGCGGTCTTTCCGTTTGCACGGCCCTTTCCTGAATGTCCGCTATTGGCCCAAAGCAGATATCCTTGGTTGCACCGCACATGTGTGCTTTCGGGGGCAAAGCGGACATAGCGATTGTACTGCTGCTTTTAGCGGGATTTCCAAGCCGCAGAATCCTCAACCGACACGCAACCCGGAATGCGGCGGTCCTGGCGATGAACGACAGCCGGCACGGGACGGCCCAGCCCGGCCTGATATTCGGAATGGAGCTTCGTGAGTTCTTTTTCGCTGATGTCTTTAATGTCTTGTTTCATGTCTTTTGGGTCCTGGGCCTTCTAGAATTCGGCTCGCGTTGACTCAGAGAAGGGCTGATGAGTCAGGCGGGTAGTCGGACAGCGGCAAGTGCGCTGCACACGATGGGCTAGAAAAATGATCCGCAAAGGTACCTTATTTGTCCGCTTTCGCGATAACCGCGCGCGAATTCAGCTTGCAAGTTTTGCGCTCTTTGCGTGCTTAGGCTCGGTGGAACGCACTGCCAGCGGCCATCCAAACGCGAGCACGGCGAAGAATAACGACAACGAAACGGGCAAACTGGCCAAGGGGTAAATTCGATCCAAGGTCAGACCGATTGCGATCACGGCGGCTTCACCAACCACGACAATCAAAACATAGACGATCAAAATCCACATTGGTTCTGTCCTTGCTGCCGCTTCCAAAAGCTTGTCCGCGCCTCGCAACCCCAAAGCGGCATCCGTGCGCCCCGCTCAGCACGGACTGGATAGGGTATCGGACGCAGTAGCAAGCTTGTTCATGCCAGCACCGACGAATTGATCAAGTGACCGGCGGAATGTCAGCTATTGGCCCAAAGCAGACCTGAGTGTGTGCACCACACATGTCTGCTTATTGGGGGCAAAGCGAACATGCCATTTTGCGCTGCACATGTCGCGTTTTGGCCCGAAAGCGGACATCCGTAGACATCCGTAATTGAGGACAAAGAATTGAATTATTATTGCTTACGTTCATGCGACCGCCTCGCCAGCCTGAACCGCCGAAACCCTGCCCCGTCTGTCAGGTGGCCATGCTGACGTCTGAAACGGCGGATCAGCTGGTCCATCAATGTGCGCAATGCGGTGCCATGATAGCAGTCATTAAGCGAGCGACGAAACAAGCTGACTAGGTCGCGTACTCATAAATTCAGTTCTGTAAGCGCAGCTCACTTCTGTAAGCGCAGCTCACTGAATGTCCGCTTCGCTCCGAAAGCGTCCGAATTGTTGCGTCGCCGCGAAATGTCGCGAAGTGCCATAAGCGGATAATTGCCCGCTTTTGCGCCACCTTCAAGGCCAGACGGCACCACATTGAGCGTGTCTATTTGTTGGGGGATCGAGGCAATGTAAGCGCGGGCACACCTATTTATTGCCGCCAGCAAGGACGTATCGAAGCGCCTGTCCAGTGAGAAAGACTACAACAGCGGCAAGCACTCCAAAATAAAGAGGCTCTCCGTTGCCCGCGCTCCATGTGAGGAAGCCCCAAACGACAATTAGCAACGCGAGGCCAGTGCCCGCCCAACCGCACACTTTGCCAAGACGTTCCAGCATGAATTAATCATATATTGGGCAGCGCAATCGGCTCAACACTAGCCACAAGAGATAAAATGGGCGAAAAAGAAGTACTGTTGCGCGGCATCCGCAAAGTCAGGGAGACGATCAATCGCGATTGGGCTGATCTCACGCACTTATCACTTAGCCACGACGAGCGCACTGCGCTGAGGGCGCATATTGAGCGATGTGTCCAAGATCTTAAGGGCTAACCGATCGGCTTGACGAATTGACACCAAAATCAAAATAGAAAACGCGCGGCGAGTCCTACTTCTTCTCAAGCTTGAGCACTTGTTTCGCGTATTTCCATTGCCCACTCGGTTTCGCTGGTCAGCAGCAATTTAAATCTGCTGATGTTCGTTTGCCGCAATCGACCGTCCAATTAAAGCGTTCCGACGGATCACTCAAATCGTCGGCCTGTGATTTTCTTCTAGTCATGCATATATAAAATATTGGACCACAGGAGTGCCCAATCCGCACGCACCGGTTTGGACGAAAAATCAAGCTTCCTGCGACGATAGCCATCAAGCATCAGATCCGAGTGCTGATGGCTCAAGATGACGCACCTCGTGTTTCGGGCACGACAGCTAATACGAATACCAGTCCCATTACGCCAACGCATGCAAGTAGCAAAAAAGTAATCGGGGCGCCGGACGTATCGGCGACAAATCCGGCAAGAGTCGTGCTGAACGAAGCACCGATGCCAACGGCTGTGCCAACCAGTCCTTGAGCAAAATTAAAATGTCCGCTCCCGCGCGTTGCATCCGCGATGATAAGTGGAACCAGCACGCCAAGTGATGCAGCGGATATGCCATCAAGCAGTTGTGCCGCAACGAGTAAATAAGGGTCGCTCGTTACCGCGAATATTGCGCCGCGGGCTGACAGCGCGACGAAGGTAAGCAGCAGAAGCGGGCGACGGCCCCAGCTCTGCGCCTTCACTCCGATCCGCGGTGCGATGGCTACGACAACGAATTGCGGCACGAGAATACATATTGATAGCACCAAGGCCGCCGTTTCCGGGTCCCGCTTTGCCAATATCCCGGCCAGGATTGGCAGCATCGCAGCGTTAGCGACCTGAAACAGTACGATCATGACAGCAAAACAAATGAGCGCGCCATTGTGAACAAGGCCGGAGATTCCATCGAACCAAGTGCCGACTTCAGTCTTTGAGATTCCTCCACGGGCAAGTTCTGGATCAATTTCAGATGAGCTGATCTGCGCCAATGCGATGAGTGTCGGAATGCCGAGCGCGGCCGTGAGAAAAAAGATTGCCTGATTTGAATAATAGTAGGCGATGCCTCCTGCTACCGCTGCCGCGATCGCATTTCCCAATGACAGGAAGCGCACGTTCCGGCCGAGCCTAATGCTAAACAAGGCATGACCGACGAGGCCAAGGCTCATCGCGACAAGAGTAGGCCCGAGCAATGAACTTGCGATCGCGTGCAGCACTTTAGCAGCGACCACCACGGTGAAGATTGGCCACAATGCAAGCAGGAGGGCGCTGGCGCTAATCGACGCCACCGCAAGAGCGGCGAGCACGCTTTTGGCAGGCACGCGATCCACCAGCGCGCCGGCGGGGATTTGCAATGCCAGACCTGTGACTGTTCCGATCGTCAGAATGAGACCGATCTCGAACTGCGTCCACGCCACCGATGTCAGATAGGTGGCAACGAACGGCCCCCACCCCGTCTGGATATCGGCGACGAAAAACGCAAACCAATCGAGACCGCGAAGGCTGCGCTGCGACGCCATGGTTCTGCTGAGCTTCGTCTAGTTCTATCGTTCCTACCAGCGGCGCAGCAATCCCCGTGTCACGAATAGACTGCGGCCACTCTGATCTCTCCTTCGTTGTGCACCACCTCGAGCGACGCGTCAGTCCCATGCCGGCGCAACCTCAAATCCACGGCCGATTGGCCAAGACGCAGATTACGCAAGGTCACCTCATCGAGGAATGATGGTAGTTGTGGCTTGTGCAACAGGATTTCATTGCGGCCCGGGTTGAATTCGAGACCGAGACAAGCCTGCAGAAGCAGCAGGGGTGTCCCGGCGGCCCAGGCCTGAGGCGAGCACGCGACCGGATAGAGCGTCGGGCCGCGTTCGCGTCCGCGCTGGAAGCCGCAATAGAGTTCAGGCAGGCGTCGCAACTCCATGTAGCTTGCTGCTGCAAACAGGCCCTTGAACACGCGATCCACCGCGCTTTTGTGTCCGTAGCGTGCAAAGCCGGCTGCGATCAGTGAATTGTCGTGCGGCCAGACCGAGCCATTGTGATACGACATCGGATTGTAACGGCGCTCCTCGCGGGCCACCGTGCGGATTCCCCATCCCGAAAAAAACGACGCCCGCATCAGGTCGCGCATCACCGCTTCCGCGCGCTCTGGCGCGGCGATCCCGCTGAATAGCACCTGTCCAGCGTTCGAGGTCCGCACGCGACACGGTCGCTTCTGTCCATCCAGAGCGAGCGCATAGGTGCCAATATCCTCGCACCAGAATGCGGACTCAAATCGTTCGGCGAGCTTCTTTGCCTGGATCTCGATCGCGTCGCCGAGCGCGTGTTTTCCGAGTCTACGCGCGCCACGCGCAGCCAGGCGCTTCGCTGCATAGACGTAGCCCTGCACTTCGCAGAGCGCGATCGGGCTTTGCGCGAGCGAGCCATCGGCATGGAAGATTGCGTCCTGCGAGTCCTTCCAGCCCTGATTGGCCAGCCCCGTTTCGTCAGAGCGATGATACTCGACGAAGCCGTCGTGGTCGGGATCGCCCAGACCGTCGATCCAGCCCAGCGCCGCTTCAACATTGGGCCATAGTTCGCGCAATGTCTCGGTGTCGCCGGTATGCTCGGCGTAAAGTCCGGCCAGCATCACAAACAATGGTGTCGCATCCACGCTACCGTAGTAGAGGCCGAATGGGATCTCGCCCAGCGCCGCCATCTCGCCGCCGCGCATCTCGTGCGGGACTTTTCCGG
>Ga0310810_10009496_pt1 | contig 11264 bp, 9 predicted proteins | sample NCmetagenome_FD_207641 | JGI IMG/M metagenome (GOLD analysis project Ga0310810, IMG submission 207641) | Soil microbial communities from experimental microcosm in Duke University, North Carolina, United States - NC | ecosystem: Engineered > Artificial ecosystem > Soil microcosm > Unclassified ... | reverse complement strand
ACGGGGTCGCGAGCGCGAGCCCGCCGGCATAGGGCTTGCCGCCCGGCTCGGTGTGGCAGCCGGTGCAGTCGCCGAGGGTCGCAAGATACCGGCCATTCGCGATCTGCTGATAATCCTGCCGATCGCTATCGGCGCGCGCCCGGCCGATCCCGAACAGCAGCAGGAATAGGAGCAGGATGCAGACAAGCGCGCTTCGTTGCATCGCCCGTCGCCGCGCTCAGCTCCGGACCAGCGGGCCCGGGTCCTTCAGATAACGATTGACGATTGCGTCCGCCGACCAGAAGGCCAGCGCGCCGACCGTGCCGGTCGGGTTGTAGCCGGCGTTTTGCGGGAACGCCGTCGCGCCCATGACGAAGAGGTTGGAGATATCCCAGCTCTGCAGATAGTGGTTGAGCGCGCTGGTCGTCGGGTCGGTTCCCATGATCGCGCCGCCGCAGGTGTGGGTCGTCTGATAGTCGGTAATCGTATAGGGGCCGGTGCGCGGCTTCTTGTCGATGTGGTGCGGCCCCATTTTCTGCACGATCTCGGCGAGCCGGTCGGTCAGGTACTCCGACATCTTCAGCTCGTTCTGATGGAAGTCGAAGGTAATCCGCATCAATTTGCGGCCAAACGAATCGGTGTAGGTCGGGTCGAGGTCGCAATAGGCGTCGCGGTAGCTGTAGCAGCTGCCATGCGTCACCGCCTGGTAGCTGCTTAGGTAATATTTCGCCGCCGCCTGCTTCCACGCGGCGCCCCATTGCGGTGTTCCCTTCGGCACCCGCACGGTCTCAAGCGGCCGGCCATTGGTCTGCACCGCGCCCATATAGCCGCCGCCGACAAAGCCCAGCTTGGAGTGATCGAAATTGTCCCCATTGAACTCGTCGATGCACATGCCGATCGAGCCCGAGGCGACGAACGGGTTGAAGTTCTTCTGGTCGAAATAGGCGTCGACGCTCGATGTGACCTGATATGAATAATTCTTGCCGATGACGCCTTCGCCGGTGTTGGGGTCATAGGGCTTGCCGATGCCCGACAGCAACAGCAGGTGCACATTGAACAGCTGGAACGCGCAGAGCAGGACCAGCTCGGCCGGTTGCTCGAACATCTCGCCGCTGCTGTCCGCATAGGTGACGCCGCGGGCGCGCTTGCCCGATCCGTCGAGATCGATGCGCAATACCTCGCATAAGGTGCGCGCCTCGAAATTCGTCCGGCGCAGCAGCACCGGCAGGATCGTCGTCTGTGGGCTCGCCTTCGAGTAGTTGCCGCAGCCGAACCATTCGCAGAACCCGCAATAGGTGCAGGGCCCGAGCGTCACGCCGAGCGGGTTGGTATAGGCCTGCGAGAGATTGCCGGAAGGCTGCGGAAACGGGCTGTAGCCCATTTCCTTGGCGGCTTCAGCGAACAGAGTTGGGCCATAGGGCTGACGCTGCGGCGGGTTCGGGTAGTCGCGGCTGCGCGGCCCCTCCCAGGGGTTGCCATTCGCCTGCTTCGCGCCTTTCAGATTGCCGGCCTTCCCAGAGGTGCCGCACAGATATTCGAAGCGGTCGTAATAGGGTTCGAGCTCGTCGAAGGTGATGCCCCAATCCTGGATCGTCATGTCGGGGGGCAGGATGCTGTTGCCGTAACGCTCGGTCAGATGCGTTTTCAGGCGAAAGTCGCTCGGCAGAAAGCGCCAAGTCTCAGCGTTCCAATGAACGCCGCCGCCACCGACGCCGTTGGGTGGCATGAATGATCCCCAATGGCGGATCGGGAGCGCCGTCTCGCTCGTCTTATTCCGAAACGTCATCGTCTCTTGCGCGGGCCGTAGGAACAGTTCGTGACGGATGCGGTAGCGCAATTCGTCCTGCGCGTAGGTTGTCGGGAAATCGGTCGAGGTGTCGCGCCACGGCCCGCGCTCGATGGCAACGACATTGAGCCCGGCGCGGGTCAGCGCCTCAGCCAGGATCGAGCCGGTCCAGCCCAGCCCGACGATGACGGCATCCACCGGCGGCAATTTGCGGGTCATCGCCACGGGGCCGCCGCAGAAGGCGCCGCTCGCCGCGGCATCATCCGCCCGGCGTCCATTCGGGGCGGCCTTGGATGCCGACCGGCGGCAGCGGATAGGGCTCGTTGTGGCGCTCCACCCAGTCGCGGTAGTCGTAGCGCGCACCAGGGAAGCCGATCACTTTCCAGCCAACCATGTCGCGATTGCCGCCATAGATCGGATCGGCGAAGAACCCCTCCTTCGTGTTCTGCAGCAGCTGATCGAAAAATTGCGGGGTGCGGACGCCTTCGAGCTCCAGGCTGCCGTCTTCAAGCGCGCCGATGATCTTGTCCTTGTCTTCGTCGGCGAGTGCGGCGAAGACCTTCCCGGATTGTGTCGCGCGGCAATGCTTGTCGAGCGCGGCAAGTGCGGCCCGGTACTGCTCGGCGGGTGTTTTCGAGGATTGCATTCCTTGCTGTGGCGTCCCGTCTTGGAACGGCCCTCGCATGTAGAGGCGCTGTGCGCTGCCATAAGGGCCGGCAAGCTGCCGGTCGATGAACACGGCACAGCCGGCGTCCTTGCCGCCGGCGAATTTCGGGTCGGGCGGGATCAACCGGTCGACCAACGCCTCGACCGTGGCGCCTTCCTCGGCGGTGAAGAATTCCCAGCCGCCGGGGCGCGTCTGGGCCGGCGGAATACCGGCGGAGGGATGCCATGGCAGTTTCCCGGCGATTGTTCGCGCCCGTGCCGGCACCAGAGAAAGCAGAAACGACGCTAGACTGCCGGCCAACACGCTGCGGCGGTGCGTCGCCATCGTCTTGCAGTGCTCCCGATTTTCGGCGATCGCAGCATGGCGGCGCCGCTACCTAGCCGCCCGGAGAACGCTGCTCGCCGCGGATCGTTGCCTGATTTCACACGAGCCGGTCGCCGAGGCTGCGCTACCCGCAGTGATGACATGGCTTCGACATCCCAGCCCGGGACACCATAGGTCGGATGCGCTCCTCGGTTATTCACGTCGCATGACCGCTTTTACGCGCAAGTTGAGCCATTCTCGCCGCGAGAACTGATGCCAAATTCGCGTCGTTTGCGGTCGGTCCCGAGATAGGGCCGTACTACGGATTTGGACCCCAAAGCTGTCACTAAACGCGGCGCGGCTCGCTCGGCCCATCCGGCGATGATTTTTATCGGGGAGGTCGGGCCCCGGTCGACCTGAGTCGTCGATTTATGTGGCTTTGATGCCCAGCGAGACAACGGGCCGATCCGTCGCCATCTGGTTCGGCTCCCTATAGACCCCTAAGGCGCTGGCGGGCGCAATGGCTGCTGCGGAGCTTCGGCGGGAGCGGGCTGGACCCAGGCCGGCGTTGTTTGCTCTGCGGAGCTTGTGACCGGCTCGTCTAGAGGAATGCTCTCTGGATGCGAGCGAGCCAGCGTAGTGGCTGACGCGGCGGATTTGGCGCCGCGGTGAGCCTTTGCTCTTCCCCGCACCACTCCGGCCATCTGCGGCGCGCGATGGGTATGCATCTTGTGCGCGCTGGCCGAACGCTCGCGTTTGATCACTGCTCCGCCCGACGCATGATCGCTCGGCATGGCGCGATGCGCGGCCGCCGACCTCTCGACCGTCACGGCTCGACGCGCTGAAGGGGCCCCGTATTGAGGCGGGGCTAAGGGGGTCGCGACCACCGGCGCTGTCGAGTTAATCGTCTTGCTGATGCCTCGGAATGAGACCGGCGCCGGCTCGATCCGATCCTGTGTACAGCTGGTCAGAAGGAGCGCGGTCACAATCAATGCCACACAGAGAACGCCCTGGAGCTGATGGTGTCTGAGCATGGCCCCTCCTCGTACCAGACTTTTAGGAAGGTGCTGTCGCCCATACTCCTATGCCGAAATGATCGGTCGCCCCAGGCCCGCCGTGAACCCACAGCTTTGCCGCCGCCGTCTAGCCGGGCGGTGCCCCAACCGGGTTTACGCGCCGGGCGAATCGCGGCGCGGATTGGCTTCAAAGACGGCGTGCTTACGAAACGGAGCGCGCGTGCTGCTGGCGACCGCGCCCCAGCGCCAGCTGATCGGCAAAAAAATCACATCGAGCAACACCGCTTCAGTTGCGTTGGGCCAAATCCCGGGGGTGCCGAATTTCGTTAACGGCAGCGGCGAGCAACCTGGATGCTACCACGAGCTTTCGTGATGCCGCGGCCGTCGATGAAGGATTGCGGCTCAATCAATCCGAGGATGCTTCTCGTCGGTGCCGGCAGCGCGCTCCCAGGCGCGGGCGACCTGGAACAGCATGCCCTCAGCGAAATAGCGCGCCACGAATTGTACCGAGAGCGGCAGCCCAGCCGAGGACAGACCGGCCATCATGGCCAATGCCGGATGACCCGTGACGTTGAACGGCGTGCGCGCCTGACGAGGATAGGTGCGTTCAGTCTCGGCCGCATCCTCGATCCGGCTCGGCGGATCCATCGCGCTGGCGCACAGCAATACGTCAACCTCGCGCAGCGCGTCCTCGACCGCCGCGATCATCTCAAGACGGCGGCGGCTGGCCTGCACATAATCGCCGGCGCTGATGAACGCGCCGCCCAACAGACGGCGACGGGCGAGTTGACCGTAATCGCCGGGCCGCTCGCGCAGCCAAGGGGCATGGATGGCCCATGCCTCGCTCTGCAGGATCACGCGATTGACGGCGCCAAACTCGCCGAGCGTCGGCAAGCGGATATCTCGGATGTCGGCGCCGAGCTTATGCAGCGTGGCGGCGACATTTTCGAGCCCGGCCGCGACCTCAGGGTCGGCCGGTAGGTCCGTCTCATGGAAGTGCCGGATGAAACCGATCCGCAATCCCCGCACGCCACGCTCCAGCCCGGCCGCGTAATGGCCCGGCGGTACGGCCGCGCTGCCGGCATCGAGCGGATCGTGACCGGCAATCGCGTCGAGCATCAAGGCATTGTCGCTCACCGTTCGAGTCAGCGGGCCGACATGATCAAGCGTAAAGGAGAGCGGGAACACGCCCCTCCGCGACACGAGGCCATAGGTCGGCTTCGACCCGACAATGCCGCAGGCGCTGGCCGGATTGCGCACGCTGCCGCCGGTGTCGCTGCCGAGCGCCACCGGGAACAGGCCCGCCGCAACGCCCGATCCGGAACCCGAGGACGAGCCACCGGGATGATGGGCCGTGTTCCACGGGTTGCGCGCCGGCGGCCACGGCAGATCGAAGCTGGGTCCGCCGATCGCGAATTCGTGCGTCGAAAGCTTCCCAAGCACGATCGCGCCGGCGGCGCGCAGCCGCGACACGCAGACCGCATCGGCTGCGGCGATATTGTCGATCAGGATCTTGGAATGGCACGTCGTCGGCAGGCCAGCGACATCGATGATGTCCTTGATGCCAACGGGCACGCCGTGCAACGGCCCGCGGGGCCGGCCGGCGGTGATCTCTGCTTCGGCGGCCTTCGCAGACTCCAGTGCGGCATCACGGTCGAGCCGAATGAATACATGCAGTTTTGTATCGAGGCGCTCGATCCGATCGAGCAAGGCGTGTGTCAGCTCGACGGGCGACAGTTTCCGACCGCGAATAGCTTCGGCTGCTTCCGCCGCGGTCAGCCAGTGTAGCCCGGTCACAATCCGGTCCCCGGCTTCATGGGTGGCCAGGGTTCAGCATGCGGCTCGCGGGGTGCCTGCATCTTTGCCACCCAGCCGCTCGCCTGCTCGGCAGCGGATGTGACGTCCTCGGGGAACTCCTTGAGCGCCCTCTCCAGCCCGGCCCGCCGAGCCAGCAATTCGATAATTGCCTTGTCCATGATCCGCACTCACGAGTGATCGAAGCGATCGAGATTACCGCGATTGCTGTGGCGTTGCCGGGCGAAAATGGGACGCTCCGATGCGGCGGAGCGACGAACTTAGCGTGACAGGAAGGAGCGCGGGCGGCTGACGAAGGGCAGCAGCATCATGCCGAAGATGAAGAGGACGCCGATCAGCAGCAGCAGGTCGTTGTAGGTCAACACGAGGGCTTCGCGCTGCACCAGTTTTGCGAGCATGTTTATCGCAGCACGATTGGGATCGCCGGGGATCAGCGAATCCAAACGGTTGGCCTGCAACTCGAGGAAGCGCTGCACCTCCGCACGGGCGGGGTTGATGTTCTCGATCAATCGGCCCCAGTGAAAATGTAGTCGCTCGTTCATCAGGGTCACGATCGTGGCCAAGCCGATCGCACCACCGAGATCGCGGGTCAGGTTGTAGAGACCGGCAGCGTTTGTCATCTTGTCCTGCGGCAACGTGCCCATCGCAATCATGTTGGCGGGCAGATAGCAGCAGATCAGCCCCAGGCCTCGGACCACTTGCGGCACGAACAACTCCCAGAAGCCGGTTTGATTGGTCAGCGTCGCGGTCAGATACATCGAGAAGGCAAACAGGCCGAGGCCGATCGCCAGCATCAAGCGCAGATCGAGCAAGCGCGCGATGCGCGTGCTGAGCGGCGACATTACCATCGTGACGAGGCCAGTCACGATGATGGTCAATCCGATCTGCAGCGCGCTATAGCCGCGCACCTGGGCCAGAAACAGCGGCACCAGGTAGGTCGTGCCGTACATGCCGATGCCGACGACAAACGTGAAGAAGCAGCCAAACGCAAAATTGCGATTGAGGTAGGCGCGCAGATCGACGATTGGCTGTCGATAGGTCAACACCCGCCAGAAAAACAGGCCGCCGCCGACCAGCGAGACAATCACCGCAACGCGGATCGTTTCATCGTCGAGCCAATCCGAGCGGGGTCCTTCTTCGAGAGCGTATTGGAGGCAGCCGAGAAAAGTCGCCATCAGCAGCATGCCCGTGAGATCGAAATGGCGCAGCAGCGAGAGATCGGGCCTGTTGATGTCGATCGTCACCCACACGATCGCGGCCACTGCGAGACCGGGCACGATGTTGACCAAGAACAGCCAATGCCAGGACAGGGTATCGGTCAAAAACCCGCCGAGGGTCGGGCCCAAAGTCGAGGACAGGCTCAGAATGACCGAGATAAGCGCAATGACGCTCGCCAGTTGGCGGCCGCGGAATTTGGTGTAGACGACCGGCCACACGGTCGGTGTGATCGCGCCGCCGCAAAAACCCTGCATCGCGCGATAGAGGATCATTTGGCCGAGACTGGTGGCCGTAGCGCACAACACACTCGTTCCGGTGAAGCCCAGCGCGGCGACGACAAAGAGAATCCGGGTCGAGAGCAGCCGCGACAGAATGCCGGACATCGGCACCATCACGACATCGGCGATCAGATACGCCGTTTGTACCCAGGCGATCTCGTCGGTGCTGGCGGAGAGCCCGCCCTGGATCTGCGTCAGGGAACTCGTGACGATCTGTACATCCATGATCGCCATGAAGAGCCCGGTGCCCATCGCCAGGACGCCGATCCAGTCGCGCAGCGTCGGTTCCGTTCCTGCTGCGCCTGGTTCCGGGTGTGCGCCCGCGGCCGGCTTCGCCGGCGCTTCCTCGGCCGCTCCCGGGACGGCGACTCGGGCTCGGGCGAGCCGGCCGCGTCGCAATGTCTCGGCAAGGGTCATCGGTTTCGCATAGAAGCGGGGTCGCGTTCAGTCGAACAACGTCGCCAGGCGCTTCTTGATGCTGTCGGCGACGTAGAGCGCCAGAGCCTGGATCGTCGATGTCGGGTTCACCCCGCCGGAGGTGACCCAGATGCTGCCATCGACAATAAAAAGGTTCTTCACGTCGTGGCTGCGTCCCCACTCATTGACGACAGAACGCTCGGGGTTCAAACCCATGCGTGCCGTGCCCAGCAAGTGGCCCGGGCTGTTCAATACCGTTCGGGAGCAGGAGATGTTTTTTGCGCCAGCAGCTTCGAGGATCTCCGATGCGCGAGCGATCCCGTGCTCCATCATCCGCCGCGTGTTCTCGCTGATCGCGTAATCGATCTTCGGTGCCGGAATGCCGTGGCTGTCCGTCAGCGCCGGATCCAGCGTGACGCGATTGTGCTCCTCCGGCAGGTCCTCACAGGCAACGCCGATCAGCATGCGATGGTAGTGCAGCGAACGGAAGACGCGGTGATGATCCTTGCCCCAGGGCAGGCGGCCAGCAGCCATGCTCGTGATCGCCTCGTTTGCCGGGCCGGTGCCGCGCGTGAACTGCAATGTGTAACCGCGCAGGAAGCCGCGCGAAGGATCGGTTTCGTAAAACTCCTTGCTCCACATCACGGTCTGCGGACCGCGGTCGCCGTCCAGCTCGTCATCGATATAGCCGAACACCATCGGCCAAGGGTGCAGCATCAGGTTCTTGCCAACGAGGCCGGAGGAATTCGCTAGGCCGGACGGAAAGCGAGCCGACGCGGAATTCAGCAACAGCCGCGGCGTGCCGATGCCGTTCGCTGCTATGATGACGACCTCGGCCGGCTGGAACCGCTCCATCCCGCTTGGATCGTAATAAACGACGCCCGACGCCATGCCGTGTTCGTTCGTCGTGATCTCCCGGACACGGCAGCGTGTGCGCAGCTCGACCCGAGCGCGTAGCGCATGCGGCCAGTAGGTGATGTCGACGCTCGCCTTGGCGCCCTGGGCGCAACCCGGCGTGCAATGGCCCAGATTGATGCACTTGCCGCGCCCGTCATATTCGGTTGTGGCCACAGCAACGTCCGACGGCCACCAATGCCATCGCAGCTGGTTCATCGCCCGCGCGTAGCGCGTGCCGGTCTTGCCCAGCGGTACCGGCGGCATGTTGGGTTCGTGCGTAGGATAGGCGGGGTCGCCGGCGAGGCCGGCGACGCCCGTCATGCGGTCGTTTTCGGCGAAATAGGGTTCGAGCGTCCAGTAATCGATCGGCCAATCATCCGCGACCCCGTCCAGCGTGCGCACACGGAAATCGGACGGATGCATGCGCGGGTAATGCGCCGTGAACAGGATTGTGCCGCCGCCGACGCCATTGAAATTGGCGATCTTCATCGGCGAGTTGTCGTCATTGACCGGGTAGTCCGTGGCACGCGCGCGGCGGTTGGGGCTGATGTCGAAATCGGCGTAGCGGCGCGCCTCCCAGTCGCGGCCGTTGCTCGGGAACTCAGTGGGTTTGATCCAGTCGCCCTGCTCCAGGCACAGGATCTTCATTCGCGTTTCGGCAAGGCTCCAGGCCACCGCTGCGCCGGAGGCGCCCGCGCCGATGATCAGAACATCGACGATGTCGTCGGGCGGGCGGGGCATGCCCGCGCTTCCTTCCGCGGTCACGTCAGGTTTCCGTGCTATCGACGTCGCGCCACATTCGCCGCCGGCCGCGCACCGCGTCCAGCAACGACCAATCGCCCGGTTCCAGCACACGGCCCTGCGGGTAGGGCGCGCGCGGCTCAATACCCAACGCGTGCATCACCCGGTCGTCACGGTAATAACACTGAAGCACGGCCCGCCCGAGCGCCGTCATGACGCGGTGTTCACGGCCGAGCAGCGTCATCGCCACGGCTTCCGCCGCCGCCTGGTCCAGGCCCGCGAAGTCGCCGCCGGCGATCTCGCGCAGCATCGCGAGCGCTTCGCGGACGTCGTCTTTATCGCGGCCGAGGGACCGGACGATATCGGCGAAGATGGCCTCGTCCTCGGCACCCGGCACGCCGTATTCAGCACTGGCGGGCACCATGAAGCCGGCAAGCCTACGCAGATCCCTTAATTGCGCGGGTGCCAGCTCGGCATTGGGGTTTTCTACAGCGGTCATCGTACTGCGCCGCATCGTGAGGCCGCGGTCGATGTCACGCAACGGCCGAATGCAGTGGCCCGGCAGTTCCTCGGGATCGGGAAAGGGGCTAACATTCGGCCAGCCCGGAGGATGTCATGACCCTCAGCTTGCCCGATCAGCGGATGGCCTGGCGTGGCGTCGATCTCAAGAAAGACGACATCGCCTTCGACCTGACCCCAAGGCACGCCGCGGCTCTCGAGGAGCTGCTCGACGCATTCCATAAGCAGAGGCTCGGGCTTGGTCAGATCCGGCCCGAGCATTGCCGCCACCCGGCGCTCGACGCCGATCTCGCCCGGGTTTTCGACGAGATCCAGGAGGGGCGCGGCATCGTCATCATTCGCGGCATCCCCGTCGCGGGCCATTCCGACGACGACGTCAGCATGATATTCTGGGCGCTTGGCGCTCATTTCGGCCGGGGCGTGTCGCAAAGCGCGCGCGGCGACCTGCTTGGCCTGGTCCGTGACGAGACCCCGCCGGGCGAGCCGGAGAGTGCTCGCGGCTATACAAGCCGGCGTGAACTCTCGCTTCATGTCGATCTCGCGCAGATCGTCGGCCTGATGTGCGTGCGCCAAGCGCGCAGCGGCGGCGCGAGCCAGTATGCCTCCGGCCTTGCGGTGTACGACGAGATCCGGGCGAAGCGGCCGGATTTATTGCCGATCCTCGAACGCGGTTTCCCCTATCACCGGCGTGGCGAGGAAGCTCCCGGCCAGCCGCAGATCACCCCCTACAACATTCCCGTCTTCTCGGAACGCGAGGGCCGCGTCAGCATTTTCTTAGTGCGCGAGATTATCAATGCCGCGTACCGCGAATTGAAGCGCAGCTTCACACCCGAAGAGATCGATGCGATCGACACGTTCCGGGCGACGGCGAGCGATCTGCAGTTCGAAACCCGGCTGGAGCCTGGCGAAGCAACCTTTCTGAACAATTACACGATCATGCACGCCCGCTCAGAGTTCGAGGATTGGGGCGACCCCAACAAGAACCGCCTGATGCTGCGGTTGTGGCTGGATGTCGAGCGGAATGCGCGCCCCGTCGTGCCGAACATCCACATTTATGAAAACGCGGGCGGCCGCAGCGGGATCGATCCGCAACCGGGGCGGCTTCCGGCTGTCGCAGCCTATCGCACACCGGACGAACTCGTGCGACAGCCCGCGGCAGTCAAATAACACCGGAGCCGAACAGCTGCACGGATGCACCGCCGAGGGCGGCGGAACACATCAATATCGAAAGGGGTGATGCTCCATGGCCGATCAACCATCCTATGTGTATCTCGGCTTGGCCGGCGAAACCGGACCGGGCCGGCCCGTGCATTCCGGTCTTTTCCGCATCGCCGCCGGCGCGAACAAATGGGAGGCGATGGAGAACGGCCTACCGGAGAGGCCGGCGGTGCGCGCTCTAGCGGTCCATCCGGCAAAGCCGGAGATCATCTATGCCGGCACGCAAGCCGGGCCCTATCGCAGCGCCGACCGCGGGGAGCATTGGGAGAAGGTCGAGCTGCCGGATCATGGGCTGCCGGTCTGGTCGATCCTGTTTCATCCGCATAACCCGGATGTGATCCTGGTCGGATGCGAGAATTGCGAGATTTACCGCAGCGATGACGCTGGCGAGCATTGGATTCGTCTGCCGG
>Ga0310810_10009495_pt1 | contig 11264 bp, 9 predicted proteins | sample NCmetagenome_FD_207641 | JGI IMG/M metagenome (GOLD analysis project Ga0310810, IMG submission 207641) | Soil microbial communities from experimental microcosm in Duke University, North Carolina, United States - NC | ecosystem: Engineered > Artificial ecosystem > Soil microcosm > Unclassified ... | reverse complement strand
TCGCGACCACCGACGCGAGTGCACCCGCATCCAGTTGACCCGTCGCTGCGAGATACCCTAACGCGATTGGTAGGTCGAACGCAGTTCCATCTTTGCGTTGATCACCCGGCGCGAGATTGACAGTTACACGCCGTGGCGGTACCACGAAGCCCGAGTTTACCAGCGCCGCGGAAACACGCTCGCGACTCTCCTTCACCGCCCCTGCAGGTAACCCGACGATCGTCCACAGCGGTAGGCCGAGCGCGACGTCGACCTCCACGAGCACATCGTAGGCATCGATGCCAAGCACGGCGGCGGATCGAACGGCGGCGAGCATGGCCACAAGCTAGGCACAGGCGTCTATCGCTCTGTCATCGAACGCTTGCACACCCGCGCGGGCGCACGCAGCGCGAGCAAGTCTGACCGCTGGTATCGGCCGTCGGTCGTCCAGCGCCGGCAGCGTCTGGGACTTCACTCGCGCGAGGCCGATCGAGCACCGGCTCGTCTCTCCGAATCCGACCGTCGCGAAACACCACGATCCGCCTCGCGAATTCCGCGATGTCCGGCTGCGCCTCTCGATTGCTGTCTCAGCGAATGTTCAGGAGGTGAATGAACCCGACGCCGAGCACGATCAGGAGCAGCAGTGACAGCGATACCGCAACGATGACGCGCGAGCCCGCGCGCGCCACCGTGCGCACGTCCGCACTGAGACCGAGCGCCGCCATCGCGACGACCGTGAGGTTGGTCGACACGAGCCGGGTAGGGGAGATCCAGCTCGACGGGACGACGCCCGTCGCACGCAACGTTGCCAGTGCCAGAAAGCCGACGATGAACCACGGCACGAGCATGGTGAGCGACGGTGCGTGCGCGAATCGGTCCCGCTCGCGAACCGAGAAGAAGAGAACGACGGGACCAAGCATGAGGACGCGCACCAACTTCACGAGCGTCGCGACCTGGCCCGACAGCATGCTCACCGGGAACGCCGCCGCCAACACCTGCGGCACGGCGTACACGCTCAATCCCGCGAGCACGCCGTACTGATAGTTCGAGAGGCGAAGCGGACCGACGAGGAGCGGGAGCCCCAAAACGACGATCACACCGAGAATCGCCGTGAACGCGATGGACGACGCGACGTCATCCGCATCCGCCCCGATCACCGGCGCAACCGCTGCGATGGCCGAGTTGCCGCAGATCGCGTTGCCGGTGGCGACGAGGATCGAGAGATGCCGCCCAAGGCCAAGGCCACGCGCGATGAACAAGCCGAGTACGAGCCCCAGCACCACGATCGACACGATCGCGACGCCGAGCGCGGGACCGGCTCGCAGCAAGAGCGGCAGATCCACCGAGAGCCCGAGAATCGCCACCGACAGCTCGAGCACCTGCTTGCCGGCGAAGCGAATGCCGTGGTCGAATCGCGAGCTCGGTCGCCAGACGAGCCTCACGAGCATCCCGACCAGCAACGCGACGACGAGCGCCTCGATGACCGGCGACCCGAACAGCCGCGTTTCGATACTCGCGATGGCGATGGACGCCAGCGCGACCACCGCGGCGGCGAGAACGCCCGGGACTACGCGGCGCAACGCGCGCGACGCGCCCGACCGACCTCCAGCGCGGCGGGCGCTCGCCGCAGGCGGACGAGCGTCACTTCCGGAAACGCGCCCAGACGGAACGGGATGCCCCAGTACCCCGTCCCCGGGCTGACGTAGAGCAGCGAATTCTCGTGGCGGTACGCGCCCATCGCGTGCTCGAGGAAGGGCGACGCCAAACTCCACCGCAGCGACGGCAGGGCGAGCTGGCCCCAGTGCGTGTGGCCGCTCAGCGTGAGGGCGACGCCGTGCTTCGCGAGCGCAGGCCAGAGCGCGGGATTGTGCGCGAGCGCGACGACCGTCGCGCCGTTAGGCGCTCCGGCGAGCGTGCGCTCGACATCCGGTGCCACCCGACTCTGCCCGCGACGCCCCCCGGCGGGATCGCCCGTACCCGCGAGCACGAGGGTCGCGTCGCCGCGGCGGAGGATGTGAGCCTCGTTCAGCAGCAATCGCGCCGGCACGTCCTTCCGCAGTCGATGCTCCACGGAGTCCCAACCGGCATACACGTCGTGGTTCCCCGCGATCATGAACACGCCAAGGGGAGCGTCCAGTGCGCCTAACGCCGCGGCGTACGCGTCCACGTCCTCGGCACGATCATCGACGAGGTCGCCCGTCACCGCGATCACGTCGGGCGAGAGGTCGGCAATCGTTCGCACCACGCGGTCCAGGAACGGCCGCGACGTGTGCGGCCCGACGTGGAGGTCGGACACCTGCGCGATGGCAAGCCCGTCGAACTCCTGCGGCAGCCCGGGAATCGATGCGTCGACCTCGCGGACAACGAGCCGACGGGTCCCGAGATACCCCGCAAACAGAAGGGTGCCGACGCAGGCGAGTACGATCCCCGCTGCGATGCGTCCGCCGACGAGTGGCTCCCCGAGGGCCGCGCCGATCATCACACCGGCCGTACCGGCGACGCTGACGAACGGCAGCATCAGCTGCGTGTACCAGAACGGTCGGACGACGAGCAGGCGGAAGGGCGCCTTGGGGTAGAAGGGCCAACCGCGCCACCGCGCGTAGACTGCGAGCGGCAGCGTGGTGTAAATGGCAAGCGCAATGACGAGCGTCAGGGCATGCGGGAAGAGGCCGTTCACCAGCGCGCCGACGATAAGCCACGACGCTCCGAGGTAGAGGCCGAGGCGAACCGCGATGAGGAGCCGTTTCATGCGGGAAAGCTAACCGCACCCCGTCATGCAGTTGCGAACCCTACGCGTCCTGGTTCAGCGGGGCGCCCGACGGGGCCGTCGCGAGGCGATGGCGGAAGCGCTCGCGCAGGACGCTCTTCAGATACTTCCCAGTGCCCGACCTCGGGATGGACTCCACGAGAATCACGTCGTCCGGCAGCCACCATTTCGCGAAATGCGGCGCCAGATGTTCGCGCACCGACTCGAGCGTCGGCGCCCGGCCAGCGCGAGGAACAATCACCGCCACCGGTCGCTCGTCCCACTTCTCGTGCGGCACCGCGATGACGACCGCTTCCGCCACGTCCTGGTGCGAGAGCAACGCGCCCTCGAGCGCGACGCTGCTGATCCATTCGCCGCCCGACTTCACCAGGTCCTTCGATCGATCCTGAATCGTTATGCAGCCCCGAGAGTCGATGGACACGATGTCGCCCGTGCGGAACCACCCATCGTCCGTGAATCGATCCGCGGAGTCCGGCGAGTTGTAGTACGCCCGCGCTACCCATGGTCCGCGGACCTCGAGCTCGCCCATGGTGTCGCCATCCCACGCGGCGAGCTCACCGTCATCGCGCCGCGCGCGAATCTCCACGAACGGCAGTGGGAGCCCAGCCTTCGCGCGATACGCGAACTGAGCGTCGCTCGACGCGTTTTCGAGCTCGCTCGTCACCTTGCTCACCGAGCCGACCGGGCTCGTTTCGGTCATTCCCCAGCCCTGCTGGATGTACATGCCGTGCCGATCCTGAAATGCACGGATGAGCGGCTCGGGAACAGCAGCACCGCCGACGAGCATCCGGCGGAGCGGCGTGAGGTCGTGCTTGGTGGGATTCGCGTCGAGGTACTGGAGAATCCCGAGCCAGATCGTCGGCACGCCCGCCGCCATGGTCACGCGCTCTCGCTCGAACAGGTCGACGAGGCTCGCGGCATCGAGATGTGGCCCTGGCATCACCTGCCGCGCGCCGGACACTGCCGCCGTGAAGGGGATACCCCACGCGTTCGCATGGAACATGGGTACGACCGCGAGGACCGTATCGCGCTCCGTGATCCCGGTGACGTCGGCGATCAGAGTGCCGAGCGTGTGGAGGCAGACCGAGCGATGCGAGTACAGCACGCCTTTCGGGCGGCCAGTCGTCCCGGAGGTATAACACATCATCGCCGCCTCTGACTCCGGCAGCTCCGGATACTGGTACTGCGGGTCGCCTGATGCGATGAGCGCCTCGTAGTCGATTGCGCCATCTGGAAGCGGGGCATCCGACGCGTCGCGAATGACGATCACGTGCCGCAACGCAACATTCTTCTTGAGCTGCTCGACGAGCGGCTGCAGCGACTGGTCGGCGATGACAACGACATCGCCGGCATGCGAGGCGATGTACGACAGCTCATCGATGTGGAGACGAATGTTGAGCGTGTGCAGGACAGCGCCCGAGCAGGGCACCCCGAAATAGGCCTCGAGATGGCGAAGATGGTTCCAGCAGAGCGTCGCGACCCGGTCGCCGCGCCCAACGCCAAGCTGCCGCAGCGCGGACGCGAGCCGACGCGCTCGCCCTAACGCGACCGCATACGTCGACCGCTCGATCGTTCGGTCAGGGCGCCGCGAGACGATCTCCTTGTGCCCGAACATGGACTCCGTTCGGCGCAGCATTGCGGTGATGGTCAGCGCGTAATCCATCATGAGACCGTCCATGCGCACCTCCGAAGGCGGGGACCAGCCACGTCTGGGCGACACGAACGTGGCGCCCGCCGCAACCGCTGTAAAGGTCGCGGCGGACGCGGGCACAACGGCCTAGAGCGCGCCGCGAGTCTGGCGCGCCGCGCGCAGCGGAGCGGCCTCCGGCTCCGGCACCGGAAGGAAGTCCTCTCCCGGGTTGATGAACTGGTCGTGCTCGATGTTGTACTGCTTGTCGTAGAGCTGGCGGTACCGACCATTCGCCGCAATCAGCTCCCGGTGCGTGCCGCGCTCGATGATCCGGCCCTCCTCCATGACCAGGATCTGATCGGCGCTCTCGATCGTCGACAGCCGGTGCGCGATGACGAACGTTGTGCGACCACGGCGGAGTGAGCGGAGTCCGTCGCGAATCAGCGCCTCGCTCTCACTGTCAAGGCTGGACGTCGCCTCGTCGAGGATGAGGATGCGTGGATCGGCGAGGATGGCGCGCGCGATCGCGACGCGCTGTCGCTGACCGCCGGACAGCTTCACGCCGCGCTCGCCCACGATCGTCTCGTACTTCTTCTCGAAGCGCTCGATGAACTCATCGCAGTGCGCGATGCGGCTCACCACCCGTACCTCGTCGTCAGTCGCGTTAGGCTTCGCGAACGAGATGTTCTCCTTAATCGTCCCGTCGAACAGGAAGTTGTCCTGCATCACCACGCCGAGATGCTCGCGGTAGTCGCGAAGCCGGAGTGTGGCCACGTCGCGGCCGTCGACCAGGACACGACCGTGCGTCGGACGGTTGAACGCGCTGACGAGGCCGATCAGCGTGCTCTTCCCCGCCCCACTCGAGCCGACGAGCGCCGTCGTCGTGCCGGCCGCGGTCTGGAACGACACGTCGCGGAGCACCGGCACGCCCGGCACGTACTCGAAGCTGACGTTCTGGAACGCGATGTCGCCGGCGATCTCGCGAATCGCATCGCGCCGCTCGTCTTCCTGGTCCTCGGTGGCGGTTTGCCGGATCTCGCGGATGCGATCGAGCCCGGCGAACGCTTCGCTGACCTGCGTCCCGATCGACGCGATCTGCACCAGAGGGGCCGCCACCAAGCCGATGAAGAAGATGTACATGACGAAATCGCCGAGCGTCATGGAGCCGCCCACGATCGACCGTCCGCCCACGATGATCATGAGGACGCCGATCAGCCCGACGATCACCGTTGTGGCGGCACCCACGGCCGACGTCCCGGTGATGGTCGACGCGATGTTTCTGAACAGCCGCTCGATCCCGTCCGAAAAGATGCGCTCCTCGCGCTCCTCGGCGGTGTAGACCTTCACGGTGCGTATCCCGCCTAACGCCTCGCCCAGGCGGCCGGTCACCTCGGCGTTGATCTCGTTGCGCTGGCGGAACAGCGGCCGGAGCCGCTTGAACGCCACTGCCATCATGCCACCGAACGCGAGCAGCACGAAGATGGTCGACGCCGTGAGATGCCAGTTCAGGTAGAACAGCACGCCGAGGGCGATGATCGCCGTGAGGAACCCGCCGGTCAGCTGAACGAGACCGGTGCCGATGAGATTCCGAATCCCTTCAGCGTCGGTCATGACGCGCGTGATCAGTACGCCCGACTTCGTCGCATCGAAGAACGAGACGGGAAGTCTGAGCACGTGTCGCTGCACCTCGACCCGCATGTCGCTGATCGCCCGTTGCGCCGCGACGCTCACGATCTGCGACAGCGAGAACGACGTGATCGCCTGCACCACCGTCGCGCCGCCGACGGCGAGCGCGAGTGGCACCAGCTTGTCCAGCTGATGTTTGGTCAGGACGTTGTCGATCAGATACTTCGAGCTCGCGGGCAGCACGAGACCCGCAAGGCGGTTGACGAGCATGAGCGCGAGCCCGATCGAGAGAGACCGTCGGTGCTTCCAGATGAGGGAGCGGGCCTCATCCCACGCCCGCGCCATGTTCACGCGCGGCTTTTTCGGTTTGCCGCTTTCAGCCATGCAGCCTCAGTTGACTCGTTTGCCAGGAAAAGTAATACCCTGGCCGTTGTCGACTTCATGGCCGGCGCGCTGAAGCGCGCCGACTGCTCGCTCGACATCGACCTCACGCACGAGGACGTAGTCCGTGTCATGCGTTCCTATCGCCAGGATCGGGATGCCGGCGTCCGCGAGTGGCTTCGCGAGCGACACCAGAACGCCCACGAGCTCGGGCGCGAGCGTGCCCTCCACGCGCATGGCAACGTAGCCACGCATGCATTCCGTTCCGCGTGGTACCGCGGAATCAGCACACACGATCGACAGCTCGTCGTCGGTCCGCGTGATCGACAAGAAGCCCGGCCCGTTCGCCCACGACGGGACGACGTCATCTTGGGACAACCTGCAGACCGCGAAGCGCCCGGGTACTCTGAGCACACGCAGTGGTTGGGAACCCGTCATTCAGCGGCGCTGCACGCGTCCAGCGCGCACGTGGATGGGCCATCGAACCAGTCGTCGCTCGCCATCCCGGCCCCAGGCTGCGCGCAGCGCAGCCTCCAGATCGACGACCGGATCGCGACCGATCGCCTTGGCCAGCCTATGGGTCGCCGACCACGTACGCACATAGCCGCCGAACTCGGCGAGCGAGAGGTGACTCTCGATATTCAGGGTTGGCGCGGCAACCTCGTCGATCGGGATCGGGATGCTGCGATATCCCTCGTCGACGAGCTTGCGGTCCGCTGGCCAATAAGGGCCGCAGGTCTCGGAGTAGTAGCGCAGGAGGATGGCGTCGATCTCTCCCTCGAGCACCGGTCGGGTGTAACACCACACCGCGAGCACGCCGCGAAGCACCGTCACTCGGCGCACCTCGGCGTAGAACCGGTCGAACGGTAACCAATGCAGCGATTGCGCGACCGTCACGAGATCGACGGACGCGTCGTCGAGTCCACTCTTGTCCGCCGGGGCAACGCTGTACGAAACGCGCGCGTGAGGAGTTGCGTGCGCGATCTGCTCCGCACTCGCATCGGTCGCGACGACACGGTCGAATCGTTCCGCGAGCGGAAGCGCCGCCTGGCCGTTGCCGGTGGCGCAATCCCACACGCACCCGCGCCGCTCGGGAAGCGACGCCACGAAGTCGATCAGTTCCGCCGGATACTTGGGTCGGAACGTCGCGTACTCCGCGGCGGACGCCGAGAAGTGGTCCTTGAACCCGGAATTGGTCATTGTTGTTCGCGGATATCCGCGCGGCCGCAAAGACTGTACAGGAACCAGGCCCTCGATCGCTCGTCCACAGTTTAGCGATCTCTCTCATCTCGAACCACGCTTTCCGTGCTGCTTCCAAAGCTCGTCACGACGCTCCGCGGGTACGACCGGCGGCAATTCACGAGCGACGCGACTGCTGGAGTGATCGTCGGCATCGTAGCCCTCCCGCTCGCGATCGCGTTCGGGATCGCGAGCGGCGTGACGCCTGCACAGGGGCTCTATACCGCGATCATTGCCGGCTTCCTGATCTCGGCACTCGGCGGCTCGCGGGTACAGATCGGCGGGCCAACCGGCGCCTTCGTGGTCGTCGTGTACGCCATCGTCCAGCGATACGGTGTGTCGGGCCTGGCCGCCGCGACGCTCATGGCCGGGCTCATTCTGGTGCTGCTCGGGCTGTTCAAGCTCGGCACCATCATCAAGTTCATCCCGCACCCGCTCGTCACCGGGTTCACGTCCGGCATCGCGGTCATCATCGCGTCGAACGAGCTTCGCGACTTTTTCGGATTGCGCGTGGAGAAGGTGCCCGCGGACTTCGTCGAGAAGCTCGAGGCGCTGTGGAACGCGGCAAGGACGGTCAACCCGTGGGCCGTCGGAATCGCCGGGTTCACCGTCCTGCTGCTGGTCGCCTGGCGGCGTTTGAACTGGCGATTCCCCGGGCCGATGGTGGCGCTGATCGTCACTGCGGCGGCCGTTCGCCTGTTTCACTTGCCGGTGGAAACGATCGGCAGCCGCTTCGGCGTCATCGACCTCGCGTTTCCCCGCCCGCAGCTTCCGTCGGTTTCGCTCGCCGATCTTCGCGGGCTCGTGGGGCCGGCGTTCACGATCGCGGCGTTAGGCGCCATCGAGTCACTGTTGTCCGCCATGGTGGCGGACGGAATGATTGGCGGGCGGCATCGGTCGAACATGGAGCTCGTGGCGCAGGGCGTCGCGAATATTGCGTCGCCACTGTTTGGCGGGATTCCGGCCACCGGTGCGATCGCGCGCACCGCCACCAACGTCAAGAATGGTGGTCGCACGCCGGTCGCGGGAATCATTCACGCGGCGACGCTTTTGCTCATCGCACTCGTTTTCGGAAAGTGGGCTGCGCTCGTGCCGATGGCGACGCTCGCGGGCGTCCTCATGCTCGTTGCGTACCAGATGAGTGAGTGGCGCGTGTTTCGGGCCGAGCTTCGCGGACCGCGCGAGGATGCCGCGGTGCTCCTGACGACGTTTCTGCTGACAGTGCTGGTCGACCTCACCGTGGCGATCGCCGTCGGCATGGTGCTGGCTGCATTCCTGTTCATGAAGCGCATGGCCGAGGCGACGAACATTTCGGCGGTCACGCGCGACCTGAAAGCGGATGGCGACGACACGACCTACTCCGCGCCCGGGGCCATCAGTCGCCGCACCATCCCGGATCGAGTAGAAGTCTTCGAGATCAGTGGGGCGTTCTTCTTCGGCGCGGCCGAGGCGTTCAAGGAGGCGTTGGGCCAGATCGCGAGCAAGCCATGGGTGATCATCATCCGAATGCGCGACGTCAGCCTCCTCGACTCGTCGGGCCTTCACGCACTCCAGGAGGTCGTGCGCCGATTTCGTCGGGACCGCACCATGGTGTTGTTGGCGGAAGTGCACGCGCAGCCACTGGCCGCGATTGAACGATCCGAGCTGTTCCGCGAGATGGGCGATGACATCTTCATGAACATCGACGATGCGCTCGACCGTGCGCGCGCACACGTCGCCACGAGAACCAGCGGATCAATGACGATTGGCGCTCCCGCTGCCTAACGAAATCGGCGCCGGGACTTCGCCGAAAAAAGAATCGCCGCGCCAGGCCTGGCGCGGCGATCTCGTGTTCACCGGCGTCCGCTCAGCCGGGCGGGAGCGAGCGACGGATTTCCTTATTGCCTGCCGCGACGCCCAGGGCGACGCTGAGTCCGAACGCGATCGCGGTCCCGGCGCCGACGAGTGGTAGCATCCAGACGATCGGGGCGGCGATCAGCGCCGCACCTACGCCCGCGACAAACGGCGCGAGCGGGCTTCTTGCCGCATCGACGTACCGAAGCCGACGCGCGACGAAGTCTTTCGCTTGCGTAAACCCAATGAATACCGCTGCCGTCGACAGCGCGAGTGCGAGCAATCCCAACACGTGTGTACCCTCTCGTGACGTTGCTACACGGAATGACCCTTGGGTGACGTACGTCGGCGATCAGACTGTGGTTTCGGACGTAGTTAGCTTCGCGTATTGGCGTTCAACCACGGTGCCTCTAGCATACAGCGAATGCGAGCAGTCGTCATTACCCGTCCCGGCGGGCCGGAGGTGCTCGAGATTCGCGACGTCGACGCCCCACAACCTGGCGCGGATGACGTGCTGGTTCGCGTCCGCGCGTCCGGACTCAACCGAGCGGACATCCACCAGCGCAAGGGCGGTTATCCGGCACCGCCGGGATCGCCCGCGGACATCCCCGGTCTCGAGTACGCGGGCGAGGTCGCGGGCGTTGGGCGCGACGTTCGTGGCTTCGCCGTTGGAGATCGCGTATTCGGCATCGCGGGCGGCGGAGCGCATGCAGAGCTCATCACCGTGCCCGCGCGCACGATTGCGCGCGTTCCATCGAGCGTGTCGTGGGACGATGCCGGCGCGATTCCCGAAGCGTTCATCACCGCACACGACGCACTCGTCACGCAGGCACACCTCGCTCGCAACGAGCGGGTGCTCATCCATGCAGTCGGTAGCGGCGTTGGTCTCGCGGCAGTACAGGTCGCGAGAGCGATCGGCGCGATCCCCTACGGTACGTCACGCACAGCCGACAAGATCGAGCGAGCGATGCCGCTCGGCCTCGAGCGAGGCGCCGCGATCCGCGACGCGAGCGAGCTCGCGCCGGTAGCGCACGAGTGGGCGTCCGACGGATTCGATGTCGTGCTCGATCTGGTCGGTGGTGCGTACACGCCAGCCAGCATCGCGGTGATGTCCAACAGAGGCCGGCTCATGCTGGTCGGCCTCGTCGCCGGCGCGAGCGCGACACTCGACCTCCGCCGGATCTTGTCGCGCCGACTGACGATGATTGGGACAGTCCTTCGAGCGAGGTCGGTGGACGAGAAGGCGGCGGCCACGGACGCGTTCGCCCGGGATCTCCTCGACGGGTTCGAGAACGGCGCGCTGCACGCCGTGGTCGACCGAGTATTCCCGCTTGCCGCCATCGCCGACGCGCACCGTCGCATGGAATCCAACGAGTCGTTCGGGAAGGTGGTAGTCCTGCCGTAGCATGAAATGCCGGCAACACTCCTGACACCGGTCGGGCTGGCTGGCGGAATCCGGCCCGCTCCGGTTCGTCTCGCACGCCGCCCCGTGCGAGTCGTCACGCGCGCAAGGCGCCACAGCGATGCCGGTTGTCATACTGAGCGGTAAGGCTTGGCTACGCCTCGAGGATTGTCCGTTCACTCGGTCGTCACAGCGCGGAGGATGTCGTGAGTGCTGGTTCGTTCGCGGTCGCAGCATTGATGGTGGCGAGCGGACCCTTCTTTCCGCCATCGCTGCTCCAGCCCGGTCTTCGTGCCGATACGCGTCGCTGTGCAGTCGGCGCTCAGGTCACAGAGAGCGACTGTGCCTTGATCGGCGCGCAATGGGTCGTGACCACCGCTGGCGCCGTTGCGGCGGCTCGACCATCC
>Ga0310810_10009494_pt1 | contig 11265 bp, 8 predicted proteins | sample NCmetagenome_FD_207641 | JGI IMG/M metagenome (GOLD analysis project Ga0310810, IMG submission 207641) | Soil microbial communities from experimental microcosm in Duke University, North Carolina, United States - NC | ecosystem: Engineered > Artificial ecosystem > Soil microcosm > Unclassified ... | reverse complement strand
CGCCTGTCGCGGCCTGTCGCGATAAAGGTCCTGACGTCCGGCTCGGTGGATCGTTTTATTCAGGAAGCGCGGGCGGCGTCCGCGCTCAACCATCCCAACATCGTCACCATTTACGACGTGGGGGATGTGGAGGGCGTGTCGTACATCGTGATGGAACTGATCGAGGGCCAGACCTTGCGGCAGGCGATGGCCGGCGGACCTTTGCCCATTCCCAAATTGCTGAGCCTCGCGGTCCAGATCGCCGACGCGCTGGCAGCGGCGCACGCCAAGGGAATCATGCACCGCGATCTGAAGCCCGCCAATATCATGATCGGCGCCGAGGGGCGAGCGAAGATCCTCGACTTTGGCCTGGCCAAACTCGGTGCGCCGGAGACCGCGGCCGGCCTCCCCGAGGCCACCTTGACCGGGCATTCCCTCACGCGCCCAGGAACCGTGCTGGGGACCTATGGATACATGTCACCGGAGCAAGCCCGCGGAGAAACGAGCGACTTCCGCTCCGACCAGTTCTCCTTCGGCGCGGTGCTGTACGAAATGGCCACGGGACGCCGCGCCTTTGCCGGCACGACCGAGGTGGATGCCTTGGCGGCGGTGATTCGGGACCAGCCGGAGACCATCGGCCGGATCAACCCGCAGACGCCCGCGCCCCTGCAGTGGGCCGTGGAGCGCTGCCTGTCGAAGAACCCCCGTGAACGATACAGTTCCACGCGGGACCTGCTCAACGAACTGTCGGCGATACTGGGCAGCATTGCTCAGCCACAGGCGGCTCCCGTAACTCCACACAATCTGCCCGCGCAGCGTACCGCCATGGTCGGCCGGGAACAGGAACTGCAAGGCGCCCGGCAGCTCGCCCTGCAGCCGCAGGTGCGCCTGGTGACGCTGACGGGGCCCGGAGGTATCGGCAAGACGCGCCTGGCCGTGGAATTAGGGCGAAAGCTGCTCGATGAGTTTCCCGGAGGGGTCTACTTTGTTCCCCTGGATCGCATCAGCGATGCGGATTTGGTCTCTTCCGAGATCGCCAACGCACTGAGCCTGAGGCAGACCGGGGATCGCGCCATCGCTATCGCACTCCAGGAACATGTTCGGGCCTTCACGGCGCCCACCCTGCTGCTGCTGGATAATTTTGAGCACGTTCTGGCGGCGTTGCCGCTGGTGACCGATCTCTTATCGGCCTCCGGCCAGCTCAAGATCGTCGTCACCAGCCGCGCTGCGTTGCGGCTCTATGGGGAGTACGAATTCCCGGTGCCACCTCTGGAACTGCCCGATCGCAAGACAGCGCCCGTCGAGCTGCTGGCGAAGTCTCCCGCGGTGGCGCTGTTTCTGGAGCGCGCAACGGCGCTGCGTGCGGGCGGCCCGGTCATGGACGAGGCGCAAATCCGCATGGTGGCTGAGATCTGCGCGCGTCTGGATGGACTTCCGCTTTCGATTGAACTGGCCGCGGCCCGCACCCGGGTGCTGCCGCTAGCGGCGCTGCTCGAGCGCGTACGCGATCCTCTGCAGCTTCTTGCGGGCGGACCACGGGATCTCCCGATGCGCCAGCGGGCTTTACGCGCCACGCTGGACTGGAGCCACAACCTGCTCGATCCCGAGCAGCAGAAGCTTTTCCGCCGGATGTCCGTGTTCATCGGAGGCGCTACTCACGAAGCCATTGAGGCGGTCTGCAACGCCAAGCAGGATCTGGATATCGATCTGCTGGACGCCATCGAATCCCTGGTCGACAACAGCCTGGTGCGCCGGACGGGAGCGGATCTCACGGAACCCCGATTCCTGATGCTCGAAACAATGCGCGAGTATGGCTTGGGCCGGCTGGCAGAGGCCGGGGAGGAACCGTACACCCGCAAAGCTCATGCGGCCTACTTCGTCGTGCTCGCGGAAGAAGCGGAACCGGCCTTCATGGGGGGCCACCGGCAGCAGGAGTGGTTCGCACGGTTCGACGCGGAGATCGGGAATGCCCGTGCCGCCATGGACTGGCTCAGCGCTGCGGGAGAAGCCGAGTGGGGCTTGCGGCTGGGCTCAGCCTTGGGATTCTACTGGCAGGACCGGTGCCTTAGCAAGGAAACCTATGAGCGCTTCCGGAAGCTGCTCGCGTTGCCCGGAGCCGCTCCTCGAACGAAATTCAAGGCGAAGGCTCTGCTGGCAGCGGCCGATCAGGCGCAAATGGCGGGACACAACGATGAGCGCATCCGGCACCTCGCGGAGAGCCTGGAGATTCTCAATGAGCTAGGCGATCCGTTGGGCTCGCTCCGCGCGCTTACACATAGCGGGGTCGCGGAACAGGGACTAGGACAGTATGGGACCGCCCGAGTGCAATTCGAGCGCGCCGTGGAGATCGCCCGGACCCTAGGCGACCCGATAAGTCTGGCGGGTGCACTCAGCAACCTGGCGGACATCGTTCAGATCCAAGGCGAGTTTGAACTGGCGCGATTGCTGCAACTGGAGGCGTCACGGTTGTTCGAACAAGTGGGGGATCGGATCGGTGTGGCCTGGTCGTTGAGTCATCAGGCGGATTTGGCTCGCGAACAGGGAGACGTGGAGAGAGCCCGCTCCCTGTACGATCAGGCGCTCGCCCGGTTCCGTACGCTGGAGAACCATCCCGGCATCGCCTCTTGCCTTCACGATCTGGCCAATCTCGCCGCCGAAGGCTGCGACCATACGTCTGCCCGGCGCATGTACGGAGAGTCTCTCAGGCTGTACTGGGACCTGGGGCACTGGGCCGACTTGCCGCGCCTACTGGAGTCCTTTGCGGCTTGCGCCGCGGCATCGGGAGAGGCGGAACGCGCACTCACGCTGGCCGGAGGGGCGGCAGCCCTGCGCCAGGCACTGTCCAAGCCTCTGCCCGATTCCGTAAAGGCCAAGCTTGAATCCCGCCTGGATGAGGCACGTCACCGGCTGACCAGTGCGGAGGCAACCACCTGTTGGATGCGCGGATGGGCCATGCAGCCTGAAGAAGCCGTGCGATTCGCGCTAGGAGCCTGAGCCGGATCTAACCCGCGCTGGCAGGTTCCATCATGCGCCGGACCGCGGAAATCCGGTTAGCCGGAAATCCTCCCAGGCGTGCGTGCTCTTTAATGATTTCTTCGTTTGGCGCCCAATAGATGCAGTAAACTTTGTCGTCGGTCACATAGCTGTGCAGCCATTGAATCTGGGGACCCAGGTCCTTGAGGACACCCAGCGACTTCAGAGCGACTTCCCGAACCTGCTCCTCCGTCATCTTGCTCGCCCCCGGAATCTCACGTTCGATTACGTAGTTGGGCATGGAAAAATCATATCATGGCGGTTAAGAGGCGGCAGGCCGGGTCTTATCTGAAACTTGATGCCAGACCCACGCCGTTTCGACGATCCGTTGGATCTCCCGGAATTCGGCGGTCCAGCCAAGTACGCTCTTGGCCAGCGAGGGATCGGCGACCAGTTGCGGCGGATCGCCCGCCCGGCGCGGACGAAGCACGTGCGGGACATCGTGACCACTGGCCGACGCAACAGCCCGCACCACGTCCAGCACGGATTGGCCCACGCCGGTCCCCAAATTGATCGACGTCGATACACCGCCCTCCCGCAAGTAGTCGAGCGCGAGAATATGCGCCCGGCCCAGATCGAAAACGTGGATGTAATCACGGACGGCGGTACCGTCGGGAGTCGGATAGTCGGTGCCGTAGACCTCGAGCTGCGGCCGCTTTCCCAAAACCGCTTCGATCGCCGCCGGGATCAGGTGCGTCTCAGGATCGTGCACCTCGCCCAATTCGCTGTCGGGATCGGCGCCCGCCGCGTTGAAATACCTGGGCGCGACCCACTTCAGGCCGTGCGCGATTCCGTACCAGTAGAGCATGCGCTCGACGAACAGCTTAGTCTCGCCGTAGGGATTGACAGGCTTCTTCGGTTCCGTCTCGGTGATGGGAATGACGTCCGGATTTCCGTACACCGCGCAGGTGGAAGAGAACACCATGTTCTTCACGCCGCCGGCGATCAGCGCGTCCACGAAGTGGATCGTTTTGCCGACGTTCTCGCGAAAGTATTTGCCGGGATTCTGAGACGACTCTCCCACCAGGGCCTTGGCCGCGAAATCGATCACGTCGGTGATGCCGTGCTGGCGAACGATCTTCTGCACCAGCTCGCCGTTCTCGATGTCGCCGACGTACAGCGGGCCGAACTTGGCAGCCCAGCGATGTCCCGTGCTCAAATCGTCCAGAACCACGGGCTCGCGGCCGGCCCGTGCCAGCAGCTTACAAGTATGGCTTCCAATGTAACCGGCGCCGCCGGCCACCAAGACTGGACCTGGCAAGATACTTTTACCTATGCGCCATTTTACGATATGAGCTACGCGACAATTCGAGGAATCCACCACCGCAGACATCGATAAGATGGTGTGCGTGCGGGCTCTGAACACGATCTGCGTCTTTTGTGGCTCCAACTTCGGCGTCAAACCGAGCTACCGCTCTGCCGCAGCCGACTTAGGAGAGCTTCTTGCCGCTAAAGGCTTAACCCTGGTCTACGGAGGTGGATGCGTCGGCTTGATGGGTACTCTGGCTGATGCCGCACTGGGCGCTTCGGGACAGGTCATCGGAGTGATACCGGGGGCGTTGGTGGCTAAGGAAGTCTCGCACTACGGCTTGAGCAAGCTTCATATTGTAGACTCCATGCACGAGCGAAAGGCTCTGATGGCCTCGCTATCCGACGCCTTTATCGCGCTGCCTGGTGGATGTGGAACCGCCGACGAATTGTTTGAAATCCTCACGTGGGCGCAGCTCGGCATTCATCAAAAACCGGTGGGGCTGCTCAATGTCGATGGCTTCTTCGACCCCTTACTCGAGTGGCTCGACCATGCCGCGCGGGAAGGATTCGTCCATCCCGAACATCGCCGCTTGTTACTGGACGATACGAATCCGAACCAACTGCTGGCAAGGTTGTCTGCTTATCACGCTCCTGCCGTCGAAAAATGGCTGGACGGGGCGAAGTCTTGAGAATCGCTTTAGCCCCAGACTTCGTCCGCCACTTCGACGATGCGCCGGAGCTTGGCCCACTGCTCGACCTCGGTCAGGACGTTGCCTTCCTCGCTGCTGGCGAAGCCGCACTGCGGACTGAGGCAAAGCTGGTCGAGATCGATGAACTTGCCGGCTTCGTCGATGCGGCGCTTCAGGTCGTCCTTGTCCTCCAGCTCTCCGTTCTTGGAGGTGACGATGCCTAGCACCACTACCTTGTTTTTTGGCACCATCCGCAGAGGCTCGAATCCGCCGGCGCGGTCGGTATCCCACTCCATGAAGTAACCGTCGATATTGACCTTGTTGAACAGGACGTCGGCTACCGGCTCGTAACCGCCCGAGGCGATCCACATGGACTTGAAGTTGCCGCGGCACAGGTGCAGGGTCATGTGCATCTCTGGAACCCTTCCGGAGATCGCGGCGTTGATCATGCCGGCATAGATTTCGAGCAGCTTCTCGGGTTCGTCGCCGCGAGACCGCAGCATCTGCCTCTGGTCGTTGTCGCAAAGGTAGGTGAAACTGACTTCGTCCAGCTGCAGGTACTTGCAGCCGCCCGCTCCGAAATCGCTCACGATTTTCTTATACGCCTGGCCGAGATCATGATAGAACTCTTCCATGCCCGGGTAGACACTCTCACTCACGGATTTGCGCCCGCCGCGATAATGCAGCATGCTGGGCGATGGAATGGTCACCTTGGCCGTTTTCCGGGTATGAGCCTTCAGAAACTTGAAGTGCTCGATCATGGGGTGAAGGCCGGCCCTGATTTTGGAGGTAACCTTAATCCCCTTTATCTTGGCCTGGCCGCCTTTGAACTGAATGCGCTGGTCCGCCGCATACGATTCCACGCCGGAAATTTCTTCCAGAAAATCGAGATGCCAGAAGGCGCGGCGGAATTCACCGTCGGTGATGCCCTCAAGCCCGATGGATTCTTCCTTGGCGATCAGCTCCCGAATGGCGCGATCCTCGGTTTCCTTTAACTGCAGGGAAGTGATCTCGCCGCGCTCACGTTGGGCGCGGGCTTCCTTCAAATACTGAGGACGAAGCAGGCTGCCGACGTGATCCGCCCTAAAAGGGGGTGTGGCCCTCAACATCAACGCCAGTATGGCATGACAGTGTCGAGGGCTGCCTAAAGCCCGCGCGGTCTACGCTTGTCCGGTCCGCCAGCCCGCCGCGTACGATTTGCGAACGACTTCGGAATAAGGCACGGTGCTGACAATCGCCCGGATGTCGATTTGCTTGTGGCGCTCGACCGTGGTTTTCTTCGTACCGCCGCCCTCTTCGCCCCAGACCAGCGTGACTTCGTTGCCGATCTCGATATCCGGATCCACCACGCCCAGCGAAAGCATCGAGCGCTCGTTATAACTGTAGCCGGCGAACATCGAGAGGCCGACCATTTTCCCGCCGTTGGTCAGCTTGTCGTACGATGCCGATGTGTAGTTCGACAACGGCAGGTCGATGTATTTGTAGTGCTCTTTCCCGGGTTCGAACATGGATCGGAAGACCTTGGTGACATCCTCGGCATTCCAGGCGAAGGTAACTTTCTTCCGGTGCGGTTTGTTGGCGATTTTCTCCAGGGCTTCTCTTCCGATGAAGTCATGGTCAAACTTCACGAATGGCCCGTAACCCAGCTCGTAGGGCGTCATGTAGTAGTCTTCGATGTTACTGGAAACGAAACTACCGCCAATGGAGCCCGTCCCCTCATAGCTCGCCGCCGGCAGCCACTGCCGGTAGGCTTTCATTTTTTCGCCGGTGTAGACGGCAGGAAGCGGAGAAGGAATCCATCCCGACTCCAGAGTGTTGGTAGCGTAAGCCCGATTGCCGACTTGCGCCAGACCGAAATCCTTGCCGGCTTCGACGATCGCCTCACGGATTTCCTCGCGTTCCGCGTAGGGTCCCCAGATCTCGAGCCCAGGAGCTCCCGCCATGCCGTGACGCAATGCGCGGACTTTCCGGCCCTTAATCTTGATCTCACCCATATGGAAGAACTTGATGGCTTCGAAGGGGCCGCCGTTCAGTTTCTCGATCACTTGCTGAGCATTCGGCCCTTGGATCTGATAGCGGTAGAAGTTGCGAACGATTGCTTTTCCCTTGGGGTTTCCCGGCGACCGGTCGTCTTTGCTGGTCGTGACGTTGTATCCGCCCGTCTTGGCATGGAATTCAATCCAGCTGGCGGACGGCGCGCGCCCAACGTAGCTGAGTTTATTCTCCGCCAGATGAAAGAGAATCCCATCGCCGATCACGAAGCCGTCGTAGCTGCACGGAACGAATTGTTTGGCCCGGTTTACCGGAAAATTGGCAAAGCTGTTGATGGTAAGGTGTGAGATCAGCTTGAGGGCATCGGGACCCTCGACATACTGCTCCACCATGTGGTGGGACTGGTCGAAAAGGACGCAGGTCTCCCGCCAGGCACGCTGTTCATCGCGCCAGTTCGTATATTCGGCGGGGACCACCGGATAGACATAGGCTCCGATTTGCGAATTGCGGAGCATGTTCACCGGGTTCCCGACTTTCTGTAGCAGATCTTCCAGACTTTGACTCATGGTTCCTACGTGGCCTCTTTCTTAAATCCTCGTTTGGGTGACGCAAACGGACTAGTTTAACACGCGCATTCAACCCTGGCCCCCTAGCTCGGTTCCGGCCCGCTGCCGGGATGGCCGGGGACGGCGGGGGTGCCGTAAATGTGGAAGGACTCGATGGTCTTGAGTCCCCAGGCCTGGCCCTTTTTCCGCTCGGTCTCGGTCCAGCGGATGGGCTTCCAGTCGGGCGCCAGAATCAGGCGCGCGCCGGCGTTGGCGATCTCCACGCGGTTTCCCCCGGGCTCGTAAACATACAGGAAAAACGTCTGCTGGATGGCGTGCTTGTGCGGGCCGGTCTCGATCTTGACTCCGTGCTCCAGGAAAATATCGGCGGCGAGCAAAACTTCCTCGCGGCTGTTGACCGCGTAGGTTACGTGATGGAAGCGGCCCTTGGTTCCAGTCGCGTCCTTGGTATACGCAAAGTCGTAGCTTTTGTTAGTGCAGGTCATCCACATGGCGGCCTCGACGCCGCTGTCGAGCACGATCTGCTCGGTGAGGCGAAAGCCCAGGTAGTTTTCGAAAAATTTGCGATTGGCCTCGATATCCACGGCCAGGCCGTTCCAGTGATCCAGGCGGCGTACGTTGCAACCGCGCGCCGGGAATCGCTGGGCCTGATTTTTGAGCGCCGGCCGCAAGTTCGGAGGCGCCTGATACCACTGCGTTTCGTAGTACAGCTCGATCTTGTGGCCGTCCGGATCCTGGCACACGAAGGCCGGGCCGTGGCACATGTCACCGTCATTCCAGCCGATGGCGAATTCGGTGCCCTTGAGCGCTTCGACCCGCCGCTCGAGCGCATGCTGGCTGCGGGCGCGAAGTCCCATATGGCCCATTCCAGGCTGTTTTGCGGCCGTGAGTTTAAGGGTGTGGCGCTCGTAATCGTCCCAGGCGCGCAAGTAGACCGAATCGCCTTCGCGGCCGCTTTCAGTCATCCCCATGATGTCGACGAAGAAGCGGACGCTCTCTTCGGGTTTCGGAGTGAAAAGCTCCAAGTGCCCCAGATGGGCGATATCCATGTTAGGTTCGTTTTGCATGCAAACTGAAAGTATACCGCGCGTGTTTCACAACAGGTGAGCCGGCGTGGCCCGGGGCTTCCACTTGCGCTGGATCCGCAGCCTGAGGTTGACCTCTTCCAGCGACCCGAAGAATCCCACGAAAGAGCGGCGCAGGTGGGCCGGCGGACGCCGCGAGCCCCGGAAATCGCGATGCCGGAACTGATCCGTCGCGGAGATCACCGCGCTGCCCATGGGGCGGTATTCATGGGTGCCCTGCGCCCACGCCAGGCCGTTCTCGGCATCGATCCACAGGGCGAATCCCATGTGATATTATGGGCCGCGCGCGAACAATAACAAAAGATATATGACTACCCCTACCCGGCTCGCAATCCTGACAGCAATAATGGCTTCCTTCGCGGCCGCGCAGTCGCTCGACTTCGCCACGTACCGCTCGAAAGTGGAGCCCATTTTCCTCAAGAAGCGCGAGGGCCATGCCCGATGCGTGGTGTGCCACGCCGGAGCGGGCAATGCGTTCAGCTTGCAGCGGCTGGCTCCGGGCGCGACCACCTGGACCGAAGAGCAGTCGCGGCAAAACTTCGAAGCCGTCTCCAAGCTGGTGCGAGCGGCGAATCTGATGTCCAGCCCGCTCCTGAAGCATCCTTTGGCGGAGGACGCCGGCGGCGACAATTTTCATAGCGGCGGCCGCCAATTCCTGTCACAGAACGATCCCGACTGGAAGGCCATCGCCGACTGGGCTCGAGCCGCGAAGTAGGCGCTCCCGAAGTATACGCCGATGCCCCTGACCACCGGCACCAAGCTCGGCCCGTACAAGATCCTCGATCTGATCGGCGCGGGCGGCATGGGCGAGGTTTATCGGGCGAAGGACACGCGCCTCGATCGCATTGTCGCGCTGAAGGTTTCCAAGGACCAGTTCTCCGAGCGCTTCGAGCGGGAAGCGCGCTCGGTCGCCGCGCTCAACCATCCCAATATCTGCACGCTGCATGACGTTGGGCCGAATTACCTGGTGATGGAGTTCGTGGAGGGCGAGATGCTCTCCGGCCCGCTGCCGCTGGAAACCGCTATCGGCTACGCGCGCCAGATGGCGGAAGCCATCGAGGCCGCGCACGATAAAGGAATCGTCCACCGCGATCTGAAACCCGCCAACATCAAGATCAAGCCGGACGGCGCCGTCAAGGTGCTCGACTTCGGATTGGCGAAGGCGCTGGAGGAGGAAGCTCCATCCGGTTCCATGCAGAATTCGCCCACGCTCACCATCGGCGCCACCAAGGCAGGCATGATTCTGGGCACGGCCGCCTACATGTCGCCGGAGCAGGCCAAAGGCAAGGCCGCCGACCGGCGTGCCGACATCTGGGCCTTCGGCGTGGTGTTTTACGAGATGCTTACCGGCAGGCAGTTGTTCACCGGTGAGACCGTAGGGGAAACGCTGGCGTCGGTGATCAAAGAAGAGCCGGTGTTGGACACGCTGCCCGTGGCGGTACGGCCCTTAATCGCGAGATGTTTGCAAAAAGATCCGCGGCGGCGATTGCAAGCCATCGGCGAGGCGCGATTAATGCTGGAGAATCCGGAAACGCCGGCGGCTGCTCCAACACGCTCGCGGCTCGGACTTCTTTCGGGTTTTTGGATGGCGCTGGCCGCCGGAGTAATGGCGCTGGCCGCGGCGGCCGTATCGTTCATTCACTTCCGCGAGCCGGCGCCTGAGAAGCACGCGATCAAGTTCCAAGTGCCGCCGCCGGAGAAATCGAATTTCAATGGATACCGGCTTTCGCCGGACGGGCGCAACCTCGCGTTCATCGCTGGTGGGGCCGGGCTTGGCCGGTTAATGGTGCGCCCGATGGATTCGCTGGAAGCCCGAGCTTTTCCCGGCACGGACGGCGCCAGCTTGCCCTTCTGGTCGGCCGACAACGCCTGGATTGGTTTCTTCGCGCAGAGCGAGAACAAGCTCAAAAAGGTTTCGGTCAATGGCGGACCGCCCCAAACCCTTTGCGACGCCCCCACTCGCGCGGGCGGCACGTGGAATCAAGACGGAGTGATCCTTTTTTCCAGCGGCGGAGTGATCCAGCGGGTCCCGCAGGCCGGCGGCGTGGCGACGCCGGTGACCAAGCCTGCTTCCGGCGAGCAACACGTGTTCCCGGAATTCCTCCCGGACGGCAGCCATTTCCTGTACTGGTCACGTGGCGGCAAGCCGGAGAATGCCGGCATTTACGCTGGATCACTGGACGGGGCGCAGACGGTGCGGCTGCTGCCGGATGCCTCTAACGCAGCTTACGTTCCTCCAGCTGAGTCCGGCGCCAGCGGTCACATTGTCTTCCGCCGCGAGGATACATTGATGGCCCAGCCGTTCGATGCGGACAAGCTGCAACTCAAGGGAGAGATGTTCCCGGCGGCTGAACACGTGGGCACGAGCGGCCAGCAGGGGAACGGGGCGTTTTCGGTTTCCTGGAACGGAGAGCTGGTATACGGCACCGGTGGGAACGCAGCCACGCAGGAACTGGTCTGGATGGATCGTATGGGCAATGCGTCCGAGCCCGCCGTGCCGCCCGGTCAGTACGGCAATTTTCGTCTGTCACCGGACGAAAAGAGCGTGGTCTTTGATCGGATCGAAGCCAACAACTCGGACATCTGGGTACGGGACCTGTCTCGAGGAGTAACCTCCCGACTGACCTTCGATCCTGCGACAGACAACCTTCCGATCTGGTCGCCGGATGG
>Ga0310810_10009492_pt1 | contig 11266 bp, 10 predicted proteins | sample NCmetagenome_FD_207641 | JGI IMG/M metagenome (GOLD analysis project Ga0310810, IMG submission 207641) | Soil microbial communities from experimental microcosm in Duke University, North Carolina, United States - NC | ecosystem: Engineered > Artificial ecosystem > Soil microcosm > Unclassified ... | reverse complement strand
GCTTGGGGCCGCCAAAGGATCGCATAACGCCGGCGACGCTGACGCGGGGGGAGGGCACTAATGGCACAGCCCGGATCGGCCTACCCGCTCGAGCACCGCGAGGAGCGGCTCGAGACGCACACCATGACCGTGCTCGTCGACAACGAGCCCGGCGTGCTCGCGCGCGTCATCGGGCTGTTTTCCGGCCGCGGCTACAACATCGAGTCGCTCACCGTGTCGGAGACCGAGCATGAGGCGCATCTCTCGCGCATCACCATCGTCACCACCGGCACGCCCATGGTGATCGAGCAGATTCAGCATCAGCTCGAGCGGCTGGTGCCGGTGCACTCGGTGACCGACCTCACCGTCAAGGGCAACCCAATCGAGCGCGAGCTCGCCATGGTCAAGGTCGCCGGCAAAGGCGAGAAGCGGGTCGAGGCCTTGCGCCTCGCCGAGGCCTTCCGCGCGCAGGTCATCGACGCTTCCACCGAGCATTTCGTGTTCGAGATCACCGGCAAGCAGTCGAAGATCGACCAGTTCATCGTGCTGATGCAGCCGCTCGGCCTGGTCGAGGTCTCGCGCACGGGGCTCGCCGCCATCTCGCGCGGCCCCGAGCGCATGTAGCTCACCACTTGCTATTTGGCTGGTCGGGCGGCACAAACGCCGCCGAGCCGTAACCGGGAGACATTAGGGCAGGGGAGTCCGTATGCGTGTCTATTACGATCGGGATGCCGATCTCAATCTGATCAAGGGCAAGAAGGTCGCCATCATCGGCTATGGCAGCCAGGGACATGCGCATGCTCTGAACCTGCGGGATTCAGGCGTGAAGGACGTCGCGGTAGGGCTTAGGCCCGGCTCGAAGTCCGCGGCCAAGGCCGAGAAGGCCGGCATCAAGGTCATGGACGTGCCTGCCGCCGCCAAATGGGCTGACGTCGTGATGATGCTCACCCCCGACGAGCTCCAGGCCGGCATCTGGGAGCGCGACTTGAAGCCCAACACGAAGCAGGGCTCGGCGCTGTTCTTTGCCCACGGCCTCAACATCCACTTCAATCTGATCGAACCGCGCCAAGACATGGATGTGTGCATGGTGGCGCCCAAGGGCCCTGGTCACACCGTGCGCGCGGAATATTCGCGCGGCGCCGGCGTCCCTTGTCTCATGGCCATTGCCCAGGACGCGACCGGCAATGCCCATGACTTGACGCTCTCCTATGCCGCGGCGATCGGCGGCGGCCGGGCTGGCATCATCGAGACGACGTTCCGCGAGGAATGCGAGACCGACCTGTTCGGCGAGCAGTCCGTGCTGTGCGGCGGCCTGGTCGAGCTAATGCGGAACGGTTACGAGACGCTGGTCGCTGCTGGATACGCGCCGGAGATGGCGTATTTCGAATGCGTGCACGAGGTGAAGCTGATCGTCGACCTCATCTATGAGGGCGGCATCGCCAATATGAACTACTCGGTATCCAACACGGCGGAGTATGGCGAGTATGTCTCGGGCCCGCGGGTCGTGGGCCAAGCGAGCCGCGAAGCGATGAAGCAGGTCCTGGATGACATCCAGTCCGGCAAGTTCGTCAAGGATTGGATGCTCGAGAACCGCGTGAACCAGACCTCGTTCAAGGCGATGCGCGCGAAATGCGACAACCACGATATGGAAGCCGTGGGCAAGCGCCTGCGCGCCATGATGCCGTGGATCGCCGAGCGCGCGCTCGTCGATAAAAGCAAGAACTGAGACTTTGGTATCGGGGAGGATTTCGATGCGGGTCTTTAACTTCTGCACGGACGACTTCGGTCTGCACGCTCGTCCTGGCGGCCGCTCTGTTTGGTGTCGGTCAGGCGGCGGCGCAGCAGCCAAGCCAGGAACAGATCGCTGCAGTCAAATCCAACTGCCGGTCCGATTTCATGGCGAAATGCCGGGGCGTGCCCCGCGGCGGGACCGAGGCCTTTCAATGCCTCAAGCGGAATCACGCGAGCCTGTCCGCTCCTTGCCAGCAGGCGGTAAAGGCGGCGATCGCCTCCGCCACTCCGCCTGCGGCGCCATCGGCCGCGAGCACGCCCGCGGCCGGCGCCAAGCCTGCGGCTGGAGCCAAGCCTGCGACTACATCGACCGAAGCTGCGACCGCACCTTCGGCGACGCAACCGGCGCCATCTTCGCCCGCAACTTCGACGGCTACGCAATCGACGCCATCCGCGCCACCGGCTTCAGCATCCTCCGCGCCGGCCAGCTCGGCCCCGGACGCAGCGGCAACGGCCGCGCCGCCTGCTAAATCTGCCAACAAGGCGCCGTCAGTTGCCCCCAAGCCTCCCGCGCAACCTTCTCCTCCGCCAAGCTCGACCGGAACGGCGCCTGCCGGAGCTTCGACCAAGAAACCGGCGGCAGCCGTCGCTAGTGCTCCTGCCGAGCCAGCGCCGACCACGGCCGCAGCGCCTCCGGCCGTCTCTCCGTCGCTCGGCTTCATTCCACCCCGCAAGAAGTTCATGATTGCGCGGTCCTGCCGCGACAACTTTCGTGCCTATTGCCCGGACGTGGACTTAGGCGGCGGCCGCGCCATCACCTGCCTCAACGAGAATGCAGCCAAGCTCACGCCGGACTGCCGCGACGCGCGGGCGAAGCTTGCTCGCTGAGCGGTGGGTCTCGCCAATGGGCAGGCCATGCTGATCACGCGCTACGCCAAGATGGTGATGAGCCTCGTGCTCGCCGCCTTCTGCCTGCTCGTCACCCTCGACAACATCACCGATTACGGCACGAACTACCTCTTCGTGCAGCATGTGATGATCATGGACACGACCTTCCCGGGCAACGCGCTGATGTACCGGTCGATCACCAGTCCTGAGCTGTGGCGCGCAGCTTACGCAGCCATCATCGCCGCCGAAGGCATCACCGGCATTCTCTATCTCGCCGGTGCTATCCGCCTCTTCCAGGCGCGAAACGCACCCGCCGCGGAGTTCAACCGGGCAAAGACCTACGTCATCGCCGCGTCGGCGCTCGCGTTCCTGGTCTGGTTCTTCGGCTTTATGGTGGTTGCCGGTGAATGGTTCGCCATGTGGCAGTCGGCGACGTGGAATGGACAGGAAGCCGCATTCCGCTTCTATGTCGCCGTGCTGGGCGTACTGATCTTCGTCAATCAGCCCGACGTCGATCTTCCTGGAACTAAACCTCTGGCCTCTGCACCGAAAGCCAGCCGCAGCAGAAAGAAGCAAGAGGTTTGAACGTGGCCAATCGCGGCGCCGGTCGCCGCTCCTCGCATGAACTCCGCCCTTAACACCTTCCTTCTCGTGCTTGCCGCGATCTTTCCGGTGGTCAATCCACCGGGATCGGCGCTGGTCTTCTTGGGCTTGACGCGCGGGGCCTCGCCCGAAACCCGGCGTCTTCTCGCCAAGCGCGTTGCCAGGAACTCGTTTTTTGTTCTGTTGTGCTCACTGCTGCTCGGCGCGCTGATCCTCGAATTCTATGGCATTTCGATACCGGTGCTCAGGGTCGCCGGGGGCCTCATCGTCGCCGCATCGGGATGGAACCTCCTGAACGAAGGCAGCCAGAAGGAGAGCCAAGCCTCCAGCGACGGCCCGCCGCAAACCAATCTACTGGATCAGGCCTTCTATCCGCTGACATTGCCCCTGACCACGGGCCCCGGAACGATCGCGGTTGTGATCAGCCTTGGTCTGGGTCGCGCCTCCTACGCGAGTTCTACGGATGAGGTCCTTTCGTTCCTGGCCAGTCTCGCGGCTGTCGTAGCAGATTCTGTGGTCCGGCGGCAGCGAGCTTCTGCGCTCTGTCATTCATGCCGGCCCCCTCGAGTCCGCCCATCTAACGCGGACCGAAACTCTTGCTCCCGATCGCTGAGCGAACTATCTTCCCGGCCGAAACGACAGGTGATTTGATGCTGGCCGCTTGCACGCATATCAAAGAACGGCGCTTCGGCGCGCCGCGCTCATTCTGAAACTCGTCCTTAGACGCCCCTGAGCTCCGACGGACCCGCTCAAGCGGGTCGGGCGTTCAGGGGATGGCAGAATAAATCCAAGAAAATTCAACTCGCTGGCCGGTCATGCTAGATTGGCAGCAAAGCCCTTAAGGACGAGACCAATGGAGTCCAATCACAACAAGACCGCGGTACCGCGCAACGAGCGCGACCGCGTCGTCATCTTCGACACCACCTTGCGCGACGGCGAGCAGTGCCCCGGCGCCACGATGACCTTCGAGGAGAAGCTCGAGGTCGCGGAGGTGCTCGACGAGATGGGCGTCGACATCATCGAGGCAGGCTTCCCCATCGCGAGCCAAGGCGACTTCGACAGCGTGCAGGAGATTTCCCGGCGCGCCAAGAATTCGGTGATTTGCGGGCTCGCCCGCGCGCAAATGAAGGATATCGACATCTGCGCCGACGCGATCAAGCCGGCGAAACGCGGCCGCATCCACACCTTCATCGGCACCTCTCCGCTTCATCGCAAATACCAGCTGGGCATCGACGAGGCCGAGGTGCTGGAGCGGATCACCCAGTCGGTCACACGCGCGCGCGGCTACACCGACAATGTTGAGTGGTCGGCAATGGACGCAACCCGCACCGAGCCTGATTTCCTCTGCTGCTGCGTCGAGGCTGCGATAAAGGCCGGCGCCACCACGGTCAACATTCCCGACACGGTGGGCTATGCCACGCCAGATGAGTTTGCCGCGTTGATCCGCATGATCGTCGAGCGGGTCTCCGGGGCAGACAGCGTCGTATTTTCCACTCACTGCCATAACGATCTCGGCCTCGCCGTCGCCAACTCTCTGGCCGGCGTTGGAGGAGGGGCCCGTCAAGTCGAATGCGCCATCAACGGGCTCGGCGAGCGCGCCGGCAATGCCGCGCTGGAGGAGATCGTGATGGCGATCAAGACGCGGTCGGACGTGATGCCGTACTGGACCGGCATCGACACCACCATGCTGACGCGTGCTTCGAAGCTCGTCTCGCGCGTGACGGCATTCCCGGTTCAGTACAACAAGGCCATCGTCGGGCGGAATGCATTTGCGCATGAGAGCGGCATTCACCAGGATGGCGTGCTGAAGCATGCCCAGACCTTCGAGATCATGACGCCCGAGAGCGTTGGCCTGAAGGAATCGTCGCTCGTCATGGGCAAGCACTCGGGGCGCCATGCCTTTCGCGAGAAATTGAAGGAGCTCGGCTACGAGCTCGGCGACAATGCCTTCGAGGACGCCTTCGTGCGCTTCAAGGCGCTCGCCGACCGCAAGAAGCACGTCTATGACGAGGATCTCGAAGCTCTGGTCGATCAGGAGATCGCAAGTGCGCATGATCGCATCAAGGTCGTGGCCTTGACGGTGATCGCCGGCACTGGCGGCCCGCAGCGCGCCACGCTGACGCTCGACGTCGACGGCAGGCAGCAGACGCATGAGTCGACCGGCGATGGGCCGGTTGATGCCACCTTCCGGGCCATCAAGGCCATCGTGCCGCACGAGGCGCGCATGCCGCTCTATCAGGTGAGCGCGGTAACGGAAGGAACCGACGCGCAAGCCGAGGTGGCGGTGAGGCTCGAGGCCGACGGCAAGACCGTTACCGGCCGCGGTTCCGACACCGATACCCTGGTCGCGTCGGCCCGGGCCTATGTCAGTGCGCTGAACAAGCTTCTTGCCCGCGAGGCACGGCGGAAGCCCGAGACGATGCTCGCATCCTGAGGATTTTGACCGAGATGCGGCAACTTAAACGGCGGTATCGCCGATGTTGCCGAGGCGAGAACGGGCCCGCCTGCAAGTAGGACTCAAGTTTAGAGCGGCCGGCAATCTGCCGGCCGTCTTACCCCGCCCCTCGGAATCTGATGGCTAGCCGGCCTGTTGGGATGAAATCCTAAGGCAGCCCTTTAACCGACTGCCGCTTGGGGCTCCTGGACTTTGGTTCCGGCAGGCTCCAGCCAGCTGGCCAGCGCTAGCCAATTGTTTTTATAAAACAGGCCTCAGACGCATTGCTTGCAATTGCAATTTGCAGCAAAGTACGCCGCAGCGGCGCGCTCGACAGACAGCCAAAAACCGGTAGATCGGCAGTGCCATCTGTCGCTCGCAAGTGACGTGGCGTTGATGGCTGCCCGCGGGGGTGAGCCGATTTTTGGGGCGAGAGAATGTTCTCAGCCTTGGGCCTTGTCTCAAGCGACATGGCCATCGATCTAGGTACAGCGAACACGCTGGTTTACGTGCCGGGACGTGGCATCGTTCTCGACGAACCCTCCGTCGTCGCCGTGACTGAGCGGGGCGGTGAGCGCAAGGTCATCGCCGTCGGCCACGAAGCCAAGGGCATGCTCGGACGCACGCCGAGCAAGATCGAGACCATTCAGCCGCTGCGCGACGGCGTGATCGCGGACTTCGCCGCGGCCGAAGAGATGATCAAGCTCTTCATCCGCCGGGTGAGCAGGCGGAGAGGCTTCACAGGCCCCCGCATCATGATCTGCGTCCCGGCGAGTGCAACGCCGGTCGAGCGGAGAGCCGTGCATGAAGCGGGGCTGTCGGCCGGCGCGCGCAAAGTCTTTCTCATCGAGGAGCCGGTTGCGGCCGCGATCGGCGCAGGCCTTCCGATCGCCGAGGCGCGCGGCTCGATGATCGTCGACATCGGCGGCGGAACCACAGACATCGCCGTGCTCTCCATGGGCAGCGTACTCTATTCGCGCTCGGTCAGGGCCGCCGGCAACGCCTTCGACGAGGCGATCGTCAACTACGTTCGCTTCAAATACAACGTGCTGATCGGCGCGACCATTGCCGAGACCATAAAGAAAGATTCGGGCTGCGCCATCGCCAAGGCCAACGGTGAGCGCGTGTCGATCCACATCAAGGGTCGCGACCTGCAGCGCGGCTTCCCCACCGAGATCACGCTCGAGCCGCACGACATCGCCGAGGCCTTGACGCTACCTATTCAGCAGATCGTGGGCGGCATTAGGGCCGCGCTCGCCGATGTGCCGCCAGAACTCACCGCTGACATTTGCGATTCAGGGATTTGGCTGACCGGCGGTGGCGCGCTGCTGGAAAGACTCGATGCGAGACTAACGCATGAGACGGGGGTGAAATACCGGATCGCCGAGGATCCTTTGCGCTGTGTGGTGCGAGGAACCGGGAAGGCGCTCGAAGAAGTTGACGACATGGCTGAACTCCTGATCAAGCCGTGAGGCGGAGGCAACGACCAAGGGATTGCGCGGGGAGCCGCAAGCCCCAATTAGAGTGAAGGAAACGCGAGGTCGCGACGTTTCCTCGACGTGAGACGCGAAGATGCGCGGGGCTAGATCACCGTTCAGGCCGAGGCCGAGCCGATGGCGCGGTCCGGTCGAGCTGCTTTCCTTCACGCTCTATTTCCTTTGTGCTGTCCTCTTGGTCCTGAGCCGCATCGGCCATGGCCTCCTGGTCAATGTCCGTGACGACTTTGTCGACCTATCGGCGCCTCTGCTCGAAGCCGCATCGATGCCTGCCATTCTCGGCCGCCACGCTCTGGAGCGTGCGCGCTCCTATGCCGGCGCCTTTGCCGAGATCGATCGTCTGAAAGCCGAGAACGAGGAACTCAAGCAGTGGGAGTGGCGCGCCAAGTCGCTCGAGAACAAGGTCGAACATCTTCGGCTGCTGCTGAATGCGGTCGACGAGCCTGCGCTCCACTACGTCACGGGCAGCGTGATTGCCGATGCGCGGGGTCCCTTCCTCAGGAGTGCGCTCATCAATCTCGGTAGAGACAATGGCGTGCGCATTGGCTATGCCGTCATCAATGGCGACGGTCTGGTCGGCCGCACGGTCGATGCCGGCGCGTCAGTCGCCCGTGTGCTCCTGCTCAACGACTTGAACAGCCGCATCCCGGTACTGGTTGGACCGGCGGGCGTGCGCGCGCTCGCCTCGGGCGACAACAGCGCCGAGCTGAGGCTCGATTTCCTGCCCGACGGGGCCAAGCTTTATCCCGGGGATGAGGTCTACACTTCCGGGAGCGACGGCGTGCTGCCGCGCGGTCTCCACATCGGCGTGGTCACCGGTTCGCCCGGCGCTTACAAGGTGAGGCCTCATGCCGAGCTTAGCTCGCTCGATGTGGTGAGCGTGCTCTTCTTCGATACCCCAACTTTGACCACCACCGATCCGCCGGTCCTGCCCGATCCGCGCGCTTTGTCGGCGGCGCCCGAAGCAACGCGCGCCGTGGCAGCGGCACCGCCGCCTACGGCCGAACAAACACCCGCCGTCGCATCGGCGCCGCCGCCTGCGCCCGAACAAACACACGCCGTCGCATCACCGCCGCCGCCGATCGTGTCAAACGAAGCGGCCCCGATCGAAGCCGAAGGCACAGCGTCAGTCGAGGCGCAGACGCAGCAATGAGCACGATGCTGCCCGCTCTTTCGGTTCTGTTTGCAGTGGTAGCAACTGCGGTGCCCTGGGGCCTTCCGGCGGACGCCACCTTCATCTTGCCCTTGGTCGTGGTGATGATGGTGTTTTGCTGGCGCGCGCTTCCCGGCGTCACGCTGTCGCCGCTCGTGGCGATGCTGCTCGGGCTCCTCACCGACATCATGAGCGGAGGACCACTTGGCTTCTGGGCGCTTCTCACCCTCATTGGCGCGAGTGCCGGCGGCTACGCCAAAGTCTTCGGCGCAGGCCGCGAAGTGGTCACGTTGTGGCTCTTCTGGGCTTGCCTTGCTGCCGCGCTAGCGCTCTTCGGTTGGTTATTGGCCTCCGTCTTCTTTCTGCGCTGGGTCGATTGGTGGCCGATCGGCGTGGGCGCGGCGGCCTCTGTCGTCCTCTTCCCAGTGGTGGTGAAGGGCCTTCGGTGGATCGAGCGCGGGAGCTTCGGGCTCGGTGCGCGCGCCACCTATCGGAGCCGAGCATGAAATCGCGCGACTTCGGGCCCACGCTGCGCCGCCGTATTTCGTGGCGCAACCTCCTGATCGAGCCAAAGCTCGCAAACATGATGCCGCGCGACCAGGACAAGAAGCTGCGCAACCGCTTCTCGCGGCGTGCGCTCCTGATCGGCGCGGGACAAGCGGGATTGTTCGGCCTGCTCACCTGGCGGCTGCGCCAGCTTCAAATCAAAGACTCTTCGGAGTACCGGCTGCTCTCGGATGAGAACCGGCTGAGCTTTCAGCTCGTGGCCCCGATGCGCGGCGCGATCTACGACCGCTCCGGCGCACCGATCGCCAAGGATCAGGAGAATCTCCGCGTCATCGTGGTGCCTGCATTCTGCAAGAGCCTCGCGGCGACACTCGATGCGATCTCCACCGTTGCGCCGGTTTCGCCGGCCGACAGGGACCGCGTGCTCAGGGCGGCGCGGCGGCAAATCCACTATTTTCCCATCTTGGTCAGCGAAGGCCTCTCTTGGCGCGAATTCGCCTTGCTCAACCTGCTCGCCCCGCAGCTGCCCGGCGTGCAGACCGACAGAGCGTCGTCCCGCCGTTACACGCAAGCCCGCGCCGTGGCCCATGTGGTCGGCTATGTCGGCATGGCCGGCAAGGGCGAGATCGACCAGGACAAGATGATGCGGATCCCCGGATTCCGCGTCGGCAAAACCGGCATCGAGAAAGGCCTCGACCGCGAGCTCAGAGGTCAGCCCGGCACGATCCAATACGAGGTCGATGCGCGTGGACGCATTGTCCGCAAGCTCGGCTCGACTCCGAGCGAACCGGGGAGCGACGTGGTCCTCACGCTTGACCGCGACCTGCAAGCCTTCACGCTCGACCGGCTCTCCGGCTATCGGCGCGCCGCTTTGGTGGCGATCGATGTCGCTACCGGCGGCGTGCTGATCATGGTTTCGAATCCGAGTTTCGACTCCAACCACCTCTCCTTCAAAGCCGATCCCAAGAGCTGGGCAACTCTGGTCAGAGGTGTCGACCATCCGCTCAACAACCGCGCCGCGGCAGGCCTTTATCCGCCTGGCTCAACCTTCAAAGTCGTGACCGCGCTTGCGGGGCTTACCGCAGGCGTCATCACGCCTGAGGAGAGGATCACCTGCAAAGGAGCCTTCCCGTTCGGCGGTCATATCTTCCACTGCTGGAAGCCGAAAGGCCACGGGCCGATCGCGCTTCATGATGCCATCAAGAAATCCTGCGACTGCTATTTCTATGAGACGGTGCACCGGCTGGGCATAGACAAATTGGCCGTCACCGGCCGTGCTCTTGGTCTCGGGCAGATCTACGACTGCGGCTTGGCTGGTCTAAAGCAGGGCATCATGCCCGACACCGCCTGGAAACGCGCGACGCTCGATCAGCCCTGGTATCCCGGCGAGACCATCAGCTGCGGTATCGGCCAGGGCTATGTCTCGGCGACGCCGCTCCAGCTTGCCGTCGTGGTGGCGCGGATTGCCTCGGGCAAGTCGATCGTGCCGAGTTTCATCTGCTCGCATGCCAACGAGACGCAAGTGCCAGCGTCACCGCTTCCTATAAACCCGACATATCTGCAACTGGTCAGGGGCGGGATGAGCGGGGTAGTCAACGAGGATGGCGGCACGGCGACGCGCTCGGCTCTCAACATTCCCGGCATGCTGATGGCGGGCAAGACCGGAACCGCGCAGTCCTTCAGCAAGGGGGCAAAGCGCCCACCCACGGGTTGGGAAGCCGAGCCTCATTCCTTGTTCATCGCCTTCGCGCCGGTCGATGCGCCGCGCTACGCCGTCGCTTGCGTAGTCGAACATGGCGGCTACGGGGCACAAGCCGCAGCCCCCGTCGTCCATGATGTGATGACCGAGCTCCTGCTACGCGATCCCGCGGGCAAGCCTGTGTTTGTCGTCGATCGGCAGGCCGGCGCGCCGGCCATGGCCGATGCGGGGAACGCCCGATGAGCATGCTCTTTGCCGAAGCCTCCGAGCGGCCCCAGCTCAAGCTCAGCAAGAAGCTCCTGCTGCTCAACTGGCCGTTCGTCGTGCTGATCGTCGCCATCGCGGTGGTGGGCGTGGCGGCCCTCTACTCGGTGGCGGGGGGGTCGCTCGAGCCCTGGGCCACCCGGCATATTTTGCGGCTGTGGTTTGGCTTGGCGCTCATCTTCGCCATCGTGCTGGTCGACCTCCGCACCTGGATGCGTGTGGCCTATCCCTTTTACTTCATTGTTCTTTTTCTGCTCGCCCTGGTGCCGCTTATCGGCGTGGAAAGCGGTGGCGCACAGCGCTGGCTGGGCTTCGGGGAGTACAGCTTTCAGCCTTCGGAGATCATGAAGATCGCCCTCGTGCTGGCGATCGCCCGCTACTATCAGTGGCTTCCGACGGAGAAGGTCTGGCGTCCCGACGCCGTGCTGCCGCCGGTGCTGATGATTGGCGTCCCAACCATCCTCGCCCTCGGGCAGCCGGATCTCGGCACTGCCGCGCTATTTGCCGTCGTC
>Ga0310810_10009491_pt1 | contig 11266 bp, 11 predicted proteins | sample NCmetagenome_FD_207641 | JGI IMG/M metagenome (GOLD analysis project Ga0310810, IMG submission 207641) | Soil microbial communities from experimental microcosm in Duke University, North Carolina, United States - NC | ecosystem: Engineered > Artificial ecosystem > Soil microcosm > Unclassified ... | reverse complement strand
ACATCACCAGGATGTGGCCGTCGGGGTCCTCGTCGAGGTCGGTCGGGTGGTTGAGCTGGACATCGGTGCCGAGCGCGCCGTCACCGGTCCGCTCCGCCATCGGCATCCCGGGCACGCCGTCGCCCGGGAAGATCGGATCGGTCCAGCCGACCATCGTGTGGACCGTGTCGTCAGACGGGTCGACTCGCCGGATGAGGTGGTTGTTCCAGTCGTCGAAGTAGACGAACCCGTCCGAGGCGAACAGCACGCTCATCACCCAGTAGATGCGGGTGTTGAACCGGTCGGAGCCGTCCTCCGTGAAGCCTTCCTCGCCCGGGATGCCGAGCCAGGTGCAGGCAGTGCCCACCTCTTGATTCAGGCAGGGATCCTCGCGCAGCGGAGGAGCGCCGTCGATCCCTGCGTCCGCACGAGCGGCGGCGTCCGGCTGGTCGGCGGTGCCGTCGTCGTCACCGCAGGCGACGGCAGCCAGAAGCACCAGTAACAAGGCAAACGGCTTCATCAGAAGCTCCTCTCATCGGATCCCGCCCCCGGGACCGCGCGCTGTCAGGATGACAGTGGAAACCTGCGCGGCGAAAGATCGGCACGTCGTTTTTGCCCGTGCGCCGATCGACCGGACGATCGACGGTTCACTGCAGCGCGGATCTCCCTCCACCATCCGTGCCGTCGCGAGGCAGCAGGACGGCTGCGCTGGCGACCGTGAAATCCAGCTGTTGTGCGGCGACCGCCCCGCGCACGGCGTGCGCGCCACGCCCAGGCGTGGGACACCCACCTGCGGCCACGACATGTCGCGGGTAGCACACGGGATTCTGGTCCTCGAACTGGGGTTGTGCGAATCGGGGCGAAGCAGGCATCCTTGATGAACGATGACTCGGGGGACGATCTCGGCCGAGAGCGGACAGCGGAGCTCTGCTCCGCGGTCTCTCCATAACCTGCAAAACCTCCTCTATCGCAGGCTGGATCTGAAGCAGCTGCTGGAGGTGCTGGCGAGCGAGCTCGCCGCCTTCTTGCCGGTGAAGGATCGCGTGTCGATCGCGCTGCTCGAGCCGGACGGCGAGTGGCTTCGCGTTCATCGCCTGCTGCCGCCGCCCGAGGACACCCGCGGCGCGCTGCCCCGCGTTCGCGTCGAGGGCACGCCGGTCGGAATGGTGGTACGCGACGGCGTCGGCCGCGTCGTGTCCGACACCCGCGCGGATCCCATGATCACCTTCGGGCAGGCGTCGCACGACGGCATCCGCTCGACCATCTCGGTGCCGATCCGGGTGGACGGCCGCGTGGTCGGCGCGATGAACGCCGGCTCGCGGACGCCCGGCACCTGCGACGCGGACATGCTGCGTCTCCTGTCGGCGGTGGCCGCGGTGGTCGGCCCTGCGCTCCTCGCCGCCGAGCAGTCGGCGCCCGCGACGCGCGCGCCGGCGGCGGAGGAGGAAGCGGAACGCCCGGCGGGGCTGATCGGCCAGAGCGCCGCGTTCCGCACCTTGCTCGGCACCGCCCGGCGCGCGGCGAAGAGCGACGCCGACGTGCTCATCACCGGCGAGACCGGCGTCGGCAAGACCGCGCTCGCGCGCGCGATCCACGGCTGGAGCGCGCGCCGCGGCAGTCCGTTCGTCACCGTGCACCTGGCCGATCTCACGCCGACGCTCATCGAGTCGGAGCTGTTCGGGCACGAGCGCGGCGCCTTCACCGGCGCGTCGACCGGCCGCGCCGGTCGCTTCGAGAGCGCCACCGGCGGCACCATCTTCCTCGACGAGGTCGGCGAGACGCCACTTCCGATCCAGGCCAAGCTGCTCCGCGTCCTGCAGGACCGTTCCTTCGAGCGGGTCGGCGGCGTCCGCACCTTGCGCGCCGACGTGCGCGTCATCGCCGCGACCAGCCGCGATCTGCGCGCGGCCAGCCAGCGCGGCGAGTTCCGCGAGGACCTCTACTACCGGCTGAACGTGGTGCCGCTGGTGGTGCCTTCGCTGCGCGAGCGGCCGGACGACCTCGAGCTCCTGGCCGATGGCATCCTGGCCGGCATCGGCGATCGACCGGAGCTGCGCATCGCGCCGGCCGCCTGGGCGCGCCTGCGCGCGCACGGCTGGCCCGGCAACGTCCGCGAGCTCGAGAGCGTGCTCCGGCGCGCCGCGATCCTCGAAGAGGGGCCCGAGCTCCAGCTCGACGGCTTCCCCGAGCACCAGACGGCGGAGCAGAAGGCTCACGACGCCGACGACGCCGGCGGCTGGCCGACGCTCGAAGAGCACGAACGGCGCTACGTCCGTCGCGTGCTCGCGCTGACCGTGGGCGTCATCGAAGGGCCCAACGGGGCCGCACACCTCCTCGGCCTTCACCCCTCCACCCTGCGCAGCTTGATGAAACGGCTCGGCGTGTCGGCGAACGCCGCGCGCGAGCGGGGGCGGAGGTAGTCATGCGTCACCTGGCGATCGCGGCGCTCCTCGCGGCCGGCTGCAACGGCAACAGCGACGACACGGGCGGCACCTGGGAGCTCGACCACACGGTCGAGAGCGGCGGCCTGGTGAGCGTCTGGGGCACCGGCCCCGAGGACGTGTGGGCGGCCGGCGGCAGCGCCGACAGCGGCATGGTGCTGCACGGCGACGGACAGAAGTGGACGCCGGTCGACACCGGCGCGCCCGGGATGCTGTGGTGGATCTACGGCTTCTCGGCAGCCGACGTCTACGCGGTCGGCGAGCACGGGCTCATCCTTCATTACGACGGCGCCAGCTGGCAGCAGGCCACGTCCGGCGTCGACGTCCCGCTCTACGGGGTGTGGGGCGCGTCCGGCGACGACGTCTGGATCGTCGGCGGCGATGCAGAGATCGAGGGCGGCGCGGTCATCCTGCGCGGACACGACACCAGCTTCCAGCGCGTGACGGATCTGCCGGCCGACCTGACACCGTCGGCCATCTTCAAGGCATATGGCTACGCGGCCGACGACGTCATCATGGTCGGAGCCGGCGGCAGCGTGCTGCGCTGGGACGGCATCAGCTGGCGGCGCGAGCCGCAGGTCACCAGCCAGCCGCTGTTCTCGCTGTGGGGCCGCGCCGAGGACGACATCTACGCGGTCGGCGGCTGGGACGCGGGCACCGTGCTCCACCTCGACGGCGAGGGCTGGAGCGAGGTGGACGACTCGGCCGGCACCGGCCTCAGCGGCGTGTTCACCGCCCCCGAGAGCCCGACGATCGCGGTCGGTCGCGACGCGTACGTCCTCGAGATCCTCCCGGACGGCAGCGAGAGCGAGCCACAGCTGCCGGCGCTGCCGTACGACACCGTGTTCCACGGCGTGTGGGGCGACCGGGCCGGCACGACCTACGCGGTCGGCGGCGATCTCCTGGCGCCGTCCGGTCCGACCCGCGGCGTCATCATGCGCCGCGAGTGACTCGCGCGCCGCTCAGTCGCCGCGCGGCTCGGCGCTCCAGCTGACGGTGGTCGCGGCGCCGGCGAGGCCGATCCGCTGGCCGTCGACCATCGGCGCGGCGCGCAGCGCCACCGCGCAGCCGTCCACCGCGTCGAGGGCGAAGCTGCCGTTGCTCGATCCCAGGTCGATGGCGCAGACCTTGCCGGCGAGCTCGAGGATCATGAGGTGCACGCGAGAGACCCGCTCGTCGGCGATCGGCATCCCGCGCTGGCTGTGGCAGCGCTCGTAACGGCCGACCAGGATCCCGCGCCGCAGCGTCTCCTGTCCGATCGCCAGCGCGCGGCGGGTGCCGTGCGAGACCAGGCGCACCCGGCCGCACGGCGTCTCGTCGCTGCCCAGCGAGCCGACGTGGGTCGGCCCCTCGAGGACGCGGACCACGGTGGTGCGGCCGAGCCGCTCCTTGCCGCGGGCCGGCTCGCGGATCGGCAGCGGGCGCGGCAGCGAGCCGACCGCCAGGCGCTCCTCGACGAACACCCGCTCGGGCAGGCAGCTCCAGGCGTCCTCCGCCTTGTCCGGCCAGTCGGTCGCGTCGCCGGTCACCAGCGCGAGCAGCCCGACGTCGCGCACCCGCACGAACACCGGGCCCTCGGCGGTGAGCGACGCCACCGACCTGCCCTCCTCGTCGGTCGGCGCACAGCCGGTCTCGAGATCCATGACGCGGAAGCGGACCTCGCCGCGCAGCGCGTCCGACAGCGGCATCGGCTCGATCACGTACAGGAGGTGGCGGAGAGCGAGGCGCGAGTCTGCGTCGACCAGCAGGTCGGCGCCGGTGTGGCGGCCGACCACGCCGGCGCGGATCTCACCAGGGCGCGCGGCCAGGCACATGCTGCCGAGCCAGGTACCGCGATCGAGCGCGAACGCGAACACCGACACACCGGGCTCGGCGAACGCCAGGCAGGTCGATCGGATGCGGCCGTAGTGCTCGACGAAGAGCGCCCTCGGATCGAAGGGCGCCTCGCCGGCGGACGAGACGTCGAGACACAGCGTCGCGCGGTTGTCGGCAGCGGCGCGCGCATCCGGCCGCGCGAGCTCCACGACACGGGTCCTGAATCGCATCACTCCCCCTGTTTGCCCCCCGACGCTAAGACGAGCGTGGGTGCCACCTCAAGCCCGATCGCCATGACGGCACAAACTCGCCGGCCGGAGCGCAGGCCCGCAGATGGGCCCTGCGATCTCGCGCGCTTCGCCGATCGCGCAGCCAGGAGGGAAGGTCTGCCCGCTGTGCGGGAACCCACGTCCACTCATGCGCGCCACCCTCACCTGCCTCGTCACCGCGCTGCTGGCCGTCGCCTGCGGCGATTCGTCGTCCTCCTCCAGCAACCCGGCGCCATTCGATCCCGACCAGCCGTACGACCCCGACGTGACGGCCGACGCGCTGTCGATCGAGATCACGAACGATCTCCTGCCGGCGCCGCCCGGGGCCATGTGGGTGTTCGAGTCGGTGACCGCGGACGGCACCGAGCACATCGAGGTGACGGTCACCTCCGACGAGAAGGCGATCGCCTCGGGCGCCACCGCGCGCGTCGTCCGCGACACCGCCTGGTTCGACGGCGAGATGATCGAGGACACCCGCGACTGGTTCGCGCAGGACGCTGACGGCAACGTCTGGTACCTCGGCGAGGACACCGCCGAGTACGAGGGCGGCGAGGTCAGCTCCACCGAGGGCTCCTGGGAGTGGGGCGTCGGCGACGGCCTGCCCGGCGTCGTGATGCTCGGCGCTCCGTCGGTCGGCGACACCTATCGCCAGGAGTACCTGGTCGGCGAGGCGGAGGACTACGCCGAGATCGTGTCGGTCGACGAGAGCGTGACGGTGCCGGCCGGCACCTTCGAGCACTGCGTCGAGACCCACGAGTCGTCGGTCGTCGAGACCACGCTGGACGAGAACAAGTTCTACTGCCCCGGGGTCGGCCAGGTGCTGACCATCGAAGGGGACATCCGCGAGGAGCTCATCGAGTACTCGGGGCTGTGAGCGTGCGGATCGCAGTGCTGCTGGCGCTCGCCGCCTGCGGCGGCGGCGGCCAGGGAGACGCGGACGCGGCAGGCGCGGATGCCGCGCGCGCCGAGTGCGTCGCCGATCCCACCCCGACCGGCTCCGACGCCGACTGCCCGGCGGAGTGCACCGGCGGCTGCGCCGAGGGCGTCTGCACCATCGACTGCACGAGCGCGGTCTGCCCGACCCCGATCACCTGTCCCGAGGACTACGCCTGCCTCGTCCAGTGCGAGGGGACCGACGCCTGCGATACGACCGACATCATGTGCCCGGCCGACTACGCCTGCACGGTCGAGTGCATCGCCGGAGTCGACGCCTGCGGCGACGTCGCGCTCCACTGCGGCGCCGGCAGCTGCACGATGGAGTGCGGTGAGGCGACCTGCATCGGCGCCGCGATGCTGTGCGGAACCAACCCGTGCGCCGCGACCTGCTCCGCCGGCACGGGGCCTTCGCTCGAGTGCGGGCCGAGCTGCGAGTGCACCCCCTGCCCCTGATGGAGGCTTCGATGATGACCCGGATCTCGTGGTTGGCGATGGCGGCGGCGATCGGACTCGGCTGCGGTGGCGGCGACGACGGCGGCAATGGCGGCGGCGACACGAGCGCGGGCGACGGTGGTGGCTCGGACGGCGGCGGAGGCGGCGGCGCCGACGCGACCGGCGACTCCGAGTACGACATGGTGGTCGGCTGGATCGAGGCGTGGCACGCGGCGCATCCCGGTATGGACGGCGACATCAACACCAAGTCCGAGGACGAGATCGCGGGCGACCCTGACCTGGCGCAGCTGATCGATCTATGCGGTGACCACGCCGAGGTGCGGCCGGTCATCCCGCTCCTGGCCTGGGAGTACGGCGGCGCCGACCACGCGTGGATCAACCCGGAGCAGTCGGCGCTGGTTTACTGCGATTACATCCCGGTGTCGCCGAGCAGCGAGAACTGGGCGTACGACGGCGGCGCGGACCATGTGACGGCGCACGTCTACGTCCTGTTCCCCGAGCACAACCCGTGCAAGGACGAGGTGGGCGCCGACACGGTGGCGGCCTGCATCGGCGACCCGACCAACTTCGAGATCCTGGTCGACACCGCGAGCCTCGACGACGGCGCGGCCGCCGGGCTCGACCTCGCCGAGGCGAGCACCGAGCTCAGGCTGATCATGCCGAACGGCGATCGCGTCCACCTGCACGACGACATCTGAGCTCAGGCGCCGCACATCTCCGGGTCCTCGTCCGACAGGTCCGGGCACTGCGGGGTGCCGTCGCATACCTGGACGGCCGGGATGCAGGTGCCGTCGTCGCAGTATGATTCAGGGCAGTAATCCGCGCAGAAGTCGCCGTCCTCGTCGCTGCCGTCCGGGCACTCGGGAGAACCGTCGCACAGGCGGCCCTCCTCGATGCAGGAGCCGTCGTCGCACAGGTCGCCCGGGCAGTAGTCGGCGCAGAACGCCCCGTCCTCGTCGCTGGCGTCGCCGCACTGCGGGGTGCCGTCGCACAGCTCGGACGCCGCGATGCAGCCGCCGTCCTCGCAGGCTTCCTGGTCGTCGGCGCAGATCGCGCAGATCCGGCCGCCCTCGTCCGATCCGTCCGGACACTGTTCGCTGCCGTCGCAGGCCTGCTCGAGCGGCACGCAGGCGTGATCGGCGCATTCGAGCTCGACCTCGCTGCAGGCTCGCGGCTCGGGGTCGTCGCCGGAATCGGAGCACGCCGCGCACAGGATCAGCGCGGCGACGATGGTGCGCACCATGCTCCACCACTATCACGGGTCGGAGAGGCCACATCGTGGGGAGGTTTCCTCACGCGGGTGCTGCCGAGTTTCCGCAAAGCGCGGGCACCTGCCCGCGGGACCGGATGCAACCACGGGGGATGCGACAGGCACGAGAGCTGCAGTGGTCTGGCCGGATGACACGGTGGGTGCTCGCGCTGTTGCTTGCCGCCGGCTGCCTGGACGCCTCCGATCCGGAAGGCCCCGACGAGACCGAGATCTACGCGGGCGGGCTGTCGCGCATCAAGGCGCACGACGTGTACGTCCGCTGGGCGCCGAGCAGCGCGACCATCGACTACTTCCTCGAGAACGACATGGTCGACATGCACGGCACCGCGCGCGAAGGCCGCTGGGCGTGCGTCACCGGCGTCACCCGCTACGGCCTCAAGCACACCGGCTGGGTGCTGCGATCGGCGGTGGCGAAGTCGTCGTCCGATCACTACGAGGGGATCGGGCGCTGCAAGTACGGACCGAACGATCTGAAGAAGTTCGAGGTCACCTTCACCAACTGCCGGGTCCGCGCGCGCGGCGCGTTTCGTTCGGGGCCGCGCTCCGACGCCCTGCGGCTGAAGGGCCCGCGCGCGCCGGACGGCTTCCTCGATCCGGCCGCAGGCAGGACCTGCGTCGCGCGCGCCTCCGACAGCCAGGGCGGGACGCGCGCCGCCGAGGGAGACTACGTCTGGATCGCCTGGCGCCCTGACAACGATCCGACCAGCAACCACGCTCCGGGGCGGACCGGATGGTTCCGCAAGGATCTGCTCGACTGCAGCGCCGGCGTGTCCTGCCGCGACGACGTGGGCGCGGTGCGCGGCTCGGCGGCGCCGCCCGCCGGCTGCGGCGACGGCGTGTGCGACGGTGACGAGGACGACAGCACCTGCTCGGCCGACTGCGGCTGCGCGGCGCTCGACGTCTGCAGCGGACCGGCGCCGTTCGGGTGCTACTGCGACGGCACCTGCGACCAGACCGGCGACTGCTGCGCTGACTTCGAGGTCTGCGTGAACTAGTTGCTGGCGCACAGGATGCGCCGGACCCAGGTGGTGTCTTCGAGCTGCTCGACGAGCAGCTCGGCGGTGTCGCGCGCGGTGATGCGGAAGCCGACCTCGCGCGCCGAGGCCGCGACCCGCCGTCGCCCGCGCGCCGGACGGTCGAGGATCGCGGGCAAGCGGACCAGCGTCCAGTCGAGCTGGCTGGCGGTCACCAGCGGCTCCATCCGGTTCTTGTCCTCGAGGATGGGGCGGAGCCAGCGGAAGAAGAGCGGCATGAGCAGCCCGCGAAACACGACCGGCATCTCACCGTAGCTGTCGCCGGCGCCGATGTTCGACATGCAGACCAGGCGGCGCACGCCCGCTCTTTCCATGGCGCCGATCAGGATGCGCGTCGCGTCGGAGACCAGGCTGTTCGGCTTGCCGTCGCCCTTGCCGCCGAGCCCGAGCGCCTGGATGACGGCCTCCTGACCGGCGACCGCGCGCTCGACGGCGCCGGCATCGAGCGCATCGCCCTGGATCACGTGCAGCCTCTCTCGCCCGGCTGCGAGCGCCTCGGGCCTGCGGACGAACGCCGTCACTTCGTGGCCGCGCTCGAGCGCGACCTCGACCACGTGCTTTCCCGTGTTTCCGGCGGCTCCGAAGATGGCGACGCGCATGGTGCTCAACCTGGCGGTTCGGGGCTCGCGACCAGCGCCTCGTCGGCGTGGTGGATGCCCTCCTCGCCGAGCACGCCCTCCCAGCGCGCGATGACGACCGATGCGAGGCCGTTGCCCACCACGTTGATGGTGGTGCGGGCCATGTCCATGATCTCGTCCACCGCGAGGATCATCGCGACGCCGGCCTCGCCCGGCAGACCGAAGCTGCCGCAGGTGCCGGCGATGATGACCAGGGTCGCGCGCGGGACGCCAGCCACCCCCTTCGACGTGAGCATGAAGGTCAGCGCCATGACCAGCTGCTGCGACAGGCTGAGATCGACCTTCGCAGCCTGCGCGATGGTCAGGCTGGCGAGCACCAGGTAGAGGGTCGAGCCGTCGAGGTTGAAGGAGTAGCCGGTCGGCACCACGAAGCTGGCCACCCGGCGCGGCACGCCGAACTCGACCAGGCGCTCGAGCAGGCTCGGCAGCGCGGCCTCGCTCGACGCGGTGGAGAAGGCGGTGATGGCTGGCTCGCGCACGGCGCGCATGAAGCGGCGCACCTTGACCCGCACGATCCAGAGGATCGGCACGAACACGCAGGTGAAGAGGATGATGAGCGCGAGGTACAGGCTGCCGACCAGCTTGGCGTAGCGGCCGAGCAGGTAGAACACCGCGGGCCAGCCGTGCAGCATCTCGCCGCTCACCCACTGTTCGCCCCCCATGGTGCGACCGAGCGCATGGAAGACCGCCGGGAAGCTGTTCAGGACATGGCCGCCGACCTCGTGGCCGGCGGCCATGCTGCTGACGTTGTAGGCCATGGCGCCGAACACGCCGAGCGGCGTGAGGCGCATGACCAGGTCGGTGTACTTGAACATCACCTGCGCGACGGTGTCGAAGAACAGCAGCACCGGCTTGCCGCGCTCGCCGATGCGGGTGAGCGCCACCCCGAACAGCGCCGAGAAGATGACGACCGGCAGGATGTCCCCCTTCGCCGCGTGCTCGATGACGTTCGACGGGAAGAGGTGGAGGAGGATGTCCCAGAGCCCCATCGGCTTGGCGTCGCCCACCGCCGCGTGCGCCGAGGCGTCGAGCGGGAGACCCTCGCCGGGGCGGATCACATTGGCGATCGCCAGCCCGAGGAAGAGCGCGACCGTGGTGACGATCTCGAAGTAGAGGATCGCCTTGCCGCCCATGCGTCCGACCGACTTGATGTCGCCGGTCTGCGCGATGCCGACGATGATGGTCGACACCAGGAGCGGGACGATGAGCCCCTTGATGAGGGCGATGAAGGCCTTCGACAGGAAGTGGAACAGCTCGTAGGCCTGCGGGTACTCGTCGCGCGGGAAGAAGCCGCCGAGCACGACCCCGAGGACGAGGCCGATGAGGACGAGCGTGGTGCCTGACCGGTACCAGGGACGTCGCTTGGCCTCTGTCACCGCAGCACTATAATCGATCGCCTGATGCCGCCGCGCCTGGAGGACCGGCTGGCCGCGGTCGAGCGGATCGCGGCGGCCCCGGCCGCGGCCGAGCTCGCGCTCCTGCGCCAGGTGCTGCGCGGCAAGAGCGGCCTCCTGATCGCCGCCGCGGCGCGCGTGGTCGGCGAGATCCCGGTCGATGAGCTCGTGGACGAGCTACCGGCCGCGTTCGGCAACCTGCTCGAGCGCCCGGTCGAGCGCGACCCCGGCTGCCGTGGCAAGGTGCAGATCGCGCGCGCGCTCATCGAGCACGAGCGCTGGTCGGCCGGCGTGTTCGAGCGCGGGATCGGCCACGTCCAGCGTGAGCCGGTGTGGGGCGGTACGGTGGACACGGCGGCCGAGCTGCGCGGCATCTGCGGGATCGCGTACGCGCGCTTCGCCCGCCACGACGCACTCGAGGTCATCGCCGAGCTGCTCACCGACAAGGAGCGGGCGGCGCGGGCGGCGGCCGCCCAGGCGCTGGGCGACTCGGGACGCCCCGACGCGATCCCGCTCTTGCGTTACAAGGCCCTGACCGGCGACGACGAACCGGCCGTGCTGGCCGCCTGCTTCTCCTCGCTCCTGTCGCTGGCGCCGGGCGATTCGCTTCCGTTCGTGGCTCGCTTCCTCGACGGCGATGCCGAGTGCGCCGGGATCGCCGCCCTCGCCCTCGGCGAGGCCCGACTCGAGGAGGCGATCCCGGTCCTGCGGCGCTGGTGCGAGGGGGCCAGCGGCGACCAGCTGCGGGTCGGCTGCCTCGCGCTGGCGCTCCTGCGCCTCGAGCCCGCCACCGAGCACCTCCTCGAGCTGGTGCGCACCGGCGAACCGGCCGACGCGCGCGCTGCCGCCCGCGCGCTCGCCACCTTCAAGGCAGACCCGACGCTCGGCGACCGCGTGAAGCGGGCCACCGCCCGTCGCGAGACCGCCCTCAAGGCGGAGCTGCGCGCCTTGTTCACCTAGCGCCGGTCGCGCAGCTCGCGGCGCAGGAGCCCGCGGACCTTGCCTTTTATCAAGGTGCCGGCGAGGTGCTCGACGCA
>Ga0310810_10009490_pt1 | contig 11266 bp, 5 predicted proteins | sample NCmetagenome_FD_207641 | JGI IMG/M metagenome (GOLD analysis project Ga0310810, IMG submission 207641) | Soil microbial communities from experimental microcosm in Duke University, North Carolina, United States - NC | ecosystem: Engineered > Artificial ecosystem > Soil microcosm > Unclassified ... | reverse complement strand
TGGCTCGCCTGGTGGCCGCGCGTCAAATCGCGCAATCCGCGCCGGAGCGATGACGCGATGGTCACCTACAAGGTGTACGTGAGCCCGACGACGGAAACGCTGCCTGATGTATTCCCGGCCGTGATCAACGTGCTCGTCGATGCCGGAGCTCCGATGTTCAAGCTCGGCGGGACGGCGTCGGCGGTTCTTCGACCGGACAAGCTCGTCTTGTATTTCGCTCGACGCGATGCCGCGGAAGACGTCGCCGCGACATTGCTGACAAAGCTTCATGGAACGCCGGCCCACCCCGTACCGTTCTCGCACGACATGGGCGGCGACGGCTTGATCTCGCTCGGCATCGATCCGCCGTCCGAGCGTGCAATGATCGCGCAAGTTGGTGCAAGTTGGCGACTGTGGCTCTGTCGCCGTCTTGCGTCGTACGTGAGCACGGCACAGCGCGCCGGTCGCGCACATGACGCCGAGCGGTTCGCGCTCGAGCGCGTTGCGCTCGATGGAGTCGATCCTTCGACCTGGGAACCGTCCGAGGACGCGGTGCGTGGGTTCGCCGGCGGCGCGCCCGCATGACGACACAACTCACCAGCACGTTCATTCTTCCGGCCGACGTTCTGCTCATTCCCGTCGAGGAACTCGCGCTCGCCACGCGTACGAAACTCGACTGCGCGGCCGGCGATGTCGCCATCACACGCCCTCGCTCACGACGACCGTCAAGTGTGGTCGACGCGAACGCCGCGAAGTTGATCGAGCTCTTTCGCGCTCCGAGCACGGTCGTCGACGCGATCGTGCGCTTCAGCCGCACGACCAACAGCGATCCGCGCGTCGTCCTCGAGAGCGCGTTTCCTCTCGTGGAGCGCCTCGTACTCGGGGGCGTCTTGCTTCCATCGGGCGACGAGCGCGCGCGCCCGATCGAGCACAACGTTGGTCGCGGCGACGTCGTCGGTGACTTCACGATCATCGATCGCGTGCAGGTGCTGGAGGACGTCGAGATCCACCGCGCGCGCGCATCCGACGGGACGTTCGCCGCGCTCAAGATCGCGCGTGCCGGTCATGCCAAGGGACTGGCGAAGTCACTCGCGCGCGAAGCCGCAATCCTTCGCCGACTCGACGGGCAGTCGGCTCCACGCCTCCTCGTCGTCGATCTGGACGCGGCGCTACCATATATCGCCACACAGTGGTGCAACGGCGTTCCACCGAACCGCGCGCTCGACGAGCATCGCACGCCGAAGGCGCAGTCGCGAACCGAGCTGCTCGCACTCTGCATTCGCATTGCCGACGCCTACGCCACCTTGCACGAACGGGGCGTTCTCCACGGCGATGTTCACGACGGCAACGTGCTGGTCGGCCGAGACGGCAATATCACGCTCCTCGACTTCGGGATTGCCGCGGTTCCCAGCGATGCGTCGATCACGCCGGCGCGTCGCGGGGGAATTCCCGAATACAACGATCCTCAACTCGCCGCCGCACAGCGTGATGAAGTTCGCGCACCGGCACTCGACGCGGCGGCCGAGCAGTACTCCGTTGCCGCGTTGCTCTACGTGATCGCGACCGGACAACCGTACCTCGAACTCTCGATGCGTCGCGACGAAGCATTGCGGCAAATCGTCGAAGACGCACCGCTGTCATTCGAGTCGCGCGGGGTGCCGTCGTGGCCGGAGCTCGAGCAAGTCCTTGGTCGCGCATTCGCAAAGGACCCCGCATGCCGCTTCTCGTGCATGCGTGAGCTCGCGGACGCGTTGCGCGCACTTGGCGAAACGGCGAGCGAAGCAAGCGCTGCGCCGTCCGTCGCCCATCGGAGCGCCCAGCGTCGACGATTCATCACAACACTCGTCGGGCGACTCGAGCCGGACGGTCCGCTGTGGGTCAACGGTCTGCCTGAGCCACCGGTCTGTTCGATCAACAACGGCGCTGCCGGGATCGCGTACGCGCTGTACCGCATGTCCATCGCGCGGGAAGAGGCTACGCTTCTCGCATACGCCGACGCATGGATCGCGCGCACGAAGTCATGGTCCACGGAACCCGAAGCGTGGTACAGGCGTGACGGCCTTATCACACGCAAAGATCTCGGCCCGATCGCGCTCTATCACACCATGACAGGAGTCCATTGCGCGGAGGCCCTGATCGCGCTCGCGACCGGCGATGACATTCGCGCCGAGCGCTGTGTGACTGACTTCATCGCCGCGTCGCGAATGCGGACCAAGAAGATCGACGTCACACTCGGCACGGCGGGACTCGTCGTCGGCGCGACGTTGATGCTCGAGGCGTCGCCGACGCGTTGGCCAAAACTGCGGCAGCGCGTCGCGGCGATTGTGACGTTGCTCGAGCAGCGCATGCGTTCCTTTGCCGCCATCGCCGACGAAGCGGAGTTCACGTACCTCGGGATAGCGCACGGTTGGTCGGGCATGCTGTGGACGTTGCTCCGGTGGCATCGAATGGTCGGCGACACGATTCCCGATTTCATCGAGCCGCGTCTCCGTGAGCTGAGCGATCTCGCGACACCGCGCGGTCGCGGGCTCGCGTGGGCGTGGAGCATCGAGGCACATGATATCGGCGCCGAGCCGCATCCGGCGCCCACGTGGTGCAACGGCACGTCGGGTCATGTCCATACATGGCTCGAGGCGCACGCCGCGTTTGGTGACGATCGCTATCTCGATCTCGCGCACGCTGCCGCGTGGAATGTCTGGGACGACTCGCGCGACGACCTCGCCGACGCGTGTTGTGGTCTCGTCGGACGTGCCTACGCGCTTCTCGCGTTCTGGCGTCGAACCGGCGATGCAGTGTGGCGCCGTCGTGCCGAGCTGCTGGCCGATCGTGCGCTCGATGGCTCCGCACCTGAGTCGCCGACTGCGCACCGCTTGTACAAAGGCGCGCTCGGCGTGGCGCTCTTGCTCGAGGAGCTCGAGAGCTCTGCTGCTGATGCGCGCATGCCGCTGTTCGAATCGGAAGGGTGGCGCTGGGGTTGGCAGTGAGCAGATCTGCGACGAGCACACGCCGGTCGCTCGTCGCGGCGTGTGCGATCGCGCTGATCGGCCCCGCCGCGGCGCATGCGCAGTTGATCACCATCGACCGATTGGCCGACAGCCTCGGCAAGCTTCGCCGCACGTCGACGTTTGCCTTTCGCGCCCGTGTCGACACGCTGCACGCGTCGACTGTTCCAGGCATCCCCGCGTCGGCGCACACAATTGCGGTGACGCCGACCTTGGCGCTCCAATGTCCGCATGCGGTCGGCGTCTACGCGGGTCAGCCGCTCACGGTGTACGTCGAGGACACGACGCGGCTCGCGCCGATGCAGGAATGGTGGTTCTTCGCCTCAGGTTGGGTCATTGGGGATCACATCGGCGTTCGATCCGTGGCGCGCTTCCAAGCGGCGCGCGCCGACAGTGCGCTGGAGCGCGACTTCCTCGGCCCGAATGGCCCACGTGCGCAACTCAAACACCATCTCGAAGACACGGTGTTCGTCGTTACCGGGCGGATCTCGCTCGATTCAGTACGACCGAATGTCGGGGCAGCGATTCAACGAATTATCAATCGAGGTGCGTCGGCCGTGTCGCTTCCGTTCACACGCGGAAGTGTGATGCTTGCACCGGACGGCGGGCATGTCGACTCCACGTTCAACGTGGCGGTGCCATTCTCCCTGATCCTGACGCCACTGCTTCAGGTGCCGGATGCATACCAGCATCTGCTGTTCCTGCTTCATGTGACGTTGAATGAGCCCGGCAACCTGGTGACCAACGGTCCGAAGCCGCCCTTCATGCTTCGCAGCGCGGACGACATTCTGCAAATCGCCGATAGTGCTGGCGTCGCATCGGTAATCGCACAACTTCCGAAAGGGCAGCTTGGCGCGCCGCCCACGGATTTCGTCGCGCAATGCGGAACGCTTCCTCCGTGAGGCACTCTGTGCGCGCCGCGATCGCGGCGCTGCTCGCGACTGTGCCGCCGGTGCTTCACGCGCAGGTGCGTGTCGTCAACATGATTCCCGCGATGTTCGGCGACGAGACGACGTGGAATCCCGAGCCGACGCTCGCGGTGCATCCGACCGACCGCAGTCTGCTGGCCGCATCATCATTCTTGCTCGGGACCGATGTCTGCGAGGGCAGAAACCTGTCACCCATGCTCGTGTCGCGCGACACGGGGAACGCGTGGTCGGTCGTCTGCAACATTCCCACGCCGGGACTGGCCGGCTTGCCGCCGCAGGATGTGGTGATGCGTTGGGGCAGCAGGGGACGACGACTCTACGCGGCATTCATATGGTCGCTTCCCGACCAGCCGCAGTCGCTCCAGGTGTTCAGCACCAACGACGTTTTCTCGCCGCGTCCAATGCAGTTTCTCGTGGGGCACGACACGGTCGACCAGCCGGACCTGCTGGTGATCGATCGACACGGTCACGATCGCGTGATGGTCGCCGGTAGCTACAAAGACAGCATGCCACGAACCGCGGCGATTCTCTGGGCCGATGATCCGACCGGGCCGATGCAGTTCAAGCGCATCGATCTCGAGCATCGCAAGATCGGCGAGCAGGATTTTGCGGTCCGCCTCGACGCCCACGCGTCGGGACGCGTCTATGCCTTGTATGACGCGGTTCCGCTCGAGTACAAGCACAACAACACGACGTTCCTCGATATCGTCGTCGCGCGGGACGACTTCGGCGGCGCGAGCAAGAATCCGTTCGCGGCGCTTCGCGAGAAGCCTCGTCCCTCGTCGCCGGCAAACTGCCCGATTGGCGACGGACTGCCCGGCGTGCGAGTCGTTCGTTGTCGGCCGTACGCGTACGATGGGTGGGGCGCGGTCAGGGATACCTTCGGATTCCAGCGTCGCGTTCCAGTCCAGCTGAGCGTCACGACCGATCCAACCGACAAGCGAGGCAACACCGTTTACGTCGCGTGGGCCGACAGCTCAGGGTCGGATCATCAGCGAGTCACGGTTGCGAAATCAATCGACGGCGGCCAAGGGTGGCGCCTGTTGCTCTCCATTCCCAACGCCATGAATCCCTCGGTCGCGGTCGACAGTCTGGGGCGACTCGGATTCCTCTTTCAACAACTTGCATACGATTCCGTCGCCAATCGATGGGTGACCCGTCTCCTCGTCACGCGCGACGACATGCAGCACGCGCGCGAGTACGTGCTGGCCAGCACGCCCGCGCTCCTCGATCTCGTCCGGGCGCAGCCGTACATCGGCGACTGGGCCGAGCTGCACGCGCGCGGCTCCGAATTCCTCGGCGTCTTCTCGGCGGCAAACATCCCTGATTCGGCGAATTTTCCCAACGGGGTCACATATCAACGCCGCGTGTCGTTCGCGGACCGCATGCTCCTCGTCCGCCGCCCCGTCGATGATTCGCTGCGAGTCGATCAGCTTGCGCCGTCGATCGACCCGTTCTTCTTCAGGGTTGGTCCCGCCGAATCGCCGCGTTGCTCGACCCTTCGCAGCTCCGTGCCGGTCGGAACGACTCCGCCGTCGCTAATCGCCCTTCCACGTGAAATCAGCGACTCTACACGGCGGCGAATGTCGCAGATCGGCTGCGATCGCTGATCGGCGACGAGCGCAGGCAGGCGTATTGTCTGAAAAACCCCAGATCGGGCGACCAGTTTTCGCCTCCGCCGCGCCTTGCCAGTGGCCGCCCGACAGGGCATACTGTTCGGAAGCCAACAAATCTCCCAAATCACCGACGGATAGAGGGATACCCACTTCTATTCGATCCTGATGGGACGGAACCTGCGGAATGGGCAAAGCAGCCCAGCACTCACAGCCCGTGCTGCGTAAGCAGCGGTAGCACCCCGCCGGGGAGGGTTTGCCAGTCATGAAGGTTCTATTCGCGACCGCTGGAGTCACGAGTGCAATCGCGTTCACGTTCGGCACGGCCGTTGGTGGCCGGGTACCCGAGCGACCGCGACCAGGTCCGCATCCGTCGTACGGGAAAATCGGCGCGCGCGGTATCCCGACCAGTGAGCTCAGCAGCGTCATTCAGCATACGTGTCTGAGCTGCCACAACGACGTCACCATGAAGGGCAATCTGTCCCTCAAGGGCTACGACGTCGACTCGGCGTATCAGAACCTCGAGACGTCCGAGAAGATGATCCGGAAGCTCCGCGCCCAGATCATGCCACCGCCGGGCTCGAAAAAGCCTGGCGGCGACACGTTGGTCGCGTTGGTCGAGACGCTCGAGCAAGTCATCGACAAATCGTCGCGCCCGAATCCAGGCGCCCGAACGTTCCAGCGGCTGAATCGGCCGGAATACGAGCATGCCGTCCGCGATTTGCTCGCCCTCGACGTGAACGCCGGCGACTACCTGCCACTCGACACCAAGAGCGCCAACTTCGACAACATCGCCGATGTGCAGGCGCTGTCGCCGACGTTGCTCGAGTCCTACTTGAACGCCGCCGCCGCTGTCAGCCGGATGGCGGTCGGCGATCCCAAAGCGACCGGGACCTTCACGACCTATCCGACGTCCCCCTTCGCATCCCAACACCCCTGGGATCACGTCGACGGTGCCCCGTACGGGACGCGCGGCGGAATCGTCGCCGAGCACGACTTCCCGGCCGACGGCATGTATACGTTCCGGTTGAACGTGGGCGGCGGAGTCGGCACCAGGCTCGAAGACATCGACGTCTCGATCGACGGCGAGCGCGTAGTCCTCCTTCATTATGAGCGCGGCGTCGGACGCAATTTCACGTCGGCCGACGCGCCGTCGGGCGCTGACTACATGCGCACCGACCCCATTCTCGTTCGGGCCGGTCAGCACCGCGTCTCGGCGGCGTTCATTCGTCGCACCGAGGGACCGTACGAGGATCTGATCAAGCCCCACGATTGGTCGCGTGCCTCCAACGGCACCGGAAGCGCCGGAACGACTGAGCCGCCGTTCATGATCGAGCTCGGCGTTGCGGGTCCGCAAAAAATCACCGGGATCTCCGAAACGCCGAGTCGTAAGCTGATCTTTTCGTGTCACCCGAGTGCGGCGGCACAGCAGCGAGCGTGCGCCGAATCGATCATCAACCGCCTTGGCACCAAGGCGTACCGCCGGCCGCTCACCGCCCACGATCGCACGAGCTTGATGTCGTTCTATGACAGCGGAGTGAAGGAGGACGGGTTCGAGGGCGGCGTACGAAACGCGCTTCAGGCAATGCTGGCCAGCCCGTACTTCGTCTTCCGCTTCGAGACGATCCCGGCCAAGGTCCAACCCGGCCAGGATTTCCGCATCAGCGACGTCGATCTCGCCTCGCGACTCTCGTTTTTCCTCTGGGGCACCATCCCCGATGACCAACTTCTAAAGCTCGGCGAGCAGCATCGATTGTCGGACAAGAAGGTGCTCGAGGCGCAAGTGCGCCGCATGCTCGCCGACCCGCGCGCCGAGGCGCTTTCCACGCGCTTCGCATCGCAGTGGTTGCGCTTGCAGGACCTCGACAAGGTTCACCCCGACGCGTTCATGTTCCCGGATTTCGATCTCCAGCTCGCGGAGTCGATGCGGCGTGAGACGGAGCTCTTCTTCAACGACATCGTGCGACGCGACGGCAGCGTCCTCGACCTGTTCACGGCGGACTACACGTACGTGAACGAGCGGCTCGCGCAGCATTACGGAATTCCGAACATCTCGGGCGACGAATTCCAGAAAGTGAAGTACCCGGACGATACGCGCCGCGGGTTGCTCGGACACGGCAGCATTCTGGTGCAGACGTCGCTTGGCAATCGCACGTCGCCCGTGTTGCGTGGCAAATGGGTCATGGAGGTATTGATCGGGATGCCGCCCCCGCCGCCGCCGCCCGGCGTCCCGACGCTCGATGAAACACAGGATGCGAAGGATGGGAAGCCGCTCACGACGCGTGAGCGAATGGAAATCCATCGCAAGAATCCGACGTGTAAGGCGTGCCACCAGTACATGGATCCAATCGGTCTCGCGCTCGACAACTTCGATGTCACGGGCAAGTGGCGGTATCGCGAGAACGGGATCGAGCTGGACACGCGCGGTCAGATGTACGACGGCAGCGACGTGACCTCTCCGGGCGATCTTCGAACGGCACTCCTCAAGCGTCCGATCCCGCTCGTGCGGTCGTTCACCGAGAACTTGATGGCCTACGCGATCGGGCGGCGCGTCGAGGATTTCGACCAACCCGCCATTCGCGCCATTGCGCGCGCGGCCGAGACCAAGCGCTATCGTATTTCGTCGTTTGTGATGGGCGTCGTGAACAGCGACGCATTCTTGAGCAAGCGGGCGGACGCCGTCGCGGACACGCAGGACAAACAACACCAGCACTAGACCTTCCCTCAGCGGAGAGGCCGAGCCATGCAGATCCTCAGCGGAAAGAATCTTCCGCGTCGTACGTTCCTCCAGGGCCTGGGGGCGATGGTGGCGTTGCCGTATCTCGACGCCATGGAACCAGCGTTCCGCGCGTTCGGCAAGCGCTCTCTCGGTGCCGCTGCGACCGACAAAACTCGGCTCATCTGCATCGAGTCGGTGCACGGCGCGGCCGGCTCCAACGCCTGGGGAGCGACGAAGAACCTCTGGGCTCCGGCCGGTGTCGGCAAGAAGTTCGAGCTCATTCAGGAAGGCGCATTGTCGCCGCTCACGCCATGGCGTGATTACTTGACCATCGTCAGCAACACCGACGTTCGCATGGCGGAAGCGTTCGAGGCGCCCGAAGTCGGCGGCGACCATTTCCGTTCGAGCGCGGTGTTCCTCACGCAGTCGCATCCGAAACAGACGCAGGGCTCGGATCTGTACGTCGGCACGTCGCTCGACCAATTGGTTGCGCGGCGCATTGGACAGGGAACCGCGATTCCGTCAATGCAGCTCTGCATCGAGAATCTCGATCAGGCCGGCGGCTGCTACTACAACTACGCCTGCGCGTACACCGACACGATCAGCTGGGCGTCGCCGAGTGAACCGCTGCCGATGATTCGGAATCCACGCGTCGCGTTCGATCTGCTGTTCGGCGCCGGTACCAACAACGCCGATCGTACGGCGCGCCGTCACGCCAACGAGAGCATCCTCGATTGGATCGTCGGAGAGACGACGTCGCTCAAGCGTCAGCTCGGGCCCACTGATCGGCAGCGCCTCGACCAGTATCTCGAGAACATTCGCGAGCTGGAGCGTCGCATTCAGCAGATCGAAGCACGGAATACGAGCGGCGAAGCGCGCGAGCTCCCCGAAGCGCCGGCCGGTGTTCCCGATTCGTTCGAGGAGCACATGAAGCTGATGTTCGACTTCCAGGTGCTCGCGTTCGAGTCCGACATGACTCGCGTGGTCTCATTCAAGACAGGCCGCGACGCATCGAGCCGCACGTACCCGGAAAGCGGAACGAACAAGGGCTTCCACCCGGCATCGCACCACGGTGGACGTGAGGCCGCGATTCTCGATTTCAACATGATCAATCGCTATCACGTCAGCATGCTGCCGTATCTGCTCGATCGCCTCAAGAACACGCGTGAGGGCGACTCGAACCTGCTCGAGAAGACGGCGATCATCTACGGCTCGCCGATGGCGGATGGGAACCTGCATAACCATCGGCGCTGTCCGCTGCTCCTTCTCGGACACGGCAACGGGCAGCTCGCCGGCAACATGCATCTCAAGGCCCCCGACGGAACGCCGATGGCCAATGTGATGCTTACGCTTCTGCACAAGCTTGGTCTCGACGATATGAAGAGCTTTGGCGACAGCACGGGCGAGTTCGCGCTCAGCGTCTGACGAGGATACGCTATGAGGCCGAGTAGACTGCGTCACGGGCTCCGTGCCCTGACGATCGTTGGATTTGTCGCGCTCGCCGCCGCGGCGACGACTCCCAAGGCGCCGATCGCCGATGCGGCCATGCAAGGCGATGTGGCGGCGGTACGGCGGCTCATCGCCGAAGGTGCCAACGTGAACGCGGCGCAAGGCGATGGCATGACTGCATTGCATTGGGCCGCCGAACACAGCGACTCGGTGATGGCGAACCTGCTGCTGCGCGCGCACGCCAACGTGAAAGCGGTGACGCGCATTGGGAACTACACGCCGCTCCATATCGCCAGCAAGTCGGGAAGCGGGGCCGTGGTCAGGGCGCTGCTCAAGGCGGGGAGCGATCCGAACGCCGCGACGACCAGCGGCGCGACGGCACTTCATTTCGCCGCGGCGTCGGGCAGCATCGACGCCGTGAACGCGCTGCTCGACAAGAAGGCCGACCCGAACGCGCGCGAATCCGAATGGGGCCAGACGCCACTCATTTTCGCCGCGTCGGAAGATCGTGCCGAGGTCATTCGCACGCTGCTCAAGCGCGGCGCCGACGCATCGCTGCGCACCAACGCCGTGAACCTCACCGAGGAAGCGGCCAAGGAGCAAGCGGCGACGCGGAAGCGCAACGAAGTCTTCACGTCGTTCATGCCCAAAGCAAAGCGCGACTCATTGCTCGCCATTGCCGCTCAGCAAGCGAAGGATGCCGCGCAAGCGCAACCAGTCGCGGCCGCGCAGGGCGGCATTGGCACGCCAGACACGCCGCGCCAGGGTCGTCAAGGCGGCGGCGCACCGACGCCGTCCACCGATGGATTAACGCCGAGTCAGATCCAAGAGGCGATTGTTGCCGGTCGGACGGTGCTGACGGCACCGGTGACAAAACCGGCCTCCGAAGAGGCCGACACGGCCGACGGACAAGTCGCGGGATACGCATCGTCGGTGGGCAGCATGGGCGGGCTCACGGCGCTGCACCACGCCGTACGACAGGGCAACCTCGCGGCCGTCGTGGCACTGCTCGATGGCGGTGCCGACATCAACGAAGTAAGCGCCGCCGACAGCACGACGCCGCTGCTCTTATCGACGATCAATGGGCAGTTCGATGTCTCGATGAAGCTCATCGAGCGGGGCGCGAACCCGAACATCGCGAGCACGGCGGGAGCCACCCCGCTGTACACGACGATCAACACACAGTGGGCTCCTCGCTCGCGCTTCCCGCAGCCGCAGGCGTTGCAGAACCAGCGCGCGACGTATCTCGACGTCATGCAGGGATTGCTCAAGGCGGGCGCGAATCCGAACGTGCGTATCAAGCAGCACCTGTGGTACTTCGCGTATAACAACTGTGGCAATGCCAACTGTGGCCTGGAGAATCTCGAAGGAACGACGGCGTTCTGGCGGGCCGCGTACGCCGTCGATGTCGACGCCATGAAGTTGTTGGTCGCCAACGGCGCTGACCCAAAGATTCCCTCGGAGCGGACGCCAGTTGCAACGGCCGCGGCCGGAGCTGGCGGTCGTGGTGGCGCAGGACGCGGCGGAGCGGGCGGCGGCCGCGGTGGTCGCGGCGGCGGCCGTGGCGACGGCAAC
>Ga0310810_10009489_pt1 | contig 11267 bp, 7 predicted proteins | sample NCmetagenome_FD_207641 | JGI IMG/M metagenome (GOLD analysis project Ga0310810, IMG submission 207641) | Soil microbial communities from experimental microcosm in Duke University, North Carolina, United States - NC | ecosystem: Engineered > Artificial ecosystem > Soil microcosm > Unclassified ... | reverse complement strand
CGGTGAACGCCTGATCACCCTCAGGGCCACGCCGAGGGTGAGCAGCCCGAAGGCGGCGAACAGGGCGCGTCCCCCTCGTGATGTCTCCATCCACGGATACAACAGGATTCCGACCATCTGCACGAGCAGCAATCCCGCAGACGGCGTGCGCCGAAGATATTGGAGCGTCGACATGATCAGGACAGGGACCCGCAAGGGGCAGACGGCATGCGGGGGATTGTAGCCGGGCTGACGATGTGGCCACACAGGCCGGTCTCGATGGATGCCGGATCTGCATAGAATGGGGTCGCGCAAGACCCGTAACGTAGGGGCGCCGGCAGACCTGTCATGGGCCAGGGCGTGCGGGCGAGTGAGGGGAGACCATGAGAACGCGCATGATTGCCGCGGCGCTCGCCATGTCCGTGGCGTGCAGTCAGTCGACAACCCAGAGCACCGCGCCAGCGCAGTCCCAGCAGCTTCCGACCGGCACGCTCGAACAGGTGCTGGCGCCCATTGCGCTCTACCCGGACGCGCTCCTCGCCCAGGTGCTGATGAGCGCGCAGGATCCGCCGAAGGTGGCGGAACTCGACAAGTGGTTGAAGGCCAACACCTCGCTGAAAGGATCGCAGTTGCAGGACGCGGCCGTGAAGGCGGGCTTCGACGCCAGCTTCGTGGCGCTCGCGCTCTTTCCGCAGGTCGTCGCGAAAATGGCCGAACAGATCGCGTGGACCGTCGTGCTGGGGCAGTCGTTCACCAAAGACAAGACCGCGGTCTTCGCGACCATTCAGACACTGCGGAAGCAGGCGCAGACGGTTGGAACGCTCAAGAGCACGCCGCAGCAGGAAGTCGAAACACGAAAGACCTCGTCCGGCGAGCAGGTGATTGTCATCGAGCCGACCAATCCTCAGATCGTCTACGTTCCTCAGTACAACACCCAGGTTGTCTACACGCAGCCTCCCGCCACCAACACCACGACTGTCATCGTCCAGGAAGACAACGATGCGGACGTTGCAGTCGCCGCAGGGCTGATCGGGTTCACGGCCGGCATCGTGATGGGTGCCTCCATGAACAACCACTACTATTACGGCCCGTACGGTTTCTACGGCGGCGCCTACATGTACAACGACGCCTGGGACAACTACTACGACCATCGGGAAGACGCGCGCGAAGACTGGATGGATCACCGCGAGGACCTCTACGAGGATCGCAACGATCGTCTCGAGAACCAGGCGGAGCAGCGGACCGATCGCCGCGAGTCGACGCAGGATCAGCGGACACAGCGCCAGGAGAACAGACAGGAAAATCGACCGGAGGCGACGCAGGCGCAGCGGGATCAGGCGCGGCAGGCCGCCCAGGATCGGCAGGCGCAGGGCGCCTCGACCGAGCGCGGGTCGACGGATCGCGCGTCGACTCAACGTGCGTCCACACCAAGCGCGTCCGCGCAGCAGCGCAGCACCGAGCGCACCGGCAGCTCGGAAGCCAGGGGGTACGGCGACGGCAGCCGGGCGCAGTCGGCGTCGGCGACGTCGAGCAGCCGCAGTGGCACCCGCTCGGACGCATTCTCCGGCTACTCGAGTGGATCGTCACAACGCGCCGCGAGCTCCCGCGGCACACAGAGCCGCAGCTCTTCGCGAAGCGGCGGGGGCGGTGGAGGAGGCCGGCGGCGATGACTGGCAACCGGAGAATGATCGCCATGAAGACGTTGCTGCTTCGCTTCGCCGCCATCACGCTGACCGCGTGTGCCTTCGCCACTGCGTCGATCGCGCAGGCGCCGGCCCAACGCACGTTCCCGGCACCCGAGGACGCAGTCAAGGCTCTCGTCGATACGGTGAAGGTGGGGAACCTCGACGGGCTTCTGGCCATCTTCGGGAGCGGCGGACAGGAGCTGATTGATTCATCCGACGCGGCGACCGCGCGTCAGAACCAGAGGGTGTTCACGGTTGCGGTGGCTGAACGCTGGCGTCTCGAAGACAGCGGAACGGATCGGAAAACGCTCGTCATCGGCAATGAAGACTGGCCGTTCCCGGTGCCGATCGTGAAGGACGGCAGCGCATGGCGGTTCGACACCGTGGCCGGGAAAGAGGAAATCCTCGCGCGGCGAATCGGTCGCAATGAGCTTGCGGCGATAGACACGGCGCGCGCCTATGTCACGGCGCAGAAGCGATATGCAGAACAAGGTCACGACGGCAAAGCCGCCGGGCTGTACGCCGTGAAGTTCCAAAGCGACCAGGGCAAGCAGAACGGACTGTATTGGCCGGCGTCGCGAGGGCAGAAGTTGAGTCCTCTCGGCGATCTGGTTGCCCAGGCCGCAGAGGAAGGCCGTGCGGTCGGTCAGAGCAACCAGCCCTCTCCGCTGTACGGCTACTACTTCAAGATCCTGAGTGGCCAGGGACCGGCCGCAACAGGCGGCGCCAAGAGCTACATCGTCAAGGGAGAGATGTCTGGCGGGTTCGCGCTCGTCGCCTGGCCTGCGCAATACGATGCGACCGGCGTCATGACGTTCATCGTCAACCAGGACGGTGTTGTCCACGAGAAGGACCTGGGCAACGGCACCGATGCGGCGGCGCGGCAGATGACGACTTACAACCCGGACTCTTCGTGGAAAGTCACCCGATAACGAGGGTTGGACGTTCCCTTAACGTGTGCGCGGCCTGGTCGTTCCTTCGATCACGACACCATCGGCCAAAGGAATCGTCAGCGCGATGCGATCCTCCGGTCCGAAGTTGCGCGTGATGTGCCCCTTGCCGGTCGTGTCTTCAATCAGGTTGATGTGTCCAGGGCCGGCGAGCACATGCACTCCGCCCGACACTTCAACCTCGGAACTGCCCGAGAGCGTGATGACGAACTGGCGAGCAGGGCCCCTGTGCCAGCCGGGATCGGTCGAAGCGCTGGCCGCGGTGTTCTTCTCGTTGGCGCCGGGCGTCGGAGGCCGAACGCTGAACTCGGCGCCTGTTGCCTTCAGCATCTCCGACGCCCCGCGGCTATCGAGCTTCAGGTCGATGTCCTCCGCGTGAGCGAGTCCGTCAGAACCCGTGTAGATGCGCGTGATCGTGACGGCCTTGCGCTGCTGCGCAACCGCGACATCGCGGTCGGTCGTCTCCATCCAGATCACTGCAGAAGCGAAGACAAGTGTGAGCAGGACCCGCCTGCGAGTGTGGGCTCTCATACAATCCTCCGGACGCCGCAGGGCGGCGACGGCTTTTCTGCCTTACATGAAGGGCTGTTTGCCGCATCCGTCCACAAACGCGCGCTTGACGCCGTCTGGCGTGGCGACCCGCTCGAAGAACCCCTGCAGATAGGTCTTCGCCTTCGCGCGATAGTCGGGCTTCAGCATCGGTACCGTGTCGTAGACGCCGAGCAGGCTGGCGCGGGCGCCTGTGAACCGCGACACGGTGCGATCGAGCATGGGCCGCGAGAGGCACGGGCCCAGATAAAGCCGCTGGCGGACGGTCGACTGCTCGAGCATAGGGTTCGGCGTGGCGTAAGCGGCATCCACGACACCGGAGTAATCGAAGTCATACGGGATCGGGATTCGTTTTCCATCGGGCGTGAGGACCGTCCGGATGTTGTGGAGAACGCGGACCGACACGTCAGTGTTCCCGATCATGTAGCCGAACACCGTCGTCAGCGCCATCATGCCCGCGTCATATGTGAGTGCATACTTGCCAGTGGAATCCGAGATGCGGCCGCCAATCCGCCTTGCGACATCATCGTCGTCCTCGATGAACAGGCCGCCGCGAGCGAGCACCTTGCTGTTCTTCGAATCGACATAGCGGACATCTGCAACCCGCGCCCGGAAGGAATAGGTGGTCAGCTGGTTGAACATCCGGTAAACGGGATACTCGCGCAGCACGTACTCCGGATAGTCGCCGAGATCCTTGCAGTGCACACCGAGTTTCAGCCGCTTTTGTCCCTCGAATACCGTGCCGACCGGGTCGGACGGAAACACCAGCCGCAGCGGGGCAAATGAGCAGGTCCCGGGCTTCAGCCGCGAATGCCCTCGCGTGCGGATCTGGGCCGTGATGGTCCGCTCGTCGGCCGTGCCTTGCGCGAGGACGACGGTCACGGGGTACAGCCGCGTGCCATCAGGATTGCGATCCCCCTGAACCTGGCCGAAGTCGGCGATCAACGTGACTGGCAACGGTTCGTCCGACGCAAACAGCGGCCGCTGTTCCGCGGCCTGCCTGGCGCGTTCGAGCGCAGCGGCGTCCGGCCACGGCTTGGCGTCATTGGGATCGTTGATTGGCACGGCCGTCTGACCGTTTTGCGCGGCCGCCGACAAGCCTAAGGACGCTGCGAGCAACGACGCGAGAAGTAGGCGTCGGACCATAGCGGCGTGAGTATACGCCTGAGCGAGGGCCGGAAGGGGACGGGAAGTACGGAAAAGGCTGAAAGGCGGGAAGCGTGGCAACGGATCGATTACCATCCGTTCCCAACGCCAAACAGGAGATGACATCGATGGTTCGCACGACCGTGGCTACGCTGGGGCTGGTCACGACGGGGGCGATGCTGTTTCATCTCGCCGCCGCCGGAAAGCCGGGATATCCGGACAAGATCGTGTGGGGCGGACTCACATGGGACATCAAGACGAGCCGCAGCGCCGTTGGACCGGGTCCGAACATCTTTGCGAAGAGCAATGTCTCGGTGGACACGTCTGGCGCGCTGCACTTGCGAATCGCGAAGGACACGTCAGGTGCATGGACCTGCGCCGAAATCATCGGCCCGGCGAGCTATGGGTACGGCACATACACGTTCACGATCGGTTCGGCCGTAGACGCGCTCGATCCGAACGTGGTCCTCGGCCTCTTCACCTGGAGCGACAAGGCGCCCTACGCGCATCGCGAACTCGACATCGAGATGGCCCGCTGGGGCAATCCCGCCGACACCACCAACGCCCAGTACGTGGTGCAGCCGTATGACGTGGTGACCCATCTTCGCCGCTTCACCATGCCTTCGGCCTCGAGTTCGATACACCGCTTTTCCTGGCACCCGGGGCAGGTCACCTGGGATAGCTACGACGCGAGCGGCGGTCTGATTGCGTCGTACGACTACAAGGGGTCGGATGTGCCAAGAGCAGGCGACGAGCGCGTGCATCTGAATCTCTGGCTCTTCAACGGAGCGGCGCCGCTCAACGGGTCGCCGGTCGACGTGGTCGTGCGGCCGTTCTCGTTCGCCCCGTAGGTATGGCACACAACGATGCCATGTGTTGTCCGTAGCCAATCGCGATGGTGTCATCCTCGAGACCCACTTGGCGTCTGCGCTCGCGACCAGACTGATCGCGAGCGCCGCGACAGCCGATCAGTAACCGATGACGCTAATTATCCGACCTGCGATGGTCGTTACATCGGCAGCCTGCGCGACAGTTAGACCCTTGCCAATCTGCGCCTCCACCTGTAGAAGGAGGCTGGCGAGCGTGTCACAGGCCTGCGAATACTTGCCGACTTCATTGAAGCGGCGCGCCTTATTGACTTTGTCAACCAGGCTTGTTCCCAGCTTGCCAAGGCTCCAGCTCTCAATCAGGTTGTCCAGGTCAAAGAGCTGCCAGTCGGCGGGTTTGACCAGAACGTCGAAGGTCGCAGTGGAACGGTTACCCGCGGCGTCCGTTGCATCGCATTGAACGGTCGACCACAGTTGCGGGAAGAGACTACCGGAAGACGGCTGGCAGACCAGAGCGGGCGCCGGGTCGGCGTTGTCTGCGACCGTGACCGAGTAGGTCACGACCGCTCCGGCAGGAGTGGTTGCGTCCGTCCAGACAAGGTCTGTGGGCACGGAGATTGTCGGCGGTGTAACGTCAGCCGAAACGGCAAGGGAATGAGCCCGCCCCGCCGCGACTCGAGACATCGGCACGTCTACAGCAACGCGTACCGGAGCCCATTCAAAGCTGCTCGGGTACCCGGCTCCAAGCTGCCCGCGGCTGTTGTCGCCCCACCCGAGAAGTGCCCCTTCGGTGGTTCGAGCGATGAGGTGAGACCCGCCAGCGGCGAGCGTGTCAACGTTTTCTAGCCCACCGATCGGAACAGGGGACAAGTAATCGAAACCCGAGTGATTACCCCACGTCCAGACGGTCCCATCGTTACGCAGCGCGTAGCTATTGAACGAGCCCGCAGCCACCTGGACGATGTTGGTGAGACCGACGACCTGCACCGGAGTTCTCCGATCGACCCGAGTGTTGTCTCCCAATTGCCCGTTCGAATTGCTTCCCCACGCCCACACGGTCCCGTCACGGCGCAGAGCGAGGGCATGAACGAAATGCGTCGCGACGCCAACGACATCCTCGAGCGAGGTGACTCGTACCGGCGACAGCGCGGAGGAATCGAAACTTCCCGTACCGAGTAATCCCGTGCCGTTGAAGCCCCACGACCAGAGCGTGCCGTCCGAAAGCACCGCATGGCTCGAGGCTTCGCCGGCCGCCACGGCGACCACGCCCTCGAGGCCAGGTACTTGCGTGGGCGGCAGCCGCGTCGAGTAGCTGCCGACTCCGGTCCAGGCTGATCCCCAGCTCCACAACGTCCCGTCGGCACGGATTGCATGGCTCTGATGCCAACCGCCCGCTACCGCGGTCGCATCGGCAACGCCAGGTACTTGCACGGGTTCGACCGAATACGCACCGGCTGCGCCGCCCGATCCGAGCTGTCCAGACCCATTGTTGCCCCATGCCCACACCGTCCCGTCGGCCCGGATTGCGAGGGAGTGGAACACTCCGGCCCCGATTGCGAGCGAGTCGGGAACCTGATTGAGCGGCACCGGCGTGGTCACCACAGCTGCAGCGGGCACCCCGGTTTGTCCACACAGGGAATTTGGGTTTCCGTTCGCGGCGCAGTCTGAAAAACCGCCGCCCGCGTTGAATCCCCAGCCGTGAACGAGGCCTTGCGCGGCAGCCGGCCGCTCTCGACCGATGGTGGCGACGACGACCGCCACTGCGAATACGATCCTGAAGAGTCGCACAGTCGTGATGCTCGTCATGCTCGCACTCCTTCTAGAGCTGACTCGGCGCTTGAATGCGCCGCCAGGCTTCCTGGTTCTGAATGCGTGAAACCCCATAAAACCGGCTCACGCGCCGTTCCATGGTCCGGTGTACTGAGAGGCACGACAATGCGTAGAACCACGTAGACGGTGGCGAGGGGCCTCAGAAGTGGTGACGTTGATCGTGCGGGTTAGCTGTGTCTGAGGATAACGTCCTGATCACTTCACGAGGATGCGGGCTTCGGCGACCCGCCCGGCCCGATCCTCCGCAGTGACGCGATGTTCGCCAGGCGCGAGCGGCCATTCGACCGATCCATCGGGCCGAGACGTTCCGACGGGAGTGCCGTCCACCGCCCAGTCGATCGACCTTGAAGTGCGGTTTGCGATGGCGCGCAGCGGAAGCGTCTGGAACTCCCGTCGCAGTGTCGGATCAATCAAATACACGGCGCCTGCAGGCGGGCTCGTGATCGACAGTCGCGGTTCATCGCGATGCGTGCTGTCACGTCCCACTCGGTGCACCATTGAGACGCTATCGGCGACCGCCGGATGTGACGTGTCTGTGGTCAGGTGGTGATCCGATGCCCACTGCCGGAATGCAGGCGGCCATACCGTGACAAGACCCTCATCGCTGTCGTGATGCCAGCTGCAGGGCACTTGCGGCTCCTCGGCAGGCCACCACTCGGTGACCTTGTTCGGACACCATTGGTTGGCGGGCATTCCCGACAGCGCGCAGATCTGCTGACGGACGACGCCGGCCGGCGGCGCGGCGAGCGGTTCGCCCGAGTCGTTCATGTGACCGGCAACCAGCTTCTGCGACGCCATCATCACCGCGTGAAAGATCGGTCCGGCGCCTGTCACTCCCGAAGAGTTCCTGAGCGCCGTGCGATCGAAGTTCCCGACCCACACGCCAACCGTAACCTCGCGGGTGTACCCGATTGTCCAGTTGTCGCGGTATCCCTCTGAGGTGCCGGTTTTCACCGCGACCGCAAACGGGAAGTCGAGGCTCCCGCCCCGTCCGAACACGAACTCGCGAGCGGCCGGATCGGAAAGCACGTCGGTAATCCAGAACGCGGTGCGCTCCGAGATCACGCGCTCGCTTCCGTCGCGGTCGGCGGCCGCCTGCCAGCCATGGCCGCGGTCGACCTGCCGAATGAACGTCGGGCGAAGCGTCGTGCCTCCGCGCGCAAGCATCGCGTACGCAGCCGTGAGCTCTGCGAGGCGGACTTCGGCGTTCCCGAGCGTGACACCCAGGCCGTAGTACGACGCAGTCTTGTCGAATGTCGAGAGCCCTGCGGTCCGGAAAAAGCGCAGGAGCTTTGGAACGCCAAGTTCGGACGCCATCGCGACAGCGGGGACGTTTTCAGATCCGGCGAGAGCGCGCCGAATCAGAAGTGGACCGCGATAACGGCCGTCATAGTTGCGTGGGCTGTAGACGACGCCTTCCTCGGCGGTGGGGAAGTGCGTCGGCACATCGGCGAGAACGGTCGCCGGACTGCGTCCTTCTTCGAACGCGAGCGCGTACGTGAACGGCTTCAGGGCAGACCCGGGCTGGCGCAGCGCCAGCGGTCCGTTGATCGCGCCTCCGTGCTCGCCATCCAGGAAATTGCCAGATCCCTCCCACGCCAGCCATTCGCCCGTGCGGTTGTCGAGCACGACGACGGCGACGTTGTGGGCGCCGTGGCGATCCAGGTCGGCGCGCTGGCTCCCGATGATGCCTTCGACCTCCTGCTGCAATGTCGCATCGAGCGTCGTCTGAACTCGCGTGGGTCGATCGGAAGCCGCGTCGTTCAGCACCATCGTGACGAAATGCGGCGCGATGAACGACGCCGGATTCGATGCAAGAGCCAGCTGCTCGGCGCGTGCTTCCGCCGCAGCGGCCTGCGAGATCGTTCCGAGCGCAGTCATCCGGTCGATGACCACCTCGTGCCGCCGGAGCGCTGCACGCCAGTCGCGACGTGGGTTGAAGGCGGTGGGGCGCTGGGGAAGGCCTGCCAGGAACGCCGCCTGCGCAACGGTGAGTTGTGCAGCGCCTGTCGCGAAGTACGCGTGGCTGGCGCGCTCGACCCCGACGATCTGATTGCCGTACGGCGCGAGGTTCAGATAGAGCGCGAGAATCTCTGGCTTGGACAGCCGGTGCTCCAGCCGAAGCGCGACGATGGCTTCGGTGACCTTCGCACCGAGTCCGCGCGTGGTCTGGCGGTCGCCGAGCCGTTCGCGCTGGCGAGCGAGCAGCAGCTTCGCCACCTGTTGCGTGATCGTGGAACCGCCCTGGACGACTTTGAGCGATCGCGCGTTGCCGACCGTCGCTCTAACGATGGCGATTGGATCGACACCGATGTGTCGCCACAACCGTTTGTCCTCCGCGGCCACCGTCGCCCACGCGACGTTGTCAGGGATGGCGTCGGCGGACAGGCTCGACCCGCGCGTCCCATTGCTCGCGCGCGCCTCGTAGAGCATCACCCCGTTCCGGTCCACGATTTCCGTCGACGGCGATGCCAGGTCGTCGAGCAGACCCGCGGGGAGCGGACCGAGCCGCAGCCAGCAGGCCATGCCGACGACGAGAACACCGAACCCGAAGCAGAACGCGCGTTTCAAGTAGCGCGTGCCCATGTCATCGCCTCACTTCGATGATCGACGTCGCGGTCCGTCCGAACACTTCCGGCTCGTACATCTCCTCCGCGCGCGCAGGAGCCGTTCTGAACGTTCCCGCGGTCGTCGCCCTGACGACGTAGGAGAACTCGTGGTGACCTTCGGCGAGCCGCGTCGCAAACAGGCGGACCTGATCGTCGTGCCGCTCGACATGATCGAAGCCGCCGCGCTGCCACCAGTTCCACCAGTTGCCCTGCGCCTCTGCTCTGCGCTGCTCGGTGCCGAGCGTTGCGGCTGTCGTCGCGAACCACGACTCGACCGGCTCGAAGCCGGCAGGCAGCGGGTCGGTGATGGCGACGAAGCGGCGCTCCTTCGACAGATCGAGCGTCAAGGTCACCCGGACGAGGTCGCCTGCCTTGTACGATGTTTGCGGCGTCAGGTCAGGGCCGCTCTCGACGTATGGCTGATACGTGCGCTCGATCCGGAATCCTGAGTCGAAGCCGTCCTGGTACAGCTGATCGGCGGCATAACTCAATCTGGCTGTGTAGAACAGCGTGCCGGTGCCTTCGCGCGCGAACGAAAGTTCCCGCGTCGATCCGGGCGTCGCCTTGGCTGTCAGCGCGGCCATAGGCATGTCGTGCACGGTCGCCTCGGTCGTTCGGCCCTGGAAGGATTCACGCGCGATTTCGTCGCTGGCGAGCTTCACCACAGCCTTGAAGTCGGGAACCGCGCTCTCGTACTTCTTGTAGTAGGCGACGAGTGCCTCCATCGCGATCGCATTCTCCTGAGTATTGCCCCACCGTCCGTTCTTGCGCGCGTTGAGCAGCCAGCGCACGGCCGGTCGCACCAGTGCCTCGCGGCCTGGATCGCGCATCAGTGTCTGCAACGCGATCGCGGTTGACCTGATGTTCGAGTTCCAGAACCAAAGGAGGTACGGATCGTTCAGCTCTTCGACGTGCGCGCTTCCGCCTTCGGGAAGAACCGCATTGGCGATGCGCCTGCGCAGTTCCTCGACGCGGGCGCCCGGTTCGCCCTTCGCGGCGAGCGCATCGGACAAATATGCGAGTCCGAATACCGGCATGCGGTCAAGCCGTTGATACAGGCGATTGATGTTCGAGTCCTGGTTCCGGCCACCTTCGGCCAGCACCTTGACCGCGAAGGCCTGCCACGCCGTGTAGGCGGGCCACCATCCATCGTCCTGCGGCGCCGGTTGCGAGAGCTCGTGCTCGAGATAGTCGTAGGCCCGCTCGACGACTGTCTTGTCCACGTCGTACTTCAGCGACGCAGCCTGGCTGTAGACGTGAAGGATGTACGCCGTCAGATAGGGTGAGGTCGAGAAGCAGGCGCCAGGCCAGTAGCTGAAGCCGCCATTGCTGCACTGAAACTTCGAGAGTTCGTTGATGGTGGTCTGCGAGATCTGCCGGAGGTTCTTCGGATCGATGCCCGGCAGGTGGAACGCGTCTCCAAGGTCGGACGCCATCAACAGCGCAGACACCCGTGACGCCTGCTGCTCGGCGCACCCATACGGATATTCGACCAGGTAGCGCGCGCCTTCACCGAGGCCAACCAGGGCAGTAGACGACAGTTCGACGTGGAGTCCGCCGACGCCCGGAACGACACCGGCCGGAACGGAGATGGTTTCCTTTGCTGTCGGACTCGCCTCACCGTACGCGGCGACCGTCTCGGGAGAGACCAGGATCTCCACCGGGATGACGTCCTCGAACGCGTCGCTTTCA